>Ga0137381_10000082_pt1 | contig 56151 bp, 59 predicted proteins | sample SagtaG_16_FD_104808 | JGI IMG/M metagenome (GOLD analysis project Ga0137381, IMG submission 104808) | Vadose zone soil microbial communities from Sagehorn Ranch, Mendocino, California, USA - Sage2_L_115_16 metaG | ecosystem: Environmental > Terrestrial > Soil > Vadose zone | place: USA... | reverse complement strand
TCGAAGCGCTCGAAGAACTTCTCCTCGAGCTCTCCCTGCCACTGGCCCACGAGTGAGGCGGGCGTGAGGATCAGCGCGCGGCGCGCGAGGCCGCGGATCGCTAGTTCTTTATAGATGATGCTCGCCTCGATCGTCTTGCCGAGGCCCACCTCGTCGGCGAGGATGGCGCGGCCGCCCATGTCGCGCAGCACCCGCTGCGCCACGTCGATCTGGTGAGGCAGCTCCTTGATCGCGTTGGCGTCGAGGGTGATCAGCCGGTCGAAGCCGGGGACCAGGGCGATCCGCTCCGCCTCGCGCCGCAGCTCGTACCAGGCGCGCTCGGCCGGCGGCTCCTTGAGCGCATCGACGAACAGTTTCAGGGAGCGTTCGTCGACCGCCCAGGAGTCGTTGGGGAGTGGAGTGGCAGTGGGTGTCGTCACGCGGCGGCCCAACCGGTCGGGGGACGCAATATACGGAATCGGGGCCGGGCACGCCGCCACCAGGGCCTAGAGTCCGTTCTTCATCATTCTGAACGTGGCGGTGGCAGCCGGCTTTCGCTTTTAGATTCCGGTCGTGTCCCGCCTCGACGAATTCGCGCCGGCTTGGCAGTTCCGCGAGGTCCATCGTCTCTCCGTCGAGGCTCCGGCGGACCGCGTTTATGGTGCGACTAAGGCGGTCACCGCCCGGGAGATCCGGTTCTATCGCGTGTTGACGTGGCTCCGGCGGCTGGGCCGGCCGGGCCCTCCCGACATCCTCAATCCCCCGGCCGATCGGCCCATCATCGAAGTGGCGACACGGACGGGATTCCTACTACTGGCCGATGCCCCACCGGGGGAGATCGTCATCGGCAAGGTGGTGATCGCGCCGCGCGGCGCCACGCCGCCCGCGACCGCCGAGGAGTACCGCCTGCTCGCGGGCCCCGGCTGGGCCCGGGCGACGATGAACTTCTTGATCGAGCCGCAAGGGTCCGGCTGCGTCGTCACGACCGAGACGCGCGTCCATGCCACCGACACCCGGAGTGAGGGCCGCTTCCGGCTGTACTGGATGCTGATCTATCCGGGAAGCGCGCTGATTCGCCGCATGTGGCTGCGGGCGATCCGGCTGCGGGCGGAGTCGCCCCCGACGTGCGTGGAGCGGATTGAGCCGAAAGTCCAGTAATGGCTTCGCGTGCCCGCGAGGCGATCAAGGGCGCGTTGGACGCCTCGTAGGTCGCGCCTTACCGCGCCGCCGCCCGGGCCGCGGCGAGCCTCGCCTGTTGCTCAGCCGAGAGCGTGTTCTTGATCTGGATCAGGAGGGTGATGTGCGCGCGCTTGATCTCGCGCTCCACGCCCAGCACCTCGTCCACCTGCGCGAGCGCCGCGGCCTGATCGACGGCCGGCTTGTCGAGCAGCGCGGCGAGCCGCTGCGACTGCTCCTGCATGCGCCACTGCAGGTCCACCACCCCCGTCTGGAAAGCTTGAATCGCCTTGGTAATGGCGGCGCGCTGCTCGGAGCGGAGCCCGATGTCCTGCTGGTGCTGCATGACGAGCTCCGGGGGGAAGAGCACGCGCGCGAGCGGGTCCTCTGGAGGCTGCGAGGGAGAGGGCTGGGGGGGCTGGGAGGGCTGCTGTGCTCCCGCCGCGGTGACGGCGAGCAGCGCGAGAGCCACAAGGAGCGAGAAACGGGGCGTCTTCATGGGGTCCTCCGGTCTGAGTCGATGGTGGTGAAGCCGAGATCCGGCACGGCGCGCAGCAGGTCGTCACCCGGGAGCGTGAGCAGGAAATCGGTGGGTGCTTCCCAGCGCACGGTCGCGAGATCGATCGTCATGCCGTGACGGTCCCGCCGGCCGATCAGCAGCGCAAGAGCAACACCCGCGACGACGAGTGCCGCCGCAGCGAGCCCGAGCACGCGGCGGCGCGGTGGCTTGGCGCGGCGGGCACGCGCGTTGGCGAGCATCGTGTGAAACGGCGGTGCGCTCGCCACGTCTTCGCGGCGCAGCGCGTGGAACTGTTCCCCCAAATCGTGATCGTGGCGCTCGGTCATTCGGGCTCTTCCTTCAGGAGCTTCCTGAGCGCGGCCTTGCCGCGCTCGTAGTGAGTGCGGGCGGTGCCGAGGGAGACGCCCGCGACTTCCGCCGCCTCGGCGATCGTCAGATCCTGGTAGAACACCAGGTGCAGCACCTCGCGCTGGCGCCGCGGCAGCGTGTCGAGGGCGGTCGTCAGCCGGCGCGTCGCCTCCGTGCGCGCGAGGACCGTCGCGGGGTCCGGCCGGCCGTCTGGCGTCGCGCCGAGGACGGCGAGCGGCAGCAGCCGCCGGAGGGCGGCGCGACGCCGCAGCTCAGCCGCGGTGTTTCGCACCAGCGCGAAGAGCCAGGTCCGGAAGCTCGCGCGGCCGTCGAACCGCGCTCGCCCGTCCAGGATCTTCAAGTAGCCCGTCTGGAGGGCGTCCTCAGCGGCGGCGCGGTCACCCGCGCAGCAGGCGAGCGCCCATCCGAAGGCAGCGGGGTGCAGGCGATCGAGCTCCAGCTCCAAGGCCTCGGGCGACATCGCGGCGCTCACTGGTGTCAGAGATTGGTGTCTCGAAGGGGGATGGTATATGACGACGGAAGGGCATCCTAGGGTTCCTGCGTCCTTGCGGAGCGCAGGTGGTTGATCGCGAGCCGCGTGACGATGGTCGCGAGGTACGCCCGCGGTGAGCGCACGTCGGCATCGGGCGCCTCCTGCCAGCGCAGGAAGGCATCCTGGACCACATCTTCGGCGTCCATCACGCTGCCGAGCATCCGGTAGGCGATGGAGAAGCGCAGTGGGCGCACTTCAGCGAAGACTTCCGACGAGCGCTCGGGCATAGCTTCGGTTGTCATAACACTCAAGATCATGACAAACGATCCCGCCGGTTTGTGACAGGCACCCACCCGGCGACGGTGAGGACACTTGCAACTAGCCCGCTTTGGTGTCGTATTGGCCAAAGCCACCTCTGGAGGGCCCGATGCGTCGCCTACTGTTTTCGCTGGTTTACGTTGCTTTCCTCGCTGGCCCGGTCTCCGCCCAGACCCCGCCCACTCCTCAAGACACGCTTGCTTATGCAACGACGTCCGTTCGGCTGAGGGAGAAACCGTTCCCGACGGCGCGTGCGCTGGCGGTGCTGCCTCAGGGCACCGCCGTGCGGCTCTACACCTGCTCCCAAGGCTGGTGCAGCGTCGCGGTGTCGAGGCTCGCCGGCTACTTACTCGAAGAATTTCTCAGCGCCCAAGCACCGCAAGCAGCGACGTCACCGGGGCGTGTCAACGCCGATGTGAATTGCACACTTTCGCCGACTGAAATTGCACACTCGGGGGGTGGCCAGCCCTGGGGGTGAAGGCTCAGGCCTCCTGCCGGCTGGGCCGGCGGGCACGGGGTGGCGGGGGCTTGGCGGGCGTGGTGGCCAGGCGAGTGGCGAGGGCCCGGTGCTCCCGCATCCGGTAGCTGTTGCCCCGGATGTTCACGATATGGCAGTGGTGGAGGAGCCGGTCGATCAGGGCGGCGGCCATGACGTCGTCGCCCAACACCTCGCCCCATTCCTCGAAGCCTTTGTTGCTCGTGAGCACGGTGCTCGCGTGCTCGTAGCGGCGGGACATGAGCTGGAAGAAGAACATGGCCCCCGTCCGGCTGATGGGCAGATAGCCGATCTCGTCGATGATCATGAGGCTGGGGAAGACGAGGGTCCGGAGTCGATGGCTCAGCCGGCCAGCTTGCTGCGCATCCTCGAGCGAGGTGATCAGGTCGGCGAGAGTGGCGTAGTAGACGCGGCGGCCGCCCTCGGCCGCCGCGACGGCGAGGCTCACGGCCAGGTGCGTCTTGCCGACGCCCGGGGGCCCGAGGAACACCACATTCTCCCGCCGCTCGATGAAGCTCAGCGTGTGGAGGCTCTCCAGCTGGTCGCGCTTGACGCTCGGCTGGAAGCTGAAATCGAAGTCGGCCAGGGTCTTCACGGCCGGGAGTCGCGCGGACCGCATGGCGGTCTGCAGCCGGCGCTGATTGCGCAGCGTGATGTGGCTCCCGAGGAGCGCGCTCATCGCCTCCCCGGCGGCGAGCTCGCCGCTGTCGGCCCGGCGCAGAATGTCGTCGAGGGCTTCGAGGGCGCCGGGTATCTTGAGATCGGCGAGCTGGGCCCGGAGCCGATCGCGGAGGGAGGGCGCGGGCATCAGACCGCCTCCGGGACGAGCTCGGTATAGCTCGCCAGCGACCGGCGCTCGACCGCGACGCGGGGGGCCCGCGCGGGCTGGGGCGGCACCGGCGCGGGCGGCGTGAGCACGAGGGAGCGGTACGGGCGGGCGGCGAGGGGCAGCAAGGCGGTCTGTTCCTCCGCCAGGCGGCTCAGGGGGACGACCCGGGTGGTGCCATGGACGCGCTGATTGGCGCGGACGAGCCACCGGGCGCATTGGTCGGCGAGGTCGGCGTCGCCCAGGAACGTCCGGCCGTAGAGGAAATTGCCCCGGAGGTAGCCGACCGGCCGCTCCACTTTGCCTTTTGTCTTGGCCCGGAAGGGACGGCACGCCCGGACGCGGAACCCCCAATGGGCCGCGAAGCGGAGGAACTCGGGATTCTCCAGCAGCCGCCCCCCGTGGGGGCGCTGATCGTCCAAGATGACGCTCTTCATCTGATCGAAGAGGATCTCCTGGGGGACGCCGCCGAAGGCCGCGAAGGCGCGCTCGAGTCCGAGCATCACGGTGAGGGCCGTCTGGCGCGTCACGAACTCGACGTAGAGCACGCGCGAGTAGCCGAGGACCACGAGGAGCGCAAAGCGCTTCCCCCAGGAGAAGCGGATCTCGGCGAAGTCGAACTGGGCCTGCTGGCCAGGCGCCGTCTCGAAACGCACGATCGGCTCAGGCTCAGGCCGCGGGCGGATGCGGGCCACGTAGGCCTTCAGCTGGCTGTACCCGCCCGCGTACCCGCCGGCGCGACACTCCTCGAGCAGGCGGACGGCCGACAGCGCCGGATAGGTCGCCAGCCGCTCCTGAATCAGCGGCTGGTAGCGCGCGAGCTTCGTCCCGCGCGACGCCCGGCACCGCGCGGGGGCCGTCCCGCTCACCTCGCGATCGAGCTGGCCGGTCGTGATCCAGTGATAGATGACTCGGCGACTGACGCCCAGCTGCCGGGCAATGGCCGTCTTCGAGAGCCCGGACTCCACATAGTGTTTGAGCAGCACGAGGGTATCCCATCCGTACACAGGCCGGCTCCCCCAACGAGGAGCAGGCAAGCTCCGAAGGAAGGGGCCCCGACGTCAGGCCCCACGCCGGATACCCAAGTGTGCAATTTCACCCGGCGATTCTGTGCAATCTGAACTCGGCGATGACAGGGCGCGGCTACATCAATTCGCAGGGGGAGTGGGTCCCATCGCCCACGCGTACTGCGGATGGCCAGCCGCCCGCGGGCGCTACGGCCCACTGCCGGGACGGGACCTTCAGCTTCAGCCGCATACGCCAAGGGACCTGCTCACATCATGGCGGCGTGGCGGAGTGGTTGAGCGAGTAGGGCGAGGGCTCTCCTGATCCAGAGGGGGCCAGATAACTACCTAAACCTCAGCATGTTGCACTAACTCATGCGAGCTCGTGTCACCCGCCGCTGAGGACCAACCAGGTTTGTGATAGAAGCTGCTCACTCTCAAGCGCCCTTCTGCTAGATCCGGCGAAGCTCACTGCTCGTCTTCTCTACACCGTCGCGTCGACGAAATCCGCCAACTCCTTCAGGGCCTTTCTAAACGGCTCCAGGTAGGTCTCGCCACGATGCACGCTCAGCGCCGGAATCCGCACCCCAGCTGACTCGAGGGCCTCGGCGTGCTGTGCGACGAGATCTCTCGCCTCCGACGCCAGAACGAAATCTGACTCCGGCACCGGCCGGCGTGACCACGCGTCCAAAGCCGCGACGAAGGAGTAGACACTGGCCCATGGACGCCAAGCGGGTGGGTCTTTGGTAGTGATCGCGAGCAAATCAGCCCACTTGGCGAGATCGATACGGTAGGAAGCCGGTGCCGTCGGCCGAGCCTCGACGAATCCCGCCGCGACCAGCTCCTCGAGGGCCCGCCGCACCGCCCGCCCATAGTACGCCGTCGCCGCGGCGACCTGCTGAACGGTATACCGCGCGCCTGCGAGCCCAACGAGATGAGACACTACATCGGCCTTGATCCCGACTCCGAAACCCAGTCGGAGTCGGAGCATCAGCGGCGGACCGCCCTCGAGCACGGGAGTCGCCTCCGGCTCACGGCGATCGGACTTCGTGGGCGGTGAGTCGCGCGCGATCGAGCGCCACCGCTGGTCACCGCCATGCATGACGGCGATCTGAGCGAACTCGCCCAGCCGGTCGTTGACCGAAGTCGGAAACCGGCGCGCGAGGTTCTTCGCGCGCTGGACGCTGAGGAGGCGTGCCGCGAAGCGAGCCCAACTGCGGGCGACGCGCCACAGTCTGGGCTCGTGCCCGCTCAACGCAAACGACCCGAGAACCAGGGCTTCAGCGTCGACGATCGCTGTGGCGGGCCGCCGGCTCGCGGCGAACGTGAAGATCGCGCCCCACTGCGTCCACGCCGCGCGCGCTGCCGCCTCGCGCACAGCGGTGATCGCGCTAGCGACCGGCTGTGCGAACATGCGCGGTCACGGCTTCGAGCGCGTGGGCCACCGCTGGCGAGGGGTCTTGTGTGTCGGTGATCCAGGTCCGCGCCGCCGCGAGCTCGTCGGGCGTCGGTCGCAGCGCGAGCAGGTCGCTGAAGTGGCGGCTCGCCGGGCCGATATCGTCGGCCGCCGCGTACAGCTTGAGGTAAATCAGGTCGAGCCGGCCGGCGACTCCGACCCATAGGCCACCGTCGGCGCTCCAGACAATCCGCGACGCGAACCCTGGCGGCAAGCCTGTGCGCCATTGTGCAGCGACGGTCGTGTTCAACCAATCGGGGGGCAACGCTAGGTCCCGGGCGACAGCGCTAATCGCGTCCGTCAGGGCCCTCGCGAGAGGCTCCGGTGGCCGCACCTCGGTAGGCGGGCCGTCGCTCCGCGGTGTAGCGGTCGCGATGACATCGACGTCGCGCGTGGCGCGCTCGACCACACGCAGCAGGTTGAGGGCGGTACCGCCCACTACCACGATGGCCGCACTCTGCCCCCGGCGGGCAGCAGCTGGCCCAGCGCGTGAAGCGCTTGATCAAGGCGGAATGTGGTGTCCATAATAGACCGTATATGGGCTTATAATAGACACTACATCGGAGCTGGTCAAGCGGGCCGCGAGAAACCTGGTGGCAGCCGCCTACTCTCCCGGGCTACACCGGTCGATCAGGACCAAGTCTGCCGCACGTCGATCCTTGATCCAGGCGAGCACTTCCTGCCAGTACTCGATCTGGTGTGTAGTATCCGCTTCCGGCGGCGTTCCAGCCACCCGCCGTCGCTGCTCGTGCAACTCAAATAGCGCGTTCTGGAGTATGCGGATCAGCCCGTCCCGCCGCAGCACGAGCGCCTCGACGGGACGCGCGGATCCCACGCCGTTCAGCGCGTCGATCGGCCAGAGCTTGTCCGGGATGCGGTTCATACGAGCGGAACGTGCCCGGCGGGTGTGACAGTGCGAGAAACGCGTGATCTCGCTGCAGTCATCGGGGACTGCTATGATTGACCCGATTCGAGGAGGTCGCATGCCACACCAGCTGCTGACTTGGCTCGCCGTACTCACGCTCGTCGCCGCCGCGCCACTCTCCGCGCAGCACGGCTCGCATTCCGGCGGCCACTCCCGCTCAAGCCACCCGCGAAGCCACTCGACCCATCCGCGCGCCGAGCGTGAACACCGGAGCCAAGTGGCGAAGGACGACTTCATGCGCCAGACCGGCCACCCGCGTGGCTGGCCTGGGCACGTGGTCGATCACGTCGTGCCGCTCGCCTGCGGCGGCGCAGACGATCCGAGCAACATGCAGTGGCAGACGACGGAGGAGGCGAAGGCGAAAGACAAGGTGGAGCGAAGGGGGTGCGGGCGGTAGAATTGTCTCCGCGTTCGGTGCCGCCATGATCCCCATAGAGTGCCCGGAGATCTCAGCGTCGTTGACGCGGGACCAGTTCGAGCGCGCGAAGCAGCACTTCGAGCGAGCGTGCGTCCGTGATCTTGAACTCGGGAAGAGGCGAGCAGGGTACATGACACGAGCGCGTCTCACCCCTTCGAGGAGGTCTGATCCAGTACGTGCCAGCCGCTCGCGCGTATGCGATCAATGAAGCGCATGTGGATTCGGCGCAGCGCTCCCAGTATGCTCAACGGGTCATTGTCCTTGAGGTAATAGTAGGCGATGGCCCACTCGCTCTTTCCACGGGGAGTGCGCATTTTCTCGTCCTTAAGCGGCACACCAGCCTCACCGACCGCGGCGTCCCAGGCAGCTTGAAGTATCTGCAACCGTGCGCGTTTAGCTTGGATGTCAGGCTGCGGGTCGCCCTGATACTGTTTGACTGACAGCCCCGGCCGCTCACCTCCATCAATCCGGTAGAACAGCGCGTCTCGCTGTTCAGTCTCGTCCGCAAACCAAAACTGGGCCCACGGCCAGCCACCAAGGCTCGTGTCTAGGTAGACCTTGCCGGCGGGATTGCCAAGGGCTGTCAATACACGACGCGTAAAGAACCACACCCCTTCCGGAGTCGCGAGGGCCTCAATTATCCTACGAGGGTCGCTTCCTTCAGCTCTTGCCTTGGCATCGTCCCTCCTTCCGACTTGATCCTGAAGCCACTCGTGATAAGCCTTCACCAGTGGGTGGGCCGGCCGGATGGCTGCAGCGAGCTCAGCTAGGTCGTCCAAAGCCAAGTGCGGCTCGGGCATGGCCCGGAGGATTTCCCGGTCAAAAGACGTCGTCAGAAGCCGAACCGCAGCATTCGGGTATGCCCTCTGGTAGCGCTCAAGCTGCGACTTGTCTGGAGACGCCGAGACTTTCGTTTCAATTGCCACCAAAGCCCCTTGAGCGCCGGACACTAGAATATCGACCCTCCCCGAGCCGCCGGGGATAAGCCGCTCTGTCTCGACCAAGATCGGCGCTGGCAGATCCCTCATTTGCATCCGATTCAGCAGCGCCTGCGCCAGCCGTCGAGGCTCGTCTAGGTCATTGGCTTCCGAATCGACACACTGGATCACCCATCCCCAGAATGCTGAGTGAGACAGCTCATGGGGTGCCAAACGGAAAAGGTTGTACTTTAGGTCGAGGCTCACAGGCAGCCCTCCATGATGGTGAATTGGACACAGGTTTACGGGGCCCGATCCCTGGCAGTCGCGCCAACTACCTTCCTCAACCCCTCCAGCACCTCCGCCTCCGCCCCCTACTGCAGTTCGAAAGACATACCAGACGATTTGAGGTCTGGACGTGTCACGAACCGCAACTACTACACGGCTTCAACCCTGCCTTGATCGCCTCCTCCCGCGATGCGAACCTCACCCGGGTCGACCGCGCGACGATCCGGGCCCACTTGCACGTGGCACGATGGAAGAGCTGCCCGTCCCGATGGGCGACCAGATCCCGGGAACGCGGCTTCCGTTCCGCTAGACGCTCCTTCAGAGTTGCGATCTCTGTTTCATAACGCTGCAGCTTGTGGTCGAGCGCGAGCAGTGCCCGCCCGCAGTGCGGGCAGACGAGAGGTTTGTCCATCAGGCCACCACCTCCCTCACCGCCTCCCTCAACCCCTCCGGCTCCAACACCTCCGCCTCTGCCCCGTACTGCAGCACCTCCCGCACGAACCACGCGGGATCCGCGACCTTGAACGTCACAACGTAGCGCCCGTCCTTCTGCTCCCGGCCGTCCGGATACCGCTCCCTCAGCCAGCGCGCGATCCGCGCGCTGAACGCCACCTTCGCGAGCACCGGATCATCAGCGTGCAGCAACTCGGCCTGTGCCCGGATCGGTTTAAAAAGCACCTGCGGACGGAAGTCCTGAACGAGCAGCCGCGCGTCGAGGATGCGGTCCGCCCGGAAGTGCCGGAAGTCGCCCACCTTCTCGCACCACGCGACGACGTACCAGCGCCCGCCCGCATGCACCACCTGGTGCACGTGCACGACCCGCCGGGCCGGCTCGGCATCCGAGCCGCAGTAGTTGATCTCGAGTTTGCGGTGCTCGTCGCGCGCCTGGCGCGCGAGCGCGAGCACGCGCTCGAGATGCCCCCCCGGCTCCGGACCGATGCCGACGGCGCTCGCGACCGTGTCGGGATGGCGTGCGCCCGCGATCGCGGCGCCGAGCTTCCCTGCCAGGGCACGCCCGCCGCGCACGCCGACGAGGCCGACGATCAAGGCGAGCGCTTCGTCCCCCGTGAACCGCAGCGGCCGGCGGAACGATCCGCGACTCGTCACCACGAACCCGCTTCCCTCGAAGCCGATCGACAGGCTCGCAAGCCACGGCTTGAACTCGTCCGAGAGACGCACCAACGCGTCGACCTCGGAGCGCACGGCCGCGGCCGAGACGCCGAAGCGCTTCGCGGCGGCACGATAGGAGACAGGCTTGGCGCTGTCGCTCTGCGACATCCAAGCGATCAGCTCGACCAGGCGCGGGACCTGCGTGACCGCGGTCTCAGGCATCGTCAAGCGTACAGCTGCTTGATGGCGCGACGCGCGGTGGCGAGCCGCTCGCGCAGCGATTCCGGCGCGAGCACCTCGGCGTGGCTGCCGAGCGGCAGGAGCCAGCGCACGAAGGCGTCCGCCGAGCGGACCTCGAACTCGAGCTCCGCACCCGCGTCGTCAGTCACCGCCTTCACGACCTTGCCCAACCCCTCGCCGATCACCCAGCGGGACTGCGGGAACGCAAACTGTACGCGCGCCGTGAAGGGCTTCTCCTCGGAGAGCTCCCACGGTGCGCGATTGAGATAGGCGCCGATGCGAAAGTCCTTCGGCGTCGCGAACTCGCCCCGCTTCCCGTCGACGGGAGTCACGTTCTTCATCCGGTCGACCCGGAACACGCGCAGCGCATTGCGCTCACGCGCGCGGCCGACGCAGTACCAGTGGCCCCACGAGAGCATCAGGCCGTACGGCTCGATGACCCGTTGTTGATCCCGGTCGCGGCCGATCGCGTAGTAGCGGCAGCTCACGGCGCGCGACTCTTCCACGGCACGGCGCAGCGCATCGAACGCTCGCGAGAACTCGGGCCCGGTGGGCGCGGCGAAGGCCCGCTCACTCTCCCCGGGATCGGTCTCGGGCAGGTCGAACGACAGCTTGCGGAGCGCCGAGCGTGCCGCGGCGCCGAGCGGCGTGTCGGCGAGCTGGGCGACCCGCTCGGCAGCGCGCCGCAGGACGGGGAGATCGCTGGGATCGAGCGCGACCGACGGCAGGAAGTACGGGTGCGGTGGCCGGCGCACCGTGCGCCCGCCGGTCGCGACCTCGAGATACGGCAGATAGAAGTCTCTGGGCTTCAGGAGGTAGGCCTCGACCTCCTGCCCCGCGTGGCTCGCCATCACCTTCTGCTTGAGTGGCTCGATCGCGATGCCGAGCGCTTTCAGGTCGCTCTTGTCGCGCTCGAACTTGCGGCGCACCGACTCGCGCGTCTTCTCATCCCCCCCGCCGACCCAGTCGGACTTGTAGTCCTCCACCTGGCTGAGGATCTCCTCGCGGGTCACCGGATAGTGGTGATCGAGCAGGAAGGCGAGGAGGTTGAGCCAGCGCTCGGTCTTGGTCACGCCGTGGCCAGCTCCCGCAGCCGTTCGACGAGCTTCACCATCGCCCATGTGTCGCGCTGGCAGTAGTCAAGCAGCTCCTGGCGCACGCGATCGCGCTCCTGCCGAGGGATCTTGTCGGCCACGAACAAGAGCCGGGCGATTTCCACGCTCGCGACCCGGCCGTCCACGATCACGAGATCGTCGTAGGTCAGCTCGGGGACGAGGGGTGTGAGGATGTCCTTCAAGCTGAAGCTCCCCCTGAAATCGGGGTGGTACACGCAGTTCTTCACCACCGGGAACAGGTCAATGAGTTTCGCCTCGAGCGCGGCGAGCTCGGCGGCGAGGTCTGGCACCGCGCGTTGCAGCTCCCGGATGCGGGTCTTCTCGAACGCCGTGTACGTCACCACGCGATCGGCCTTCGCGGTGGCGCGCACCATCGCCGCGGCCAGCGGGGGGCGCGCGTCCTCCGGTCCCTCCGCGAGGAACGCCGCGTGGGTGTAAGTGCCGTCTGGCTGCCGCTCGTGGTAGCTGAACTGGGCGGCGGCCTGCTGCCACGGGGCCATGCCGGGCCAGACGGGAATCGCGCGGGCGATCGTCTCGAAGTCGAGGAAGCCCAACCGGCCGGCGAAGGGCTCCAACTCGCGAGCGAGCGTGGGCTCGACGATGATGCGTTTCTCGGCCATCGCCTTGAGCTGGCGCTTCTGCGTGAAGTTGAGCTTCTCTTTCGCCGGCAAGTCGGCGATGGACGAGATGCCGCGCTCGAGATAGGCCGCGGTCCGCTTCGGCCCGACGCCGGCGAGGTTCCGGATGTGGTCCGGCGCCTCGGGCCAGCAACGGCCGATGAACGGGCACTCCCGCGGCTCGAAGCAGTGCAGGCCGATCGGGACGTCGGGGAGCGGGCCCGCGAGCATCTTCCGCTGCCGCGCGATCTCGTCCGGGACTTGGGCAACGAACGCCGCGACCGGACCAGTGACGTCGGTCCGGGCGAAGAGGTCGCCCGAGTCGGGATGTCGGAACTCCTTGTTGAGATGCAGCACCTCGGCGGCCGTGATCTTCACGCCGCAGGCCGCCGCGACCCGGGCCTGAACGGCGACGTCCGGGATGTGCTCGTCTTTCTGCGAGGTGGATGACTTCACCTCGGTGAGGCGGTACCCGTCGCCCTGTTTCTCGAGCACGTCGATCGCGACGAACGTACCGTCGGCGATGAACGTTGCTTCGAAGACCGCCGGGGCGTCCTCGTCGAGTGCCTTCTTCGTGGCGGCGACACGCTCGGCGCCGGCGTTGTGCGGCAGATCGATCAGGACGCCGCCGGGATATCGCGCCCGGGCCGCCTCGCCCACCTGGCGGCCCTGGTCGAAGAGATCCTGGAGCACCTTATCGCGCTGGAGCTCGACGGCACCCGGCTCGTGCACCTCCCACCAGAGCTTCTTGTGGCACTGAAGGCCGGAAGTGAAGCGGGACTTGGAGAGGCGGGGGGCGGTGGTCGTCATCGGCCTACAGTATGCGGAGCGTGTGACAGCGAGTGCCGCGTCACGCCGAGTTGGAGGCGTACCGCTCGCTCAGATATGTCTTGTACGACGATCCGTCGGGGATATCGAGGGGCATCAGGCGCGCGAGCAGGTCTTGATACGACAGCCCTCGAAAGCCGAGCTCGCCGCCGAGTGATTCCGTAAAACGCGACAACTCCGTTCGGTGCTGCGCGCCCTCCGGGCCATTGTCGTCGTAGTACAAGTAAAGCAGCGTGCCCCGCCCAGGGTGCTGGGTCGCGAGGCCAAGGGCGTGCTTCAGCAACTGGGCCGTGTCGAGGTGCGGGAAGCTCGCTCGTTTGCGGCGCAGGTCCGTGGCGAGCTGCTGGCAATTGGGTAGGAGCGCAGCGGCCCAGACGCCACAGCCTTTGGGAAAGTACTTGGGCTTGAATGGTGCAGCCTTCCGTCGGGTGGCGTACAGCTCGGTGAACTTGCTTTCGATAGCCACATACACACCCGATTGAAGCGTCAGGAAGAGGTCCAGATTGGGCGGCGTGCCGGGGAGCCCGGTTGGGAGCTGCATTTCGAAGGAGAGTTTCGCAATCGCTGCGTCGAGCCCAAGCGCTTGCGCAAGGACGCCCGTGTCGCGATCCCGCCAGAAGTCGAAGAAGTTGCAAGCGAGAGCGGCAGAGGAATAGAGGGCACGCATCTTCGCCGGCCGTTTCCCGTGGTCGTGAAGCTCGTCGCCGCTCCCGCGTTCGAAGTCCTTGCGGGTCTCCGGACGGAGCGGGCTCCGGAGGTTGTCATCAATCCTCCGGACGTAGCCCTTCGCATCCGGCTTGAGACCCGCCCTCCTGGCCCACTGGAGTTGCTGAGCCTTAATGCGCGTCGCCGCGCTCATTGGCATGCAAAGGTTACTCGGGGGTTGGGACTGCGCCAGGGCGAGCTGGATTGACAAGATCTGCCACGGCGGCCGCAGGAACATCAGCGGGAGCTCCGGCACTCCGGCTTCAACCCCTCCATCAGCATTCGGTCGGCGACCTCGCGCTCGGCGTGGCCCACGTCCACCGGAGCCTGGTAGCGGTCTTCGAGGCGGCCTGGTTTGGCCGTCCGATCGGCGGGGAGGCTCGCAGGGACGTTTTCGATGATGCGGATGAGGGGACCGAGGTCTATTGACCGGCACAGTATGCAGGGGGTGTGACACTCTGAGAGGCGCCGCAGGAGTAGAGCCGCAACTCGATCTACTGGCAATGTCCCTACGGAGAGGTAGACTCTGAGAACCCGCGAAGAGACACGACTAGTCAAAGATGCCGTCCAACTACACCGCCCTCCGTCAAGACCAGGAGCGCCTCCTCAGGACGATCAACAACAGTGGTCGTCTGATTGCCGGCCTGTACGCCGACCGCACGCATTTCATTTACGAGCTTCTCCAAAACGCCGAAGATGCGCTGGCCCGTAGACCTCTGTGGGGGGGATCACGAGCCGTGAGATTTACCCTCAGCCAAGACTCTCTTCGTGTCACCCATTGGGGAAAGCCGTTCGATAACCGGGACGTCGAAGGGATCTGTAGTATTGGGGAGAGCACAAAGGAATTGACGGACATCGGCCGGTTTGGGATCGGCTTCAAATCCGTGTACGCATTCACGGATCGCCCAGAAGTGCATTCCGGCTCTGAGGACTTTGCCATCGAGGACTTCGTGTTCCCGACGGCCGCTCCTGGCCTAGAGCGCAGTGATGATGAAACCGTCATCCTATTGCCGCTTAGGGCTCAGAATCCTCATGACCGTTCAGCAATCGCCGGCGGGCTGAAAGGCCTTGGTGCCCGCACTTTACTGTTCCTTAGACACATCGAAGAGGTCGTCTGGGATGTTGGAGGCAGGGTCGGTGGTCTCTATCGCCGGAGCCGCCCCGAGGTTCTAAGAGAGGGGGTCAGGGCGATCACCGTTGCTGGCCAGGAAGGGAACGGACCAGCTGTCGAGCAAAGGTGGATGTTGTTTTCAAGCCCTGCGACCAATGAGGATGGAATTGTGGTGGGTCACGCGGAGGTTGCCTTCCAGATCATGCGGGATGATTCTGACCGCGACAGGATCACTCGTGTCAGGTCTTCACCCCTAGTGGCGTACTTTCCTACCGCGCTTGAGACAACTCTGGGGTTTCTCGTCCAAGGTCCCTACCGGACAACCCCTAGTCGCGACAACATACCGGCGAGCGATCCTTGGAACCAGCGCCTGGTTCAGGAAACGGCCACGGTGTTGGTCAGCGCCCTTGGGTGGCTTCGAGATCATGACATGCTTGACGTTGGGGCCCTGGCGTGCCTCCCACTCGACGCCGCCCGGTTCGCTGAAGGCAGCGTTCTCGCGCCGCTGTTCGAATCCACGCGGAACGCGCTGTTGAACGAGCCCCTGCTACCGAAGTTCAACGGGGGTCACGTGGCTGGTCGGAACGCCGTTCTTTCGCGGACCCAAGAGTTGCGGCTTCTGATCTCGTCAGCGCAACTCACGCAGCTGGTTGGGAAGGGCCAGACCATGCACTGGCTGACAGCGGAGATCACTCACGATCGCACACCAGAGCTGCGCCAGTACATCCTGCGAGAGCTTCGCATTTCCGAGGTAACGCCGGAGGCGATCATCGGAGAGCTCAATAAACCGTTTCTCGAGGCGCAGACCGACGAGTGGATCGCGAGCCTCTACGAGTTCCTGAGTGAGCAGCCCCGACTGCATTACCGGCTTGATAGCGTTCCCATCGTCCGCTTAGAGGAGGGGGCTCATGTCCCGGCGCACCTGGATGGCGAGCCGCAAGCATTCCTCCCCGGCGAGGGAAGTACTGAATTCCCGACGGTGCGCGGCTCAGTTTGCTCAACCCGGGCCGCTCGAGGGTTTCTGCGGGCGTTGGGATTGACACAGGCGAGTTCTGTCGACGACGTCGTTCGAAACGTGCTGCCGAAGTACCGGAAACCGCCAATTGCGGTGAGCAATGGCGAATATGCGGAGGACATAGGGAGAATCCTCAGCGCCTTTGCGACAGATTCGAACGAGCAGCGAGAGCGACTGATCGAGGCGCTACGCACTTGCACATGGGCGAGGACAGTGGACGCCGGAACCCACGAAACGAAATGGGCGACGCCTGACCGGACGTACATTGCCACAGATCGCTTCAAGAAGCTCTTTCATGGCGTCAAGGGCGTTCTGTTAATCGACGACTCATGTAGTAGCCTTCGGGGAGAGCAGATTCGCGAGGTGCTCGAGAGCTGTGGAGCCCTCCGGCACCTCAGGCCTGTTCCAGACTCCTCCCTTACGGCGGATGAGCGTCGCAGCTTGCGAGAAAAGGTCGGTCACCCGAAGACGTCACGGCAGAACGATCACGTTTCCGACACAAGCCTCGTGGGGTTGAAGGAGTTGCTGGAGCTTCTCTCGCGGCTTCCATCTGAGGAGCACGCAATGCGTGCGGGTCTGTTATGGGAGGAGCTTGTGCACTTGGAGGAGCGAGGTGGCAAGGCTCTCTTCGAGGGTCAGTACACCTGGACGCATAACGGGAGTTACCGCGCGCTCTTTGATTCGTCGTTCGTGCGCCTTCTGAACACGACAAGGTGGGTGCCTGATGCCAAGGGTGACCCTGAGTTCCCTCAGTTCATGCTGTTCGACTCTCTCGCCTGGCGTTCGAATCCATTCCTGCAATCCAAGATTCGATTCAAGGCACCGCTCATTGAGCGACTGGCGGAAGAGGCCGGAATCGATCCGGCAGTCATTGACCTGCTGAAGAGGCTCGGTCTAACGAATGCGGATAAGCTTAGGGCAAGGCTCAACATCGAGAATGAGTCACCACTTCCAGGGACCACGGTAGATGATCTCGGGGATCCGGACAGCGAAGGGAAGGAGCCACTCGCCGGGCAAGACGCGCTGCAGCCAGAGGCGAACGGGGAACTTGGCCAGAGCGCGCCGGAGCCCGATGGGTCTCCAGACGACGTGACCCGACCAGCGAGGGAGCGGCAAAAGAGCGATCGTGGTCATGCGGACGCTGAAAGGCCATCGAATGGGTCACAAGCCCGGGAACGACGGGTCACTAGCGACTCACTTTTCATCTCATACATCGGCGCGCACCCGGGCGAGGGCCCGGAGGACCCCGACAGTCTTGATTATGCGAAGCGGATGGCGCTCGAGCAGCAAGCCATTCGTCTGATCTTAGAAAACGAACCAACCCTCCAAGCGACGCCGACGCACAACCCGGGGTTCGATCTTGTCGAAGAAGGCGCAGGCGGACAACCGATCCGGTGGGTTGAAGTCAAGGCGATGACGGGGACATTGAAAGATCGGCCTGTTGGGATGAGTTGGAAGCAGTTCGAGACAGCTCTTAGTTGTGGCGCCAACTACTGGCTTTACATCGTGGAGCACGCGGGTTCTCCTGACCAAGCGCGCGTTATTCGCATCCAAGATCCAGCGGGGCGCACGAGCACGTTGACATTTGACCATGGATGGATGAGCGCCGCTGAAGGCCTCTGACGCTGCGTCAGAGCCCAACGGCTCGCGACTGACCATCCATCGTCAAGACAAAGACCTTTCCTCGCGTTCCGCACAGGCGGGGAGGAATCTACGGATGGCAATCACAGATCAGGCAATTGATCAGGCTTTTTCAGATCACAAGAAGACTTCCGGCGGCATCCGGAACGACTACTTCGGAATTCTCTACCTTGAGCAGGAGATGGGCCTCGATCGTGACCAAGCCAGATCCCAGGTAGCCTTCGGCGGCAATGACTACGGGATCGATGGCTTTCATTTTGATCGCGAGAAGCGAAACCTCTATCTCTATCAGTTCAAGTGGTCGAACTCCCATGCGCTATTCAAGGAGTCGCTCAACAGACTCATCGACTCCGGAATGGAACGAATCTTTGGAGCTAAGGATCAAGACAAGCATCAGAACCAGCTACTAAACCAAATCAAGAGCTGCATCATCGACAACGAAGCAATCATAGACCGAGTCTCTATCCAGTTTGTCTTCACAGGAGACCCCGCTGAGGCCGAGCGAAGCCAAGTCCTGGACAAGTTGCGGGAGGACGTCGAGAACAAGAAATTCCTCATCGATCAACGGTTTGGCCGCGCTGTAACTCTTGTCATGGAGTTTCGGTCGGCTCGCACCAGACGTGTGGGGGCGACAACACATCAGCGCAAAACTCACGCCTATCCGGTGCGTTTCGAAGATTCCATAACGCGTTCCGGTCCGAACGGTGAGCACATGACGGTTGGGTTCATTCGCTTAGTAGATCTGTACTCGATGTACCTGGCGATGGGACAGCGCTTTTTCGAGCGGAATATTCGCGCGGCTTTGCGATCTGATAAGCCAGTTAATCGTTCCATACAGCAGTCTATTCGACGAATTGTCCTGGATGGAAAGGAAGATGCGAAGATCTTTGCCTTCAACCACAACGGAGTAACGTTGTTTGCAGAAGCGCTTCAGGGAAGCGACGGTCATTTCAAGATCACGGAGCCGCGTCTTCTCAATGGCGCGCAGACGGTCACCACCTTTGCGCAGTTTCAGAAGGCCAACGAAGGAAACCCCCTCTTGGCTGAGGGACGCAAGGCTCAAGAGCAGATCTATGTAATGTGTCGAATTATCACGGATGCCACTCCAGAGTTTGTGACCAATGTGACGATCAACAACAATCGCCAGAATCCGGTCGAAGCCTGGAACCTACATGCCAATGACATGATTCAACTCGAGCTTCAAGACAAGCTTCGCGACGACCTTGGAATTTATTATGAGCGCCAAGAAGAGGCCTTCACGAACCTGTCTGATGAAGAACGCGAGGAGCAAGGCATCACGGACTACAGGGCCATTGAGCTACCCCTACTCGCCCGAACCTTTCTCGCCAGTGACGGCGATATCGACAAACTTGTCCATTTTCGTGAGGTGTTTGAGGACGAGCGTATCTACAACCAGGTCTTTCACAGTTCCCGCCTCAGGGCCGATTCCCGGCAAATCGTACTTTGCTACAAGATTCAGTATCGCCTCCGGCGGCTGATTGGTGACATCGTCGAGAAGGGCGCGAACAAGTATGCCTACGTGGAACGGGCTCGTAATCTGCTTTGGGCGTTGCTGTGCCAAGCAATTCTCAACGACCCGAAGCTCGAGGATCGCTCGGAAGATTTCGGAAAGGGTCTGAGTCTCGAGGCACAGTACACCGAGTATCTCTCAACCTTCGCTACGACCCGGTGTCGGTTTATCCTCTCCGATTTAGTCAACGATAAGCTGTATCAGCCAAAATTCCTCGAGGGGAACTTCAGCTTCATGCGGACCAATGGCGCGTACAAGCGCTCAATGGAAATCGCGTATCGGCGTTGGAAATGGGTGGAGAAGCGACTTAGGTAACGCCTGTGTTCAGACGCATCACCCGCAGTGCGGCCTCCGCACAGCTGCTCCGCCCCAGTCGGGGCACTGCAGCTCACCGCGCGTCCCGGGGTCCGTCCGAACTCCCCCTCCTGCCACCAAGAACACCCTAACCCAGATCGGCCCTGCCCTTCAGATTTGTGCCCAATGCGCGCTCTGACCTGCAAGCAGTCCACTGTTCCGAGCCGGACCCGGTCTTGACGGTGCGGGCCACGGTAATGGAGCGCTCTCAGGCGGAACGGTCCGACGGCCAGAGAACCCCAACGTCGCACCCTGGTCCTATACTGAGATGGGCCGGAGGCAAACGATACTTGATTCAGGAGCTTCTAAGTCAGCTCCCCCCTCGAGTGAACCAACGACGATACCACGAGCCCTTTCTCGGAGCGGGGAGCCTGTTCTTTGCTCTCAATCCACAAAGGGCTGTCTTGGCCGATGCAAACGAGCACTTGGTCCGTTGCTACGAGAAGGTGCGTGACGATCCCGATGGAATCGCGATCTACCTCCGTGAACACGCGAAGAACACGGGAGAGAAGTACTTCTACCAGGTTCGGCGCTTGTACAACAGCTCGAGCTTTTCCACCGCGCAGGCAGCAAGGTTCGTTTATTTGAACCGAACATGTTTCAATGGGATTTTCCGCGTGAACCGGCAAGGTGAGTTCAACGTGCCATACGGCTGGAAAGAACCACCGCCCCTACCCGATAGGGCCCACCTACGCGAGGCAGGGATAGCTCTAGAGAACGCTAAGCTGCACGCAGTTCCGTTCGAAGAAGCTTTGAAGTACGTGCGAAGGAACGACTTCGTCTATTTGGATCCTCCATATCCGCCATTGAATGGCACGGCCAACTTCACTCACTACACAGCAGATCGCTTTGATACTACCGACCAAGCCCGTCTCGCCTTAGAAGTCAGACGAATTGCAGACCTCGGGGCGTTGTTCATGATGTCGAACGCCGACACTTATCTAGTGCGACGACTCTACGCAGGATTCGCCATGAAGCGTTTGAAGGTCACGAGGTTCATCACATGTAAAGCCGTCAAGCACGCTGTGCGTGAGCTGCTAATAACAAATTACGACGTTGGCTTGTAGGACGGGAGACAAACGTGCCAACAACGCAGCCGACCCTGGAGACGCTAGTAACGACCGCGACGACGCAAGACAATCCGATCGATGCCCTGAGAACATTCCTTGCTTCCGAGGAGGCGCTCGAGAAATCAAAGCAGATCGCCAAAATGCGCTTTGTCGGGTATGTCCTCGAGCTCGGCTACGATACGGCGAAGATCATCACGAGTGATCCCTACAAGGTGGCTGTCGGAGGGATACCTCGAGGGTCCTTTCTCATCATGACACCCAATAATCCACAGGGACTACCTCCGCATTTCACCTTACTCCGAGTAACGGGAGTATCGCCCACGCCCTTGAGTACTCAGGTGCAGCAGACGTACTTCGAGCTACACAAGAAGTCGATGCCCGAATTGGATGTGTGGACTCAGAGCGAGCTACAATGGGGCGCTCTGGATTGCGACGTTCTGGGAATGTTCTACGCGGAACCTACGGATAATCGAAAACTCGCGTTCTCGGGCGACGTCAACAATGTAGTGAGTGCCCATAGATACAAGGTATACGCGCCGGATGAACCCTTGCTAAGGATGATTGTCAACGGAACGGTGAAACCCGAGCATCAATCGGCAATTGGCGTCCTTAGAACGATGGAGTGCGGACTATCCTCGGCGGCAATGCCAAGTGGCATTCCTGTTGTGATCTCCATGCGAGACTTCAAGGGTGCTCGAACTGCGATGTTTGGCAAGACGAGACTCGGGAAGTCCAACGTCGTCAAGTTGATCGCCAACGGAATGCTCGACGCAACGGCAGCCGACAATGCCGTTGGCCAGTTGATCTTTGACATCAACGGCGAATACGCGAACGACAACCCTCAGGATGGGAATACGTCTCTTCGTTCAGTTCATGCAAAACGGTGTGAGGTCTATGCCCTAACCCAGCGACCTGAGACACCATCGAAACCCCTCCGGTTGAACTTTTACGAGCAACCGGAGTCATGTATCGAAATCCTGGCCTCGCTTCTTCAGCAGGACAACAAGACCTCTAATTACATTCGCAGTTTCGCAGGTGTAAAACTCCCATCGATAGAATCGATCGGCGACTTGCCGGATGGAGAGAAGACCCGTCCCATCCGCAAGATCCAGATGTACTGGGCGATCCTGAACAAGGCGGGATTCGCTGCAGAGGAGAAGCGGTTGAGGGCCCTCGGATTAGTTAGTCCCAACGCGAAACACTTCACCCCACACTTCAACGCCGCACTGCGGACAGCGGCGTATACGGCAGTTCGCAGCTCGGCAGCGCCCGATCAGCCTTCCAACCTGGATGAGTTGGTCAATGAGCTCGAGGTAATGGCGCAGTTCCGCCGGGACGACCCATCCAACGCCGCACTGATGAGCGGAAACAAGCAGATGTTTGATCCCGATGATGCTGCATTACTGGAATTCCTGCACCCAGCGTCAGGATCCGGCCCGATCATACTGCGCGCGTATCGCGAATACCATGCCCCACAAGCAGGCGACTTCGTCGCAGAGATTCTCGATCTCTTGGATGCCGGGAAAACGGTAATCCTGGACTTGGGGAACGCTACGGATGAGATCCGACGGTACTTCTCCGATCTCCTTTCGAGAGCGGTGTTCTCGCATCAGGAGCGGAAATTCGTCAGCAACAAGCTCGGGGGCCACTTTGTTCAGCTGTACTTTGAAGAAGCGCACAACCTGTTTCCAACAGACGACGAGGACTTCGCAGGAGTTTACGTCCGCTTTGCGAAGGAGGGCGCGAAGTTCCACATAGGAATGGTGTATTCCACGCAGTCACCTTCCACGATCAATAAGGAACTCCTGGCTCAAACCGAGAACTTCTTTGTCGGCCACCTTTCCAGCCAAGATGAGACGAAGGCTCTGTCGCGCCTGCAAGTATCGTTCGCCGGGATCGAGGCCGACATCCTCAGGGCGAAGACACCGGGCTACATGCGGATGCTGACGATGTCGCACCGCTTCGTCATTCCACTGCAGGCGAGGCTGTTTGTAGCGCCCACCACGTCCAAGACCTGAGGCAACTCCTGATGCCCTACACGCCCGGCGACCGACTTCCAGGCGAGGCAGCTTCGAAACTCGGTCACCTCGCCGTGATCCAGAGTAGTTGGGTCAAGTCACTGGTTCATGAGTTTGAGATTGCTCCGCAACCTACGAGCGACTCGAGCGCGACCGCCTGGACGCAGTTCAACCAGGAGGGTGTGATCCCGCTTCGAAGCGTGTGGGCAACGGATGGTTCATACGTGACCGTAAGATCGGAAGACAGACCACCGAGAGAAGTGTCCTTCGTCAAGACCGCGCTTCTCACCGTCGACAGGGCAAGGCTCGACGTGATTGACAAGGAACTACCTCACCCCCTCTTGCTACAGGAAGTACTGACCGGCAGTGCCGTGTTTCATGCGACCGTGTTTCCGCTGAAGAATGTGCGGACGGCTCTTGGGACCAACTACGATGCCATTCGTAATATCGTTCGCGATTCAATGAGGATCGACGAGGCTGGCGCGTTCTACGAAACTCTAAAATGGCTGGCCTACCAAAAGTGGCTTCCAGCTAAGGCCTCGTCACCGAGCTTCGGCTGTCCCCATTGCGCACATGAGAATGCCGGTCTCCCCTTCGACGCGGATGAAGGGACATGTCCTAAGTGCACTCAGAAGGTGTTTCTGACTGACATGATCGGATTCCACTTGGATATGGATGAAGAAAGCGCTCCGGACTCGGTGTCATCGGCGTACATGATGGTAATGGAACACCTAATGCTGTTTACGGCAATTCGACTACTGTGGGCCCATACCGATGAGCAAATCCTTAGCGATACGTTGTTCATTAAGGACGGCCCGCTAACGCTCAGAAGTCAGTATTCGAAGCTTGTCCCCGCACTACGAGCGTTCCTTCAATTCGCGAGAGATCAGAAGAGGCCGATCCACATCATCGGACAAGAGAAGACCGGGGCGTTCGTTGATCACCTGCGATCCGTTGTCCGATTCGCTCCGCCACACTCTCGCGGTGAGAGGTTGTCCTACGCGGTCCTCACTCACGACTTCGTCAGGAAGGAAGTCTACCGATCGCCTGACCTTGCGAACCCGTACGGGCTTCGCACGAACTGGGGCGAGAAAGTCTACGTGAAGCTCGACCCTGGAACGTACATGGTCCTTAACGTTCCCACAGGACGATACGACTCATCCGGAGACTCTCCGGAGCCCGGCGAGCTTATCGGCTTGGATCGAATCCTGGCCACCATTCCAAGTCTGGTTAGTCACAAGTTCGAAGGTGCGCTGTTCCCAATCGAGCTCGCAAACGGGATAGCATCCATGTCCAGCTACCCATCGGCCGCAATCTTGCGGAGATTCACAGAGGATACCGCAAGACGTTGATTCAGTTGGATTCAGGGCCCGCACCGACGATCGCGAGTCCGGTGTATGACGCAGCCGCGTCCCCACTGGCCCGCGGTCGCCTGGATGCCATCGTGAGGCGTCGTAATGACGGAACGATACGAAAAGCTGATCGCCCTCCTCAAGGAGCTGTTCCAGCTCGATCAACCCGATCTGGACTTCGGCCTCTATCGCATCATGCACGCCAAGAGCGCCGAGGTCACGCAGTTCCTCGAGAGAGATCTGCTGCCGCAGGTCAAGGCGGCCTTCGCGCAGTACCAGTCGGCCGACAAGGGCGCGATCGAGGAGGAACTGACCAAGGCGATCGAGCAGTCGCGGGCGCTTGGCGCCGATGCAGAGACCCTGCCAAAGGTGAAAGAGCTGCGCGCGCGGCTCGCCGAGGAGGCCGTGGACCTGGACGGGCTCGAAGCCGAGGTCTACGACCATCTGTACACCTTCTTCCGCCGCTACTAGGCCCTGAACTGGGCCTGCCAGAAATATCAGGGCGGTCAACCGCTCCTCACCAGGCACGTGCTCGAAAAGGTCCGCATCCCAACGGAAAAGGACCCGAGGCGCCCGCTGCTCGCTCGAGAAACGGTCAAGGCACTGTTGTTGGTGGCTCCCGATATCCACCCCTATCTGCGCCCACTCATCCTATTGGCGTGGCGCACGGGACGCCGACTGAGCGCAATCCTGGCGCTTCGCTGGGATGACGTCGAATTCGAGAAAGGCACCATCCGCTGGCGAGCGGAGCACGACAAGATCCGCCAGACCTGGCTGGTGCCGGCGCATGGGGAGGTGCTCTACGAGCTGCTCCGCTTCCGGAACGAGCGTCGAACAGTTCGCAGCCCGCTAGTCTTCCCGCACTCGCAACGCCGCCGGCACCGCGGTGGCCCGACTACACGCCATCTCGCAGCCTACTGGCTAAAGGAAGCCTTCTTGCGCGGGAAGATCACGAAGCCCGCCGGAAGCGCCTGGCACATGTTCCGGCGCCTGTGGGCCACAGAGCGGAAGGACCTCCCGCTGAAAGACGTCGCGGCGGCGGGCGGCTGGCGCGATACCAGCACGCTGCTCCGCTATCAGCAACCAGACGAGGAAACTCTACGTGCGGTGGTTGAGTACGAGCGTCCCGGCAAGGACGTCACAGTAGAACCAGTCCGAAAAGTGAGAGAGCGACGGGGGCGGCCCATCGCTCCCGAACTCCGTGTTTGCCCCCGCTGGGGTCGAACCAGGTCTCTTGTGATCGTCAGAGGTTGCCACACTGGGAGTGAGTTTCGGCCAAGACTGCACCGAGGTGCTCGCTTGACGAGCGTCGGCGCGAGAATGTTACTAAATCACATGAAAGGACCTTAGTAATAGAATAGCTGAAACCACTAGCCCTGCGATTGAACCAAGCCCGAGGAACCCGACCGAGTCCCCCGCCTCGCCCCAGGAGGACTTCGTCCCACACAAGATCAGTGCGAAAGCGATAGCACTTCCCATGAACGCTGCGGCTGTAAAGAGCAGCGACACGAACTCTCCTAGGAGTGGATCGAGCGAAGGTGTCGTTCCGGCTCTCTTAAGCTCGAGGACTACAAAGGCAGCAGCGATCAGGCCAGTTCCAGCAGCCAAGATCGGTACGTTCCGCGCTTGGAGGTACTTGAAGCCTTTGTCCCACATACGCGCGTCAACCCGAGTTAGGGCTTTCGCTGCTGATCGAGATACAGACCTAGTCCACCGGCAAGGACCGCTGCCCCAAGTGTCGTCCAGAAACCGGTGCCTAGCCAGCTGAGAAGCACTCCTGCCCCCACTACTAGAGATACTGTGAGGGGATGCGAGGGGAACCATCCCTTCGTCGTCTCGACGCTCATTCCACACCGCCTAGTTGTGGTACCGTTCACAAACGCGGAGGGCGACGTGCTTCGCTGTCAGGCCGCCCTTCGAGTTGCCCCTCCTGGGCTCGAACCAGGACTCTCCTGATCCCGTACCACTTCGGCTTTCGCCGCCGCTCTGCAGCGCGAGCGTTCGTGGTCTGGACTGTGCCTTCACCTTCGCCGCGACGCGGTCAGGTGGCTCCCACCCAGTCTCTACACCTCCCCCTTACGGGGCTTGGCTCGGCGTTGCCAGTCAAGGGTCCGCCGACTTCGAGAGCATTCACTCACGTCGTTTCCGACATGGTGTCCAGCGAGTGCACCTTGCGGTGCGGCCAGAGTCAGGCGTGTTGCCAGTTACACCAAGGGGCAGCAAGTTACCATTCTAAGGCGGGCACCGCTCGACTGCAACTGACCCGGAGGGAAGAGGTCACGCCCCAACCACGGTACATCTCCAGCCTACCTTTACTAAATCCGCCAGCACTTTGTACGATACAAAGGGCTGCTTGTGGTGCACGAAGGCATAGTACCTGTAATCCTGCACGAGGGAGTCGTAGTGCTGTCTCAGGCCAGCGTCCAGAGCCTCCCGCTGGACCAAGTACGCTGGAGTTGAGGGCAGCTCGCTAATGTCGGTAGTCATGTACTCGTTCCCCGGGACAGTGGGACCAAGAGTGGCGCTCACCTCAGGATAGTGGTGTAATTCGAAAACGGAAAGATGCAGCGCGCCGGTTGCTGTATTGCCGCAAGGGCGTCGCCCTAATCCTCGGCCCGACTACTGTCTTGAGACGACTCAAAGCGTTGTCGCGCGGCGCGCTAGGTGGCGTAGAAGCGCGTTCTCGACGCGCGTTTCCCAAGGAAAGTCCTCATGCGTCTCCCAGAAACCGAGGCCTGTCCCGTCGTGCACGTGGCTCTGAAGTTGGGTTCCCCTGGGGCTCATCTTTCAGACGAAGATGTGGTTGAGGCCCATAATGCGGTTACACGTCGTCGCGGTAGCGTATACCTTGGCAAGCGCGGGCGGCCCCTCAAGGGGAAGGGCCACGAACTTCTTGACATTTCGATTCGCCAACGTAACGCGAGCTACCTGTTCCTAGTGCGCAGAAGCGAACGTGCGCTGAGCGTGTTCAAGGCGCCGCTCACGCGCCTGCTTCCGTTAGGTGAACGACCTCCGCTAGATAATGTGCCGGGATATTACAATGACCCTGACGCTCTATTCGAAATCCACACTTGGTTTCGAGTAGGAATCCTTGAGTCGGTTGAGCCTGCGGAGCTAGATAAACTCACGCTCCTCTCTAATGGCAACCCTCTGAGACGGGCCTTGGAGACGTCTCGGACCACGATGATGCTAGCCACCGAAGCGAAGCGGTAGCCGGCGCGAGCCCTGAGGGTTCAGCGGATCCTTTGACGCTCGGGAGAAGTCTCACTGGTTCATTCACCGCGGCCATTGCTTCCACCATGAAGCGAGGGACTGCTTGCGAGCCATGAATCGGCCTCGTAACCTACCGGTGACCCTGACGCCGGTGCGAAGCCGATCACAATGGCCCTCGCAGACGATCTTGCCAGACTGACGGAGCTCGGCGCTCAGGGTGAGGACATCAGCGTCGAAGAAGTTCGAGAGGCGATTGTCCTGGTGAAGGACTTCTTCACCACGGCGATGATTGCCGACCACCATTCAGCTAAGGGTGTTCGCGCCTTAACCACCAAGTTCCGCGACGCCGGTCGAAGGTCCCCTCCGTGGCGCCCCACCTCAAGCCGGGTCCCTGGACGCCCGCAGGACGGTGCGGATGGCAACCGCATTACTCGGTGGCTGCTCCCGCCAGACCACAAGTTCCACGCCGATGAAGTCACGGCCACTCTGGTCGAGGTGAAATACTATCTCCAGGCACTCTCGATGAAGGGTGCGCCAGTGCTCCCCGACAGCGGCTTCAGTACGGCATTCGAGTGGTTGCTAGGTCACCGAGCTGAACCAGGCCGATACCTGGATCCAGTCCAACTAGTTGAGATAGATATTCGGGAGGTCGTCAAGGACCCGCGGATGATTCAGTCAGGTCACCTTGTCCCGCTGGATCGCGGGGGGCGACATGAACCGAACAACGCCTTCCTGATGCTCAAGGAGAGCAACGACCTTCAGGGTAGTCTCACTCTGGATGAACTCCTGGCGCTCATGCGGCGTATCCTCGACCGGCACGCTGCTCAAGCAAGGGATCGCGTGAAGGTCGAGAAAAGACCGCGCACCCGCTAATCAACTTCTGACGCAAGTCTCCGCTCACCCAATAGAGCCTTGTTCATGATCCGGACTGTTTCGGTCATGAGTTCAATACTTGTCTGGCGAGCCTCTTGAGCATCCTCCAGCATCTTGACGATGAGCGAGTACTCGGCTGTCGACTTAGGCACGAGTACCTCGATGTCGCACACGTACTCTGGGGTGATTTCGTCGATCACAGATCCGAACACTCCCCGGGCGAGCACGTCTTGCCCGAGGGTGCTGCGCAGGAAGACCTCCAAGTAGCGCGCTGACAGCTTCGCGGGGTCGGGTACGACACGAATCACGTGCTCGGACATCGCCACACCGTCCCATGCTTTGGGCACTGAGGACACAATTCCTGTCGTACCGCTGCGCGTGATCAGGATCCATCCTTCGCGGACAACTAACTCGTCACGTCGCGGATCGTCACCACGGAGCCACTTGGTCGATGTGTGGATCCACTCGGAGATATTGGCGCCTCCGAGAAACGGGACTGCACCAGGCGAGGCACGCACATAGTCCCGCTTGAAGCGCGTGGGGAAGAACACTCGCTGGACAACATCCCCTAGCCTTACCCTCCTCCAGTCATGCTCGGAGCGCGCCAACGTTGCAGCCGCAAGTCGAACGCCGCTTGGGCGATAGTACAGGGCATTGAGACGACAGAGGGGGTCTCGCGCGATGTTGAATGCCTCAACGACGAAGCTACCCTCGTGGTATTTGCCTGGAGCTTCCCCTCTCCGGAATGCCGCCAGCGCCGCCTCGACCTCCGCAAAGTCCGTCAGGACTTCGCCTGTTCCTCGCCCAGCTTCGTCCTTCCGCAGCACAGGGTTCCCGCGTCGATCATGCCCAATCCACTTGGGTGTCGACATGAATACTTGAGTGTCGTGCGCATCGCTCAACGACTCAAGCGGTGCTGGCCGTCGGCGGACAACGAGCAAGCAGGCCTTGGTCCCCGTGTGTGGTTGAAATGTCTCCAACGGTAGATCGACGACGGCAAGCACTTCGGCGTGCCGCAGCAACCATTGTCTGATGAACAGTGTCTGAGGGCCCGAGAGAATCTGGTACGGTACAACTATCGCGAGCCTGCCTCGGCCCGGCGCCAGAAGTCGAACGCCTAACTCCAAGAAGAGGATGTCGGGAGCACGTGCGCTGACCCGCTCCACTCCAAGGGTGAGCTCTCGAGGAGACGACTGTACCCTAGCCAGATGAAAGCTCCGCAGAACCTGCGGGTCCTTAATAGTGATCTTCGTACCGAACGGTGGGTTAGTCGCGACGCAACGATGTGAGTCGAGGCACAGGCGTGTTACCTGCCCTCCGTTCCCGGTTAGAGCTTTCAGGGTGTCGGCTTGGGTGACAATCGGAGGGTTCAGGGGACCGATTCGTGCCGCCAATGTCGCGTTCGCTGCGGCGCAGACGTCCGGGTCTACCTCTACTCCCTTGAGACTTTGCCGCGCCAAGGTCGCCAGAAGCTCCTCGCGTGAACCCTGATCGCCGTCCCTATCTAGTAGCGCTCTGATTCGGTTCAGAGCCGCCAGCAGGAACCCGCCAGTCCCAGCGGCTGGGTCCACCAGGTCATCCCCCGCTCTTGGGTCGAACTCAAGGAGCGCCATTGCGAGGTGCGTGACTCGTTGGTCGGTGAAGAACTGCCCTCCCGCACGCTTCGCCCACGTGCTGCGAAAAATCTCCAGAGCGTCGCCGAAGACGTCTCTGGATCTATCGCCGAGGAGCAACCCGTCAAACTGGGCACACGCGAATGCAATGTCAGGGTCTCCCAACTCGATCGAAGCGTCCTCGTCGTATAAACGCCAAGCAGCGTTCATTTCGCGAAACCGCTTCCGCACCGACCCGGCGAGCTGGCGAACCAACTCGCTCGAGCTGTCGAGGACATCCTTCAGCTCACTCCTCCCAAACTCGAACGCCGGTGCTCTTCCCTGCGCTTCCTCGACAAACATCCCCGTGTGGAGGATCTTGCCGACCTCTACGCTGATTCCGTTGGGCGTTCTAACTTGGGCGTTCGCGTAGAGGTGGTCATACAACCTGGCAATTCGGGTCTGGAGGTCTGCGCTGGAGTATCGAGTTGTCGGTGGGCTCGAGATCACGGACATGTGTCGCAATATCCAGGGTGTAGGTATTGGCGTCAAGCAAAACTTTCGTTCACCTCTGATTTGCCGTCCGACGTGTTTGCTCCTGTGTGCGGACCTATGCCTCCCTCAGGTTCGCCGGCTCGCAAACCACCCGATACATGGTCTCCCGGTCCGCTTGCTGGTAGCAGGTCTGCAAGGTCGTCGGCTCACTCCAGCCACCTGCAGCCATCACGTCCTGCACCGGCAGATGTTTCCTTGCGGTGGCCCATCCTCTTCTATAGGCATGCCACAACGAACCGTCCTGCTTCTCGACCCCGGCCAAAGTCTCGGCCCGAACCAACCACTGCGACACGGTCTCCTTGGCCACCGGCTTCGAGGGGTCGTTGATGGCTGGAAAAAGGTACGCCTTACCGATCAACGGGCGATCAACGAGGATACGGTCGATGGCAGCCCGGACCTCCGTGTCGATGGGGACCAGCGACTCCTTTCCGGTGTTGTCGGTGTCAGCCGGCCACCGGATGGCAACGGGTTCGCCACCGTCCATGCGAACGTCCTCGTGCCGGAGCGCGAGAATGGCTGAGATGCGGCGACCGGTGCCGTGGGCTAGGTCTAGGACCTCGGATAGATACGACCGCTCTTCTCGCTTGGTCTCGCCGCGACCTCGGACCATCATCACCCGATCAGACACAGCGCGCACTTTCTCGAAGCGGTCGTCAGTGACGAGTGGCCGCCGAGGGTTCTTCTCCTTGGGTCTCGGGAACCCCAGCATAGGGTCCTCACGAAGGAGGCCCGCACGCTGCCTTACCAGGAGTTCGCAGCGTTTCGACGGGCATTCGGCAGAGAATGGGCGGTCTTTTGATTCTTTCGTCGCCTTCTGGAAGCAAATTCAGACGAGGATGGCCGCCGCTGCGCTCCGCGACGGTCGGGGCGTCAATGGTTTCACCCCCCTACCGGTCAGCGGTGCCTGCAGAGATCTTGACGCCTGCGGATGCCGCCTACGTTCTGGCTAGATTGTAGGTTGCTACGATGCAGCTAGCTTACCTCGAGCCCAGTGCCATCGACGCGGCGGCGCGCCTGGGGCCGGATGGGACGGTACTGCGGGACTTTTTGGCGAGTACTGATTACCTGCCGGCGCTCGGCCACCACACCCTCCACGAACTCGCTCGCACCGTCGTTTACGGCCACACGGACACTGCTAAGATCGTCTTCACGCTTGTATCGAATCTGAACCCCATTCTTCACCAACCACCCGACGAGCTGTTCCGGCAGGAGCTCCTGTTTTTGCGCGATAATCGCACTGTGCAGCCCAACCTCGACCTCGCCAACGAAGCGCTCACACGCAGCGAAATAGAATTGCTCGCCCAAGGTCACATCAGTGACCAACTGAGATTCCTGATCCAAGATCGCGATCGCGACAAGAAGGAGAGTTGGCCGGTATCGACGAACGAATACCTAGCACAAATACGAGAACTCCGGCGCCTCAACCCTCCCCTCGCCCCTCGACCAGGTGTCTTTGACGACGTTGTAAGGTTTCTCGCCGATCAGCACCACAGGCTTATCCAGGCCATGACTGTTGAGCCTCTCGTGGAGGACGAGGCGCAGCGAATTATCGACAGATTGGACTCACTCCCAGCCCACCGTGCACACCTATACCTATGGCTCTACCTCATCTTCATCTGTCTCCGAGACAAGCGTGCGCCCAGCGGCGACAAGCTTGATGATTTCCGACATCTCGTCGAAGCTTCCTACTGCCACGCCTTTGTCACAAACGATGATCAACTCGCAGCCGCCCAGCCTCACATTCAGCCTCGTCTCAGGCTCATCCGCTTCGAGTCCCTCGCTTCGGGGGGCGATGTTAGCCGTGCAACCTAACCACCGGTTCAAGCTGCCGGACACGCCCGCGGCTTTAGTGCTGTCAGCTGGGCGGCTTGCTCTCCACTCACCGACACTGTGAATCCGACGCAGGTAGATCCTCTCGTCGAATACGAGGCAGCACTCTTTGCCAACCGTCGCGTCTTTCTACTCAACCACACGTGGGCCTTCTTCGCGTACCGCCAGATCCACGAGACCTTCACCGCCCTCGGGCTCGTCCTGTCACAGGGGAGAGACAAAGACCGCAACTCCCATGTGGGTCTCATTCCGTTTCTCCTCATCATGCAGCGCCAGTCAGTGAATGCGTTTCTGAGCCTCGCAAGCCTCCAGTCGTTCCAGGCCTGGGTCCTGCTCCGCCCGTGCCTTGAAGCATGTCTGATCGCAGGAAGGTGGGTCGACGATCCTGGTAATGCAACGATTTGGCGGAACCGCGACTCCGATCCGAAAGCGTACCGGAAGCGCTTTGAGGGGAAAGCCCTACACTCTGCAAGTCTGCCAGGCTCGGACCGCATCCAAACTGTTCTGAAGGCGATCAACGATGATTTCTTGCACGCAAACCCGAGGTATTATGACCGGCATACCGATATGGAAAGGCTCGACCCCGATTCTTACTTCCTGAAACTCGAATACTTCGACGACGAACAGGATTATCTCGCTCACACGTTCGCCTTCCTACACCTCCTTGTCTTTATCCAGGAATCGTTCTCGGAGATGCTCGCGGCGACCATTGCCGATCAGCCCAAGGTTCCCGCCGGTCTCTCGGCCCTTGAGGGCACGCTCATGCCTCACGTGGTAGACTTCTTAACCAAGTACCCTGGCCGAAGGCGAGTTATCGAGGAGCTTGGTGTCTGGCCTCTCGCCTCTGGTCTGCAACCCGGTTCGACGGTGCCATGAACGAGCAGACGATGCGGGAGCGGCTCCAAGCGGCGCTGGAGACGCTCGTTCTTCACGATAGCTATCTGTTTGAGATCGGCGTCAGCGAGCGTGCCATAATGGGGCGCCTCACCGTGTACCTGACCCACCTGTTCCCGAGCTATTCGGTTGACCTCGAGTACAACAGGCACGGCGTTGAGGTGAAACGCGCGAAGGTGCCCGTGGAGTGCGCCAATGCCGCGGATCCTGACGGAACCAAGATCATCGTCCCTGATTTGGTCGTTCATCAACGTGGCCACGACCGAGACAACCTACTCGTGCTCGAGGCGAAGAAGTCCAGTGACCCACGCGGCCAGCATTGTGATCGCCTCCGTCTCGAGGCGCTGAAGAGGGAAATGCGGTATCAGTTTGCGGCGCTGCTTGAATTCCAGATGTACCGTAAGCCTGTGGAGCCGCCGACTATTCAATGGGTCTGAGTCTTGTAAGCGTGTCGCTTTAGCAAGCACTTGGACCTGGCGGTGCCGCTCCACTTGTCGCATTCCCGCCCTTCGACGCCGCAAAACCGCCCTAACGCGCCACGCTGCCTTGCTGCATTTTCACGGCTGGTGTGAGGTCAACAGTGGCATTGGGCTGCGAGGCTGTAGCTTAGAGTGGTAGCCGTTGTCGCATCGCCCTCCGTTGCCCGGAGAACTACATGACGAACCTGAACTACGTCAGAGCTGCGCCAAAGCGGCTCCGCGACCTTGGATTTGACGAGAGGTGGCTCCAAGACCGTGTCAACGAGGATCCGTCGCTTCTGGGCCTTGGGGATTTGGTGGTCATCACTCGCGAGCACACGCAACCGACGGGTGGTCGGATCGACTTCCTCATGTACGATCCCGAGGAGGAGGCCCGCTACGAAATTGAGGTGATGCTCGGCCGCCTCGACGAAACCCACATCATTCGGACACTTGAATACTGGGATATCGAGCGAAAGCGGTTCCCGAGCTTGCAACACCGAGCTGTTATCGTTGCCGAGGAAATCACCAACCGTTTCTTCAACATCATCTCGCTGCTCAATCAGGCCGTTCCATTGATCGCGATTCAACTGAGCGCGTTCGAACTGGACGGCAAGATTGTCCTCCACTTCACGACGGTTCTCGATCTGCCTGAACCCGAGTCTGACGAGCAAGGCCTTGGGAGCGAGAAAGTGGACCGCCTGTACTGGGAGAAACGATCGAACCCCGTCTCCCTTCGGATCGTGGACCGGTTACTCAGTATGATCCCATCAACCTCGGGGGCGGCACGGGTTACGTACAATAAGTACCACATCGCGGTCGGTACGACCGGCCAAAACTTCCTCTGGTTACATCCCCGGAAAAACGCTTCGCACGTTCACATGCACCTGAAGCTCGACGGTGCTGCCCGCGCCACGCTCCTCGAAAAGCTTGAGGCCGCAGGGATCTACTCCGGAGCGCGAGGTAAGGAGATCAAGGTTCGACTGTCCGCTAACGAGCTTTCAGATCAAGAACCGCTAGTCAAGGAAGTCCTGGATGAGTGCGAGCGCCAGTCCCGCGAGTAATGTGGCACGGAACGGCTCGAGGGGATATTGAACAGGGATTCGTTTGAGGTGATGCTAGGTGCGTGAAAATCTCAATGAACTTCTCGGCGTAGCCTGTAGAGTCGCCGGGCGAGCGACCATACGAGATATGACGAAACCTCTTGACATCGCCATATCTCGTACGATCTGAGGAGCTCCTAGGCAAAATCCAGAGTCAGGCGTGTTGCCAGTTACACCAAGGGGCAGAGAGGCAGTCGTCAGTTGTCAGTCTTCAGTCGTCAGCGATACCCTACGCTCCCTCGGCCCAACCGGCCAGCCACTACTGACGACTGACCACTGAGGACTGACGACTCTCATGGAGCTGAGGGGGCTCGAACCCCTGACCTCCTGGGTGCGATCCAGGCGCTCTCCCAGCTGAGCTACAGCCCCGAGCGGAGGCTCAACGTAAAACCGCGGCCCCCGGGCCAGCAACCCCTCAAACTTAACCACGAGTCGCCGACGGGCAGGACGGCAAAGGCGACAAGGGCGGCATGGGCGGCAGTCCCCCCACCCCATGCCGCCCGTGCCGTCTCTGCCGCCTGTGCCGCCCTTATCTTTCCCCGATGCGTCCCGTCTCCATCACCTACTCCGGCACCGTCGGCGTCCCGATCGACGAGGTGTTCGAGCTGCTCACCGACCCGACCCGCATGCCCGACTGGCTGCCGGGCTGCCGCGCCGCCGTCCCCGGACCCAACCGCAGAGGCAAAGGCGACCGCCACCGGCTCACCTTCGACCGCCAGGGACGCAAGATCGACACCGTCATCGAGATCATCGAATACCACGCCCCCACCAGCTTCGGCTGGGTCGAGATCATCCACCGCCGCGGCTCGAAGACGTTCTTCAAGCTCGAGTTCCGCGGCGGCTCCACCCACATCACCATGAAACACGTCTGGACCCCCGCGACCTGGCGCGCCTGGCTGCTCGGCCAGTTCTACCGGCGCAGAAACGCCCACCGCACGTTCGATGGGCTGCTGCAGAATCTGAGAAAAGCGCTGACGAGATGACGCAATGCGGAATGGGGAATGCGGAATATCAGTGTGAGCTTCCTGCGGCGGCACGACCTTTCATTGCAATTCCGCATTCCGCATTCCGCATTCCGCATTCAGTCGGCGAACGGCACCTCCACCGTCATCCCATCCTTTGCCACCGCAGTCTCAGGAAACACCGCGCGCGCTTCTTTCACGAGCTCCTCTGCACTGATCGAGTAGCGGGCCGACACGTGACTCAGCACGAGCCGGCGCGCCTTCGCCGCCAGCGCCACCTGCGCCGCCTCGCGCGCGGTCGAATGCCCCGTCTCCTTCGCCCGATCCTTTTCCTCTTCGCCAAACGTCGCCTCGTGGACCAACAGGTCCGCCCCCTGCGCGGCGTCCACCACCGCGGCGCACGGCCGCGTGTCCCCGGTGAAGACGACCAGGCGCCCAGGGCGCTTCGGCCCCACGATGCCTTCGGGTGTCACAGTCCGACCGTCCGGCAGTTCAACCGTCTCGCCCTTCGTGAGCTTGCCCCACAACGGGCCCTCGGGGATGCCGGCCGCTCGCGCCTTCTCCACGTCGAACCTCCCACGCCGCTCGTGCTCGCGTAGGGCGTAACCGACGGAGCCACCGCCATGCTCCGTGGCGAAAACGTGAATGTCGTACGCTTCCCTCTTCCCCCTTCCCTCTTCCCCGAGAATCATCCCAGGCTTCACTTCTTCGACGACGATCTCGAACGGCACCCGCTCCACGCCGAGTTGGATCGCCTGGCCCAGTACCTTCTTCGCCCCCTTCGGCCCGTACAGCCGCATCGGCTCGGCGCGCGCCTGGAGCCCCAGCGTGCGGATCAGCCCGATCACACCGAGAAAATGGTCGGCGTGGAAATGGGTGAAGAAGATCTCGGACAAGGCGAAGCTCACGCCGTACCGCATCATCTGGCGCTGCGTGCCCTCACCGCACTCGAACAGCAGGGTCTCGCCTTCGCGCACGAGAGCCATCGCGGAGACGTTGCGTTCGACGGTGGGGCGCGCAGCCGAAGTGCCCAAGAAAGTCACGGAAAGCATGGCGAGAATATAGGCGGCAAGGGCGGCAAGGACGGCAAGGGCGGCAGCGTCCTTCCGTGCCGCCTTTGCCGCCCCTGCCGCCTTTGCCGCCCTAGAAGACTTTTACCGTTAAGTACCTCCCAGGCCGTTCCCTCAGATCGTTCATGAGGGCGGTGAGGGACGTGAGGGTCGAGTTCAAATTCTTGTAGAGGGTCGTATCCGTCGCGAACTTGCCGAGCGTCCCCTCCCCCCGATCCATTTTGTCGAGCAGCGTCTTGAGCGAGCCCGTGGCGTCCGCCAGCCGGCCGGTGAGCTGCGTGAGGTTCACGCTCAGCGTGTCGAGCCGCTTGCCGGTGGTCGTGGCGTTGGCCGCGCCGAGCAGCGTGTCGAGGTGCGCCATGACGCGCTCCAGCGACTTCAAGGTCGCCTGGGTCTGCTGGATCGCCGGCCCGTTGGTCGCCTGGGTGAGGGCGTTCATGCCGCGCTGCGTCGCCACCAGCGTATTGTGGATGTCGCTCGCGAGCTGGCCGGGGTTCAGGCCCTTGTTGACGTTGGCGATCAGCTCGTTGGCGCTGGTCGCGGCGCGCTGCGCCACGTCGGCGAACTGCTCCTCGGTGACGCCCTTGATGAATGCGCCGTCCGCGAGCAGCGTGTCGTTCACGCCGGGGTTGTAGTCGACGAACTTGGCGCCGAGGAAGTCGGCCGAGGCGACGGTGGCGGTCGCGTCCTTGTGGGGCCGCACCTCGGGGTCGAGCTCGAGCGTGACCGTCACCCGGCCCACGCGCCGCAGCCGCACCGGTCCCACCCGGCCCTTCTTCACGCCCGAGACGCGCACCGGGTCCCCTTCCTTGAGTCCCTGTACGTTCCCGAACTCGACCTGCACCGCCGCGGCCTTGGACACGATCGAGCGGCCGGTAAGCCAGAACATGAAGCCCGTGAACACCACGAACCCGACGAGCACCAGGGCGCCGACGGTGACTTCCTGCTTATACGTGAGGTCCATGCGCCTCTCGTTCTCCCGCCTCGGCCTCCGACTGGATCAGCGCCATCTCGAGATCGCGCTCCATGAACTGCTGCACCGCCGGGTCCTTGGACGCGAGGATCTCCTCGGGGCTCCCCACGGCGCGGATCTTGGCCTGCCACAAGAGCGCCACCCGGTCGGCCACGCGGAACGACCCGCGCACGTCGTGCGACACCACCACGCTCGTCACCCCCAGCTCGTTCTGCAGGCGCTCCACCAGCGCGTCGATCACGTCGGCGTTCACCGGATCGAGCCCCGAGGTCGGCTCGTCGTACAGCAGGTACTTGGGCTTCCCCGCGATCGCCCGGGCGATTCCGACACGCTTCTTCATCCCGCCCGACAGCTCCGCCGGCATCTTCTCGGCCACGTCCGGCGCCAGGTTGACGAGCCGCAGGCACTCCTTGACGCGGTCGCTGCAGTACGCGTCGTCGCCGGAGCAGGCTTCGTCGGTGATGCCGAGCCGGATGTTCTCGAACACGTTCATCGAGTCGAACAGCGCGCCGTACTGGAACACGTAGCCGATCTTGCCGCGGAGCTGCTGGATCTCCTTGCGCCCGAGCCGCGGCACGTGCAGCCCGTCCACGATCACGTCGCCCGAATCGGGCCGCAGCAGCCCGTTGATCGTCTTCAAGGTGACGCTCTTCCCCACCCCCGAGGGCCCGAGCAGCGCCACCGTCTCCCCGTCGTGCACCTCGAGCGAGACGCCGTCCAGGACCACGTTGTCGAGGAAGCGCTTGGAGATGTTCAGCAGCTCGATCATTTCGCCCCGAGCAGCAGCTTCGTGGTGAGCGCGTCGAGCAACAGGATCGTCACCGACGCCGACACCACAGCGTTCGTGGTGGCCCGCCCCACCCCCTCCGCGCCCTGCTGCGTGTTGTAGCCGATGTAGCAGGGGATGAGCGTCACCGCGGCCGCGAAGAAGTAGCTCTTGATGAGCGAGTACCACAGATCGAGCGGCCGGAAGAAGAACTGCGCCCCGTATTCGAAGTCGGCGTACGTGAGGCCGAGCGAGCCCTTGGCCGTGAGATAGCCGACCACGATCCCCGTGGCGTTCGCGAACATCGTGAGCGCCGGGATCACGAGCAGCCCCGCCACCACCCGCGGGATCAGGAGGTGCGAGACGGGGGAGCGCCCCAGGCTCTCGAGCGCGTCGATCTGCTCGGTGACGCGCATCGTGCCGAGCTCGGCGGCGTAGCGCGCGCCGATGCGGCCCGCCAGGATCAGCGCCGAGAGCACGGGCCCGAGCTCGAGGATCATGGACTCGCTGATCACGGCGCCGGCGTAGTACAGCGGCAAGGTGCCCGTGAACTGGTAGCCCGTTTGGAGGCTCGTCACCGCCCCCGCGAACCCGGCGACCAGCAGCACGATGAACAGCGAGCCGTAGCCGACGGCGGTGGCCTGCTCCAGGGTGCGGGGGACCCAGATGCGCGGCTCTGCGAGGCCGCGCAGCATGTCGACGACGAGGAAGGCGAACCGACCCGCGTGGTCGGCCGAGCGGAGGCTCCAGCGCGCGACCAGCCGCAGGGGGCCCAGCGTGAGCTCCGCCCCGTTTGCCATGTGCAGTATCTTGTGGAACCATGGTTGGTAAGTCCACCCCCCGAGCGCGGAAACCCCGGAACGCACAAGCATTTACGCGCAAACTGCTGGCGTGGTACGCGCGCGCGGCGCGCGACCTCCCGTGGCGCCGCACCCGCGATCCGTACCGCGTGCTCGTATCGGAGTTCATGCTGCAGCAGACCCAGGTGAGCCGCGTGGCGGAGTACTACCCGCGGTTTCTCGAGCGTTTTCCCGATATGGAGACGCTGGCAAGCGCGCAGCCGCGAGCGGTGAGAGAAGCATGGGATGGGTTGGGATATTACGCGCGGGCTTCCAATCTCCACGCGCTGGCGAAACAGGTCACACGACGGCACGACGGCACGTTGCCGGAAAAACCCGAAGAGCTCGTACGGCTGCCGGGCGTGGGGCCATACACCGCCGGGGCCGTGGCGAGCTTCGCGTATGAGAAGCCCGTGCCCGCCGTCGATACGAACGTGGCGAGGGTGATACGACGCGTGTTTGTCGGGGAAGGGGGACGGGGGACGAGGGACGGGTCGAAGCGAATCTGGGAGATCGCGCACGCGCTCGTGCCGCGCCACGGCAAACGCGCCTGGAAGTTCAATCAGGCGATCATGGAGCTGGGGGCGCTGGTGTGTAAGGCACGAGCACCCAACTGCAGGGAGTGTCCCGTGCAGCCTGTCTGTAAGACGGGGAGACGGCTAGGCAGGCGCTGAGTCGCCAAGGCGCCGAGTGGATCTGAGGGATGAGTTCGCGAGGACCATCCTCACGGCTCAACCCTCGACGTCCACTCAGCGGCTCGGCGACTAGGCGTCTACCTCACCGTCTAGCCCCTGCTCAGGCTCAATCATACATTGCCCCGATGTTGGATCTCCGAGACCGCCTCCAATCTGCTCTAGGCGACTCCTACCGCATCGAGCGTGAGCTCGGCGGCGGTGGGATGAGCCGCGTGTTCCTGGCCGAAGAAGTGCGGCTCGGGCGGCAGGTGGTCGTGAAGGTGCTCCCGCCCGAGCTGGCGGCGGGTGTCAGCGCCGACCGTTTCGAGCGCGAGATCCGGCTCGCCGCCGCGCTGCAGCACCCGCACATCGTCCCGCTCCTCACCGCCGGATCGCGGGGCGACCTGCTGTACTACGTCATGCCGCACATCGCGGGCGAGTCGCTGCGCGCCCGAATAGCCCACGAGCGCGAGCTGCCCGTCGGCGACACGGTGCGGATCCTGCGCGATGTGTGCGACGCCCTCGCCTACGCGCACGGCCACGGGATCGTCCATCGCGACGTGAAGCCCGACAACGTGCTGCTCTCGGGGAAGCACGCGCTAGTCACCGACTTCGGCGTCGCCAAGGCAGTCGCAAGCTCGAGCGGCGCCGGGGGGGGCACGCTCACCTCCCTCGGTATGGCGCTCGGCACGCCGGCCTACATGGCGCCCGAGCAGGCCGCCGGCGATCCCACCGTGGACCACCGCGCCGACCTGTACGCCGTCGGGGCGCTCGGCTACGAGCTGCTCACCGGGCGCACCCCGTTCGGCGGTCTGTCGCCCCAGGGCATGCTCGCGGCCCAGGTGACGACCACACCGGACCCGGTGACCCAGCACCGCGACACGGTTCCGCCCGCGCTCGCCGCGTTGATCATGCGCTGCCTCGCAAAGCATCCGGCCGACCGGCCGCAGAGCGCGGAGGAGCTGCTCGGCCAGCTCGAGGGGATGGCGACACCGACGGGGGCCACCACTCCCGAGCAGGCCCCGATCTCCTCGGGCACCGCGGCCGCGATCCGCCGGGCGCACCCCGTCCGCGTCGCCACCCTGTTCGGCTTCGCCGCGCTCGGCGTGCTTACGCTCGCCTATCTCCTGGTGCACGCGCTTGGGCTCCCCGACTGGGCGTTCGCCGGAGCGGTGGGGCTCGCCGCTGCCGGCCTGCCCATCATGTTGTGGACGGGGGTGATCGAGCGGCGCCGGGCGCTCGCGGGGAGCACGGGGCGGGCGGCTGTGCCCGGGGGTGTCCACCGCTGGTTTACGTGGCGCCGGGCGCTCCTCTCCGGCGCGGCCGGGTTCGGGCTCCTCGGGCTCGGCACTGCGGCCTACATGGCCATGCGGCTGCTCGGCATCGGACCGGTCGGTACGCTCGTCGCGAGCGGCGTGCTCGCGGAGCGGGATCGGCTGGTGCTCGCGGATTTCGAGAACCGCACGACCGACTCGACGTTGGGACCCTCCCTCACGGAGGCCCTGCGAGTCGACCTCGCACAATCGGGCGTGATCCGGCTGCTCGACGCCGTGGCCGTCGGCCAAGCGCTCGGACGCATGGGGCGCGCGCCGGGAGCCTCGCTCGATCTGGCCCTGGCCCGCGAGCTCGCCCAGCGCGAGGGCGCGAAGGCGGTGGTGCACGGCCAGATCGCTCCGCTGGGCCGCGGGTACGTGGTTTCCGCCGAGCTGGTCTCCGCCGCGGACGGCGCCGCGCTCGTCTCCCTGCGCGAGACGGCCCAGGACGACGGGGCGATCATCGCGGCGGTGGATCGGCTGTCGGGCAGGTTGCGCGAGCGCATCGGGGAGTCGCTCAAGACGATCCGCGCGAGCGACCCGCTGGAGCAGGTGACGACTCGGTCGCTCGAGGCGCTGCGGAAATACTCACAGGGCGTGCGGGCGAGCGACGCGGCCGATATGGTCCGGGCCGCGGCGCTGTTGGAAGAAGCGATCGCCCTGGACACCACGTTCGCCATGGCGTACCGCAAGCTCGCCGTGGTGTTGAGCAACTCGGGCGGCGCGGCGTCGCGCATCGCCGCGGCCGCGACTCAAGCCTTCCGCCACCGCGACCGGCTCACCCCGTTCGAGCGCGACTTGGCCGAGGCGTATTACTACACGCGGGTCGAGTACGATCCCGCCAAGACCGAAGCGGCGTACCGTGCGGCGTTGGAGCAGCAGCCGGAGAACGGCGTGGCGCTCAACAACCTGGCGCTACTGTTCAACGGGCTGCGGAGATTCGTTGAGGCGGAATCGCTCACGGCGCGCGGAATCGTCGTGGCGCCCACCCAGTGGGCGTTGTACGTCAACGCGATGCAAGCGCAGGTCGGCCAGGGCAAGTACGCCGACGCGGCGCGGACGGTGGCCCTGATGGAGCAGCGGTCGCCGACCAACCCATTGCGTCCTTACCTGCAGGCCTTCCTAGGGGCGGCGCAGCGCCGGTACGACAGCGCGGAAGTCGCGACCCGGGCGCTGGGAGAGACCGCGCGGGACCTCACCTGGCAGGCGAGCGCCGCGGGGGCGCTGGCCGCGCTCAACCTGGTGCGCGGCAGGCTCGCCGTCGCCGAGGCCCAGTTACGCCGGGCGATGGCGGTGGACGAGCAGCGCGGGGTCCCGGGAAAGTATGTCGAAGACGCGATCGGGATCGCGGTGATGGACGTGCACTACCGCAACGCGCCCGAGGCCGCACGGCGCGAAGTGGAAGCGGCCCTGCGACGCCACCCCCTGGCCTCCATTCCTGCCGAGGACCGCCCGTATCTTGGCCTTGCGTGGCTGTATGCGGATGCGGGTCGGCCCGATCGCGCCCGGCAGCTCCTCGCCGAGTACGAAGCCGTGGTCCCCGAGGGTGTACGGCGCGGCCAGCCGTTCCGGCACGGCGCGGCAGCCCAGATCGCTTTCGCCGAGGGGCGTGTCCGGGATGCGATTCGGGACTACCGCACCTGGTACGAGGAGGACGGATGTGCGGTCTGCGGCCTGTTCCTGCTGGCGCGCGCCTACGAGCGGGCGGGCGAGCGCGACTCGGCGCTCGCGGTGTACGAGCGCGCCGTCACCACGCCCGGCTACTTCCGGGCGTTCGAGGAAGAAGCCACCCTGGGACCGACGTACCGGCGCCTCGGCGAGCTGTACGAGGAGCGCGGGCAGCTCGACAAAGCGCGCGACTACTACGGACGGTTCGTGGACCTGTGGAAGGACGCGGACCCAGAGCTGCAGCCGGTCGTGCGGGACGTCAAGCAGCGCCTGGCGCGACTGGTGGCGGAAGCGGCGCGATAGTCACCCCTTGCCAAGCGTTGCGGCGAACATCGCAATCAGCCCCAGCCCGCCTGCGATGGTCGCCGCGAAGATCTGTCGCTTCCGCAGCCTGTAGAACGCCTCCGGCAGCTCACCCCTGGCGTCCAGCTCGAGCCGCGCCAGCTTCGCCGCCGTCGGCACGCTGATCGCCACGGCGCCGATCGCTCCCAGAATACCGGTGCCCATCATCGTGCCGAGCCAGCCGGGCACCATCCCGCTCTTCATGAACGGCATGCCGAGCACGAACCCCGACAACACCACCGCCAGGGCGCCGGGCGCCACCAGCAGACGCTGCACCGCGCCGATCAGCTTGTAGGTGACGAGGCGCGGCGCGGGACCGAACCGCTTCGCCGTGACGGCGGCCACCATCGTGGCAATCCCCCCACCGAGCCACAGCGTGAAACCGAGGACATGCACCAATAACCAGAATCCACGCATCACAGGCTCCTGGTTCTGCGCGTCTATGTACTCTGCACTACTTCGGGTATCGGCTGCCGGCCGGCGTATCCGGCCTCGAGCTCATGCCAGTGGTCTATCTTTTCCTCGCCCTGCTTCCAGCACCAGAAGATGTCGCGCCCCTCGAGCTTGCCGTAGAAATCGACCAGCCCCTGATCGAACCCCTTGAACACGCAGCCGATCTGCTCCAGCTCGAGCAGATAGTCGTTGATCTCGCGCGCCACCCCGTCGATCCGGATACGGAGGTCCACCTGCTCGGCCGACTCGCCCCAGTCCGGCCGCGCCTGCGCCGCGACCAGCTCGTACTTCGCCACGAGATCGCGCCAGCGGGGATGGAGCGACAGGATATCGGCGACGATCCGCTTGACGAGAGGGAGCGTGCGATTCGCGTCGGCCAGAGTGAAGTACTTTCGGGGCACAGGAGTAAAGATAGACGCCTAGACGCCGAGACGCCGAGACGCCGCGCTAGGCGTCTTGGCGTCTAGCCGTCTCGCCCTATTCCCTCACGATGACGACTCCCGGTATGAACTCCGGATGCGGGATGAACCCCACCACTCGCTTGTCCTGGTTCACCACCACGATCGTCGACCGGATATGCGTATCGCTCGCGTCCAGCCGCTCGATCTTGAATCCTACGAGCTCCATGTCGGGGCTCACGACCGTCGTGTCGTCGCGCGCGTGAGTGTGCGCGGGGCACGTCGTCGGGTCGTGCCCCGCGGCCACGCACTGCGTCACGATGTCGCGGTCGGAGATCGTGCCCAAGTAGCGGCGGTCCTTCGGATTGTCCACCACCGGCACGACCGAGATGTCCTTGGCGCGCATGAACAGCGCTACCTCGGCGCTGGTGGCGCCGGCGGCGGCGACGAAGGGCTCGGGAATCATGATTTCGCGGGCGAGCATCGATCTAATGTATCAGCCCAGAGCTCGCTTCGTCTCCCGGTAACCGGCCTCCAGATATCTCTCTCCCTCACCGACCGCAAAAGTCGCCTCCCGCTCAGCCACGGGCCTGACGAGGACAAGGCGCGGCCCGTCCTTGGGCCAGTCCGCGATCGCCCGCTCGGTCTGCGCCGCCATCATGATGCGGATCGCTTCGCCGTGGGCGCGGATCAAAGGCGGCGGTCGAAGACGGGCGAGGGCGGTCGAGGACGGTCGAGCTGGCTCGTCGAATCCGGGGCCCACGTCGATCGCGACTATGAGATCCGCGGGGACGCGCCGCGCTACCTCGAGCGGCAGCACCGAGCGCAGCCCGCCGTCGGCGAGGCGATGACCGTCGACCGCGCCCGGTGGGAAGTACAGCGGCAGCGCGCAGGAGGCGTACAGCGCGTCGCGCAGCGGTGCGTCCCCCCCCAGGGCGCCGAACAGCATCAGCTCCCCGGAGTCGATGTCCGTCGCGGTGACGGTGAGCGGCAGGGCGAGCTGGTCGAACCGCGTCGCCGGCACCAGGCGCGCGATGCTGCGCTGCAACGGCTCGGGCTTGAAGATGTGCGACGCGAGCACGCCCTTCGCGAGCGCGAACAGGTCGAGCGCGGCGACGTCCTTCGCGCCCAGCGTTCGCGCCACCTCGACGAACCGCTCGTAGCTCGACCCTCCGGCGAACGCGGCGCCCACCACCGCGCCCATCGACGTGCCGACGATGTGGAACGGCCGCAGGCCGGCCTCGAGGAGCGCCTTCCACGCGCCGGCATGGGCGAGCGATTTCGCCCCGCCGCCGCCGAACACCGCCACCACCCGCACCGCCACGCCCTATTCGCTCACTCTCCCGCTCCCCGCTCGTACCTGCGATCCATCACCCGCGTCGCCCGCCGTTTCGCCGCCCGGTCATACCGCCGCTTCTCGTCCGCCGTCTCGGGCACGATCGGCGGTACGTCGGTGGGCACCCCCTTGTCGTCCAGCGCCACGTACGTCACGTAGCAGGAATTCGTGTGCCGCCGCTCACCCGAGAGCACGTTCTCGGCGATGATCTTGATCCCCACCTCCATCGAGGAGCGCCCGGCGTAGTTGACGCGCGCGTACGCCGTGATCAGCTCGCCCACGTGGATCGGCTCCTTGAAGTCCACCTTGTCGACCGACACGGTGACGCACGGCTTGCGGGCGTGGCGGATCGCGGCCACCGCCGCCACCCGGTCCACCAGCGCCAGGATCACGCCGCCGAACACGTTGCCCATGATGTTCGCGTGCTGCGGCATCATCAGCTCGGACATCACCGTCTCGGATTCGCGGGGGTGCTTGCTCTGCATCAGTAGTCCACCGGCCGGAGATAGAACTCGCCGATCGCCGTCTGCGACATCACCGCGACCGTGGGGAGCCGGCGCTTCCAGTGCGTGGACTCGAGCCGGCGCTGCACCTTGTCGACCTCTTCGGGCGTGAAGCCGCGCGCCACCACGTCCTCCGCCTTCATGCCACGGATCAGGTAATAGAGGATGCGATCGACCTTGTCGTAGGTGATGCCGTAGTCGCCCTCCGTCGTCTGGCCGGGGACCAGATCGGGCGTGGGGGGCTTTCGGAGGATCACGTCGGGCACGCCGATGTGACGCGCCAGGGCGCGCACCTGCGTCTTGAACAGGTCGCCGAGCGGGTTCACCGGCGGCGTGTCGTCGGCGTGCCAGGTGAAGTAGCCGAGCAGTCGCTCTGACTTGTTCCCGGTGCCGAGCGGCAGCGCGCCGTACTTGGCGGAGAGATCGAACAGCACGATCATCCGCTCGCGCGCCATGACGTTGCCGCGGCGCGTGGGATCGGCGTCGTCGCCCACCTGGGAGAGGTAGCCGTCCACCGCGGCGCTGATGTCGATCGTGCGCGACTCGATCCCCAGCGTGTCGATCACCAGCTGCGCGTGCTCGAGGCTCTCGGGGCTCGAGGTCTTGTACGGCATCCGCACACCGACGACGTTGTCGGCGCCGAGTGCTTCGACCGCCAGGAACGCCGTGAGCGACGAGTCTACGCCGCCCGAGATCCCGACGATCCCCTTCGTGAACCCGCGGCGCCGGACGACCTCATCCTTGAGGAAGCTCACGAGCCAGCGGCGGGCGAGGTCGGGATCGATCGCCAGGGGGTCGCCTTCCTCCACGCCGCGCCCGATCACGTGAATCGGGGACGGGGGACGAGGGACGGGGGACGGGTGGGATCCATTAGTCGCGGGATCGAACTTCACAGTTCGGCGCTTACCCGTCCCCCGTCCCCCCTCCCTCGTCCCCAGGTTTTTGATCAGATGCGGCAGATTCACCTCGAGGTCCGCGAGCAGAGGAGCCTCGGCCCGCGCCCGCGTCAGCTCGGCGAAATCGAGGTCGTACGTCAGGACCGCCTCTTCGAACAGCGGCCCGCGCAGCACGATCTCCCCGCTCGGGCTCACGAGCACGGAGGCACCCGGGAACCCCTTGCCGCCCTCGAACCCCACCAAGCTCGCGAGCGCCACCCACACGCCGTGCTCATCCGCGATCCCGCGCACGATGCGCTCCCAGCGCACGACGCTCGCGGGAAGGCTGGTGCCCTGCTCGTCCGTTCCGGTGCCGCGCGCCGGCGATGCGCTCGGCACGATAATGAGCTGCGCGCCCTCCAGCGCGGCGACGGTGGCGGTGATCGAATGCCACGCGTCCTCGCAGATCAGGATCGCCGCGCGCCCCCAGCCGGTGTCGAACGCCCGGATCTCCCGGCCGCGCTCCACGAACCGCTCCTCGTCGAACACCCCGTAGGTGGGGAGGAACACCTTGCGGTGGACGTGGCGGATGCCGGATGTGGCGTTCCGGGGTGAGGCGCTGCCGGAGGCGGCGTTGCCGAGTGAGGCGTAGAGACACGAGTTGTAGTAGCGGTGCTGGAACACCTCGTAGAAACCGATCGCGATGTCGAGCGGCGGCGCGTTGGCGGCTTGGTGCTCGAGGCTGAGGTCGCGGAACAGCGTCCCCGCCGTGACCGCTACGTCCGCCACGCCTCCCTCGACGAAGTAGCCCGACGTGGCCGTCTCGGGGAAGATCACCAGGTCCACCGGCGGCTCGAGCTTGCCGAGCTGCGCCAGCACGCCGCCGACGCGCTGCAGGTTGGCGGCGTAATCGCCCTTGGTGGGGCGAATCTGGGCGAGAGCGAGACGAACCATTGAGGGGAAGATAACGCGGCGAGAGAAGGCGGTAGAGGACGGTAGAAGACGGTAGAAGACGGTAGAGGTTAAACCGGAGCGCCTCTACCGCCCTCTGCCGTCTTCTACCGTCCAATCAAGAACCACCCGCCCGCCCCCACGAGCACCAGCTCGATCACGACCACGAACACCCGCTCCGGCATCCAGTCGAGGATGCGCTTCCCCACGTATGATCCGGCGATCATGATGGGCCCGAGCGCCAACCCGATTGCCACGGCGCGGAGCGTGAGGATCGCCGTGCCCTGATACGCGGCCAGCTTGGCGAGGTGCATGACGACCGTCGCGAGCGCCTCGGTTCCGATGTAGGCGCCCTTCACGAGGCCGGACGTGAGAAAGAACGGCGCCATCAGCGGCCCCACGCTGCCGACCAGGGCCGACAGGAAGCTGAACACCGCTCCGATGGCGGCGAAGGCGCGCACGCCGGGCCGCCAGGTGGGCGCGCGCGGGGTGTGCCGCCAGACGACCGTCAGCAGCAGAAACGCCCCGACCAACCGTTTGAGCGCGTGGAGCGGCGCGGTGGCGAAGAGCACGCCGCCGATCAACGCCAGCGGAACCGCGCCGAGCGCGAACCACCCCACCACGGGGACGGCCACCTCGCGCCGGTTGAACCACACGCGGCTGCCGTTGCCGATGAGTTGCGCCACCGTGAGAATCGGGATCGCGTCCCGGACCCCGAACACGGCGATGAGGGGCGTGAGCAGCACCGCGGCGCCACCGAAGCCCGCGACCGCGGCGAGCGTGCTGGCGACGAACGCCGCCCCACCGAGCAGCAACCACTGCATTATCTTTGCTCCCAGGCGATGGAGTTCGCCTTGAACCGCCCCCCGCAGTCCAGGGGCTGATGACTCCTACCCGAACCGCAGCGGGAGGAGTCTCTTTATGTCGGTGAATCTGCTCAGCGACAACCAGCGGCGCCGTCTGGGAACGCACCTCGGGCTGCTGGTCTCCGATCTCGAGAGGCTCGCCGAGTCGCCTGAGCTGGCGCGCGACGGCGCGGCGTGCGTCGGGGTGCGCGACGCGATCGCCGCCGCGCGCCGCGCCGCCGATCAGATGCGCGCCGCCCTGTCCCTGCCAACCGACCGGGCGCCCGGTCTGAGGCGCCGCGTTGCGGCCGTCGCCGAAGTCTGGGCTGCGCGGATCGAAGATCTGCGCGCGCGCCGCCTCAGCGGCTATGGCGCCGTCCATCCTGACCTCGCCGGCCGGCTCGACCCTCGAGTCGAAGAGGTGCGCGCGCGGCTCGAGGCGCTGGCCGCGGCGGCCGCCCGGCTGCCGGAGGGTGACGCGTGATCGCCTACATCACCCTGGGCGGGATCGCCGGGACCCTGGCGCGCTATTTCGTCCAGGGCGTCATTCAGACCCGCGCCGGCGCGTTCCCGGCCGGCACGCTGGCCATCAATATCGCGGGATCGTTCCTGCTCGCCTTCATCGTCCGGTTCGCCACGGGCTCCGCCGTCGTGTCACCTCAGCTGCGGGGCGGGCTCACCATCGGGTTCTGCGGCGCGTTCACGACGATGAGCACGTTCAGCTACGAAACGATCATGCTGCTCCAGGACGGCGAGTATTGGCGGGCGTTCCTGTACGCCGGAGGCAGCGTGTTCGGCTGCCTGGCGGCGACGCTGGCCGGGTTGGCGGTGGCGAGCAGGCTGTTGTGAGAGACGTCAGTTGTCAGTCATCAGTTGTCAGTCATTAGTCGTCGGTCATCAGTAACTGACAACTGACGACTGAGAACTGAGAACTGACAGCGAAAGCGAGGCACGCATGCCCCATCAATTCAAAGGCGAGCGCACCCTGATGCGCATCTTCATCGGGGAGAGCGACAAGTATCAGGGGAAGCCGCTGTACCAGGCGCTGCTCGAGCGGCTGCGCGCCAAGGGGCTCGCCGGCGCGACCGTGCTGCGAGGGGTCGCCGGATTCGGAGCGTCGAGCGTCATGCACACCGAGAAAGTGCTGCGTCTGTCGCTCGACCTACCGCTGATCATCGAGGTAGTCGAGACCGAGGAAACGATCCAGGCGGTCCTGCCCGACCTGGACGAGATGATCGGCGGCGGCCTGATTACGCTGGAGCGCGCGCGGGTGATCCTGTACCGGCCGGCGGGAGAGGACGGTAGAGGGCGGTAGAGGACGGTAGAGGGTGCTCTCGTTAGCCTCTACCGTCTTCTACCGCCCGACTCAGTCCATACGCCACGCCCAGCACCAGCACCGCCAGCCCGACGAGCTTGGGCTGCGCCAACGCCGTTCCCACGAACATCGCCGCGTACACGCTCACGAATACCAGAGGCACGAGCGGGAACCACGGCACTCGGAAGGGCGCCGCCGCGTCGCGTGCTCGCAGCCGGAACAGCGTGAGCACCGTGAAGCCGTCGATCACGAGGATGACCGTGATCGCGAGGCTCAGGAGCGACTCGAAGGTCCCCGTCGCCGCGAGCACGGTGATGACCAGACCCACGGCGAGCATCGCCACCCACGGCGTGCCACCGGCGTTGACGCGGGTGAGGGCGCGCGGCCCGAGCCCGTCACGCGCCAGCGCGAAGACGACCCGCGGAGTGACGAAGATGTTGCCGTTGAGCGACGCGAGGACCACGAGGAGCGCCAGCAGCGCCACGACCGTGCCGCCGCTCGACCCCGAGACGACGGCGGCCACGTCCCCGGGCACGAGATTCGAGGCCGCGATCCGGTCGATCGGGAGCACCTGGAAGAACGCCGCGTTGAGCAGGAGGTACAGCGCCATGGTGGTCGCGATGCCGCCCAACAACACGCGCGGCAGGGTGCGGCTCGGCTCGACGACTTCTTCCGCGATCTTCGCCGCATCGAGGCAGCCGTAGTAGGTCCAGATGACCGCCTGAAACGCGAGCGCCAAGGGGCCCAGCAGGGCGATCCCGCTCGGCGCGGTCGGCAAGCTCGAGCGCCAGCCCGCGCCGTCGCCCGCCGCGAACGCCAGCACGACCACTCCCGCCAGCGCCGCCACCTTCGCCGTCGTCGCGATGTTCTGCGCCCAGCGCCCCAGCGCCACGCCGGCGAGGTTGAGGCCGGTGAGCAGCGCCGCCAACCCGACGCCGACCCAGCGCGTACCGCCGGATGGAAGCCCGGCGAGGCGTCCCGCATACTCGCCCGCGACCACCGCGATCCCGGCGATCGCGACCGGATAGACCGCGAACCCTTCCACCCACCCGACCACGAATCCCGCGCGCCGCCCGAACGCCTCGCGCACGTACACGTACTTCCCGCCCGCCGCGGGGTAGCGCGTCGACAGCTCGGCGAAGCACAACGCACCCAGCAATGCGAGCGCGCCGCCCAGCACCCACGCCACGAACGTGAGCCACGGCCGCCCCAGTTGGCCGGCCACGATCCCCGGAGTCCGGAAGATGCCGGAGCCGACCGCGATGCCCACGACTATGGCCAGCCCGTCACCCCATCGCAGCGAGCGTTTGAGATCGGTCATATGGCGGCGGAATGTATCGTCCGGTAGAAAAAACGTAGGGGCGCAGCGTGCTGCGCCCCTACGCAAACGAACGTTCGGCTGGCGCGGCGACTATGGTCGCCGCCGGCCCCCGCCTCCCCCGCCCCCTCCCCCGCCCCCGCCGCCACCGCGGCCGGAGGGAGCCGAGCGCCCGCCGCCGCCCCAACCGCCCCCACCCCCTGACCAGCCGCCCCGGCTCCCGCCCGAGCTGCGACCGCCGCCCGAAAAGCCGGGATCACGCCCGCGCGCCCGCTCACCAGCCGGCGCCGCCCGGTCGACCCCGCGACCGTTGTCGCTCCGCTCGACCGGCCGCGCTGTGGGCGGCAGGGCGTCCGCCGGCCGGTCGTTGCGCTGCCGCCGTGGGAACGACTGCACCCGCTCCGCGCCGTCCCGAAGGACCGCGTCGCGGACCCGCACTTGAACGGCGCTCGGCCCCTGGCGGCTCAGCAGCGTCCCCTGCGGAACCCGGAGCCGCGGCCCGACGCCCGTCGTCGCGCTCGTGCGCGGCAGGGTCTGGAAGTCGAAGCGCGACCGGATCCGCGGCTGGTTGTAGAACACCAGGCCGCCGGTGTACACGAACGGCCGGTACCGGTACCCGTAGACGAAGGGGCTGTACCCATAGAAGAAGGGGCTATAACCGGAGAAGAAGGGGCTGTAACCGGAGAAGAACGGGCTGTAGCCGTAGAAAAACGGACTGTAGTACGCGGCCCCGCAGAAGAACGGATCGTAGAAGAACGGGTCGAAGCAGGAGCCGGCGTAGCCGTAAGAGAAGCCGAAGCGCGAGTACGGCCAGCCCCACCCGAAGCTCAAGCCGAGGCCGTAGGACGGATAATAGTCGCCGCGGTACGCCCGGTGCGACTCGACGAAGTACTTCTGGACGTCGTAGTCGAAGTGCCCGTCGGGCACCATCCGCTGCACCATGTCGAGCAGCGCGGCCTCCTGGTCGTCGCCGGTCTGGCGCGCGTCGAGCACCCGGTAATCCCAATGGTCGCCGCGCACGAACTCATCGAACTTGAAGGGTGCCGCAGAGCGGGCGGCGAGCACGACCCCGCTCCCATCCCGCTCGTCGATGGAGAACGCCTCGCGGTCGCCGCGGGCGCGGACCTCGAACTTCCGGCCGCCGCGCACGAACGCGTCATCGCTGGGGTCGAGCGGGAACAGCACCCGCACCCGGCCCGCCGCGTCGGCGCGCAGCACGACGAGGTAGCCGTCGTCCGCCAGCTTCACGTGCACCCGCGCATTGTCGCCGCGTCGGAAGTGGTTGTCTTGGTTGAGCCAAACTTGAATCGGTGGGTCATCGCTCGCGACTGCCGTGGCGCCGGAGTTCGCAGGCGCCGAGCCGAGCAGCGAGAGCATTAGTGCAAGTACCATAAGTCTATCCTCTATATACCCCCAATCAGGGCAACCGATCAAGAAGCGTGCCTGTTCCCGCCATCTCGATCAGACTGGCCCTCGGCCTGCGCGTTAACACAATCCCCCTGCCGAAACAGCAGTGAGTGACACTCCTCGTGGACAGCGCCGTCTCCGATGGAGACATGGCCCCCGCCCCCCGGTCACCAGCGATCGACCTTCCCGGCGTCCGGAATGAACAGGCTCTGCCCGAAGCGCGACTTCCCGAACGCGCCGATCATCTCCTGGGTCGCCGGGGAAACGAAGAAGTCGGCGAGCGCCCGCCCGCCCGCCGTGTTGATGTGCGGCGCGTTCCTGGGACTGAGCTCAAGCACGTGGTACACGTTGTACAACTGGGCGTCCCCTTCGACCATGGGCACGAGCTGGAGCTTGTCGCGCCAGGCCAGGTAGGTGGCGCGGTCCGTGACGGTGTAGGCGCGCTTCTCGTCCGCCATCTGGAGCGTCTCGCCCATGCCGTGGCCGGACTCCACGTACCAGCTGCCCGCCGGCTTGATGCCGCTCGCGCGCCACAGCTTCTGCTCCATCTTGTGCGTGCCCGACTGGTCGCCGCGCGACACGAACGGCCCGGCGCGCGTCCCGATGCGCTGGAACGCCGCGGCCGCGTCGCTCATCCCGCGCAGACCGGCGGGATCGGCCGCCGGGCCCACGACGAGGAAGTCGTTGTGCATCACCAGCCGCCGGCGCACGAAGTAGCCCGAGTCGACGAGCGCGCGCTCCGCTTCGGGGGCGTGCGCCAGCACGACATCGGCGTCGCCGCGCCGGCCCATCTCGAGCGCCTGCCCGCTGCCTACGGCGACGACCTTGACCTGGTAGCCAGTCTGGCGCTCGAACGCCGGGAGCAGCGAGTCGAGCAGGCCAGCGTCGCGGGTGGAGGTGGTAGTGGCGAGAATGACCTCGCGGGACTGGGCGGTAACGGGCGGTAATGGGCGGTAACGGGCGGCGACGGCCATCGCGGCCGCGCATCCCCATACCGCCCAATACCGCCCTCTACCGCCTTCTACCGCCCCCCTCACCACCGCACCTGCATCTGCACGATGAGCCGGTTGTTGCTCACTGCCGGGCCCTGCTCGTCGAACACCGTGTACTCGAGCTGCAGCTTCAGGTCGTCGCCGGTGAAGAAGTACTGCGCGCCGCCGCTGTAGCCCGTGACGCGATCGGCGCCGGCTCTGTCATTCGGATCGAACTGCTGCACCCGCCCGACGAGCTGGAGGCGCTTGGGCACCACGCCGTAGGCGGCGAGGGCGTACCAGCCCAGCGTGGTCACGTCGGCGCCGGCGCGATGCCGAGCGAGAAACTCGCCCCGCACGGCGACGCGGCCCCGCTCGACCCACGCCTCCGCATCCCAGGTAGTCGTGTCGGGCTTGGCGGCGGCGGACACGCCCGCGTAGACGCCGCTCGCGGCCCGTATGACCGCGCGCCCGACGTACAGGAAGCGCTTGTCGCGGTTCGCGGCGCGGTTGATCCCGTCGCCGTTGAACATGCCGCCCTGGAGGGAAACCGCGCCGGCGGTGTTCCACTCGAGCTTGAGGCCGACGTCCCGGTTGGGCGAGAGCGAGTCGACCGCCATCGAGCGCTCCGGCAGCTCCAGCACCGTGGCCGAGCGGATGAACTCGACGGAGAGCGGTGTCTTGGATTGCCCGATGGTGGCCAGCCAGGGGCCGTGCGTGAGGGCGAGGTAGAGATCGGTCGCGGCGACCGTTGCCGCGGTGGTGCCCGTCCCACCCGACCGCAGCTCCGCCTGCGCCTTGTAGCTCGCCCAGGGCGTGAGGTTTCCCTGCGCGCCGAGCCGGACGCGGCGGAGCAGGAAGAGGGCGGAGTCGCCGATCGACTGGAGGCGCCCCTGGAGGTAGCCCGTGATCTTCGGGGTCGTGGAGATGGGGGATTGCGCCCGAGAGGCGGCGGGCACGGCCGCGCCGAACAGCACGAGCAGGACGACGGAGTCGGAACGCATGGGCGCGGAAGGTACCGCGCCCCGATCCGATAGGCAATCTGGTGCCTATCGGCGCAGGATCTTTCGAAATGCAACAAGGCTCAGGCGATCCACGTCCCGCCGCCACTGGGCGAAGACCTTGGCAAGCCGGCGCGCCTCGGGAGTGAGCCGGGCGCCGCCGCGGCTCGAGCCGCCGCGCGTGGTGGCGAGCACCTTCGCGCCCAGCACGCGCTCCATCTGGCGAACCCGATTGAGACAGGTGCGGTAGCTCCAGCCGACTAGCTTCCCCGCCGCTCGGATCGTGCCCGTCCGCTCGACCGCATCGAGGAAGCGGAGGTAGCGCGGCCCCATGAGGAACACGCCGTCCCAGTTGAGCCATAGCTTCTGGCGCGGCGCGAGGTGCGCGCGGAGCGAGGGGCGCCGAGAGGAAGGCATACACGTCGAGAGGCGCTAGATTGAGCGGCGTAAAGGTAGCCAGGGTGATTCCCATGAGCCAACTGCTCGACGCCATCAGCGGCGTGACGAACGCGTGCGAGCCGATGTCCGGGATCGTCACGGGCGGCCAGCCCGCCCTCGAGCACCTGACGGCCCTGAAACGGGCTGGGTGTGAGGTGGTGCTCGACCTCCGCGACCCGATGGAGTCGCGCCCCTACCGCGTCCCCGACGCGGTGCTCGCCGCGGGCCTCCAGTACCGCAACATCCCGGTGGGCCCCGGGCCGGTGAGTGACCGGACCTTCGCGGCCGCGCTCGCCACGGTGCAGGAGCTCGCGGGCAAGAGGCGCGCGTTCATCCACTGCAGCAGCGGCAATCGGGTGGGGGTGACCCTGATTCCGTATTTCATGCTCGAGCAGGGCATGGAGGAGCAGGACGCGATCACCGCAGCGATGCGCGTGGGAACGAGGAGCGCCGAGCAGATGGAGCAGGCGCTCGAGTACGTCAGGAGCCGGCAAGGGATCTAGAAGAGGCTCGTCTGCGACCCCAGCTTCTCGGGCTCAACGGGCTCGAGCCCGATCAACCGCTGCATCTCCCGCGCGGTCGCCGGGGCGTGGCCTTGGAAATGGTTCGAGAAGTACCCGTACACCGCGGTCACCCGAGCCGCGAGGGCGGCGAGCGCCACGGCCCACATGGACAGCTCGCGATCGCGGTTCACCTGCACGCGCGAGAAATCCTCGATCTTCCGGCCCGTTCCCATCCAGCGGACGTAGGCGAAGTCGGTCGTGGGGTGGATCGCGAGGTCGATCATCTGCTCGCGGCCGCGCATGCTCCCCTCCACGAGCGCCAGGGCCACGCGGTGCTTGGCGAGCAGCTCGAGCAGCTTCGGGCCCACCCAGCCCCGGTGGCGGAACTCGATGGCCCAGCGCGGGCCGGTGGGACCAGAGGGGAGCGCCGCCAGAAACGCCTCAATCGCACTCCACTGCTCGGGGGCGAACTCGGGGCCGAGCTGCACCAGGATGGGACCCAGCTTGGCGCCGAGCAGCAGCGCGCGCTCGGCGAACGCGGGCAACGCCGCCGGGTCTGCCGGACCGGAGCGCGCCTCAGGCGTCAGCTCCTGCGGCAGCTTCAAGGCGAAGGTGAATCCCGCGGGGACCCGGTCCGCCCAGCCGGTGATGACGTGCTCGGCAGGCGTGGCGTGGTAGGTCGAATCGACCTCCACTGTATCGAACGCGCGGGCGTACAGCGACAGGAACTCGTGCGGCTTCGTGGCGGGCGGGTAGAAGGGGCCGACCCAGGCGGGGTGGTTCCAGCCCTGGGTCCCAAGATGGATGCGTCCCGCGGGTCCTGCAGTGTCTCGCGCCGTTA
>Ga0137381_10000037_pt1 | contig 77369 bp, 79 predicted proteins | sample SagtaG_16_FD_104808 | JGI IMG/M metagenome (GOLD analysis project Ga0137381, IMG submission 104808) | Vadose zone soil microbial communities from Sagehorn Ranch, Mendocino, California, USA - Sage2_L_115_16 metaG | ecosystem: Environmental > Terrestrial > Soil > Vadose zone | place: USA... | reverse complement strand
TCCGGACGGACCCAATGCAATTTCCGATCGAGGGCCCTGTCGTCTCGCGATTGTCACGATGACGGCGCGGGGTGCTAGTTCCATGGCTTCTCCGGTCGGCGGGGGTGAAGGAACACGAATCCCAAGACACTTAGCGCGACACCAGTGATGAGGACGATTGCCACCGGGACGAGCACCTCGTTTGAAAGCGGTGAGATCCGCGGAATGGGCGAAGACGTGATGACAAACCCGGAGATAATCGTCTCGAATGCGGGGTCCATGATCGGTGGTAGGGCGCCGTCGAATACGAGGACAATGTCCCAGGATTGCTCGTGGGCTTCGCTGACGACAACAGCGATCTTCTCGAAGACGTTGTCCGAGGAATACCAGAGTTCAAGCACAACCGCCGAATGATTGGCGATCTGCCGGAATTCGAGCCCGCCCGAGAGGACAGCGCTGGGGTCCGAGTTCCGAAGGTCATTCAGGCTCGCTTGCACCGTGGCGTTGAGGTACTCGCGGGTTTCCCTGACGTTGGGATCCACTGTCACATCGACGGCCAGGCCCGACTTGTGACCATTGTACTCCGTCCCGACGGCGACGAGTTCGACGTACGTCCCGCCGATGTCAACGTTCTGTGACACAGTCCAGTCCGAAGGCACAGGGACGCGGAAACCGCTGGCGGACTCTCGCACGGTGAATGCCAGTGGTGCCGGGAGCGGGGGCGTGTTCGGGACGACCACGATAGTCTTAGAATCGCTCCCCGTCAAGCCGCTGTTGTCCGTTACTGTGAGTGTGACAGTGTACGTCCCCGGCCGATCGTACGTGTAGGAACCGGAGCTGATGCCCGGGAATACGTATGGAAAAGTCGTGCCATCTCCAAAGTCCCAGTGCCCGATCACAATCCGACCGTCCGGATCCCAAGAAGCCGACCCGTCGAAGTTGAAATACGCCTGCGTCACGATCGTCGTCGGAGCGATGATCAACCGCACAATTGGAGGTTCCAGAGGGAGACCGACGGGCCGCATCAGCGGATATCGGTCGATCGCGTTCTCAGGGATTGGTTCGGGATCGTCCCCGATGCCGTCGCCATTGCTGTCGACACCCAGGTAATCCCAGTGGTAGTTCCCTCCAGCAGGATATCCGTCATCCCAGGTGTTGTTCGTCCCAGATTGATCCCACGCTCCTGCGTGGATGAAATTGTTGTGGAATACCGCACTGTTCGAGGTTTCCCGCAGGAGAACTCCAGTCGTTGCGCCTCCGGTGCTGCTGTTCCGGAAAGTGCTGTCTCGAACGGTAGCTCGATCGACGAACATGAGAGCAAGTTGTGTGCCGGCAACGGCCATTGTGATGTTCGCAATCTCGACATCCTTACAACCCGCGATGTAAATCTGTCCCGCCTGCGTGCCATTGAGCGCGAGCCCTGAGCACCTTTCTGCGACGACTAACGGGAGCCCGGCAACGAGGTTGTCTGCCGAGATATCATGCGAGTCGTAGTGCGCTTGCGAGTAGCCTTGGACGACCAGGCCAGCCTCGGTGGAGCGGTTCGAACTGAGTCGATTCCCCCGGATCGTGACGCTTGTCGAGTCCACAAGGCGGATGTCTCCGTCGCCGTTGTCGAACAGCGTATTGTTCCGGATGGTCATCCCACCATTTTGCGAATACGCCAAGACTCCTGTTCCCGCCCGTGAAATTGTGTTGTTTTCGATAGTCACTCCATACGAGGAGAACACCTCGATTCCACCGAGTCCCGAGGCGACCACGCTGTTCGCGACCAACGCACCGGTGACGTTCACAAGTCCCACCGCGACATTCACACCGGAGGGGTATGTGGGTAGAGCCCGCGTTCCGATGATCGAAATGTCGGTCGAGTCGACGACGCCGAGGGCGGCGTTACTGCCGAGCTCAACACCTGCAAGGTGGACATGAGCGGAATTCCGAACGGACAAGTCTAGGCTCGTGCTTCCCAGACTTATGTTTTCGAGCCGGCCATTTTCGACGTCGTCCAACACGATGCCTCCGGCTCTGTACCCATCATCAACATGAGACATCGTTACATCACGGACTACGAACCATGCCCTAGTCGCGTGAATCGATATCGCAGGTTGCGCGTATGTTGCGTCAATGTCCCAGCCCTGTATGATGTAAGGATCGGCGGGAGTGCCACTCCCGCCCACAACGCCGTTCCGGGCAGTGAACTCAGAGTCCGATTCGATGACGATCGGACCGCGGGGCGTGCTCGAGAGCCCATTCAAGTTCCCGGCGACGAATGTGCCTCTCGCGGGGATTCCAGAGGTGTTTCGCATCTCAAACCTCCCGTTGGCGGCCAAACTCGGGAGACTCACCGACTTCGGATTGCCAAACGTATGCCCCCGCGCAACAGGTCCCGACCAAACGGAAATCAGGACGGACGATGCCGCGGCGAGCATCGAGAGGGCCAATACGGCAGAGGCAAGTCGCACTCCCTCCATAGAATGAATTGCGATTGCCCCGCGCTTTACTTAACCCTTCCGACCGAGGATGCCTCGAACGCGCCTCCGTGCAGACCTGACCCGGATTGGGTCCAAGTCCGGACGGACCCACTCACGTCGATAACCGCACCGAAGTTCGGACCAAGAGGCAGCGACGTGAGCCCCGGCCTTCCCGCTATCGCCAAGCCCATCCGGAGCGGGTGGGCGGCGAACCTTATCTTCAGGTTGAGCGCTTGCCCAAGCGATGGGCTCCTATCGCCTGAAATACACGGGCATCCGGGTCAAGGACATGGACGAATCCCTCCGATTCTACACCGGAGTCCTAGGTATGGACGTCGTCGACAAGCGGGAGCCGACGCCGCCCACGAACGGGGAGGTCGTGACGTTGCGGAGCTCCGGCGGGGATCAACTCCTCGAATTGAACTGGTACGCCGAAGGGAGCCGATTCGGTCCTCCATACGTCAACGGTGAGGAACTCGACCACCTCGCGTTCGATGTCGATGACCTCGACGGAGCCGTCGCCGAATTGTCGCGCCGAGGGGTCGAGGTCGTCATCCGTCCCGGTGAAATCGGCGGGGGGTACGGGTGGCACGAGGCGTTCGTGAAGGACCCAAACGGCATCTGGATCGAATTGTTGCAGCGTAAGTAGGCCGCGCACACCCGTTCCGGCCGGAGGTCCTCAACCAATCCGAGAAAGGACCGTGAGCGCCCGGAGCGTGATCATCTTGCTCGGGCGGCCGGCGGTCTCAAACGCGAGCGGGGTCGGACGCTTGTCCGGATGCTCCGCGAACCACTTGGCCGCGGCCGGGCTCGGGTCCGGTTGCACCGCGTCGAGAATCCACCTCCCGTCGGGCCGCTGCTTCTTGCGAAGGAGGTCAAGCGCGTACCCGAGCCGACGGTCCTTCCCATAGCCAAGCGCGGTCAGACAGTCGAGGCCAACCAGGAGGTCGTAGTAGTAGTGGATGGGCCAGTGGAATCGGTACCACGGCTCGTACCGCTCCCCCTGGACGTGGAGTTCGTGCTCGAGGTAGTACTCCGCGCTCCGTTCCACGCAGTCCTTCATCGCCGGGGTCCAGTTTGACCGAGGGTACGCGGCGAAGGCTCCCAATCCCTCCCACGCATCGAGCGTCCGGCTGGGAGCCGGTCCCTCCTTGGCGAACCGACAGGTCCAGCCACCCTTCGGATGCGCGGTCTTGACCAGCCAGTCGAGCGTCTTCCGGACTCGCGGGTCATCCTCGTAGCCAAGGCGGATGAGCCCGCGGGCCATGTTGGCGGTGTAGCAATGGTGGCCCTTCCCCTTCCCGAACCCCCCGACTCCGCCTCCGACGAGCGGAGACTTGCCCATCCAGTACTCGCTGGATTGTCGGACTTCCGGGATGGCGCGCGTCGCCCCGAGGTCTGCCAACGCCAGCATGTTCCAGTGGGTCCCCAGGAATCGGGGTTCAAGCCAACCGCGGTCTCGGGCCCACCAACCGGCGGGGTCTCGGCGCCCAAGGATCTCCGACGCCCACCCAACCTTCGCGATGCTCGCCTTCGCATCGCGGACGTCCGCGTCGCTCTCCTTCCTACGAAGGAGCTGGGTCAGAGCGAGATAACGGATCGAAGGCTGATCCGCTTCGAGCAGCCAATCGAGGACCTTATCGTGGGCCATTCGCGCTCGGATAATTTCCCGCGACCTTTACTACTTCCGGTCCGCCGGGAGCCGGCGGGCTTGACGACGCGCGGGACGTCGCGACCCCGTGAGACGATCAGCGCCGTGACTCGCGAAGTGCCTGCGGTGTTTCACGGCATTTGCGGTGGCGGCGCAGGGATGTCCGGCGGTGCAGGCGTGATGTTCTTCGGCATCTCGTTCGGAATCGCGAGGGTGCTCACGACCCGCTGGACCTCCGCGAGGTTACGGACCGCTGCCGTCGCCGCGACGGTCCCAGAGCGGTATCCGGCACTCTGGCCGAAGCGATACGTTAGGTAGGCAAGCGTCGCGCCGAACGCCGCGAGGCCGATGGCCAGCTTCGCCAAATCGGATGGCCACGGTTGCCAGAACTGCCGCAAGGGCTCGACGTAAATGTGGTTCGCTGCAAGGGCTTGGAGGCTCGCCATCAGGCCGAGCGGCAAGCCGCAGATGACGAAGAGGACCCACGCGAGTCGGAGGCTCTGTCCTCGGGTCAGCCTCCCTTTCTGGACCCCTTTGACCCCGGGTATTGCGGGGGGGTCTTTCTTTCCCGCATCTGCCATGTGCGCACGGATGGGGAGCATCCGGCCCATAAAGCCCGCGCCGGCAGTATCAGAAAGAATAACGGCGGCGTCCGCCTATTTGGCGGCTGCGGCCCATTTCCGGGTCCGCGACGTCGTCGCGGGAGCGGGTGGCATGGAGAATCGCGAGATCGGGGAGGTGCTCGTCGTAGCCGGGGCCTTGCTCTTCCTCGCGGGCTTCGCCTTCTTCCCGATTTGCGGCTTCGGCCTCGTCCTGATCATTCTCGGGCTCGTTGTTCTCGTGACCGAGCCGCCTCGGCCACGGTACTACTACTCCGTGCCGTACGGATATCCTCTTATGCCGCCGATTCCGTCGGGCGCCGTGGCACCGTGTCCGGCGTGTGGCACGGCGATGAACTGGGTCGGGCCATACGGCCGATGGTACTGCACGCGATGCCAGGCCTACCGCTGAGCCGGAACGTCACGACTCCTTCAACCGCAACCGCACGTACTCGTCGAAGTCGTACACCTGCGGTTCCTGCTCGCTGTACCGACCGCCCTTGAAAGACCGGGAGCGCACGCCCTTCATCTCGCGCTCGCACACGGCCCAGTCCTGGCGGTTGATCAGGTCCCAGAGCTCCACCGCATCGGACGGATCGAAGTCGGGCGCGGCCATCGCGGCCACATCGAAGTAGAACTCGCACTCGACCGTCGAGCGATCCGTCGCGTGAGGCCACGTGCGGTGGACCATCAAGAAGTCGGGGTGGAGGCTGAAAAACAGGTTCGGAAAGATTGCGTAATAGTAGATCCGTCGCCGATCCACGTCCGTCATCCCCTTGAGCGGGGGCCGCTTCGTATAGCCGCTCCAGGTCATCGATTCGAAGTCCTTCGCGAACTCCATGTAGCCGCCCGAGAAAGGCGTCATCCGCGGGCCGTCGACGAAGTAGTCGTGCACCTCGCCGCTGAAGTACGGCGTGATCCGGTTCAGGTCCGGATGGATCGGCGCGCAATGGTAGCATTCCTGGTAGTTCTCCACGAGGATCTTCCAGTTCGCCCGGACGTCGTAGGTCTGGCGGGACGCGAGGCGCAACTCGCAGAGCGGGAAGCGATCAAACTTCGCGAAGAACCGGCCGAGGTCCTCCGAGATCGGCGGCGCGCTCGGCTCCAGGTTGACCCAGAGGAATCCGCCCCACGGCTCGACACGGATCGGAACGAGTCCCTGGTCCTCTCTCCGGAAGTCGACGACGGCATCCGTGTGCGGGGCGCCAACGAGAGAGCCCTCGGGCGAATACGTCCATCCATGGTATGGACACACGATCGAACGGAGCTTGTGTCCTTCCGCTTCCTCGACGAGACGCGTCCCTCGGTGTCGACACACGTTGTAGAACGCGCGCACGCGTCCGTCCGTGCCGCGGACGAGGATCATGCTCTCGTCGCCGATCTCCCGGGTGACGAAGTCTCCGGGGTCCGGAATCGCTTCCTCGCGGGCGACGTTGAGCCAGCTGCGGTAGAAGAACGCCTCGATCTCCTTCCGGAAGACGGATTCGTCCGTGTAGAACGGCCCCGCGGGCGTCCTCGCCTCGAGGTGCGCGCCGTGCTCCCGGCCCACGTACTTCGTCCGAGACTTCGCCATCCCGCTTCGAGAAGCCATCCCGAAATATGGTCTTGCCGTTCCCTCCTCCGCTCGATAGGTTCGTAACCGAGGGCGGTCTCTCGCGAGGGGAGAGCGGACAATGTTCGGGCCGCCACCGCGCACCCTGTTCACAATCGGCCACTCCACGCGGACGTTCGATGCGTTCCTCGCGCTCCTCGAGGAGCATCGGATCGACCTCCTGGTCGACGTGCGCCATTTCCCCACATCGCAGCGGGTGCCGTGGGCCACCGCCGGATTCCTCGCGCGCGGTCTATCGCCTCGTGGAATCGGATACGTGCACCTCGCGGGCCTGGGCGGATTCCGCAAGGCTCTCGTGGACAGCCGCAACACGGGTTGGCGGAATCCGGGCTTTCGCGGCTACGCGGATCACATGGCCACCACCGAGTTTCGGGCGGAGGTCGATCGACTTCTCGCTCTCGCCTCGACGCACCGCACTGCCATCATGTGCGCCGAGGCCGTCCCGTGGAAGTGCCATCGGTCTCTGCTGGCAGATGCCCTCGTCGCCCGAGGCGTCGCCGTCACGCACATCCTCGGTGTCCACTCGACTCAAGCTCACAAGATGACGAAATTCGCGAAAGTCCGCGGCGATCGGGTAACATATCCTTCGCCCCGCGGGAAAGGTGCTTAAGCGACCGGGTCGATGTTCGGGCGGGGAGCGATGGTCCGAGACGTCCGCTACGACGCGGCCCCTTCGATGGTGATCCTCGGGTGGAAGAGCCTCGAGGACGGCCTCCACCTGCGGGTCCGGGGCGTGGACGACGATGTCCGCGTGGAATGTCATTGCGGTCGATTCCACTGGATCGTCCGCGAGCACTTCTCCGGGGGGCGCGCCCTCCTGCTGCTCACCTGCCACAATTGCGGACAACGTGTCTCCTTTGTCATGGAGGGCGTCCGCCTTCCGACGCCGTGACGCTCAACGAAGCGCGTATCCGCCGTCGACGACGATCGTCTGTCCCGTGATGTACGAGGAGTCGTCCGAGGCGAGGAATGCCACGACCCGCGCGACTTCTTCGGGAGTGCCCCACCGTTTCAGCGCCGGTTCCTCCGCCAGCTCGCGGCGGGTGTCGCCCGACACCGCCTCCATCGGCCCCGTCGCGATGCTCCCGAGCGCGAGGGAGTTCACGCGCACGCCTTTCGGTCCGTACGTTTGGGCGAGCGCCCGGCCCAGCGCGAGGATCCCGGCCTTCGCGATCAGATACGGTATGCCCACCTTGTCGCCGGTGATCGCGGGCGTCGATCCGATCAGGATGATGCTGCCGCGCTTCGACTTCAGCATCGACGGAACCGCCGCTTGCGTGACGAAAACCGAGCCGAGGAGATCGACATCGATTGGCGAGCGAATCTCCGTCGGCGTAAGGTCCGCATAGGCTTTGTTCCACTCCTCGTCGCGGTAGGGATGGCCGGCGAAGCACGCGACGATGTCGATCCGGCGGAGATCCTTGCTCGTCTGGTCGACGAGCCGGCGGCACGACGCCGGGTCGGTCACGTCCGCCTGGACTGCGATTCCTTTTCGACCGAGCTTCTTGGCGGCATCGACGACCGCACGCGCCGCCTCCTGGCCGCGGTTGTACTGGACGGAGACGTCCGCGCCCTCTTTCGCAAGTTCGAGGACCGCCGCGCGGCCGATCCCGCCGCTTCCGCCCGTGACGAGGGCGACGCGGCCGTCGAGACGACCCATGTCCGACCCGAGCCGCTCGCCGCGTAATAAATCCTCGGGGCGAGCGCAGGACGGAGGACAGAACCATATACGCGGGAACGCGTCCCGACTCCGGTCATGCCCGATCGCGTCCGGGTGTCCACCGAGTTCGCATTCCTCCTGTCCGGCGTCTTCATCATGATCGTGGCGTGGGCGCTGAACCTCGTCGGGACGCTCGCCCAAGACAGCACCTCCGGGCACGGAGGGATGGATGTCTACCTGTGGGTCTTCTTCATCTTCCAGGGCCTCGCCTTCGCCACGGTCGGCGTAATCGGGGCGAATTATCGGGAGTTCCTCGCTAACCCGACGTTCGCGAAGCGGTACGTCGTGGGTTCTTGTTCATCGCGGACGGGGGCCTCCATCTGCTCGCGCTGAACCAACATCTCGACATCCCGTTCGCCGCGGCGTTCTTCGCGGTCGTCGCGCCGATCCAGATCAGGGGCGCCAGAGAAATGAACCAATCGAGCACGATGTCCGTCCGCAGTTCGCGCAGGACTTCGCCGAGCTCCACGAACGTGAGGGCCGCCAGGAGAAGAGAGACCTCGAGCCAGACGACGCGGGCCCGCGTCGGCGTCCGCAAGGCCCGAAAGGGAGAAAGGTTTCTCGATGGGCGAGGTCGTCCGCGCAAAAAGCCATTATACCAACGCCTCAATGGGCGCGCTGCGGGGGTAGCCAAGCTAGGACAACGGCGCCGGACTTAAAATCCGGTCTCGCAGGAGTCCGTGGGTTCAAAAGTTCCGCGCGCCTCGCGCGGCACGGGAAGTCCCATCCCCCGCACCGGTTCTGCGGTGTTCGGATTGCGGGAAACCTTTATCACCGGGAAGCGGCTCGCCAGCGCCCGAGGCAACTGACATGAATCGAAGTCGGAAGGCGAGGGTCGTCGCGGTTCTCGCGTTCGCATTCGTCGCGAGCGGGTTGGCGTTCATCCCGGCCCAAGCGGGCGCGAGGAGCTTCACGCTGTACGGAGGCATGTCGAGCGGCTGGGGATTGACGAGCTCCTCGCTCTCGAACCCGGGCCCGACGATCACGGTGACCATGGGCGACTCGGTCACCCTCACGCTTAACTCCGTGGACGCCTCGAGCATCACCCATGACTGGTTCATCGATTACAACAACAACCTGAGCGCCGACGCGGGCGAACCGAAGTCGGCCGACTTCAGCGGGACGACCGCGGGCACGTTCACCTTCACCGCGGACCGTGTCGGGACGTTCACGTACCGCTGCGGCTACCATCCGACGACGATGACGGGCCAGATCGTCGTCCTGGCTCCGCCGACACTCACCCTCTACGGGGACGGAGTGCGAGGCTGGGGCGCAACGAACACGACGTCAGGCATCACGAAGCCCGGCCCCACGCTGACCGTGACCCAGGGCGACAGCGTGACGATCGACCTGAACTCCGCGGACGGCATGACGCACAGCTGGTTCATCGACCTCAACAACGATTCGGTCCAGCAGGCCTCGGAACCGCACTCGGCGGACTTCTCGAGCTTCGTGCGGTACACCTTCACAGCGAGCACCGTGGGCACGTTCTACTACCGGTGCCAGTACCATCCGACGATCATGTACGGACACATCGTGGTCCAGTCGAGCGGCGGCACGACGACCCCGCAGAGCAACAACCTGCTCATCATCGGCGGGATCGTGATCGTCGTGGCGATCGTCGCGGTCGCGGCCGCGGTGATGATGCGCCGGAAGAAGCCCGGTCCCTAGAACGTGTCGAGCCGAAGTCGGCGCAGGATCCGGTCGAGCGTGCGGACCTCCGTCGCGGTGAGCGACCAGCCGGCCGCTCCCGCGTTCTCTTCGGATTGAGCGGGACGCTTCGCGCCGGGGATCGGCACGACGTGGCGGTTCCGCCGCAACCAGGCGAGCGCGACCTGCGCGGGCGTCTTCTTGCGGTTGCGGCCGATCCGGCGTAGCTCGCGAATGAGCGGGGCGGTCGCTCGTATGTTCGCGGGTTTGAACAAGTCTTCCTCCGCTCGCACGCGATCCTTGGGCCGCTTGCCGTCGTGGTATTTGCCGGATAGGACGCCTTTCCCGATCGGACTCCACGCGAGGACCCCGATGCCCTCGCGCTTGCAGTACGGGACGACCTCAGACTCAACGTCTCGCTGGAGCATGTTGTACCGCACCTGATTCGAGGCGATGTCCGCGCGCGAGAGATGGGACCGCGCCTCTTCCAGGTCCCTTACCGCGAAGTTACTCACGCCGATGTGCCGAATCTTCCCGGCACGATGGAGCGCCTCCAGCGCCTTCATCGTTTCACGCAAGGGCACTTGGCTCCAGGGATCCGGCCAGTGCACCTGATAGAGATCGATCTCCCGCACGCCGAGGCGCTTCAGGCTCCCGGCGCACGCCTTCTTCACGTCATCCGAGCGAAGGTGCCAGCCGCCGACCTTCGTTGCGACGAACACGTTGTCCCGGCCCAGGTCTCGAATCGCGCGCGACATGACCGTCTCCGAGTGCCCGTCGCCATAGGCCTCCGCGGTGTCGACGAGGTTGATGCCGAGTTCGACGGCACGTTCCATCGCATTGCGGCAGTCCGCATCGCGAACGTCGGCGCCCCAGGCTTTGCCGCCCGCTTGCCACATCCCGATCCCGATCGCGGACACCTTCGGGCCACCGCGGCCCAACGCGACATACTCCATCCGGATCCCCGTCGCGGCACGCGACCGCGGGCCAAAAACCTATCGTGGCGCGAGGTCGAACCATTCCGGCGGATGGTCCGGCAGGCGGAATCGGATGAACCGCTTGTTGTATTTGTCATGATACACGTTCGAATCGTCGATGCCGCGTCGGTAGGCTTCCTCGAACAAGGGCCAGTCCTTCGCTTCAATCGCTTTCACGAGAGGTGCGAGTCGTAGCCGCACGAACGTCGCGATGTCGTCGCGGTACTTCGGTCGCGCCACCGCCGCGCCCTTGAGGATCTTCTCGAACTCCTTCTCTTCATAAGCGGCGAGCTCCCAGTTGCCGGCCTTCGCGGCGTAGTAGAGGACCCAGTACCGACGGCTCAGCTCGTCCATGAGGCGCGCCATGCCGGGTTGCATCGCCGCGAGCTCATCGACGCTCAGCGTGCCGTGCTTCGTCGTCGCCTGCACGCGAGAACCGGGGATTGGCGGCTCGTCCATGTTCGCGTCAACGGACGCGGTCCTCAAGGACGTTTCGGCACGCCGGCCTTCGCCTTCTCGACGGCGTACTCCACCATCGCATCCGCCGCATTGATCCCGGTTGCGTCTTTCAGACCGCGGAATCCCGGAGACGCGTTTACCTCGAGCACGTACGGCATCTCGCCGCGGAATATCATGTCGACCCCGCTGATCTCGAGTCCGACGGCTTTCGACGCGCGGACCGCAATCTGTTTCGCTTCGTCGCTGAGTTCCATCGCGATGCCCTTCGCTCCCAGGTGGATGTTCGCTCGCCACTCGTTGTGCGCTGCGACCCGCTTCATCGACCCGACGACCCGATCGCCGACGACGAGCGCGCGGATGTCCACGCCGGGGTTCGGGATATACTCCTGGAGGCACACGACCTCGCCGAAGAACTTCAGCGTGTCCACGATCGAGGCGGTCTCCTCGAGGCTCTTCACGCGCATCACGCCGATCCCCTGCGTGCCGGAGAGGATCTTCAGGACCGCGGGATATCGCACGAGATGCGCGGCCTCCACGAGGTTCGGTCGTGACGCGAGCAAGATGCTCCGCGGCACGGGGATGTTCGCCTGCCGCAACGACTGCAACGCGAGGAATTTGTTCCGGGCTGTGATGAGGCCATCGCTCGCGAGCGTCGTCTGCATCCCCATGAGCTCGAGCTGACGAAGCAGCATCTTCCCGAAGTCCGTCATCGACCGCCCGATCCGGGGGATGACGACATCCTGGGACCGCAGCGACGCTCCGTCGTAGATCGCGTCGTCCGTCCCCGCGACGATGAGCCGGACCTCGTCCGTCTTGATGTATATGGCCTCGTGGCCGTGTTTCCGGATCGACTTGAGGAGGGCTTGCGTCGACCAGTACGTGGGCTTCTTCGAGATCACGCCAATCTTCACGGCCCGCCGCTCCCACGAGAAACGCGGAGTCGCGGGATGCCCGTGTGCCGGGAAAAAGGTGTCGTGTCGGAGAATCGCGCGGTTAATACTATATCGCCGGATGTAATGGAGCGTCCGAAGGGAGACGGCAGGTGCACCCATTGGCCTCGCAGCGGCGGACCGGCGGAACGAGGACGACCATCGGCGTGGTGGAGGAAGTCACGATCCGAGGGAGCAAGGGCGACATTCGGCTGCTCGCGAGGATCGACACCGGCGCCGCTCGGACGAGCCTCGACACGGACCTCGCGGCGCGCGCCGGGCTCGGGCCCGTGTTCGACCGCGTGCGCGTCCGGGCCGCCGCAGCCCACGAGCCGGAGGAACGCGACGTGGCGGACGCACGGGTCGTGATCGCGGGGCGCGAATTCGAAGTCGCGGTTGCGATCACCGACCGCAAGGACATGCGGTACCACATGATCGTCGGCATGGACATCCTCCGCGATTCCGGATTCCTCGTCGATCCCTCGAAGGGAAACGGCCGCGAGAACGACGCGCGAAGTTCGCGCCATCCGTAAACCTTTAAGTATCGCGCCCCCATGGCTGCGACGTGGTCACCATGATTAAGCCACTCTCTCTCCTCAACCAGCGGATCAACTCGAACGTGATGGTTGAGTTGAAGGGCGGGCGCGGGTACCGCGGGATCCTGGACGGATTCGACCCGCACATGAACCTCGTCCTCCGCAACGCGGAGGAGACGCAGGACAACCAGGCCCAGCGGAAGATGGACCTTGCGATCGTCCGCGGGGACAACGTGATTTACATTTCCCCATGACCTAGGTGGCCGTCATGACGAAGGGGACCGCGTCGTTCGGCAAGATGGGACGGAAGAGCGTCCACATCCGATGCCGCCGGTGCGGGCAACGCGCGTTCCATAAGCAGAAGGGATACTGCGCCTCCTGCGGGTACGGCCGCACGAAGAAACTCCGGAGTTACTCCTGGGCGAAGAGGCATTGACGATGGCCCGAGGAGAGGGGACGTCGGAATATTCCGACTTTCGTCCGAAGGAGAAATGCGGGATCATCGGGTGCACCGGGACGTCGTCGGTGACCTCGGACCTCTACTACGGATTGCGGATCCTCCAGCACCGCGGCCAGGAGTCCGCCGGTCTCGCCGTGTACGATGGCGGCCTGAAGGCGAAGCGCGGGATGGGGCTCGTGCACGAGGTCTTCGCGAAAGAGGACCTGATGGAGCTCCGCGGCAACTCCGGCATCGGTCACGTGCGCTACTCGACGACCGGATCGAGCGTCCTGGACAACGCGCAGCCGATCGTCGTCAAGACCTCGTACGGGGACATCGCGCTCGCGCACAACGGCGACATCGCGAACGCGGATGAAATCCGCGAGGAGCTCAGCAAGAAGGGCTGGGCCTTCATGACGACATCCGACAGCGAGGTCATTGTGCGCCTCCTCGCGAACGAGATCGTGAACTCGGGGGACGTCAAGCGCGCGCTGAAGGAGTTCACGAGCCGCCTCGTCGGAGCGTACAGCCTCGCCCTGATGATCAACGACACCGTCTACGCGGTCCGCGACCCCCTTGCCGTGCGCCCACTCTGCATCGGAGAAGGCAACGGGCGGATGATGATCGCCTCCGAGAGCGTCGTCTTTGACGCGCTCGGGTTCAAGTTCATCCGCGATTTGAAGGCGGGAGAGATCGTCGAGCTCCGGGCCGACGGCTTCGAGTCAATGCGGCTGCCGCATCCGAACCACACCGCACACTGCATGTTCGAATGGGTCTACTTCGCGCGCCCGGACAGCGTGCTCGATGAACGCCTCGTGTATGACGCACGCGTGAAGATTGGCGAGCAGCTCGCCCGCGAATACCCGATCGACGCGGACATCATCGTCCCCGTGCCGGAGTCGGGGCGGGCGCAGGCCCAGGGATACGCGCAGGTCGCGGGGCTGCCGGTCGTCGAGGGCCTCATCAAGAACCGCTACATCGAACGCACGTTCATCATGCCGGACCAGCAGGACCGCGAGATCGGCGTCATGCTGAAGTTGAATCCGATCCGCTCCGCAGTGAAGAACAAGCGGATCGTCCTGATTGACGACTCCATCGTGAGAGGGACGACGATTCGGAAGATCGTTCAGATCCTGCGCCTCGCCGGAGCGAGCGAGGTCCACGTCCGCATCGGCTGCCCACCGATCCGGTTCCCGTGCTACCTCGGGATCGACATGAAGACCCGGGACCAGTTCATCGCGAACGAGAAGACCGTCCCAGAGATTGCGGATTTCATTACCGCCGATTCCCTCGGCTACCTTTCCATGAAGGGCCTCATCGCCGCGCTGAAGCATTCCCGAGAGGACGTCTGCCTGGGCTGCCTCGTCGGCGAATATCCGGTCCCGATTCCGGGCGAGAAGATGCGGAAGGAGAGACCCTTGGAGCTCTTCGCGGACCCGGCCGTGAAGAAGCCGGCGTCCAAGCGAAACGCAAAGGCGACTGCCTAGGCTCTCTGCCTCGGTCGTCAATCGATGCGCGCCTGCGCATGAACCGTCAGGAACTCCTCAAGCGAGTCGCTGACGGCCAGTTCGTCGAACAGCGTGCGGGCCTCCTCGAAACGTCCCATCGAAGGCCCGCCGCGGCCCGCTCCGGCCCGGTACCGTGCGAGTTCCCCGTCCTCCACCTGCCGGACCAGGTCCCGGTCGACGCGCCGCCCGTCTGGGAGCCGGGCTCCGTGATGGACCCACTGCCACACCTGCGACCGTGCGATCTCGGCGGTCGCGGTGTCTTCCATGAGGTTCGCAATGGTCACGGCCCCGATGCCGCGCAGCCACGACTCGAGATACTGGATCGCGACGCCCACGTTGCTGATCAAGCCAGATTCCGTGATCGTGCCGCCCGGGACGCGGACATCAAGGAGGTCCCTCGCACTCACGGTCACGTCCTCGCGAAGCCGGTCGACCTGGTTCGGCCTCGACTGGAGGACGCGGTCGAATACCTCCCGCGCGATGGAGACGAGATCGGGGTGGGCGACCCAGGTGCCATCGAAGCCGTCGTTCGCTTCGCGGACCTTGTCCTCGCGCACCTTGGCGAACGCCACCTCGTTGACCTTCGGATCCCGGCGACTCGGGACGAACGCGGCCATGCCGCCGATCGCGTGGGCCCCGCGACGATGACACGTCCGCACGAGAAGCTGCGTGTACGCGCGCATGAACGGAACCGTCATGGTGATTTGCCCTCGGTCCGGCAGGAGGAAGTCGCGCTTCGCGCGGAACGCCTTGATGATGCTGAAGATGTAGTCCCACCGGCCGGCGTTCAACCCCGCCGCGTGGTCTCGGAGCTCAAACAAGATTTCCTCCATCTCGAACGCCGCGGGGAAGGTCTCGATGAGCACGGTCGCCTTGGTTGCGCCGTGGCGGACGCCCAATGCCTCTTCGGCGAAGGAGAAAACTTCGTTCCACAGTCGCGCCTCGAGGTGGCTCTCCATCTTTGGGAGATAGATGTATGGCCCCGTCCCACGGGCGAGCAACTCGGTCGCGTTGTGAAAGAAAAACAGGCCGAAGTCCAGCAAGCTGCCGGAGGTGGGCTCGCCGTCGACCCAAATGTGTGGCTCCGAGAGATGCCAACCGCGCGGCCTCACGAGCAGGGTGGCGATCTCCCGGTTCAGGCGATACTCCTTGCCTTCCGGGCTCCGGTACGCAATCGAGTGGCGCACCGCTTCCCGGAGGTTCGCTTGTCCCTCGAGGAGGTTCCGCCAGGCGGGCGTGTTCGCGTCCTCGAAGTCCGCCATGAACGTGCTGGCTCCGGAATTCAAGGCGTTGATCATCATCTTCCGATCCGTCGGACCCGTGATCTCAACCCGCCGATCGCGAAGGTCCGTCGGGACCGGGGCAATCGTCCACGAACTTTCACGGACCTCCAGTGTCTCTCGGAGAAAATCGAACGTCCCTCCCTGGTCGACTCGCATCTGGCGCGCCGCCCTTCGGAAAAGAAGCTCGGAGCGCTTCGGATTGAACTTCCGATGGAGGGCAGCAAGGAAATCGAGTGCGCCGGGTGTCAGGACCTGGGCCCCTGCGCATTCCATCGGGGCACGGACCTCCACGCCTGCCCCCCGCGGTTTGGTCATAGCATCCCGCCGCTACTCGAAGGGGGATTTCTTTGCGAGAGCATAAGTTCCGCGTCCACAACGCGGTTGGTCTGGCCCGCCCGGCAGCCCGAGCCTCGCGGAAAACCTTCATGCGGCCCCCGCGGTTACGAACGGCTCGTCATGGCGCGTGGCCCGTATACCGTTCGCGAACTGAGTGATCGGACCTTCCCCGATTTTGAACGCCTGGCGATCAAGCAAGGTGGTTGCTGGTGCATGTTCTATCAGCGCGCGCCACCGATCGTTCGAGGCCAGTCTAGCGAGGAGTGGAAACGATCGAACCGACGGGACAAGGAAGCGCTCGTCCGGCAGGGCCGCTCCCACGCCATCCTGGTGTACGAAGGCACGACGCCAATCGGCTGGTGTCAATACGGGACGCAGGAAGAACTCCCTCGGATCGACGCGAGGCGAGGCTACCGCAAAGCGGCCCCGCCACCCGAGCACGCGCGGCTCTGGAGGATCACGTGCTTCTTCGTGGACCGAATCTACCGAGGGCGAGGCGTTGCCAAGTTCGCGTTACGAGCGGCACTCGAGTCAATCCGGGAACAGGGAGGCGGCGTCGTCGAAGCGTATCCCGTGGTTTCGCCGCGGATGGCCGCCGTGCCCGAGTGGCGTTGGTTTGGGACTCCGAGCATGTTCCGCAAGGAAGGATTTCGCGTCGTCGCGCCACTGGGGACCAGCGGACTGCTCATGCGCAAAACAATTTCCTCCAAACGGCCGAAGAAACCTTAATAGCGGGCCTCGAATACAGCGGCTTCGCGGGCCGGTAGATCAGCTGGAAGATCGCTATCTTGGCATGGTAGAGGCCGTGGGTTCAAATCCCACCCGGTCCATACCTATAACGGTTCAAAACTATTATCTCCTGAGACATCGTTGCGGTCTTCATGCCACGAAAAGGCGAAGGCAAGTGGCGAGCACTCCTTGAGGATCCGGACGTCAAGAGGTGGTACGACAACCTCGCACGTGGGTCTCGGGCGACCGCGGACAACTACTACCGGGTCCTCGGTCGGTTCCTCGAAGCAAACGACCTGACGGCTAAGGGACTCCTGAGGCTGAATGGCACGAAACGGGAAAACCTCCTGGCGGACCACATCTCGGCCCTCCTCAATGCGAACAAGGCGGCCTCGTACGTTGAAGTGACGAAGAAGGCGGTCGGATCCTGGCTTGAGTGGAACGGCTTGAAGCTCACCCGGAAGATCCGCATTCCCGGGGCTGGGAGGCGGCCGTCTCTCCGGGACGCGCACATCCCCAGCCAAGAAGAACTCCGTCAGGTTTTGAACGTCGCCGACGCGAGGGCGCGCACGGCGATCGCGCTGATTGCCTTCAGCGGGCTCCGACCCGAAGCGCTCGGGAGCTATCTCGGTGACGACGGGCTGCGACTGCGGGACTTTGTTGAGGTGAGGGTGGCCCAGGACCAGTTGACTTGCAAGCCCGTCCCCACAAAGGTCGAGGTCCCGGAGCGGCTCAGCAAAACGGGCCGACCGTACTTCACGTTCCTCGGTCCCGAAGGATGCGAGTACCTAAATGCCTACCTCCGGGAGCGTGCGGAAACAGGCGAGACGATTACGAACGCGAGCCCGCTCATCACTCCCCGGAAGGTCGACAAGCCGTTCATGCGGACGATCAACGTCGGCGATCTGGTCCGCAAGCCCATGCGCGCCGCGGGCTTGAAGGAGCCGCCGTACATCTGGCGGTCCTACTTCGCGTCCCGTGCCATGCTCGCAGAGAGCCGCGGATTCTCTCGCGACTACCGGTTGTTTGTAATGGGGCACAAAGGGGATATCCAGCACGTTTACTCCCTGCACAAGAAGATCCCTCCGGATGCCGCGGAGGCGGTCCGCCGAGGGTATCGAGCGGCCCTCGACTTCCTCGAGACCACAAAGTCCGCCGATCGTGACGCGGAACTCAAGGCCCTGTTCCGGAAACAGATCCTCCTCGTCGCGGGCTTGACGGAAAGCGAAGTCGACAAGATTGACATCGAGACTATGAGCGACGCCGACGTGCAGCGAATTGTCCGCGAGAAGCTCGTCGGCGCCGCGACGCCAAAGGGCGACGGGCACGTGAACGGCGGGAAGCAGAAGGTCGTGCCCCTCACCGCTGTCGAGACGTACCTCGAACAAGGTTGGGCATGGGTCACGCAGCTGCCGGACGACCGAGCGGTCGTCAGGTTTTCCGATTGAGCAAGACGAGCCACACCGGCAACTTCGCAAGAAATTCGTCGGACGTCAGGACATCCCGCTCGGCGAGGATCACCTCGCGCAACGCATGGTCTTCCGGGAACCGCGCGAGGACGAGCTGCTTGAGGCGCTCGGTGGAGACCAGCCGATGGGCGCCGTCTCGTCTCTCGCGCGCGACCCCCTCGACGTCCGGCTTCATCGCCCTCCCTCCGGCGAAGGGGAGGGGTTCTGAACCGGTAACGCGGGGTGCGGAACCTCCTCGGGCATGAACAGCTCGAGCTTAGACGCGCATCTCTCTACCCAGGGAGAACTTTAAAGTCGCTGAAGAGCGATTTGGCGCGAGACGGACTCTCCGCTGGGTTCTCGGTAAGGAGGGGATGGGTGAACCTATCCACGTCGAAGCCGACAAGATCGCGAAGAGGAGCACACGCGCCCAAGGGAGAGAAATACGTCCTCGACGACGAGCGAACTTTCGCGAACCTGGCTCCGAAGACCCGTCCGAACGCTGAGGGGGCCGTGGTCTTGGCGTACAAGATGAAAGGCCCCTGCACGACGAAGGCCGCGCTGGAATACGCCCGGGCCCTGCCGGATCCTGCATCCATCGGGTCGCTCAAGCGGGCAGACGCCGTCCTCAAGCGAGCTGGAATCGTGATTACCGAATCGGTTCGGATGGCGCGGGACCGCACCAAAGCGGTGGCCGATATAGAATCGCTCTATCAGGAGAGAATTCATCTCGATCATAAGGTGCTCGGTCTCAGCTACGATCTCTTCCTTAACCATTTCCGGCTCTCCGCAAAGCTCCTGGGCCTCCCGATCCCCGATTGGCTCGAAGGCCTCACGGGAGAGACGCTCGCCTCCGATCAACGAGTCTTCGAACGCGTGAGGGCGTTGAGCCGCGAGTGGCAGCGGGACCTGGGTAGCCCCGGGTTCTGAGGGGCTGGATCCCACATCACGGACGAAAGTAAGACAGCGCTTTCGCCCAGCGCTGGAATCGGACTCCTTCAGCTCGAATCGCGCATCCAGGATTCGGCGAGGCCGCTGAACCACACCTCGGGCAAACGTTCCGTGCGGAGATTCCGGAGGTCGCCGAGTTTGGCGGGACCCCAACGCTCGAGGGCGTCGGGCAGGACCTTGTTCGTGAGCCTCAGCATGCGCTCGTCCATCAGACGTCGTGGGCGAACTCGACGATGTAGCGGTTGTCCCGCTTGTTGTGCGTATGGGAGGCGAGGAGATCGTCGGCGACCGTCCGAGGGACGTACGTCGCGTCGAAGCGGTAACTCGGGGGAAGCTGGTCGTCCAAAGCAGCGTGGTGGGTCTTGTGGTGTGGATTGGTAGGGTACGTAAAGCCGGACGACGGCGACGCGATAAGTGAAAGATGCGTAGTTACGCATCTTTTCTATCGGACCTACCCTAGCGATTCCTAAAAGCCGCTTAAAGAATGTTTATTTATGAGCACGATTTCTTCGGTACGACAGACCACACCACACCCGGATGGTAAAGAAGAAAAACAAGTACCCAAGGTTCCTCGGCGTGTTCATCTCCGAGGCCGATTACAACCTCCTGCTCGAATACAAGCGGGAGACCGGGCACTCCTCGAAATCGGCCGCCGCGCGCGACCTGATGCGTAGACAAGCCCGGTACGCACGCTGGAAACGGTCGCGTCGTGGGAAAGAGATACGGGCCGAGCAGGAGTTGCGGACGATTGCCCGCGAGATTTTGCGCGAGTACCCCGAGGCCTCAAGGGCATCTCTGGGATACAACATGATGAAACGGGCGGGGAAGATCGTCGACGCCGAACTAATCCAACGCATCGCCAACGAGATGGTGGGGCCACGTTAGGCGGTCGTCGACCGCCGACGCTCGCTTGGCGATGCCCGCGACGAGCCTAAAGGACTTGAATTGGTTAGGGTGACAGACGGACAGCCGATTGACATCGGTCCGCACTGCAGTCCTCAACCGGCCGAAAAATGAATACGGATAGAGGATGCATTCACCAGCGCACACATGCCAAGAAAATCCCCATGGCTTCACACCCTCCGTTCCTCCAATGCCCATGATTTGGTGCACGCTTTCGACAATGCGAAGATTGCGGGTCGCCCTATGGTGGTTCTTTTCGATAGCGGCTGCGTTGATCTGCATGACCCATTTGTCAAAGCCCTCGTCGAAACGCGACGAATCGGCGACCGCGTGCTCCTATTTCAGGGAGAGCGGATTGTTTCCTTGGCAGACTTCTACGAAGAATGTGTGAGGGTCATGCCAAGGGTGGCGAGCTACTTCGGACGCAATCTCGACGCGCTGGACGAGATTCTTCGGGATCGAGACGTCGCGCTCGCAACGAATTCACGCAACGATACATACTGGATTTGGCAGAATGCGGACGTCCTCTTCACTCACGATTCCGAGTGGTTCACGAAACTCTTCACGGTAGTCGTTGACGATGCAAGGGATGTCACTATGGAAATCGGCCTCGGATCTGCTGAGAGTCAGAAGATTCCTGGACAGCCCGTGTTCCCTGTGTTGACCAGCCGGTGGGACGCCCTGGCCGAGACCTTGATGAATGAAAACTCGTTCTTTCACACTCTCCGTTTTTGGTACACGAAATACCGGCCTGACGAGGACAGCGGCCTCTTGGCATTCCGAATCATCTGATTCTGCCGGTTCTCCTGATACTGACCCTGCCTACCGAGGACAAGCGGCGTGCCGATGGTCCCCGCATACACAGACTCGCTCTCGCTGTGAAGTTCCCTCCTCAGGCCATGAACGCGGACAGGTGACTGCGGATCGGCGATGGTTTCCGCTACAGTCCCCAGCGCGCCAGTAGCGGGTGATCCTCGTCCCAAAGGTCCTTGTCCTGGGCACCTAGGCGTAGCGCGAACCCGAATGCCAGTTCACGTTCCACAGACACGAGGTCCGGTGCGATCGCCAGAAGTCGAACACCAGTGACGGTCCCGTGACCACGCACGACGGCGCGGTCCCCTTCCTTTATAGAGATGTTGCCGAAGTCCGTGGTCGCTACCTCATACATGTGTCCATTCAACTCGAAAGTCGTGTGCTCAAGTTCTGGTCGGAAGTGGATCGACAGCGCAAGACCGGATCGCTCGATCTCCAGAATATTCCGCTCGTCGTGGTACCGAACCCGTCCGGATCCCTCGGCAGCGGGCCCCGCAACTGCGAACCATCCGTCATCCGCCCGACTGACGTCGTAGGTCCCTTCCTGCGTTCGGACCTTCCCCCTTCCGCGGATTCCAATCTTCGCGAGAACGACCACGAAATACGGAAGTTCAGGGGAGCGTATATTCCTTGCGTCCGATTGTTGCGTCAGCGGGCAAATTTCGGAACGAGCGTGATGACGTTCGTGGGACACGCAGGCGAGGGAGGAGCGGATCTTAGACGTACGCAGTCCGTGACAAGTGGAAGGCCGACCTTCCCTTATACTTCGCCCACAAAGCGTTGACCTCCGTCATGCTCACTCGAAGATGCCAGGCACCTTTCCGGGAACCGATAGCTAAGGGGAACCCGATTTACGACGAGAATTTCGACGTTCCAGTCCCGCACGGCAAGGACGAAGCCACCCATGGTGGCCAGCAGCGCACATGTCAGACTGGACCTTGGTTGCGTGCATTCGGTGATCAACTCCCCGGCCCCTAATGGGACGTACTGGGTCGGCCGCCTCGGGCTTTGGCCAAGTCCTCGATGAATCGAACATGCCGTCGAACTAGCACCCATGTGAGAGGAAGAGCTCTCACACTTCCCATCGCGAACACTGGACCGTAGACATGGATTAATTTGACCCGCTCCCAAGGGACCGCGGTGGCGCGACCCAGACGTGGCCATCGAGTCATCAACCCGTCAACCCGGAGTTCAAGTCGCATAGGGACGAAATGCAATCCGGCAAGGCAGATCCACGAGGCGATGAACATCCCGCTGACCCAGAGCGCGAAGGGCCCGGATTGGCTCGCCGCGAGAATAACCAGGAATAGGAGAAATGCCAGGAGCAGGCCTGGAAAGGATAGGAGAAGAGACATGATCAGGCCCAATCCTGAGTAGGCAGGATACTCTGGGGCATGCTCCGGTGGCGTCGTCTTCACTTGAGGAGTCCCCGAACTCGCCGCTAATCTAGTCCGAATTGAGTGCCACAAAAAGATCGGACCCAGGGCAGCGACGACCCCGACCGCGATGTAATTCAGAAGGGCTATCTTAACCACGAGATACAAAAGCTCGAGGGCGAAAAGGAAGGCACCCCCCAATATCCCCAGGATTACGACACGTCGCAGGACCGCAGTTTCACCCCATCCAAACCGGGCGCTTGGTTAGTCGACGCCAAGCCAGCCTCGGTCGCCTGCGTCGTCGGAGAACCGGCAACGGAGCGGAATGGCACGATAATCCCTGCCGGTGCCCTGAGCCAAGCAGACATCACCCTTCGCAGTGGCCGGTAGTCAGGAATGCCCACAACACCCACAAGGCAAGTGCGCCACAGAATCCGATAATCGCGTCTACACAAAAACTTAGTGCGACGATTGCTGCCTCCACTTGACCGGCCATCATGAAGGCAAACGCAGCATCGAATGATAGCGAACAAACTTCCACCATCACTCCGATGCCGTAAACGCAATAGGAAGCGGCCACCCAAGTAAACAATCCGTTGTCATTGAGCCATTGGGCAAGGGCAAGGGGGTCGACACACCAATTACCCCCGAAGATTGGCCAAATCCAGTTCCACCCGATGATACAGAATGGAACACCAAAACATATGTCCTTCCCGGAAGGGTCAATCCGATCGGTAGGATTGTCCTGAACGTATGCGTACCGGTTCGGCCCGGCACATGACCGGCTGGGGTTGGTCTGCAGGAACCGTCCGTCACTAGGGTCGTAGAATCTCGCTCGGTAGTAATCCAGCCCAAGGCCCGACTCGCTTTCTCGAGAGGTAAAGCCGAACGTGTTGCTCGATCCCGTCTGCGCGCGGATCGCGCCGAAGGCGTCGTATCGGTACGTAGAGATCGTCATACCCGAGGAGTCCGTGAGCCGCGTCACGCTCCCTAGGGCGTCTCTGTGATAGGAATACCAAACGGTCGTCTTGTAGCCGAGAAGCTCGTCCACAATTATTCCATGGAGGTATGTGGCGGTCTTGGTTCCGGTCGACGTGTATTCCTCGACCGTGTCGTCGTACCGGCTCGGGCTCACGGGATCATTGCCGAAGTACGTCGTCGTGCCGCCTGACACCCGCTTCAGCCGACGACCATCCGCCGAGTATGCGTACGAAGTACTGGCGGACGAGGTCGCGACGGACGTAAGACGATTCTCGATGTCGTATGCGTACGTCGTCGTCGCCGAGCCGGTGACGCTGGTCCTTACGTTGCCGTTTTTGTCGTACGAGTACGTCGTCGTCGCTCCGCTCGTAATCGCGGCCTTGAGGAGCTGGTCTTCCTTGCCGAAGGTGTTCGTGGTTACGACCAGCGATCCGCCCACCTTGATCTCCCGGGACGTCAGCCGATTGCCATCCGCGTCGTACGTGTAGCCGATCGACCGGCCGTTCGAATAGCTCTCGTTCAGCAGTCGGTACAAGTTGTCGTAGCGGTAGTTCGCCCACGAGCCGTTCGCCTCCGTCATGCTCAGCCGGTTGCCCGCCTTGTCGTACGTGTACGCGAACGACTCGAGGACACTGCCGCTGCGGTTCGTCCAGACGTTCGTCACGCGGCTCTCCTTGTCGTACCTCGTCGTCGTGACGGCGCCGTTGGGATAAGTCTCCGTGGTCCGCCGGCCGTCGTTGTCGTATCCGAAAGACCACGACGGACCGTCGCTGTGGTTCTCGTACGTTTGCCACGCGGCGGCGTTGTAGAAATACGTCGCGCAGGAGGTGTCGGAATAAGTCAGTCGGGTCCGGTGGGAATCCACGTCGTATTGGTAGCCTTGGGTCTTCGTAAAGGACCCGTAGTTGTCGACGGTGGATGTCGCCCGGTCGCGCGCGTCCCATGTCTCGGTCCGGGTGTATCCGAACCCTACGACTTGAATGATGTTGCCGTTCGCATCATACTGGTACGTGACGACGACTGAGCCAGGATACGTGACCTTCGTGACCCGGTTGAGTTTGTCGTACGTGTACGTCGTGAGGTTGCCGTTCGCATCGGTCCGGGTCGCGACGTTCCCGTTCCGGTCGTACGTGAGGCGGGTGACGTTTCCCCCTGGCGTCGTCTCGTTCGTCCTCCGGCTGTACGCGTCGTACTGGTACGTCGTCGTGAAGGTCCGGGGATTCGTGACGATGACCAGATTCCCTCGCGTGTCGTAGGCGAAGACCGTGGAATTGCCACCCGCTTCGATTGTCTTCGACTTGCTGCCCAGCGTCACGTTGATCTGGAACTGGGTCGCGTACCCGTTCGGATCGATGACTTTCGTCAGATCGCCTCTCGCGTTGTAGACGTTGCTCGTGGAGTCGCTCAGGGGGTCCGTGATCTTCGTCCGCCGATCGAGCGAGTCGTACACGAACTGGGTGCGGAACCCCAATGGGGTGGTCACATTGAGCTGTCGGCCCAACGAATCGTAGCCATACGACGTGACTAAGCCCAACGAATTCTTGACCTGGGTCAACCAGCCGTGGCTCTCGTACGTATAGTTGGTCTGGAAGTGGCGGAAGTCCTGCGATGTCTTCACGAAGCCCGATGCGTCGTACGTCCGCGGCGAAGTCGAGCCGTCCGTGGCGGTGACCGTGATCAAGTTGCCTTTCGCATCGTACGTGTAATTGGTCGAATATCCCCGAAAGTTCGTGGACTGGGTCAACAACGAGACGAACAGGGTTCCCGTGTCCCGGTTGTCCCACGCCGACGAGCTCCGGTTGCCCGTCGGGTCGCGGCGGCTCTTCTCGTTGCCCCGGAAATCGTACACGTAGTGCCAGCGGTTGCCTTTCGCATCCTCGGCCCAGACTTTGTTTCGTTCCCCGTCCCATTGGCTCGCCACGCTCTCGCTCCCCGGCCGCCCGCAGCAGGCACCGGAGCTTCCCGCGAGAGGTCCCGTGACGTTCTTCGGCGTGCCGCGCTCGTCGAGCGTGAAGGTCGACGCCACATTGTTCGCATCGGTCACCGTCCGAGTGCGGACGTTCACATATCCGGAAATCGTGTACGCACGGTACTGCCATGTGATCGACGACGTCGTGCGGTTGTAGAGGCCGAAGTACAGGTCCGTCACGCGGCTCGAGGCGTCGTACACGACCCGTGTCATCTTGTTCGCACGATCGACGACCTTCTCGATCCGGTTGCTGGCGTCGTAGATGTACAGCGTCGAATTCGAGAGCGGGTCCGTGACCGACGCAAGGCGGTTCGACGTGTACCCGTACGTCCACGCACGCAACGTCTGGTCGCGCACCGTCGTGATGCGGCTGTTCGCATCGTACAGGAACTGAAGGTACTGCCCGAAATCGTCCTGGACCTTGGAAAGCCTGTTGTTGCCGTCGTACGTGAAGGTGAGCTTGTTCCCGTTCCGATCCGTGATCAGGGCGAACCTCCCCGCCGACGTGAAATTCCATCGGTTCCCGTTGGACCAGAACAGGCTGTACGTCGCATCGCCGTTCTTCACCAATTTCGACGCCTGAAGACCCGCGGGCGAGGAATATAGATTGGAACCCAGCGACGTGTAGACGAAGCGCGATCCGTCGCCGTCGTACATCGTGATGTCGGTCGTGCCAGAGAGTGAGACGTTATAGTTGTGCGTCCATCCCTGACCGAGCGTCCCGCTGTACCCTTGGAGGGAGTTGTACGCGCGTCGGAATTCGATTGGGAACCCCTTGCCCCGCAACCCGACGTCCCTCTCGGATAGCAACAGGTTTCCGTCGGCGACGTGGGCGAGCCCTCCCACGTAATACTGCCAGCGCTCGTATCCCAGGACGACCGACGGTGGTGACGCTGCGGGGGTTACCGCCTCCGCCGTCACGATTTCGCTGAGCGACGGCGTGCCGTCGTCCGTCGCGCGAAGTTCGACTTGGTCTTTGTAGTACCGGGTCTGGTCTCCTTCCGCGATCGCGTAATCGAGCGCCGATTTCGGACCCACCTTCACGTAGTCGGCGTCCGACCACGCGACGTTGTCCGGGGACGAGAGGATCTGGGAATCCGCCCATTCGAACGCGCCGCCGACGTATGTGGTGTGCGCTGTCAGCGGAACGTTCGTGGTCCCTGCGTCCCGCACGGCCGACGTGATCGTGCCGTTTACCGTGTTCCACACCCGCACGTCGTCCACCTTGATCTGCGGACTGCTTGCCGCGGTCCAGACCCCGACGTACCCGCTGAAGGGGGCCGGCGGCGACGGATCCGTGACCGCCAGTTTTCGTGTGCCTTGCCACCACACCTCGAAGTAATTGCCTGACGCGACGATCTTGACCAGGTAGGTCGTCCCCGCGAGGATCGCCGTGGTAAAACTGCCGAGCACCGTGCCGCCCCCGCCGACCCATTTTTCCAGTCGGACGCTTCCCGCAGTCCCGTCGACCACCAGTTGGTACTTGTTGCTCGTGCTGAGCCACGGGTTCTGTAGCCGGAAGGAGAAACCGGCACTGCCGAGCGTCACGAAGTTCACGGAGAAGGCAAACCGCTGATTGTACCACGAACCGCCGGCGTGGACGGAAGAGCCGGGCGGCAGCTGCATCGCCCCGCCGGTAAAGGTCACGGCACCCGCATCGACGGACCAGATCTCGTTCACGTTGTCGTTGAAGTTGTCCGCAAGCCAGCCGATCTTGATCGTGCGGTCGCCTTGGTCCACGACCGCGTCTTGGAAGACGCTGGCACCCCACCCGAGGGTCGAACTGAGCGTCCACGTCGGGTCGACGTACAGCGGGTAGACGGCGTGGGCGAGCATGTCCCCGTTCAACGTGACGTTTAGGATGCCGTTCGAGAACGTCAGGGTTGAGACGGCGTCGGCCCACATCTGCGGGAAAGGCGATGAGTCCCACGCGTGGAACCCGCCGGTGGTCCACATCGTCGGGCCGCCGGGAACGGTCAAGCGGATCGTGTTGTTCGCGATGGTGACGTTCAAGCCCGTCGTCGTTAGCGTCACCGAGATCACCGAGGTCGGCGGCGCGATTGGCATCGCGATCGTCTCCTTGATCGCCTCGGGCCGGAACTCGTACGTCGCGCCGGGAACCTTCGCCTGGACGAATGCTGCGCCGAGCCGGGTCACCGAGAAACGAGGCTGCGTATCCGCCAATTGGTATGGCCAATCTCCGTTGGACGGACTGAGCGAGCTGGCGGGTCTCCAAACACCGTCCCACCGCTGGAAGGTCGGCAGCTGATGCATCTCGACGGTGCCGTCCGGGTTGGCGATCCGTTCCCAGCCGGGACCGTACGTGACGGACTGGGAGGCGGGTGGTTGAGCGAGCGGTTGAGAAGTCCCGGCTCGGACGTCCCGAGGAATCACGGCGAAGACGACCAAGACCATAAGCAGCGCGGCGGAGACCGCGAAGAGGCGCCGAGTCCGATAAGGCCGCGAGGGATTCGGGAATCTGTCTGGGCGGCGAGACCGGGGTGCCGGGCTTCCCTCGATCGTCCCTGCCTGGGCGTTCCCGGCCGTTCCGGATTGAGTGACCTCGATTCTTAACCACCAAACGGGGTTGTTACGAGAACATTCGTTCATAGGGGGAATCCTTCGGGAGCGGCGAAGGATCAGAGTCCGAAGGGATAACCGCTCAGAACCCTGCGTCGGGACGCAGGGTCGGGACGCACCGTCTGGACCCAGGGTCCGGACCCACCGTCGGGACGGTGGATTGAGGGAAATTTCATGGAGAATGCGATGCCGAATCCGGATTCGCCGCCCCGTTCATCTGTTGCCGCCCAGGCCGTATCGGCGCAGGAACGGTTCAACCTCTTTCTTGTAGTCCATGCAGTACTCGAATCCTCGCTTCGTGACCTGCATCCCGGTGTCAATGAGTCCTAGGTCGGTGAGCTCGCGGAGGCGCTCCCCCAGTCGAGTGTTCGGCACTTGCGCGCGGTGACCGATATTGGAGAGGGTCGGGTGTTCGCCCGCTTTCTGGATCAGGTGAATCGCGCTGAGGATGTCATAGTAAATCTTGACGGTCAAGCGACTCCCGACCACCGTCAACATCGCGGTGAATCCGAAGAAACCAAACGCCCCGTGGGACACGGGCTCACCGCCCTTCGCGTGGCAAATCGCCCTATGCCTACTTAATATTGGTACCCTAAACGTTCCGTTGCAACGACCAGGGGCTCGCCGCACCGGCGCACGCGTGGATCCATGACCGTTGGCCTGCCGATTGTCCTTCGTTAACCCAGTTTCGGACCCAAGATGGATAAAGACCCTCCGGCGGGTGTTTCGCGGACGAACAGGTTCTGAAGCCGACGGCCACCTACAGCAAGAGCCGGGACTTCCATCTCATAATGTTCATCACCTTTGGAATTCATCCAGGCCATAGAGGAGCGCGTCGTTGAAGATTGCCGCCACGGCATTGGTCGTAGGGCTTGTCCTGCTCCTGACTCCTCTTCCCGACGGGTTAACGAGCGCCACGAAGACTTCGGCTGTCCTCGCAGCTGCGACCGACCTCCGAATCGGTAACCTGCAACGCGTGGAAAGCCTCAACCCATTCCGAGGATCCAACGAACCTTCTCACGAGCTGTACGGATGGATTTACGATTATCTGTTCTCGTTCGATCAGGACGGAAACCTACTTCCCAACATCGCGGTCAACGCCACCCCCGACGCCTATGGCGCCAACTGGTCCTACATCATCCGACAAGGCGTGCCGTGGTCCGACGGCACAAACCTGAGCGCCTCCGATGTGAACTTCACGATTAACTACAACATCCAGGATTTGCTCGTCCTCCGGGCCTTCGAGCCCTACGTGAATCGCATCGTCCGGTGCACCGCCTTGACCGAGCCCGCCTGTGGCGCGGTCCAGACCGGCCCGGACCAGGTCACGGTATATTTCGATCGACCGTTCAGCGCCGGGAAGTCGCTATTCGTTCCAATCCTCCAGAAGGCCCAGTGGCAGGGAATATCCGCTCGGGAAGCCCAGTATACCTTCGAGAACCCGAATCCTATCGGCACAGGCCCTTTCATCGCCGACCCGAACATCTACAATGAGTTGCTGAACGGTCAGCCGCTCCACTTGCTGCGGAACCCGAACTACCATCCTGTCGGTAATCGATCCGGGGCGGCCCAGATCGGCAATTTATATGTCCGGTCGTTTCCCGACGAGAGCGCTTTGTCAACGGCTCTCCGGGCAGGGGAAATCGACCTCGCTGAAATGACCCCGGATGCAATCGGGTCCGTCCAGGGCCAACCGTTCATCGACACGAACGAAGGACTCCAGGTGAACGAACTCTTCGATTATGTTGGAATCTCGCAGGCGGACGCGGCGGGGCCCGACAGCCGCCTAAATCCCGCCCGATGGGACGCCAACGTTCGCCGAGCGATGGCCATGGCGACGAACAAGGACGAGATCCAGCAGTCAATCTACAACGGCACGGGCGTCCGCGGGGCCTCCCTCGTGTCTCCGGTCACTCCGCAGTGGTCCTACGACCCCTCCGGCGACCCTGCCGTCAACCTGACCTACAGCCTCTCGGCCGCTAATGTTCTTCTGAACAATTCTGGGTACAACGCATGGTGGACGGACACGAACGGTGTCCAGTACCGGATGGCGGGGACGGACATCGTCATTAGCATCCAGACGGCCTCCTGCGGATGCCCTGATCCCGTGAATGTCACGAAGACAATCCCCGGAGGCACTCATCTCGAATTCATCGTCGCCGTCCGGGAGGAATCCGTGGAGGAACAGCTCACAGGGCAATTCCTGCAATCCGAGTATGCGAAAGTCGGCATCAAACTCGACCTGAAAATCGAATTGGAGGCGTCCCTCTCGGCCGACGTATACAGCGGCAATGTCGAAGTGTACATATGGAATTGGTGGGCGGACCCGGACCCCAATTACCTCCTCTCCATCGAATCCGCGTATACTCTCGACGGCTGGAACGACAACTACTGGGACAACCGGACGTACAACGAGCTGTACGTGCGGCAGCTCGCCGCCTTCAACCTCACCCAACGAGAGGGAGTCGTGCGGGCGGCGGAGAAGCTCCACTACGAGACGGCAGTCTATCTGATCTATCTTTACCCGTTCGGGGCATGGGCTTGGCGGACCGACAACCTCACGGGCTGGGGCAACTGGACGGCCCATCCGTACCGCCAACCCGACGCGTACTGGGGCGCCAACCCTCTCTTGTTTGATCTACATTCAGCCACGATGACGGTCTCTTTGTCCGGAGCCGAGGGCCGCCCGGGTAACACTCTCAACGTCACGGGCGTGATCCACGCGAAGACGAACGGCACATGGACGCTCGATTGGGGGGACGGCAACGTAACCACGGGCACGTTCCGAGGCGGCAACACGAGCCTTTCTCTGTCTCACATTTACTCATCGCAAGGAACCTACGTCGTCCGGCTGACGGGCACTACCCTGTTCGACACCGCGTCGAGCTCCAATACCGTTATCGTCGATGGCACGCCGCCCACCACGCAAGCCTCCTTCTCAGGTGTCCTAGGCAACGGATCCTGGTACCTCTCTCCCGTAACCGTTAGGCTCTCCGCCTCCGATGACTTGAGCGGCGTCGCCTTGACATCGTATCGAATCGACAACGGGACGTGGCAGACCTACACCGCGCCTTTTCCTGTCACCGCCGACGGGCGGCATGAGGTCGACTACAACTCGACGGACAACGCGGGCAACGCAGAGCCCGCTCACGCTCTTGATTTCGGCATCGATGCCGTCGCGCCGATGACAACCGATGTCGAATCCGGGACAACGGGCGCGGCCGGATGGTACACGTCGAACGTGACTGTTGCGCTCACCGCCAATGACGCGACAAGCGGGATCACCGGGACGTATTATTCGCTCGATGGTGGGTCGTGGCGCGCTTATGACGGCCCTATCCTGTTCCGGGACGGCGCGCACACCCTCTCCTACCGGGCCACGGACGTCGCAGGGAATGTGGAGGGTACGCGCTCCATCACAATCAAGGTGGACACGACCCCACCGATCCTGCATGTACACGCGCTTCCTCCAACCGTAACAAGCTCCACGATTGAGATTTCCTGGAGCGGTGTCGACAACGTCTCGGGAATCGCGGGCTACTTCGTCAGCGTGGACTACGGGATGTTCCAACGCGTTGGCATGAACGAGAGCACAAGCCTCCGGCTATCCGACGGGCTCCATGTCATCCAAGTCCGAGCGATCGACGCGGCCGGGAACGCAATCGCCCAAAGCGTGTCGATCTCCGTGGACACGAACGTCTTCAGCCCGAGCGGCCCTTACGCTGGAGCTCCTACATATACGATCATTGCCATGGCGATTATCGGCGTCGGCTTCTTCCTGTGGCGCCGGCGTGGGAAACGACCTCAGAAGGGAGAGTGACTTGCGTCTTCCTCTTCGCGGTCGACGCCGACAGTTTTAGGACTGGTCAAAGTCCAATTCTGTAGACTGGTTTCGAACCTTTTCGATTCGGCCGATGGCTGATCACAATGGTCTACCGACGGCCATCGCGAAGTCCGTGGTCCACTGGGTACTTCTTCTTGATGGCGCCGAACGAAGACTCAAAGGCCTCCTCCAGGTCAAAATCGTAGGCGACACAGAGCTTCAGCAAGTGGAAGAAGCTATCTCCAATGCTGTCGAGGAGTGCAGCGTTTTTCTGTGCAGTCGGGGTGGCGAGACCTCTCCGGTGCGGCTCTATCACTTTGTCTTCGAGATTGATCACAGCGCGTGCAAGTTCCCCGATCTCCTCTACTAGGTGAGTGACCAAGTAGTAGTGCTTGCCCAGGCCCGACCATGCCGGTCCCTTGGCGGTCAAGTAGGCCGCCACTTCGTCTTGGGCCTGCCGGATGGAAAGGTTCTGTTTCAAATTCTTAAGCTCCCGAAGTTACCGGGGAATCTGCATCCGTGTAGAAAAGGGCGGCGCGGTCAGTCGGTTCGCCGATTGTCCTCGAAGATAGCCCCACCTCGATGGGACGTGCCAATACCCGAGCGCTGATTGTTGAGTTCGACACGCAGCTTCGGCCAACTCAATCTGCAGCGGCCACTCAGAGGACAGTCGGGACCGAGCGGAAGCGATCATCAGAGAGCTTGGACGGACCCTACGCTCGATGCGGGTCGGTCCTCGGATTGCGAATCTCTGAATGGTAGTCGTGTACACGCCCGTCGATATCCGTGAACCCATAGGTTTTCGCTAAAGCGCCGACCTCCCAGGTCTGCCCAGATTTCCCGAGTCGATTCGGGTCAGTAGCGAGCGCTGCGATCGCGCGGCCCACGTACTCCGGGGATTCGATTCGTCTGAGCTGACGCGGCGGCACGTCGAGGTACATGCGTTCCACTCGAATCCACCCCGGCGAAATGGCGACCGCCGTGACCCCGTGCTTTCGAAGTTCCTCACCGAGCCCGAAAGCCATCCGGTTGATGGCGGCCTTGGCCATGTCGTAGAAGAGCAACCCCAAGTACTCGCCGCGGTTCCAGTAGGTCGTGCTCACGATGAGGCCCCGCCGACGAAGCATCAAAGGTATCGCGAACAGATTCGTGACCAGATGGGCCCGGACCCCGGCGGTGAACATGCCGTCCCAGCGATCCGTCGACTGCTTCCAGAATGGGCGCTGGAACCAGCGGTTGTGCTCGTCGTAGGGCTCGTACCCTCCCCACGCGTTGTTCACGAGGATGTCGAGGTGCCCTTGTTCCTTCTTGATCTTGGAGAAGAGACGGCGGACGTCGGAGTCCCGGGTGTGGTCGCATCGCACTGCAATGCCCTTCCCCCCGCGGAGGGTCACTTCTTCCGCCGTGTCTTGAATCGTCCCCGGAAAATCCTTGAGCCGGGGGTGGCCCCGGAAACTCCTCCCCGTGACGTAGACCACCGCGCCAGCCTGGCCCAGAGCGCTTGCGATCCCCTTCCCAAGGCCTCGGCTCGCGCCGGTCACAACCACCACCTTGCCCCGGAGCCTCCCGCTCCAGAGAAATGGATCCGAACGACGGGTCATGGACATCCCCGCAGGAACGAGAGCGGATTAAGTTTCCTCATATTGGATGACGGACGCTGAATCGAGGACTCGGCGAACTTCCCACAGTCCGCCCTACAGTTCCATGCCCATGATGAGCTCCGGCTCGATGATGACAATGAACAGGCTCGGGGACGCGTCAGGCGGTGGCTAACGGAGCCAATCGGCGTCTGTCACCCCGCCGCGGGCTCCTACTGGGTCTTGTGCCGGTATTCGGGTCATGCGAACAAGGGCATGTACGGATCCTTCGCGGTGGCTTGAAGTCGTCACCCTCAGCGGTGACCGTTGGCACACCATTTGTCATCACCGTTTCCGCGCTTATCGGGGAGTCTAGCTCTGTTAACGAACTTCTCGAAACAGGTATTTCTTCGCCGATAGTGCTTTGCCAGGAGGAGATGATGACTGTTCTTCCATGCGACAGCTGCCACGTTGGCAACAGATCCCGCGACTGTACCGGCTCCTTCTAATATCGTTTGCCGCCATCGATGCCATCTTCCTCGCCATCGCGGCGGCGGGTATGCGGTCGTGGTTCCACGGTGGAGGATCGGTGGTTCAGTCGTTTGTTTACCTGCTCTTCTTGGCCATGTTTTTCGTTTCAATCCCGCCTCGCGAATCCACGCCCCGCGAGCAGCGATTCTCGAGCACTGCGAGGATTGTTGCAGGTATCATGGTCCTGTTCCTCTCCGGCTGGATTCTCATCGGCGGCGTTGTGGAATTCGTCCGGGGAGTCGACCTGGCTGACTACATTCTCGAAGGCACCGTCTTTACCATGTTCCTTACCGCAATGGGGGCGATGCTGGTGTGGAGGGGTTGGCAGAGACGACGTGGCATGGCATGGGCAACTTTCCCTCCCCCGACATCCCTCCCGAGGCAGAGAAGCTACAGTGAGAAGAGGAATTACGTCGCTACCTTCATCGCGTTTTTCATCCTGGGATCGGCAGTGTTGTTCTCTTTCAACTTCTATGGTGGAGCGCTCGCGTTCCAGCCGTCTGGTTGGCTCGTGACTCTATCCGGATTGGCGGTCGCGGCGGCGATCGTGATTGCGAATCAACGGTTCATGCGGAGAGCTCGAATTTGCTTCGCCTGCGGTCAACACGTGCCCCTGGGTGCGACCGCGTGCCCTTCGTGCAGTCGTCCATTCACGTAGCGCATCGAAGCCCCGGTTGCCGAAATCAAGCACCTCCCCTCGGAACAACTTTGTCGGAGCAAGGGCATCGGGGTTCAGGGCCGAGTCGTGGCGCGCAAGGTACCGAAGACGGTCTCTCCTCGGTTCGTTCGCATACTCGCCGTGTGCGAAGTGATGGGTGCCTTGTCAGTCTTCTATCTTGTCGATTGGTATTACAACCGGCGGCCCATGCCGAGCTGGGTTCCCACGTTGGCGGGGGGTACACTCATCGCGATCATCGCCCTCGCCATCGCTTTGCTTACTGTACCCGGCTTGCGAAACCAGTCTGCGATTCTCCGGTCTCGGGCCAGAGCCCTGCCCCCCGGTAGAAAATATGTGGTGAGAGTGTACGGCATCCTGATAGGCACCTGGGGGTTCTTTGGGCCCTACCTTATTTGGTATTTGCTTCCGAAAAGCGCTGACCACAGCCGTCCGCCGGGCTACGATCTGGCGATCTTCGCGTTCGCTGCCGTTGAGGGTGCTCTGTTTCTCGCGAGCATCAATTCAATTCGCGGGCGTGAGTCTGACGAAGGACCAAGCCCGCCCGAATCGGGAGGTTGACACTTGGTTGACCATTGGGGGACGAAGCAGTTGAGAGTGAGTTTATTTCTCGTCCCACGTTCGGCAGAAGCCGGTCTCTGTAGCGTCCCCACTTCGAAAGGACTTTCTGCGAGCAGCCGTATCTACGACTCGCCATGGACACGCCCCCACCTCGAATTCGTGTCGCCGTGGGTACGGCCCTCTACGTCCTGCTCGCAGCGGCCGCGACTGCGGCCATCGTATTCGACACTACCCTTTTCACAGACCTCGGGCCATTCACTGGGGTATGGCTTGCGCTGGTCATCGCAGGCAACGTGATCCTCTTCGGGAGCGTTCTCGTCGGCTGGTTGTTGTATCTTAGGCAGCGAAAGCGAGAACACCTTCCGCAGCGGAGCTCGTGACTGTCCGGCTATCGATTCGGCGTGCTCCGCTTCGGTCCAGAGCCCTGCCGAACGAGCTCCTCGAGATCCTCTCTAGACGGCCGAGGATCACCACGAACAATGGGGAAGTCCGCACAGTAAGAATCCGGAGAAACTACTTCCGCATCGTGAATGAAACGCTGACATTCGGGGTGCCGAGTGTCGCCTGCCTCGGGCAATAGGTCTATGAGGGCGATGCCCTCTTTCTTTGGTTTGAATGTCCGCGCCGGTGCGAACCGTAGATGCCGTATTGCGGCCCATGTATGTCGCCGCCGCATTGGTCGGGCTCGCAGTGCCATTCGTCTCGTTAAGCCTTGGCGGGCTCATGCTCTTCCGCTTGTGGCTAATGGTCGAGTTCTCGCTTTTCACTCTCTTTCTGTATGCAGCAGCAGGCGTAAATCTTCTGAATCTCATGCTGTCTCTGATGGCGCTCAGAGCGAGCGTGGGACCGATTTGGTTTCGAGACTTGATCGGCATCGCTGCCGTCTTTTCCGGTGTCTGTCTTGCAATCGTGGTCGTCTTGCTTGGGATGTTTGCAGCCCTGGGCGGCTGAGACTTCGCGTCGATCGAAACGACGACCCTAAGCGGTAAACGTCCGATAAGGCTCGATTCACGAGAAGAGGCGGACTGTCGGTGAGCCGCCGGCCGACCTACTGTAATCGTAGCGCCAACGGCTCCCGATCTAGACGGCCGAACGTGCTGATATATCCGCAGGGTGATTCGTCGGAGCATGGCTCCAGAGGTAATCGAAATCGACGACGTCAGTTTTGAGGTCAAGGATCAGTGGGCCCCATCGGAGCCGATTGCTCGTGTGTTTGTTCCGAGGCAGCCTCTTGTTTCCGAGGAAGACGCGACCGAACGATCGAGGAGGGTTGAGGGGATACTCAACGAGCTTGGGCTGTGGGAGGACGCCACCGATACTCTGAAGGAATTGTGGGAAGAGCTACACGATCAGTCAACTCCAGAGGAGACAGATACGCTTCGTCGTGGAGACGTGGAAGTAGAGGTAACTCAGCAGCGTGAGCCATTCCGAGGACGGGTCCAGTACGAGGTCGTCGTTGGCCTGACGTCCCGGGCTGCACAGAACTCGAGATTGCAGGATTCTTCTGTCTGGAAACGGTCACTCCGCAACATTCCCAGGTGGAAAAAGCTGTGCAGGGTTGTTGCCCGCCTTGCCAGATACTCTCCCTAACCGGGGCGATGACAGTATTCGCCTCGATTGCTACAATTGCACCACATCTGAGATGGCAGCTCTCGGAGTCTGTAAGCGAAACCAAAACCGCCGCGACAACGAGGACAATTGGTAGTCCGATTGTCCCGGGACCAGTTCTACGGGGCTCCCGGCGGGGGCGACGGCGGCGAGGGGGGTGGAGGCGGTGGCTGTGCCTTCGCGACCGCGGCCTGCGCGAGCTTGCGCCGCCGGCGCATCAGGAGGAGCGCGACTACGGCGACGGCCGCCGCGACGACGATGAGCACAATCACGAGTTCGAGTGTGGTATCCGGTGCCACCGGAGTCGCGGACGCTTGGTTCGACCGCGGCCCCTCCCCGATTGAATTGGCCGGGGTGACTTCATAGTAGTACGTCGTCCCAGTCGCCACGGCAGTGTCGGTGTACGTAAGCACGGGGCCGGCCGTCGTCGTGACGAAGGTCTCGCCACCCGAGGTCGTCCCACGGTAGATGCTGTAATTCGTGATGGTCGACCCTCCATCCGAGTCGGGCACTTGCCATGTCAACGTGACCTTCGACGTCCCACCAGCCGCCATCAGATTCCGGGGGGCATCGGGCTGGCGCGCTCCGAACTCGTAGCTCCAGACCTCGTCCTGAGGCGAACTCAGACTGCCGCCGAAGAGGACGAACCGGTCCACCCTTGGATCGAAAGCCATGCCGCTGTCGACGCGCCGCGAGGGCGAGTGGATCGGGGTGAGGTTCGCCCAGCTGTTCGACGCGGAGCTGTACTCCCACGTGTCGTTGCGCGCCGATGCCAAAGTCAGACCGGTCGCCCCGCCGAACAGGACGACATGTGCAGCCGTTACGTCGTACGCCATTGCGGCGCCACCGCGTCGCGGAGGGCTCGTAGCCGGCATCAGGTGTGTCCAAGCGTCGGCCGTGAAGTCGTATCCGTACAAGTCGTTCGACGTCACAAGGCTCAATCCGGACTTGGTTGTGCCCCCAAACAGGAGGCTCATGTGAGCGCTCTGGTCGTAGACCATCGAACCGAAAAACCGCGCGGACGGCGACCCAATGGGCCTCCGCGGCGACCATATGCTCGTCTCGAAGTCGTAGGTCCACGTGTCGCCCACAAGGCCTCCGCTTGAACCGCCACCGAAGAGAATCGTTCGATCGGCGAGAGCGTCGTATGACATGGCCGCGCCGACCCGGCCGCCCGGCTCCGCGGACGAGGTCGCGTTGGTCCAAGTGCGGTTAGTGTAATCAAACACCCAGGTGTCATTCAACACCGCCGGGAATGGGGCGGTGCCGCCGCCAAACAGGATGATGCGGTCCGCCCTGGAGTCGTACACCATCCCTGCACCCACGCGAGGTGTAGGCCCTACGACGGGGGTGATGTTAGTCCACGTGCCGCTCGGGTAGTCGTATGCCCATGTCGAGTTTGTGTACGTGTTGCTCGACACAGCCCCTCCGAAAACGATGAACCGATCCGCCCGCGAGTCGTAAACCCAGCCGGGGTCGTCCCGGCCGGGAGGCTGGGTTCCTAAGAGCGTCCATGCCCCTCCGGGGACGACCTTTGGCTGCATCGCGGAACGAGACTGTGCGGGCGACCGCGCGGGTACTACCACCGGCGCCGCTCTCGCCGCCGTCAGCGCGCGTGCGAACGGTGCGAGAACCAAAATGGCGATGAGGACCGCTGCGACGTAGGCTTTCAATCCTCCACGCGTCCCGTCGGTAAGGTGAATCGTCTCGCGTTGCAAATACTTGATGGAATGTTGACGCCCCCTAGCGGACCGTCGAACATCGAGCCGCATCACTGTGCCTCGGTTGGGCGGACACCGGTCCCGGTTCCGCTGTAGTCAATCCTACATGGCGACGGGAGGTCTGCCGATTGTCATCGTCAAGTCCGAGACGGCCTCTTGGAATACCGCGCGGTTTCCCGAAAGGCCAAAGGAAGAAGACGCCCAGCGCTCACAGCGTTGAACGACTGTAACGTCGCGCTTGGAGCCGTGAAAAATTACGGCGTATTGGCCGTAGCGGCAAAACCCTTTCCGAGCTTCGCATCCTTCGCAAGCCCGAGTGTCATCTCAAAAACAGATTTGATCTCCCTCGCGGGTCGGAACTCCCTGACGGCATGAACCTCAGTACCTCCAACGTTCCACCAAGAGTGAGGCGTTTCGGGAGAGACCGAGCCTCTGCGGTGACGGTGCGGCGAGACAGCCGCGCGGCCCGCTCCTTGAGGATAGAGACAAACTAGAAGCGTTCCGCTGCGCTTCGGGAGCGGAGGGGGAGTTCTCCGGATGGCCTTTCCTTCGCTTGCGTCCGTCATCGCATCGATCGCGGTCCTCGCGATTGGCGTTCCCCTTGTCTACGGCCTGTCGAGAGCGCTGAAACTTCAGCCATCACCAATACCTATCCAGGATCCGCGACGGCAAGCGACCGTGGCGCTCTTGCTCGTCGCAACCGAGTATGGGGTCGTCGTCGTGTGGCATGCGGCCGTTCGGCCCGCGCTAGGGTTCGATGCCGGCCTGGCTCTTTCGTTCGACGGCCGCTCGGTCGTCCAATACGGTGTATTCTATGCGATGGTCCTCGTGCCGTTCTTCATCGCCCTAAAAGCTACGCGCCAGTCATGGGCGAGTGTCGGAGTGTCCCGACGAGCGGTGGGTCGCATGCTGGTCCTCGGGCTCGTGCCGAGTGCCATCTACTTGGCCGTTGCGGGTGTCCTCGCGCCTTCTTTCGGCGGGGGTTTCGCAGGGCTGACGGCCTCCTTGGGCCTCGGCTTTCTCTTGATCTCGCTCAACGCGTTCAGCGAGGAACTCGTCTGGCGCGGTTACGTCCAGAGCCGGTTTGAAGCGGCCCGGGGGTCGAGGATAGGCTTCGCCCTTCCGGCCCTCTTGTTCACGTTCTGGCACTTCCCGAGGAGCTACGTTCTGTCTTCGGGGAATATCCTGGAGGCGTTGGCGAACACACTGGTCGTCCTCACTCTCGCTCTGATATATGGATACTTCTTTCTCCGGAGTAGGAACACGGTCCCGTCCTCCGTCTTCCATCTGTTCGGCAACTGGGCCGTGGTCCTCTGGCAGTTACACGGCTCGTGAGCGCCCGTCGGAGTCTTCCGTCCGGCGGTGGCCAGCGTCTCGCCTGAGAACGTCGTCGCCGAGGTGACGACCGGTGGCTTACCGATCGTCCATGTAGGGACGTTTAACCCGTCGCCTTTGTTCGGGCGTTGCTGTCCACGTACTCCACCGTGTACAGCGACGCCTCTGCCCTTGCGATCTCGCCGACCCGGTCGACCCATTGTCTCACTTCAGGATGCTGGAACATGGCCTCGAAGTCTTCGAGCCTCTCCCATTGTTCATAGCTCGTAACCTTCCTGCCGTCGACGCTTTTGTGAATGACGGACGAAATGTAACCGGGCATGTGCCTGAGAGTCGTTTCCGTCGCTTCCGCGAGGATCTTGACGAGTTGGTCCTGATTTCCGGGATCGACTGAGAGCACATCGATGAGCGTAATCCCCGAACGCTCTTTGATCGTGACTGTCTTTACCGCAACACCTTCCTCATGTCTCATTCAGAGACCGTATTCATCCGGATAGACTTGTTCCAAAGCCCGTGTAAGGGGACAGCAAGGGGGACCGTCGCCTCACCGTTTGTCCACAAAATAAGGAAGCGGTGCCGGGCCACTTGTTGCAAGCGTGTGCGGCACGGGCGAAAGCAGAGGAAGGATGGTTCGCTGGCAAGCTACTAGGGTCCTCTGTGGTCCCGGTCTCTCCGGGCGGTCGAGTAACTTTCGCGGGCTCGCCACGAATCTCAGCGACTCGCATCAACGAAGGGCACTGCTTTCAATCAGATGGTCCGAGGAGCCGACTGGTCCCAAAGGTTGCGTTCACAAGCAGGAGTCGAGGATGACTAGCGCGCAGACGAATCCCGGGGCAATGTCCGTGGAACACGATCGGTGCGGTCCACCGAACCCTTCCGGAACCCGCGCAGGCGCGGCTTCATCCATAAATCTCGCCTACGGAATAAGGAAAGATGCTCTCGATGACGCGATTAATCTTCTGGGAAGATGCTTACAAACGAGAATTCGACGCCCGAGTCATCTCCTCCAACGATGTCGAAGTCGTCCTCGACCAAACCTGTTTCTTTGCTTCCAGCGGAGGACAGCCGAGTGATACAGGAACAATCAGCGACCGTAGAGTGGTGGATGTGAGAAAGGAAGAGAACGACATAGTTCACGTTCTGGAAAAAAGACCTAGTTTGAACGCCGGGGATTTGGTCCATGGTGTCATCGACTGGGAAAGAAGGTACAGGATCATGCGCCTGCATTCCGCCTGTCACGTAATGAGCGGTGTGCTTCTGAAAGGTTTCAACGTCAGAAGGCACACCGGCATTCGGATTTACGAGGACCGAGCAAGGATGGATTTTGACATGGAAAAGCTTGACGCAACGATACTGAAGGCTATTGAACGCGAGGCGAACAAAATTGTCGAATCGCATCTCGAGATCGTGGCAAGAATCCTCTCTTGGGAGGAGGTCAAGCAGGATCCTGGCCTCATGACCGTATCGGAGGATCGGTATGAGAAATTCGAAGCTCCGAGATTGCTCGAGATCGCGGGATTTGATAGGCAGCTCGACGGCGGGACCCACGTGGCAAATACTAGGGAGATCGGCAGCATCCGCATCGTGGCCAGGGAGAACAAGGGGAAAAACAACAAGAGGATCACGCTGATCGTCGAATGAACGATTCTTTCCAGTCAGATGAAAGTAGCACGCCGATCCTAGACGTATCGCAAGGCCGACTCTGTGAGTTTGGCCTGTGCCTTCCTTAGATGCTCCAAGACGGTCGACTGGGCGAGCCCGATTTGCGCGGCCAACTCGCGGCTTCCGATTTTTCTGGGCGATTCAAAGTACCCACATTCGAATGCCGTTCTCAGTACGTGCATCTGGCGGCGTGTCAGGTCCGGTTGCGCCATCGAATCCACGGTCAGAAGCTTGCCTATGTCAATGGACCTAATCTTGTGCACCTCCACAATTCCCAGAGTCCCCAGTTCCGAAAAGAGTGAACTGGCACTTTCCCTGTTCGGAAGGATGATGCTCCACGTCTCTAGTCCATTGCGGACTGTAACCGGGGTTGAGAAAATCCCTTCATTGTCGACCACGATTCCTGTCACCCATTGAGTCGGCGAAGTCATTCGGACATCGAAAACCGCGTCGTGAGCTCTACAAGATGCCACGCGAAACTTGTCCACCGCCGCGTGGTTCTTCCAGAAACGAAGAAACCGATCAGTCTCCCTTGGTTCTGGGGACCCCGCCCACATGACAACGGAGGCTTTCTTGGCGTCGTAGACATTCGTCGACAAGATTCTCGCGGAGACATCGGGAAATCTCTCGGTCAACTCCGTCGCAGGGCAACCATGGTGATAGATTGAAAACTGGATTGCCAACATGCGGTCCGGCTCTATCTGCACAAAAGGGCGTCCTTTCTATTAGTCCATTTCCGAGGCACCGGAAATGGCTTGCGAATGAGCTGCCGCGCAGGCTCGGCACAAGCGGGATATTCTCCGTTGACTCCTTGAGGGACTGGAGGAAGGGCGCTCTGTTGCGAGCTACGGTTGCTCGGACGGTCCGGATCCCATCGGTGGACGGCACAGGGCCCTCGTGTAAATGAGGTCGATTGCGAAGCGAGTCCGCATCACGCGCACTCCCATTTCGCGGCTGTGCGAGGAAGTGCGGGAGAGCGCTCCATTCGGGACGGTATTTGCCGATCACATTCTCCTCGCGAATTTCGAGGACGGCCGTTGGGATGAGCCAGAGATCCTCCCATACGGGCCGCTGCCACTCCCTCCCGCCCCGAGTGCTCTTCACTACGGACAAGCCGTGTTCGAGGGGTTCAAGGCGCATCGGACAGTCGATGGCGAGATCGCGATCTTCCGACCAAACGACAACCTTGCCCGGCTCAATCGATCGGCCGCTCGACTGGCAATGCCCGAAGTGACTAAATCGCTGTTTCTCGACGGCATTGCGGAGCTCGTCCGGCTCGACCGGGACTGGGTCCCACATCGCCCCGGAGGCGCGCTTTACATTCGGCCCGTGTATTTTGCGATCGATGAAGCGCTCCAGGTGCTGCCCGCGGCACGTTACCGCCTCGTGGTCCTGACAAGCCCGGTCGGCCCCTACTTCACCGGGGCGGTCAGCCTGGTTGCCGACGAACATTACGTGCGCGCGTTCCCCGGCGGAACGGGGGACGTCAAACCCGCGGGCAACTACGGTGGCACACTCCTGCCTGCACGCGACGCTCGGGAACGCGGCTTCGACAACGTGCTCTGGCTTGACGGGATCGAACATCGGTTTGTTGAAGAGTGCGGCCTGATGAACGTAATGTTTGTCATCGACGGCTCCGTCGTGACACCACCGCTGACCGGAACAATCTTGCCTGGCATCATACGAGACACTATCCTCACTCTACTTCGCGACATGGGAGTCACGGTCGAAGAACGCCTCATTGCGCTTGAGGAAATCGTCGCTGCACAAGCAGCTGGTCGACTCACGGAGGCGGTAGGAGTCGGGACCGCGGTTACGATCGTCCCCATCGGACGGATATCCTACCGCGACCACGACATCCGGCTGAAGCCGGGCGGCGTGGAAAGCATCATGGGGATAGTCCGGTCCCGGCTGGAGGCGATCCGAACAGGTAGAGAGGAGGACGCACATGGATGGCTCATGCGCATTTGAGTGGCCCTCGACATGACGTACTACGCCCTGTTCTATGATGTGGTCGACGACTTCGTCGGCCGAAGGGCTCTATTCAGGGAGGAGCATCTTCGACTGGCTCGCGAAGCCCATAGGAAGGGCGAGTTGGTCCTCGCCGGTGCATTCGGAGACCCGGTCGACGGAGCCTTGCTCATCTTTCGAGCTGCGGATCCCTCGATTGTTGAGGACTTCGCCCGTCGGGATCCCTATGTGACCCGCGGATTGGTATCGCGATGGAAGGTTCGACCTTGGGCCGTCGTTATCGGCGGAGGCGATCGGGGCTTGACTCACGACGGCGGTGCAACATGAGTTCGCTACCTGCCCGCCACGTGAAGATTCGCAGCGTCCGAATCTCACTGAGGTCCCGACCCCGCTCATCGGAGGTGATCGGCCTTTGCCAGCCTACGTGATCGTCAATGTTGACGTTCACGACGCGGTTCAATATGAAGACTACAAGCCGCTCGCCGATCGTACGGTGCAGACGTACGGCGGTCGATACCTCGTGCGAGGGGGAAAGGTTGAGGTTCTCGAAGGGAGCTGGGAGCCTCGGCGGGTCGTCGTCGTCGAGTTTCCGACGGCTGCCCAAGCGAAGGCGTGGTGGAGCTCGCCCGAATATTCACATCCGAAGACCCTGCGTCAGGCAATTTCCCATACGGACATGTTCATCGTCGATGGCTTCTAGAAGGAGTAACATCGAGGAGCGATTGCACTGATGTTGGCGGTCGGTCTGTCCGTGGCAAGATGGACTGCCGCGGCAGAAGGTGACTGGAGGTCGCGACACGCGTTCGTGGCGAAGGCCCGGTGTGGAACGACCCGAGCACCAATAGATACGCGGATCTCGGGCTGAGGCGGAAGTGGATGAGGTGGCCAGCGCCAAACGTACCGCCGAATTAGTTCGCCTCTTCAGGGAGCGAACCCCTATCGCTCGTTTCTTCGGGATGCAACTGTCCTTCAACCAAGACGGAGGCGCAATCGTCGACATGCCCTACAATCCGAACCTCAACCACCCTTTGGGAGGCATCCATGGCGGCGTGTACGCGACGATGCTAGACTGTGCCGGGTGGTTCACCGTTGCCGCGACGACGGATCGTTTACGCTGGGTCGCCACTTCCGAGTTCACGGTCCATCTGCTTGAGCCCGCCCAGCATACATCGCTCCGTTCCGTCGGTAGCCTCGTAAGGCTGGGCAAGCGACAGGCCGTCGCTGAGATGCGCCTCGTAGATGGCGCGGGGCGCTTGGTTGGACACGGCATAGGTACGTTCGTCATCCTTCCAAACGTTCCTGCCACGAACACGACCCCACGCCGGAAGCCGCCCTGAACAATCTCAGACCGCCGACCACGACCCACATTCCATATTGCTTGTCCTCTCTTGCGGCCATGCCGCGCAACCTACAACAAGGAGCACATCGATTGATTGCTCTTAATAATGAGGACTAGTGCGCGCAAGCAACTAATCCAGATCGGTCCCGGCGCGTCCTGATTCGTGCCCGGCTAAAACCCCTTATGTGGCTTTCAACTCCGAGGAGGAGCCCGAGGTTCCGTTGTGGGATTCGTTACGAAAATCGTCCTGTAACTTCTGAGCGCCGCAAGGATTGCGCGTTCCATTGGGAGAAGACGTTGTTCGATTTCAGGATCAACCGAGTCCAACCAGGACAAGTCGACTGTTTCTCCGTGATTCTTTCGAGACTGATCCTCCATGGCTTCCGTGATTAACCACCAAAGGAGAGTAAGGTCGTCCCAAGTACTAGCCGACTTGGGATAGAGCCACCCGGTGGAATTTCGGACCGACACGTCTCTCGAGTCCGAACGGACCCAGATGGATTCGAACTCTCGATAGAAGGACAAGTCCGCCACATCGGTCGGTTAACCGATTCCGAATAGTCCGTGTAAGAGGAGTCGAACACGATCGCCGGCGGCAGCAACGCCAGATAACGTCGCAACGCCCTTCAGCACTTCCCAAGAGCGTTCCACGATGCTCCTGTCCGGCTCCTCCTTCATGAGTTGACTCTTGATTGTTTCAATCTCGGCTTGGTAAGAGAGTTTCTCTCGATCGTTCAGTTGCTCGTTTGCTCGGACCTCACTCCCAAGGAGGTCGAGATTGCGATAGAGATCCGCGAATTGGGTGTTGACGACGTTGTCGTGCCCAACGACTGTGACGCCCTGAATATTGGTGATATTGATGCCGGCCATCTTCTCCGCTCTTTGGAACGCTGATGGCCCCTCGTAACGGTTCACAGCGGCGCTCGAAACGCGGTAACGAATCTGTCTAGTCATCACCGGCTTCCCTCTGGGTTGAACAATGAATTGTCGGACATCTTGCTCAACCCATTCATTCTGGATTAGGTAGGTGAGGTTGCTGACGATACGTTTCTCCATAACTTTGAGCGTCTTCATTGCTTTCTTGATCTCTCCCATGGTTTGGTAGATGGCGTCTGCACTCCGAGCGCTCTTGTAGGTTGCGTAAAGAAATCGTAGAAGGCGATCGCGAATTTCGTCGTCCGATGGCTCTGCCGGCTTGGGCTTCTTTGCACGAGACGTACAACTAATATCTCGCTCTTCGAGGCTTAGATGTGTCGGTCGACAAGAAGACGTGTAAATCCCTGTTCGAGACCGAACCGTCGAGGTGTCTCTCGCGACCATCCAACTGCTGGTGCTACGTCCAGGCTTCACCGAGCGGCAGGTATCAAACCCCCGGCGCGCCAACAATCCGACTAGCGTTCGATACCTTCAAGTCTGTTTTCGCATCTAGCGTCGCGGTACACCAGTGCCAAGGGCAAGATTGCCGCCGAACCAGCCAAGATTGGTCGTTCCACGTGAGGATGCCGAGACCAAGATCTCACACCAGATCGAGAAAGCGAATCAGATACGTGCTCTTCCAATCAACTCTTGGGAAGCGTTGGAAGAAGCGGAAGGAGAACGATCGAAGTGGAAATCGTACAGCGGCGAGCTGCTGAAGCGTCTCTTCGACACTCCCTCCTTTGAGCAGGAGTTGAACGATGCCATCGGCTTTGTGGTCTCGGGTGGACCGCGAGATCTTAGGTACGAAGCGAAAGAGTTCCTCCGGGACATGGACCGTGATATCGCCAAACTCGAGTCGATACGCGAGAGACTAGAACTAATTCCAGAGCCCGTATCTGCTGCGACGGAAGGAGAAGTAAGCGTGAAAGGTTCGCGACTGGGGGGCAAATCCATTTTTGTCGTCCATGGCCATGACGAGGCAGCAAAGCAAAGCGTGGCTAGACTACTGGAAAGACTCACTCTTCGCGCACTAATTCTGCATGAACAACCGAACGCGGGCAGGACCCTCATTGAGAAGTTTGAGGACTACTCCGACGTCCGCTTTGCAGTGATAGTACTAACCCCGGACGACGTGGGCTATCCAAACGGTCGGGAAGCCGAGGCGAAATCCCGCGCGCGTCAAAACGTGATTTTCGAGTTGGGCTTTTTCATTGGCAAACTCGGTCGCAAGCGAGTCTGCGCGATCTACAAAGAGGGAGTGGAAATCCCGTCCGATTACATTGGCGTTCTCTACATCCCGATGGATGCCGCAGGCGCGTGGCAGCTACGGCTTGCCAAGGAACTCAAGCATGCGGGAATCGAGGTCGACCCCAACAAGCTTCTTGAAGACTAGCCGAGTCGGCAGCAAGTTTGTACTCCGTGCCGTGTGTGGGACGACTTCCTTGACTCGGGCCAGCCAACTAGGCCACGAACATATCGAAGCCTTGTTAGAGCCGGCAGGTAGCCGTGGGTTGTTCGGGACCGGGCTAATGCGACCTCAGATTGGCATTCGGACCCGTGCGGGTCCGATACTGCCGGAGTCGATGCCACTTCAGGGCCGCGGCAACCATGATGCCATAGGGCTTGCATGGTCAGTCGCTATCTATCTCGAATTCTCCGCGCCCACAACACGGCGATGTCCTTGGCAATTCCATCCGACCTGATGGAGGACACATGCGAACCGTCGCACGCAGAGCTGAACTGGTTCTCCTTCTTGCGCATCCAACCCTTGCGGCGGCTTGCGTGTTGGTAAGTCGCCAGAACATCGTGGCGGTGCAAGGCGGTCCAGAATCTGTGAATGTCGGTAAGGGTAACGTGTTGCGGACCAGCGGACTCGTCCGGTTGAATGCCCGTATCAGGGTCTCGAGCGTTTGACTTACTGGTTCCGCCGCTATGCTTTAGTGGACTATGCTAGGATCGACCACTCCATCAACAACGGCGGTCTTCTCGGGCACTCGAGCGTTGTCAGACGGTTCTTTCTTGCGTGCCTCATCAGCTCAATACGCAGAATCAGTTTTGCCGACCCCAGCCCCGTAAGCGGCTTGGAAATCACGAAACACATGAAGGACAAGATTGAGCGGGGGTACGACATTGATGTGTTTGGTGAGTTCGAACGACGCGCTGAACTGGGAATCCACCGAATGGGAGAGTACGTTGCGTTCATGGAGGAGAAAGGAACTTCCAAGACTCCCACCTACGTCGCTCAAATGGATTGCGCACTTCTCCCTGAGCTGAATAAGCCCGACGGGTTCAGGTCAGATCTCATTTTCTTTTCTCCTCCATACTGCAATGCCATTGAGTATTGGCGGCGACACAGACTGGAGTACTTTCTCGGTAGGTTCTTGGACGAAAAGGAAGTTATCGAGATCAAGAGGAAGTTCATAGGCCGAACGATCCTCGGCGACAACGTTGCGGACCTCCAACCCACGGGGTATCAGCCACTCGACGCCATAATCGATGACCTGATGGACGAGGGGAGGTCCCACAAGGCGGTTGTTTTATGGCAGTACTTCGACGACATGCGCAGGAGACTTGAGACTTTCCGTGACTACCTGCCCGAGAATGGACATTGCATCGTTGTTGTGGGAGACAGTCAGACAGGCCGCAAGAAAATTCCAACCGCGAAGACGCTTGCGTGGCTTGGAGAATCTGCAGGCTTTACACAGATGCGGACCTGGCGATACAAGATCAAGAACCGGGCGATGCAGTTTCCTGTCAAACCGCACCCGAAGATAGAGAAGGAATCGATTCTCGTGTTCCAGAAACCCGAGAACTAGGGTATCGCGCGAAGGTTAAGCGTTTCACTTCATCAAGTTACATTTGGGGTAAGAAAGGTGGAAAGCAGGGAAACTGACGAGATGTTCAAGCTCGGGGAGGCGGTTTTTCTCGAGGGTGTGAAAAAGCTTGAGGAGTACAAGATTGATGAACCCAACTTCATCCACCAGCGAAGCCGGCTGATCATTAAGAAGCGGCTCGCTGTCGTCGAATTCGTCAACGGCCTAGAATTGATCCTGAAGGCAATCATGATTCGGAACGGCTACTCAATCTATAGAACGAAAACCGAGGAAGTATTCAGGCTCGATGACGTGGTGAGAGACACGATTAACGAGGGTCGAACTATCGAACTTGACCAAGTGGTGGCTTTCTTCCGAAGTCGCTGTCCAGGTCTACCGTTTGCGGGAGTGAACGAACTCAGGAAGCTTAGAAACCAGATAGTCCACACGGGCACAGGAATCGGGACCAAGAAACGGACGTATTTCACAGATGCGATAGAATGCCTTGTAGGAGTATATGATTCTGAGCGCTTGAATCATAGAACTTTCTTGAAGAGTATCCAGGCAGCTAAGACGCGATTCTGAGTTCTCCTCTAAGAGCCTTGTGCATTAGGGAGTGGAAGAGTTCGTTGATTTCACCGGTTGACTTTGCCTGTTTTCGTAGCAGTCCATCCAGTCTCGCCATGAAAGAGACAAACGTCTGTTGACGCTCAACCGGAGGTTGCGGGACTTTGATTGAGGAAACCTGTGCCGCATTCAGGTGCGGCTGAGCTGCTCTCAGGGTCATCGGCTTCATGATCCTTCGGCCGTACCCCATGTTCAGTAATGCCCAAATGAATCTTCCATCCAGTTTGTCGTCAAATTCAAGAACCAGGTCGTAAGCTGCATAGGCACCGTCGTACTCTTCGGGAACATACGCGCAGTCTCCCGTGTTGGCCCCACTCCTGACGATGATGAGGTTGCCTTCGTCCAACCTGCATTTTGCGATTTTGCTCGCCGATTCGGGAGAGATGAACTTCATCTCGGGCCTCGCGATTCTTCCCATCTTGATATCGGTGGCCCGGATAAACGGGATTCCGGACTTTTCGTAGGAAGGCGGCTGACTTGTACCGTACCGTATTTTCGAATGGTCGCCAACGGTAGTCAACTTCCACCCCAGGGGGTTCGTCACCGGATCTCCAAATGTCTTGAGAAAGAGCGATTGCGCGATTTGCTGGGCAAGCCGACTCGCTTCTTCGCGAATCTGCTTCACGGTGTACATCCTTTCGGCGATTGACACGATTCGAAGTTGATGGGCGATGGGCGGAATCCTCAATCTCACTTTGCGGAGCGCGGTCGCGTTCACCGCCGTTTGATTAACCCAGTGGGTCGAGATCCATCTGAAGAAGCCGTCCCTTTGCAGCTTCTGGAGGTACAAGGCGAGGAATCTTGGGTCGATCTTCGATGCGTCGACCCTGAGGCGCGTGAGGTGGTTACTGTATAGTGCTTCGAGATTTCGACCAACAAAGGCGGTCTTGCCGACCCAAAGGTCGCTATTTGTGTTGTTGAAGAGAACATCTCCTTCTTTCAAATCGTATTTTCGGATTTCAGTTTTTGTGGCTGGCACATGCTTCAGGTCGGTCATATCCAATATCCCGTCGGGACTGATGTTGTTCGTCCTAAGTTGGGCGACATCACGACCGGAACTAGATGGCCGCCTCGCAAATCCGGGTTGAATGTCTGGAACTAAGTCACCCAGATAGACCTCCGGCCATTCATGCTGATTGCCCATCAGATCATCTTCTTGAGTTCACGAAGCTCGGTGACAATCCTTTCCTCCAGGTCTGAGATGGTGTCGATGAGTATTCCAGGCTCCGCGTAGTCGCTTTCGCTCTGGCTGACCTCTTTGTAGCGAGAGACGGCGAGACTATAGTCATTCTTCTTTATGTTCTCGAACGGAACGAGAGTGCTTTTGGCCGACTCAACTCGCCCGGCTTTGAACTTCTGGACCAGATCCGAGATGTCGCCTTTTCCGTCAATGAAATCTCTCTTCAGATCAACGCTGTAACCATCTGCCTGCATGTCGTAGAACCAGACTCTTCCAGTTTTTCCTCCTTTGACGAAGATAAGCACGGCAGTCCCGACGCCAGAATAAGGCTGAAAGAATCCCGGAGCCATCGAGATTACGGCTTGGAGGTCGCACTTTTCCAGAAGCATCTTTCTCGCTTTGATGTGCACGTTGGACGTACCGAACAGCACTCCATTTGGAACGATTACGGCTGCGCGCCCGCCAACGGTCAGGAGGTTGTAGAACAGCTCAAGGAAGAGCAGTTCGGTCTTCGTCGTGTCGAGGGAGAACGCATCGTTGATGTCGCCCTTGTCTACATAGCCCGCAAACGGTGGATTCGCAAGGACTACGTCGTACGCTGGTCTTTGGTCGAACTGCTTGGAGAGCGTGTCTCTCTGCTCAATGTTAGGCCGACTAATCCCGTGCAAAATCATGTTCATAAGAGCGATTCGAATCATCGTGACTTCGAAGTCATATCCGTAGAACGTCTCGTCCCATAGAAGCTTCCAATGTTCCTTCTTGACAATCTTGTTTCCGATTAGATTGTGCGGCGTCCCGTCCGGATCCTCCTTCACCATGTCCGGAGATGTGTATTTCCTCAGGATGTGCTGATAAGCTGCTATCAGAAATCCGCCTGTCCCGCATGCAGGGTCGCATATCTTTTGGCCAATGTCCGGGTCAACCAGCTCCACCATCATCCGAATGATGTGCCTCGGCGTCCTGAACTGGCCATTCTTCCCCGCAGTCTTCAGCTCGCCTTGCGGGTTTGCCACTCTGTCGCATCCCTCATGGCCACAAGGTCACCTTTCCGACTGCCCCGGCTTCTTGTCCACAATTGAGACCAGGACTAAAAAAGCCTACCCTGCCGATGTTTGATTGGTGAACTCTCATATGAGGCCCTCTTCCTTGAGTTTCTTCTCAATTCCTTCAAACGGTCTCCCACACTTCGCACAACCGCTCGTGATTACGCACACGTCACGATTGACGTGGAACCCTTTCGAGCCAGGAAGCGAGGCAGTTTTGCTTCGCTTCACGATGACGCACTTAGGAAATCTTGTTACGTTGATTGTCTCCTGCCTACAGAATGGACATGGCCAGACTTCGTAGTGCCGTCCGAACTCATAGCTCATATTATTCAATTTGGTGGATGTAATTGAAGAGCTTGACCTGCGTTGGCCAACGGCTCTCACGTCAACCCAAGCGCCCCCAAGGCTGCTAAGGTAGCATTCCATAGGTGATTCTTAGGGCGTCAGGATACCAGAACCGAACCCCGATGGAGTAGATGAAATTTTGAAACTAGCCTTGACCGATCGGTTGCTCAATCCGAATCTCGAGGTGCGTGTTGACCAGGTACACGGGGTATCCGGTGGAATCGAATTTGTTGGTTCTATCCACAGTCACGGATGACGTTCGCAAAATCAACTTCAATCCGCCTTTCGTCCTGTACTCGTTCGCCGTTTCTTGGACTGTTTCGCATTTCATGTTTTTCTCGACAACGGAGTTCGACAACTCTCCCGGTGTGTATTGCTCCGAAGAAGGCTGGCCCTTGAGTCCGGGTGCCGGCATGACAGCCATGAGGAGATTGGAGAAATTCGGCATCACACTCTGAGTTGATGGATCGGTTTTGAGAGTTAGAAGAACCTGCCTCAGTTTTAGCAGAGTGCCGTCGCTCAGCCTGTAAATGTTCCAGCCCTCTTTCTCAATCTCGAAGTCTTCATACTCGGTTCCTGGAATCGTCACGGATGCGATCTTCGTAGCAGCCGGAACACCTTCAGCGATTGAGGGGAGATCCGTCTCAGCGAAGACGGGAAATTCCTCTGCCCTGATGCGAATGACTTTGGTCATCGGCCGCAACTGAACCGCGGGAGACACTGCATCGGAAAAGAAATGCACGAATTGGGGCGGCCGCTCCGACATCAGGAGATCATGCGGGAAGAATCCCTGTTTGGCTGCCCCAGTATCAACAAAATTTGTGGCGTCAACCAGGATGCACGGAACATGGATGACGTGATTCTTCTTGAGCTCATACACGCGATGGTAGCCGTTCTTCAGGAAGAATCGGTCTTTGAACTTCGCAACCAGGATTAGACGCGAGCCCCATCCGACTACGAATCCATGCAATCGCCTTTTCGTTACGAGGTCGACAGTCTCATAGGGAGCGATAATGCGGTGATCCTGACCCGCAGAGAAGAGCGTGTAAGACCTCTCTGCATCGTTGTAGACCTTGCCTACCAGTCTGGTTGTCGGGTCCCTAGGAAGACAGAACTCGATTACCTTTTCCATATCCGAGAATTCCTTCCCCTCAGGTTTCTTTCCCTTGTACTCCGTGTCAACGTACTTTTGGAAACAGATCAGTTTGTCTATCTCAATCAACTTGAAAGACCATGCCATCTGGCCAACTGACTCGAGGAATTGAGGCGTCTTCGTCAACGCATCAAGATACTCCTTGTGAACCACGTCGAGTTCCAAGATTTCCGGGGACAATTCCGCCCCGGCAAGGTCCTCAGCAGCCGTCCGCGCCACTTTCCATTCCTTTAGAAGCTCGTCGTCGGTCTTGCCTTCTGCCACGCAATGGGACTTTAGGAACCCCAGAGCTTCCTTCTCTTCCATGAATCCGAGCAGAGCCCTGCCTTTGGACCGCGCCATTGCGCAGTGAGTATTCATGGAAAAAGGATTTAAGCGTATCACGGGGCGGTGCGAAACTTCTCATCAAGAGCTATTGAAGGAGCGACCTCATGAAACCGGTCAGCTGCGGGCGCTTCGGAAGTAAATTCCACCGATCCGACCACTACTCGACGAGTTGGGATGAGGGGACTTCGAGGCGCAAGGCGCGGACCCCGTGAGGTCCTAACCTCGGCTTCTGGCTTCCGCCCGGGTCAAGCGGACTACCTAACGTCATCGACGTGAATGGTTTGGGCGCATTTTGAGTGGAATGAGTCGTCTAGGATTTTCCCTACAATAGGGTTACGTCGCAGGACAGACCTACCGATTTACCTTACATCCGGTGGGAGCTCGATGGAAATCTCAATCTTGACCAACAAAGGGAGGCTTAAACGCTCGACGATGCCTGCGATGTATCTCGACTCTAGTTTCGTGATCGACTACTGGATTGCGGAACGGTTGGAGGGACCCGAACTCCCAATTCCGCCAAGCACGTTCGACAAAATACGAATGACAATCCAAGATCTTGTGAAGACGGACCGTCGAATCGTGGCCGTCGGGAAGATTAGAGAAAAGATTGTGACCCGAGGCTCCCGCGTAAGTCCCGTCGTTACGGCACTCGCGGTTCTAGAACTGATGAAGTGGAACGCGGAGGCCACGTTCAAGCAATACGTGGCGGAGGCGGCAGGAGCGATGCACGTGAGACGCATGGATGAGAAGAAGACCGGCGACTACATCAAGAAGATTTTTTCCGCCAGGCGGCAAGAGGTCAAAGATTTGAAACCCCGCAAGAAACGGAAGGGACCGTTTCAATTCGAGAATTATGAATCAACACCGCTCGAAATCCTTGTGGGCGATATCTGGGTAAACACGTCCTTTGCACGGTCTCATGGCCTTCGCGGCTTGCTTCCGGCGGCAATTGTCAATTTCTCCTTCCCGTTCTCGAAAGCGTGGCAGGAGCCAGGGGCTTATGCATGCTATCAAATGAGTGCCGCCGACGTCTTGCATGTTCTCTTCGCTCAGCACCTTGGTTGCAAGTACATTGCGAGCTTCGACGCCGATTTCGTGAGGGCGAAGGATATTATTCGGGAAGAGACGGGTATTCAAGTTCTGGGCTCACCCGAAGAAGTCATGAAAGTGATTTGACCGTTTGCCCGTCTCTCCGATACCGCGGAGTAAGTTGGCATTGACGATTGCCTCGGGAAGGGATCAGGTCCGGCCCTCCGTGACGTCTCCCGAGATTTGCCAAGGAATCCGAACAGAATTCTTCTCGATCCGCACCGCTGGACTATTCCGGTGTCTTACACGATTGCGGCCGCCGACTAGACCGCTCGCAAGTTCTGCGACTGCTGCGGGGATCAAGGGTATTCGTACAGAGATTTCCTGTGGGACTCGAACCAGGAAGACTTCACCTAGGGAACTTCCCAGGGGTCTTGCCGAGGAGGCGGCTCAGAGCAATCTCGGCAACGGTCAGGACGCGCCACAGCGCGTACCGCGAGAACAGCGCCACATCGAACCCTTCCAGCCATGCGAACTCGTCAGATGATATCTTCGGTCGACGGCCTGGGATCCGGCGAAGGCGGGACCCGGTGACCCGGCCATCCAGGTAACCGGCTGCCGTGCGAACAACTGTCCCTTGGATCGGGATCGTTCCGTGGTGCACGACATAGTTCCGGTACGTTCTCACGTCATCAAGCGCGTCAAAGTGTTGCGCGATGTCGCTTACCGCGGCGAGGCACGCGCTCCCCTCGGACAGAGCGAACTTTCGAGGGTCTCGACGGTAGAGGGAGATTAACTCCCCCATGCCCGACAGCTTTCGAACCCATGAGGGGGGGTTGTACTGCCTCTGGGAAATCGTCCTGAGGACGGAATCGAGAACCGACTCGCAGTGAACGAGGAAGGCTTCGAACACACTCGTCGTACGTGCTACAAACGCCTTCCCGCGTGGACTCTCCAAGAAAGGTCTTCGGGACCATTCGGGATCCCGGAAGGGGCCATAGTAGAGGGCCCGGTGGATAGTCGGGAACGCTGAGATCGTTTCTTCAAGTAACACGTACAGTTCCCACGACTGCTCCACCTTCCTTCCGAGAGCGGCAACGGCGTCTCGATCCCCCTCGTCAGAACCGACTTCAATTTCCTCGGTCCGGGTGAGGACTGTGGCTACGACCTCGCCCATCTGGCCCAATGCAATGTCTAGATCCTTCAGGTCTGTTGAGACGGCGTCGGACACCTCAAATATCTCGAGCCGGTCTTGGTCCTCGAGTGCCATTGAATGGCAGGAACATCGGTCGAATAGATAAGTTCGGCTAGCGGGTGTTCGGAAATCCCAGCGCTCCGGCCCATGCGTCAAATCCGCGGCACCCCGACGGTCGCTCCATCGAAACTTGAGATAACGGGAGGACGGAACCAACTAGATGTTGGTTTTACCCCGATTGCTGAACTTCGATAGTTTTGCATTGACATGGGTACCAGCATCGGCTCGCCCACGCAAGACGAAAACTATGGAGACGCGACGGCGGTTTATGGTGACGGGAAATGGGCCCCCCGAAATTCCGCCTCGTGCGCCTCCCCAGGTTTGGTCTCCCAAACGCTTCTTGCCGACGCCCAAAGCGATCTCCACCGCATCGGGGAACTCCCATTTGCGCGGGAATAGCCGCAGAGTGACGTCGGAACCTCGAATGAAACGTTCAGCGACTAGGATCCCGAACAAGTCGTTCAGTCGAAGGTAGAATGCCTCCTTCGAAACCCCGAACCGTTCCGGCCCTAGGAACAGAACCTTAGGGTTACCAGCGTCCGCGATGCTGGGTACCCATCGCGTCATCCATGGCTCCGGCATGAGAAGCGAAACGGCAAACTTTTCGCACCACCGTTCAATCTCAGACTTACTTGAGGAGTGTGACTTCAGATGAGGAGTCTCGTTCCTCGCAAGCCGCTGGAGAATGAGATGTCCGATCTCGTGGGCAGCGGTAAAACGTTGACGGGCGTTAGGGGCACGACGGTTAACGAGGATTTCAGCTCTCTCGTCACCTAGTTCGAGAAGGTATCCAGTACCGGTTAGGCTCTCCTGGACAATTCTTACACCTCCCAGAAAAGAGAGGCATTTTTGCAGGTCGAAGGGTGGGCCCTCACTTTGAGTCTTGTGCACAATCTCGCCGGCGACTAGGGCGGGATCGATCTCTGGAAGCTTTTGCTCCATACTAACCGACCGGGTCCGCTTGTCGCCTACACCCTGGACAGCACATCCTGTAGCTTCCTCCGAAGGAGTCTCTTGTAGTCCTCTCTGCGGATTCCAAACCTAGCCTTTGCAAGCTCCTGGGCAGGTTCGGAAAGAAGGGCCTCAACCATGCGGTCCGTGGAGATGTCAACGTAGTGGGGATCCGCGAGTTCGGCTACGCTTACTTGCAGTACCTCGGCGACCCTCATCAACAGAACCGCCGATGGATTCGATAGGTGAACCGGTTTCTCCTCTATGTAACGAAGCTCTTCGGGCGTTAATCCCAGTTTTCCGGCGAGCGCCTTAAGGCTTTCTTTGCCCATGAGGTCCTCCCGAAACTGTCGGATGCGGGCACCAAGAGGCACCTGCCCTATTCGTTGAATCCATTCTCGGCGGGCCGCGATGATCGGTCTCATGATCTCAACTGCTCGTAGGAACTCCGACTCCAATGTCTCAGGCGTTACCTCGACGAGATACTTTAGACTTGGAATTCCGAGGAGCATCCTGCTAGTACGCTGACCCTTCGGGCTGCAAAGAAGCATAGGTATGAGGGCGTTCGCCGCTTTTTCTGCCTCGATTCCGACACCGTGGCTGGGTTTGTCGGTCATCACGATAACGAAATCGGATTGGAGCACCTTCTCCCGATCCAGGGAGTACACGAAACCTGCCGGAACGTCTGGGTGTTTTGTTGGATGTGTCGCTTCTTTGGGTGCATGGATTTCGATATTGTTCGCCTCACACACTCGGATAATTAGGTCCTGTCGCTTGAACAAGTCCTCCTCCTCTTCGGGAGCCAGCGCAGTAAGGGGCGAGGCGAGGTACGTTACGAGCCTCATCGCATAGCCGGCCGTCTTGTTGCTTATGAGCGGGTCTGGAGACCGGGGGTTTTCGGGCTGGCTTTGGTTCATCCTCGCCCCTCCTCCATCTCATATCGTCCAACGATCGCATTTGGATTTCTCACGACGAGCTGGATGTGGGCAAGACCAACAAATAGGCTGGTGGGATATATGGCCTCGCCTTCGAGGTACGCCGCGCGTATCGTGTCGGCCTGATAGAGGTATTGCGTGACATAATTGATGATGGCGCAATCGAGTTCGCGCCGCCCTCCCCTATTTTGAGGCATCGGCTGACCGACATTGGCGTATCGATTTCGAAGATCTTCGTGGGCCCGATTGAGCACACTCGCCCAACTCGCATCGAAGAGGTTGATGCAACGACCCAAGCGTACCTCAGCACTTATTACTGTGGCCTCTTCTGCGTATTTTCTTTCCGCCCATTGTCGGGCTCGCTCGTAGCTTTCCTCCCAGAAATAGGCTCCGTGCCCTAGCCAGTCATATGGGTTGCCGGAAGGTTCAATCCGTTGAAGCTTAACGATTTGATGGGCCCTGTCCCGTAACGTCCCGTGGAAGCCCCTAACGACTCGGTCGCTGGATGGGGCAGGCAGCACGAAGTCCAACAAAGGGAGAGAAGGGAATCAACCTTTGCGGTCCGCGGATGGTTGCACTTCCTACGACTCTTGCCCGCCAAGTAGAATCAAATCGCGAAGCGGCCACGAATGGAGACACTTGGCTGTCCGTCATCAAAGCGTCGAGAGGGCCGATCACGTCTGCAGGCGGGAGCGAACTCGATGAGGTCCGAACCCCGAACGAGCCGGGATCGACGCGACCTGTCCGGACGAAATTTTGAGGGGGTTTGAACCCATTACGGTCTGGAACCCACCCGGTCCACTTTCCATGGAGTCAGACCCGCTCGCGGCTCGAGACTCGATACGCTCCGCCCCTGAAGTTAACGATAAATAGAGCCGACAGGCTCGTGATGCGCATGCCTCCTTCATCGAAAGCCGTTCCCCCCAAAGACGACCAAGGGTACTTCGACCACATGTCGAGGGCCATTTTCACCGCCGGCTTGAACTGGAGCATGGTTGAAAAAAAGTGGCCCAACTTTCGAAAGGCGTTCGCCGACTTCTCACCGAACAAGGTCGCTCGCCTATCCGAGCGAGATGTTTCGGCCTTGATGGGCAATTCGGGAATCGTTCGAAACGAGAAGAAGATTCGGGCGACCGTGGAGAACGCGAAGACGATTTTGGGCCTCGAGAAGGAGTACGGTTCCATCAAGGGGTACCTCGACAGCTTCGGGAAGCGCGAGGGGAAACTGCTGGAGGATCTCCAGTACAAGTTCAAGCACATGGGGCCGTCCACGGCCCGCATGTTCCTTTGGATGGTCGGCTATCCCCTCACTCCGACGAAGGAAGAGAATCAGTGGATGAAAGGCCACTCCGAGCATCACTAGTCGGAGCATGTTCCAAGCGAACTCAGGTCCCTCGAATCTCGGCAGGTCCATCTTCAAACGGGCGCACCGGTCGAAGGACCGTTTTGCTCCCCGTGCCCGATCAGGGTGCCCAGCGCACCTCTTTCTTCGGCGATTCAACGGGCATCGTCTGAGCCTCGCTTTCGATCGACGATTTCGTGTCGGCTTCAATCTTCCTCCAGGCGCGCACAAGCACCCGGCCGAGCCGCCGACGCCAGGTCCCGACCAGCTCCCCGTCGACCATCAGAGCACCCGGCCATACGGATTTGGGCCATAACTCGGATCGAACTCGCGACTGCGGAACCAATAGCTCCCGGTCTCCCGCGCCTAGGTACGGGTCACCGGGCGGCAACAGACGCGTGACCGGGCTAGACACAGCCTTCTCCAGGGCAGCGCGATCGGTCCTCAAGACCCAAGATCTGCGACCCTCAAGTTCGACCTCGACCAGTTCCTTTTCGAGGGAGCGGAATGTGTGTCGAGCATCCGGTAGCGTCGCTCCGGACCACCACGCGAATTCTTCGGCGGTGGCAGGGCCGAGTGACCTCAGAAATCGCCGGGCCAGTTCAAGGCGGGCAAATTCCGCCCCCAGACTAGGAGGATCGACAACCCACCATGTCGTGTTGCTACCATCCCAATCGATCCTCACGGTGCCGGCGATCGAAGCGGAACGCAAGTCATGGAGGATCAAACCACGAGTTTGATCGTACGAGACGTGCGCCTCTCGCTGTTTTCGGATCCGGAAGGCCTTTCTCACTTTGTCGGCCGTTCGGTGGATGTCGGCTTGAAGGGTAGGATCCCGCGGTAGGCGACCCACGGTGAAAACCGCAACGTCATGCCTCGGGACAAGGTAGACGGCGCCACGGGGCCCCCACACTTGTACGAACCGCGGATCTTGCCAGGCCGACGGCCACACATCTGCCACGCGGGCATGCAGTGCCAGGACCGCGGAACGCGGGGCGCTGTCTTGCAGGCCTGCGAACGCGGCATCGAGAAGTCGCTCCGGCCGCAGGCGAGCATGGAGATGGGTGGCTCGCTGTCGGAAGGCAAGCGCGTGCTTCCGATCGATTGACGGAGGGGCCATCGGGTGTGGGGGTTGCGAAGGGACCGCGCCCGCTTAAGGGAGACCATCTTCTGCCGCACTCTCGCCCCGTTTACCCGCACGAGAGTCGAAGGCGTCGTCGGTCAACGGAGCGAGTACGTCTCTGAAACGCCGGCTCCAGCGACCCCAGCATCGCCGAACCCCGATTCGCTCCTCCCGGCGTTAGCTTCAAGCGTGTCATTCCGGTGCGGGACCGCATGGCGTCTGAGGCGGTGCGTGGCAAGACCGTGAAACTCGAAAGTCCGGACGGCCCCGTGTCGGGCCACCTCGCGGTCCCGAAGAGCGGAGGCGGCCCCGGGATCCTGGCCCTCCACGCGTGGTGGGGCCTCAACGACTTCTTCAAGGATTTCTGCAATCGGCTGGCGACGGCGGGCTTCGTCGCGTTCGCTCCGGACCTGTACCACGGCCCGGTCGCCTCGACGATTGAGCAAGCCGACAAATTGAGCTCGGGAGTGAAACCGGAGACCGGCCGCTCGGACCTGGCCAGGAGCGTGAAGGGCCTTCGAGCCCACCCGAGCGTGCGGGGAAACCGCCTCGGCGTCATCGGCTTCTCCTTTGGAGCGTGGTGGGCGCTCTGGGCGGCCCAGGAGATGCCGGCGGACATCGCGGCCGTCGTCGTGTTCTATGGCACGAGCGATGGCGACTTCGCGAAAACGCGAGCGGCCTTCCTCGGCCACTTCGCGGAGAAAGACCCCTACGAATCCGCCGAATCGGTTCGAGCGTTCGAGGGGCTCCTCCGGGCAGCGGGGAAAGAGGCCTCGATCCACGTCTATCCTGGCACAGGCCATTGGTTCTTCGAGAAGGACCGGCCGGACGCGTACAATGCGAGCGCCGCCACGATGGCTTGGGATCGCACTATGCAGTTCCTGAAGGCGCACCTGGACGGCAAGAAATCATAGGCCGCGCTTCAACCGTCGATGAATGCGTTCGTCTTGCAACGGTCCACCGAATCGCCATCGCATGGCGGCTTCTTAAGAAGTGCCAGGAGATTCCGATTGGCGAATGACGAATCCGGGAGGCAAGCACATGACAACTCGCGATCCACGTCACCGGCCTCCGATCCAACGGTGCGCCTGGGCCTCGGACGACGAAACGCTCGTGGCGTACCACGACTCGGAATGGGGGAGGCCCGAGCACGATGACCGGAAGCTGTTCGAGTTCCTCGTCCTCGAGGGAGCGCAGGCCGGGCTCTCGTGGCTTACCGTGCTGAAGAGACGCGACGCGTATCGCCGAGCGTTTGACGATTTCGATCCAGCGCGCGTCGCCCGCTACGATTCCCGCAAGGTCCGCGTGCTGTTGGCGGATCCCGGCATCATCCGGAATCGATTGAAGATCCAAGCCGCGATCTCGAACGCGTCGGCGTTTCTCGCGGTCCAGGAAGAGTTCGGCACCTTCGACGCGTACTCCTGGACGTTCGTCGGCGGCAAGCCGAAGGTGAATCGCTGGAAGTCGCTCAGCCAGATCCCCGCGCGCACCCGAGAATCGGACGCGCTGAGCGCCGCGTTGAAGGACCGAGGGTTCACGTTCGTCGGCTCGACAATCTGTTACGCGCACATGCAGGCCGTCGGGATGGTCAACGATCACGTGCTCTCCTGCTTCCGCCGCACCGGGCCTGGCAGCCGCAAGGGATAGCGACCGCGGAGCTGCGTGGGCGTACTCAATCGCGGATTCGATAATGGTGGGCAGTGCTCACAGACCGACAGAGCACCCCAAAATGCACCACGGGTTCTCCGGCCGAACACGGGATGATTGGCCTCGTCCCTCCATGCGCTGCGCAGTCGATATGAACTGTATCGCTCCGGCTACGTTTGTGTACATGGCGCTTAACCCCGCTTCCGGTCTTCTCGCGAAATGTGACAGGCCCCGACAAACGACCGCAAACCACGGGCGCAAGACGAAAACCCCTCCTGGCGGCCCTCCCGTTCTGTCTCGTGCTCATCGTCGCGGCCGTTGGGCTGAATCTCGTTCATGCCCAGGCCAACGGGAACAGCTGCACGCCCGGAGTCGGGGAGGTCACCCGATTCGACGACTCGTTCTCGTGGACGAGCCTCCTCTCGGGGACGGCGGCCTGGTCCGGTTACGTCGCCCTCCGCGAGTACGTCGATAGCTCGTGTTACGTCCACCACATTTACATCGACTTCGGCCCCGAGGAGAGCGGTACCCTCTCGCTCAACGGCAGCCCGTACGTCTCTTTCACCGTGCAATACCCGAGCGCGTTCACCCACAGCTCCGATGTCGCGCTCAACGCGATCGGCAACCTCGACGAGCACAATCCGCAGGCGGGAACCTATCTCACGTACACGGTCGCTGAGAACCGTGACATTAACGCGGCCGGCGCGGACGAATACGTCGTGCAGGGAGGGGGTCTCGCGGCGCTCGTGACGGACGTCGCGGTGGGCATCGAACTCCCGCTCGACTTCCTCGGACAGACGGTCTACGCGCAAATCCACGTCGGGCCCGACCATTGCCAGTGCAGCGTGACCGCGTTCACGATCCCAGGAACGCCCCCGCCGCCCCCGACCCCCAACGTGTGGGACGTCTACGTCCACGCCCACCAGGACGATTGGCAGCTCTGGGAGTCTCCGGACTCGTACGCTCACTACCAGGCGGGGGACCACCTGCTGTTCATCTACACCACCGCGGGCGACGCGGGACAGGACATCTCGCGCTGGGGCGCCCGCGAACAGGGTGCCGAGGCGAGCGTCCGGTACATCGTCGGCGCCGGGGCCGCGGAGGGTTCCGGATCCGTGAACTTCTGCTACACGGCTTTGCAGCAGGTGTGCCACAGCATCTGGACGTGGACGTACGGGAACACGGTCTCCGTCTTCATGCGCGTCCCGGATGGCGGGAACCACGGAGGCGGCTTCCCCTCTACGAACTATCAGACAATGGAGAAGCTTCGCGACGGGACCATCCTGAGCATGACCGCCGTCGACGGCTCGACTACGTACCAGACCTGGACCGACTTCTATTCGACGATCAACGCGATCATCGCCGCGTACACGCCGTCCGACTCGACGACGCGCGTCAACGCCCCGGACTTCGACCGCACCCGGCAGACGGGGCACTTCAACGGATGCGACCCCTGTGAGGATCACGCAGACCACCTGGCGACCGCGGATGCGGTGTGGAACGCCACCCTCGGCATGGGCGCTCCGTGGACCCGCGTCCTCTACATCGACTACATGATTGCCTGGGGCGACTCCCGCTATCCGGTCAACCTCGACAACGCGAGTTACGCGATCAAGAAAGGCCTCTTCATGGCCTACGTGAACACGACGAAGGCCCTGTCCGGCGAGGACGAGTACTCCCAGATGCCCTACTTCTGGGAAAACGCGTTCTGGCGAGAGTACTCGCGCGAAGCGTGAGTGCGGAGTCACCCGTCGATCAGCGCTTGAGCCCCGCCAAGCCATCGGCCATGCGACCGCGTGACGGGGAAACGTAAAGTAGCGGGGGAGGCTGTGAGCCCGCCGGAGCCCGCCTCATGAAGGGGACGAAAGCAATCGACTGGTTGCTCGAGGAGGACCAGCCGTCGATTCGATACCTCACGCTCACGCAGATTCTGGGGCGGCCGGAGGACAACCCCGAGGTGCGAACCGCTCGGGAGAGCATCCCGAAGAAGGGATGGGCGGCAGACATCCTCGCCAAGCAGGACCCGCGCGGCTACTGGGAACGCGAGGACCCGTATCGGCCGAAGTACCTGTCCACGAACTGGATGCTGCTGGTCCTCTCCGATCTTGGGATGACGAAAGAAGATCGGCGCATAACCAGGGCGGCCGAGCTCTGGATCGAAAAACTCTCGACCGACGACGGTGGATTCTCCCCGGGGGGCGGGAAGCATGGGCACCTTTGCACCGTCGGGAACACGGCGCGCGGCCTCGTGAACTTTGGATACACGGACCATCCGAAGGTGAGGAGCGCCTTCGAATGGCTCGTTGCGAACCAAGATAAGAACGGAGGCTGGAGTTGCTTCGGGAGCGGCCGGAACCTAGATTCCTGGGAGGGGATGAGTGCGTTCGTCGCGTATCCGCGGACGAAGTGGTCGGCCGAGATGAAGCGGGCGGTCGAACGGGCCGCGGAATTCTATCTTCAGCGAGAGCTCCACAAACAGGGAGGACCGTACGAGCCGTGGTTCCGGTTCCACTACCCGGTCCACTACTACTACGATCTCCTTGTAGGCCTCGACTTCATGACCGCCCTCGGGTACGGGGACGATCCCCGGATGCGGTTCGCACTCTCCCTGTTGAAGGAGAAACGGCGATCGGACGGTCGATGGGTCCTCGATGCGATCCACCCGGACGTCGAGGGTGGTATGGCCGAGTATTACAAGAAGAGCCCGAAAGACATGCCCACACCGTTCGCCCTCGAGAAACCGGGAGAACCGAGCAAGATGATCACCCTCCGCGCCCTGAAGGTCCTAGATCGCCTCGAGCAGACCGAATGATTGCTCAAGAGAGCGTACCATATATGGTCTGAATCGTGACATTCTTCTAGGACCATATCGATTTAAGTAGTTTATATGGTCTACATGTGTTTGGATGAGACAGGCCATACTCGAAGAACTGCGCCGCGAACTTCTCACACGTACGCCCCTCGAATCTGTACCTGAGGGCGTGTGGAAGCGAACCGGTGCCCTGAACACGTGGGGCACGAACGCAATCGAAGGAAACACGCTAACACGGAAGGAGGTCGAACGAATTCTCCTCGAAAATCGGACCGTCGGAAACCGGCCGGTCTCCGATGTAACCGAGACAATCCAGCACGCGGGGGCGTTCGCGACCCTGATTCGGCGAAGGGCCGAGCCGATCCGGCTCCCGACCGTTCGCGAGCTTCACGAGACCGTGTTTCGCGGAGTCAAACCGGACGCGGGACAGTGGCGCCGCGTGAACGTGCGAATCGCGGGAATGAGGCACACGCCCCCGCGCATGGAGCTCGTCGCTCCGATGATGGCAGAATGGGAGGACGAATACCGGAAGCGGGACACCCTCGGTGAGGACGTGTTTCGCCTCGGAGCGTGGATGCACTTCCGGTTCGAGGCGATCCATCCCTTCGCCGACGGCAACGGCCGCGTCGGCCGACTCCTCCTCAATCTCCATCTCCTGAAGCACAACTGGCCGGCGGTCCACATCCTCCCGCCGGACCGGGATCGCTACCTGCGGTGTCTGGTGCGGGGCCACGACGGGAATCTCACGGACCTCGAAGGATTCCTTCGAGCGTGCGCGGGTCGCTCCCTCCTCGACCTGCTCGACCAAGTGGGGACCGCGAGGGACGAGCTCCGGCCCCTCCGGAGATTGGCTCGCGGCTCCGCCTATAGCGCAAAGTACCTGGGATTGCGCGCAACGCAAGAGGAGCTCCCCGCCGTCAAGATCTCCGGCGATTGGCAGAGCAGCGAGAGAGCCCTGCAAATCTACGGCGACATCGTTGCAAGATAGCCGTGTGCAGAATGCTGCGTCTCGTTCGCGCTCATCGGCGAACGGCCGCGACGACGAAGACCCCGCCTCCGAAGACGGGCTCGTTCAGGATCTTGACCCGCGATGGCACGAACCGATAGAACGTGTACGATCGGAGTTGCTCCGCGTCGCGCCGTTCCTGTGGCCTGGTCCCCCGCATCCATTTCGCATACGGAGGGAAGCGCCGCGCGTAGGCGCGCTCGGCGGTCCGACGATGCGGCCCTTTCGCCTCCCGACACGTCCCAAAGAGCTGCATGCCTCGGTCCGATCCGCCCCAGACCTGCCGTGAGTTGAAGATCGTCACTGCCATGGCCGGATTCCTCTCGACGTTGCGGCAATGAAGGGACGTCGAATCGGAGAGGAAGAAAAGTTCCAAGCCCGGGGAGTACGCGAAGTACGCGGTATTGATGTGCGGTTGACCGCGCGGGCCCATCGTGGCCATCGAACACAGCGGGCTGTCCTCCAGGATGTCGAAGACGCTCTTTCGCACGGGTGGATCGGAGATTCGTCGTCGGACGGTCTTCAGGAAACTCATCGCATCACGCCCCGCTCCAGGCGGTTCCTCGAACGGCGTCGGGCCTAAAAGTCAATGGCACCTCAGACCCCTGAAAAGGCATATCATCGCGGCGAGGCATGCCCGCACATGGACCACTCAGCGGTTCGAACGGATCTCCCGGCGCCCGGCCCGTTCTCCTGGGGCGTTCGATGGGATCGTCTCGTGTTCGTCGCCGGACAGGGACCGCTCGGGAAGGATGGGAAAGTCGTCGAGGGAGATGTCGGGCGACAGACCCGGTTGACGCTGGAGAACTTCCGGAAGGTCGTCGTGGCAGCGGGATCCGACATGGAGCACGTGCTCGCGACCACGGTCTACCTCCGGGACCTGAACGATTTCGCCGCGATGAACGGCGTCTATTCGGAGTTCTTCGCGGGCGATCCTCGGCCCGCGCGTGCAACCGTCCGGGCGGATCTCCTGTTCGGCATGAAAGTCGAGGTCCAAGGCATTGCGTACGTGCCTCGTGGATAGATTCGAATCGGGGGGGCGAGGGATATCGGCTCTCGCAAAAGTTTCATTCCCGGGGTCGCCATCTCGGATTCGATGGCGCGAAAGGCGAAGCCGAAATCCAAGAAGGCCGCGAAGAAGAAGGCCTACTACTCCGGACGCAAGGAACGGAAGGCGAAGAAGTAGTCAGGATCGTCTCGCGGTTGGAAGGGCGCGTGGATCGTCGTACGTGAATCGATCCAGGTCCTTCCGCGGGACCGGGATGACGACCCGAGACACCATGCCGTGCAGCGAGTACGGGAGGCGGATCAGCCGCATCTCGCCGGACGTCACCCATTCATCGATCGCGAAGCGACGGGCGTACGATCGCGCGATCCGTCCCCGCTCCTTTCGGGACAGGCGGAATGCGTCGTCGTCGATCACATGCACGTGAAAGCCTCGCCCGGAATAGACGATCGTCAGTTCGGACCACGACTTCGAGGCCCGGTCGAAGAGATCGCCGGCTTGCCGCCGGACCTCGTCGAACTCCCAGTCACAGAAGGAGAGTCCCTGATGCCGCTTCATTTTCGCCTCGATGTCTCCATGAATCGGACAGTCCAGATTCTCGGGGTCGAGGTCGAACGCGAGCTCCTGTCCGAGAAACTGGCGGCTCCTCCAAGCGTGGGTGTAGTCGAGGCCGACGGCGCGAGCCTCGGAGAGGGATGCGTAGACGTTCCGATCGTAGTACACGCCCTCCGGCAGATACTTCAGGAGGAACGGACGAAGACCGGCCGGGCCCTCGACGTCGTCGATGATGAGAGGAACGTTCTTCAGATGGCGGAAGCGGCGTGGATAAATCCCGGAGTGGCGGCCGAGGATGAGCGCATAGGCCCGGTCGCCGCCGGGCCGGGCCATCCACCGCTTGGCGGCGCCGACGTCGAAGCGATTGCGGTAGAAGTTCAGGCGCGCGTTCAGGGACGCCGGGTGGAGATCTCCCGGAAGTTCGTACCGGATGCGGACCACAGAAGCGGAAGGCCGTGTGCCGGTAAAGGCTGGCGGCTCCTCAGGGAAGGTCGTCCGGATTCCACGCGACGCGGGAGCCTTCGTCGAGCCCATCGAGCCGTTCCATGTCTTCGCGCCGAAGGTCGAAGTCGAAGACCTGGGCGTTCTCGCGGATGCGCTCGGGCCGCACGGATTTCGGGATGACGACGAGATCGTGCTGGAGGCCCCAACGGATCAGAATCTGTGCGGGCGTGCGGCCGTATTTCGTTGCGATCTCCTTCAGGACCGGGTGGCCGAGCCTCCGAGCCCGCGCGAGCGGACTGTAGGCTTCGAGTTGAATCTTCCGGCCGTTGCAGAACTCCAAGAGCCGCTCCTGATAGAGGAACGGATGGAACTCGACTTGGTTCACGGCCGGAGGAGTCGGCGACGACGCGAGGAGCTCCTCCAAATGCCGGATCGTGTAGTTGCTGACGCCGGCGGATCGGATGCGGCCCTCCTCTTTCAGGCGGAGCAACGCCTTCCACGAATCTCGACGGAGTCCGGGGACGGGCCAATGGATCAGGTACAGGTCGACGGTCCCGAGGCCGAGCTCGCGCTGGCTCCGGTCGAACGCCTTCAGCGCGGCCTCGTATCCGTGATCCGTGTTCCAGAGCTTCGTGGTGACGAAGACGTCGTCGCGGGGCACGCCGCTCTTCTTGACCGCAATCCCGACGTCCCGCTCGTTCGCGTAGAGCTTCGCGGTGTCGATGAGCCGATACCCCACCTCGAGGGCGGACTGCACCGCCGACTGCGTCTCCTTGCCGGAGCGCGCTTGCCACACACCGAGCCCGAAGGCGGGCATCTTCGCCCCGTCGTTCAGGGTGACGCGGCTCTCGATCGAAAGTCCCACGGCCGCGCGGACCACGCGCGCGCTACTTGAATCTTCACGGAGGGCTCAGGACTTCGGGATGTCCTTCTTCGGGTCCACGAACGGCTTCTTCACCACTTTGGCGGCTCGCGGTCCCTTGGAGGTCGACACCGTGAGGGAGGTCCCGATCTTCGCGTGGTCGATGCCGAGGAGGGCGTATCCGATGTTCTTCTCAAGGCGCGGCGAGAACGTGAGCGACGTGACGTGCCCCGCCTTCCCGCCTGCGGCGTAGACGTCCCAGTAATCCGGGATCCAGGCGCCGAGCGACTCGCCTTCGACCTCGATGCCGACGAGCTTCCGCTGGATGCCCTCCCGCTTGATCCGGGCGAGCGCTTTCTTCCCGAGGTAGTCCGCGGACTTGCCTTCGTCGACGGTCCAGCCCAGGCCGACTTCGTACGGGTTGTTGTCGAGCACGATGTCCGAGCTGTAATTGAGGATCCCCGCTTCGATGCGGCGGATCTCCGAGGGCGCGATCGGCCGGATGTTGTGCTTCGCCCCCGCGGACATGACCTTGTCCCACAACGCCTCGGCATGTCTCGAGTCGCGGAGGTAGAGCTCGTACCCGCGTTCCGCGCTCCAGCCCGTCCGCGTGATGACGAGCGGGATGCCGTCGAGCTCCGTCTCCTCCAGGTGATAGTACTCGAGGTCCAGGATGCCCTCGCCGAAGAGGTCGACCATCACGTCCTTCGACTTCGGCCCTTGCAGCTGGAGCGGGCTCACGTCCGGTTCGCGGACGATCACGTCCAGGCCCGCATTCACCGCCACGCCCTTGCACCAGTAGATGACGTCCCAGTCGGAGAGGGAGAGCCAGAAATGGTCCTTGCCGAGTCGGAGGAGCACGGGGTCGTTGATGATCCCGCCCTCGGGCGTCGTCAGCAGGACGTACTTGCACTCGCCGACCGCGCACGCCTCCATGTCTCGCGGCGTCAGGAGTTGCATGAACTCGAAGCCGTCGGGCCCGTCGATCTCCACCTGCCGCTCGACGGCGACGTCCCACAAGGTCACATGATCCACGAGGTGCCAGTACTCTTCGACGGGATCCGTGTAGAGGCCGGGCATGAGCATGTGGTTGTAGAGGTCGTACGCCCGCACGCCGTGTTTCGCCGCGCGATGGAAATAGGGCGACTTCTGGATCCAGGCCGTCTCCCGGAATCCCGGGAGGATCGGCCCGGCGAAGCCCGCGGTCGCCGTCGTCTGTCCGTGCGGTCGCGCATGGGTCGCCATCGAATGCCTCCGGAGTTGGGACGGGGAAGCGCGGAGAATAGATGAGCGTTTTGGCGGACCCGGGAATCGCGAAGTGAAATCGCAATTGCGAACCTGGAACGTCATCCGATGTGTGCGGAATTGAAGGCGCGAACGGAACAATAAGGGACGAAATCCGACCCCTTGCGGGTCAATTGAATTCGCCCTGGACTACGTTTTCGGGATGTCCTTCTTCGGGTCGAGGAACGGCTTCTTCACGACGATCGCCTTTCGGGGTCCGCCCGGAGTAACAATCTCGAGCCCGGTCCCGAGTTTGGAAAACTCAATCGGCACCCACGCGTATCCGATGTTCTTCTTCAAACGAGGCGACATCGCCATGGCGGTCAGCGTGCCCACGACCTTGCCGCCCTTCCGGACGGGCCACGGCTCGGGCAGCCAAGGATGGATGACCTCTTCGCCCGGGACCTCGACGCCCACGAGTTTTCTCGCCACGCCGCGTCGCTTGATCCGTTGGAGCGCAGTCTTCCCGACGAAATCACGTTCCTTGTCGAGGTCCACGAGCCAGCCGAGCCCCGCTTCGTACGGATTGCAATCGAGGTTGATGTCCGAAGGATAGTTCAGGATCCCGGCCTCGATGCGGCGATACTCCGACGGCCCAGTCGGGCGGATCTCGAACGGGGTTCCTGCCTCGACGACCCGGTTCCAAAGATCCGTCCCGCGGCTCCCGTCCCGCAAGTAGATCTCGTAGCCCACCTCGGCGCTCCATCCCGTCCGCGTGACGAGGACGGGGATGCCATCGATCTTCGCCTCCATGAAATGGTAGTACTCGAGGTCGCGGACCTTCGGGCCGACGAGCGCCTCCAGGACGTCCTTGGACTTCGGCCCCTGAATCTGCATCGGCGATGCGTCCGGTTCGCGCAACTCGACGTCGAAGTCCGAGTGAACCGCGAGCCCTCTCGCCCACAGCAGCACGTCGCTGTCCGCGGTCGAGAGCCAGAACGTGTTCTTCGCGAGTCGCGTGAGGACGGGATCGTTGATCAGGCCACCGCTCTCGTCCGTGAGGATGACGTACTTCGCTTGGCCGACGGCGCAGGAGCTCAGGTCACGCGGGGTGAGGTACTCCATGAACGCATAGCCGTCCGGCCCGCGGATCTCGAGTTGGCGTTCGCATCCGACGTCCCACATCGTCACGTGGTTGACCAGATGCCAATACTCGTCGACCGGATCCGCGACGTAGTGGCTCGGGATGTACATCTTGTTGTAGAGGTCGTACGCCTGGGCCCCCGCACGCCGCGCGGCCTCGAAGAACGGGGACTTCCGGTACCACGATCCGAAGAACAGGGTCGTGTGGCCGCCCTGGAGAACCATCGAGTCCCGCCCGGCGCAGGCAAGGTCGAGGATTTATTTGACGTCCACGGCGCATCTGAAGCCGATATCTCGCGGGAGAAGACCTAAGAGGAAGCGGTCCATCCGGAGATTCGTCCGATGGCGAACCGCTTCGGAAGCCAGAGCATGGTGGATCCGCTTCGGACAGTCCTCGTGCGCCGTCCGGACGCGTCCTTCGCGGTTTCCGATCCGGATCGCTGGGGGTACACGTCGCGGCCCAATCTGGCAGCGGCGCAGAAAGAGCACGATGCCTTCGTCGCATTGCTCCGGGCCTCCGGAGCCGACGTCCGTTTCCATGACTTGCCGCAGCCCGGTCGCGCCGACGCCATCTTCGTTCACGATCCCGCCATCGTGACGGAGCGCGGGGCCATCGTCCTGCGGATGGGCAAGGAACTCCGTCGCGGGGAAGAAGCCACGCTGGGCAAGAGCCTCGAGCACGAAGGGGTGCCGATCCTCGGGTCGCTGTCGGCACCGGCGACCGCGGAAGGAGGCGACTTGCTATGGGTCCGCCACGATCTCCTCGCGGTGGGCCAAGGTTTCCGGACGAACGCCGACGGACTCCGGCAACTGAACGCACTGCTCCAGGATGCGAAGGTCCGAACGGAGGCGGTGCCGCTGCCCTACGATCGAGGGCCGAGCGCGTGCCTCCACCTCATGTCCCTCATCAGCATCGTGGATGACGATCTCGCGGTGGTGTATCGGCCGCTCCTCCCGGTACCGTTCTGGCAGTCGTTGAAAGCCGAAGGCTTCGATTTCGTGGACGTCCCGGAAGCGGAGTTCGAGACGATGGGGCCCAACGTCCTCGCCGTGGCGCCTCGCGACTGCATCATGCTCGAAGGGAATCCCGTCACCAAGTCGCGCCTCGAGGAGCCGGGTTGCCGCGTGCGCACGTATCGCGGGAAGGAAATTTCGATGAAGGCGGAAGGCGGCGCGACCTGCCTCACGCGGCCGATTCTCCGGTCCCGCTAATTCCCACGTCCTTAGGACTTTGGAATGTCCTTCTTCGGATCCACGAACGGCTTCTTGACGACCGTGGCCTCCCGTTCGCCCAGGGACGTCGCGACGGTCACGTCCGTCCCAAGTTTCGCGAGCCGGATCGGCACCCAAGCGTAGGCGAGATTCTTCTTGAGCCGCGGGGAAAACGTGAGCGCCGTCAGGTGCCCGACTTTCTTGTCGTCCTTCTTCACGTCCCAATATTCGGTCGCCCATGCGTGGATCTGCGGGCCGTGGATCTCGAGCCCCACCAGCTTGCGTTGGACCCCGTCCTTCTTGATCTTCGCGAGCGCCCTCTTCCCGATGAAGTCCGCTTTCTTGTCCAGGTTGACGAGCCAGCCCAGGTCGACCTCGTACGGATTGTTCTCGAGGGTCATGTCCGACCCGTAGTTCAGGATCCCCGCCTCGATGCGCCGAATCTCGGACGGGGCGATGGGCCGGATGTCGTACTTGCGGCCGGCCTCCATGATCCGATCCCACAGTTCGACCCCACGGGTCCCGTCGCAGAGGTAGATCTCGTACCCGACCTCCGCGGTCCATCCCGTGCGCGTGACGACCACGGGGATGCCGCCGACGTCCGTCTCCATGAAATAGTAGTATCCCAGGTCGAGGACCCTCGGGCCGACGAGATCCCGAAGGACGTCCTTCGACTTCGGGCCCTGGACCTGGAGCGGGCTGACATCCGGCTCGACGATGTCCACGTCCAGGCCGGAGTTCACCGCGACGCCCTTCGCCCACAGCAGGGTGTCGGAGTTCGCGAGGCTCAACCAGAACCGGTCCTTCTCCAGACGGAGGAGCACCGGATCGTTGATGATCCCTCCGTTCTCGTCCGTGATGACGACGTACTTGCCTTGACCGACCTCGCACTTCGTCAGGTCGCGGGGCGTGATGAGTTCCGCGAACTTCATGCCGTCCTTGCCGCGGATCTCGACCTGCCGCTCTACGCTGACGTCCCAGAGGGTGACGTGGCGCGTGAGGTGCTCGTACTCTTCGAACGGATCCGTGTACAGACCCGGGAGATACATGTGATTGTAGATGTCGTACGCTTTCGCGCCCGCGCGGAGCGTGGCCTCGAAGAACGGCGACTTTCGATACCAGGGCCCGAAGAACAGCGTGCTCTGTCCGTCGTTGTACGGCATGTCAACCTCCTCCCGGAGTTGGGCCGGGAACGCGCATCATTTATAAGACAGAATCCCCGAGGCGATCTCGGGCACCACTCGGGATCGGTATGCCCAAGAGCCGCATTTCGTGTTCCAGGGTTTCGCGCCATCCCTCCGCGAACGGACGGAGATTGAATCCGAGGTCCCGACGCGCCTTCGCATTGCTGCCGAGGTACGTCACGCCGGCCAGATCGCGAAGCCGTTCGGACCGCGCGAGGGCGGCGAGGGCCCGAAGGACCGCAGGGGAGATTCGCATGCGGGGGGCGGGGATCCCGGTGATTTTCTCGGCGAGTTCGAACGCCTCTGTCACGGGATGCGGCTCACCCGCAATGATGTACGATTCTCCGACCTTCCCGCGCTCCATCGCGAGCAGATGGCCTCGGGCGGTATCCGCAACGTGGCCCCAACAGTAGGCGGTGTCCCGCGGCAACACGCGCAGCTTGCGCTGAAGGTATCGGACGATGGTGGGCCGAATCTCGCTCGTGTCTCCGGGCCCGTATGTCGCTCCAGGCTGGACGATCACCAGGGGCAATCCCCGCTTCATCATCGGCTCCGCGATCTCGTAATGGGCCACCCACTTCGTGTGGTCGTATTCCGTGAGCCAAGGCCCCTTCGGCCGATACGTCTCGTCGACGAGCCGACCGTGCGTGTCGCCGAAGACCGCGAGCGTACTCGTGTACACGCCTTTCGGGATCTCGAGTTCCGCCATCACCTCGAGGACGTTGCGCGTCCCGTCGATGTTCACGGATTGCCCGGGAGACTTGTCGCGAACGCCGACCTTGTACCAGCCGGCGATGTGGAAGACGCCATCGGCTCCATCCATTGACTCGCGCATCGATTCCTTGTTTGTCACGTCACCCGACCGCACGTCGATGCCGATCGTTGTGAGGTCCTTCGCTTTCGATGGATTGCGCGCAATCGCAGCGACCTCGTGTCCTTCCTGCCGCAAGAGGCGAGCTACGTGGCCTCCGATGAACCCGGTGGCTCCGGTGACGAAGAACCGCATGGGCGGGAGCCGCAACGCGGGAACCCGCTTTAACGCTCGCGGCGGTCAACCTTCTTACGGGAGGGAGTCCTCACCTTCGCCGGTCGGTGCGCATGGCGGAGAATTTGACTCGGAAGCTCATCCGGAAGCACGCGGTCGAAGGGAGGATGGACCCGGGCGAGGAGATCGCGCTCTCGATGGATCAAGCGCTCCTGCAGGACGCGACCGGGACGCTCGCCTGGTTGGAGTTCGAGCAGATGGGCCTCGACGGCACGCGGATCCGCCAGGCCACGCAGTACGTCGACCACAACATCCTCCAGACCGGGTACGAGAACGCGGACGACCACCGCTTCCTACGGAGCGCGTGCCAGCGGTACGGCGCGGTGTTCTCGGGTCCAGGGAACGGGATCAGCCACTGGGCCCACATGGAGCGCTACGACATCCCCGGCGAGACGATGCTCGGGTGCGATTCCCATACGCCGCACGCGGGCGCATGTGGCATGCTCGCGATCGGGGCCGGCGGCTTCGAGGTCGCGAACGCGATGGCGGGCCAGCCCTACCGCGTGACGATGCCCGAGGTCGTGAACGTCCGTCTGGCGGGGAAGTTCAAGCCGTGGGTCAGCGCGAAGGACGTGATCCTCGAACTCCTGAATCGCTTCGACGTCAAGTGGGGGAAGAACAAGGTCCTCGAGTACACGGGCCCGGGGCTCAAGGAGCTCAGCGTGCCGTCCCGGGGGACGATCGCGAACATGGGCACGGAGCTCGGGGCGACCGCATCCGTGTTCCCGTCGGATAGTCTGACGAAAACGTTTCTCGCGGCGCAGGGCCGGTCGAAGGACTTCACGGCACTCGCACCGGACGAAGGAGCGGAATACGATGACACGGTCGACATCGAACTCGGGGATTTGGAGCCGCTCATCGCCTGTCCCTCGAGCCCGGACAACGTGAAGGCCGTCCGCGAGGTCGCCGGGACCGAGGTCGCCCAGGTCGCCGTCGGCAGCAGCGTGAACTCGTCCTTTCGGGACCTGAGTGTCGTCGCACACGCGCTCGACGGGAAGCACGTCGCGGCCGGACTGTCGATGGCCGTCTCTCCGGGATCTCGGCAGACGCTCTTGCTCATGCTCACGTCCGGACTCATGACGAAACTCATCAAGAGCGGCGTCCGCGAGCTCGAGGTCGCGTGCGGCCCATGCATCGGGATGGGGTTCGCCCCGCCGACGCGGGGGCCGTCCGTGCGGACGTTCAACCGGAACTTCGAAGGACGCAGCGGCACCGCCGACGATCGCGTGTACCTCTGCAGCCCCGAGACGGCCGCCGCGACCGCGTTGAAGAGGGAGATCGCGGACCCGCGGGACCTGGGGACGATGCCCACCCTGAAGGAACCGACGAAGTACCCGATCGATACGACCGGCTTCGAGATGCCTCCGGAGAACCGCGCGGCCGTCGAAATCATCCGCGGCCCAAACATCGCGTCTCTTCCCGTCGCGGCCCCGCCGAAGGACGCAATGGAGGGCGAGGTCCTGATCCGCCTCGGCGACAACATCTCCACGGATCACATCATGCCCGCCGGCGCGAAGTTCCTCCCGCTGCGGTCAAACATCCCCGCGATCGCGGAACACGCGTTCGAGTACGTCGATCCGACGTTTGCCGCGCGCGCGAAGAAAGCGGGTGGCGGATTCATCGTGGCCGGAGACAATTACGGCCAAGGATCCTCCCGCGAGCACGCGGCCGTCGCCCCGATGTTCCTCGGGGTCCAGCTCGTCCTCGCGAAGAGCTTCGCCCGCATCCATGCGGACAACCTCGTGAACTCCGGGATCCCGCCGGTCACGTTCGCCGACCCGAGGGCGTACGACACGATCCAGCAAGGGGACCGCCTCCGGATTTCAAACGTCGTCGCGGCGATCCGAGGCGAGCGAGAGGCCTCCGCCGAGGACGTGAGCCGAGGCACGCGCACCTCCGTGCGCATCCAACTGCGGCCGTACCAGCGCGAGGTCCTCCTCGCGGGCGGCGGCATCCGCTACGCGCAAGCCCATCGGCCGCGGTGAGCCGCGCGCCTTTAAGTCGGCCTTCCGTTATGCGGCTTCGAGGAGGCGCGGACCGTGGTGATGATCGTCAAGAAGGGGACCCTTCCCGGGACCCCGCACACGGAGTTCTACGCGATCCCCGACGTCCTCTCGCGCGAGGAAATCCACGGGAGCTACGGCTTCAGCGGCGCCTGGTCGCGCAAGGTGCACGTCCGCTATTATCCGACGGAGCAGGTGAAGCCGCCGAAGAAGGGGGACTTCGACCTCGTCCCGGACTTCCCGCCGGAGGCGGACATCCTTCAGCCGTACCACATCACGACCGGCCGTATGCCGTTTGAAAAGGACGCGATTCGCTCCCGTAAGCCGATCGTCCACGGCCCCCGCACGACCCTATCGATCTCCAAGCCGACCGCCTCGATGCCGCCGGAGACGTTCTTCCGCAACGGCGAACGACACGAGGTCTGGTTCGTCCAGGACGGGGAGGGCGTCGTCCGTTCGGAGTACGGCGACCTGAAATTCCGCAAGGACGTCTATGTCGCGATCCCGAAAGGCACGACGTATCGGATCGAGCTGACGTCCCCGAAGGCGTGGTTCCTCCTCGTCGAATCGATCTACCCGATCAACTTCGCGCCGCACTACTTCAACAAGGAGGGCCAGGCGACCCTCATGTCGCCCGTCGTCGAGACAGAGATCGAGACGCCCGACCTGCCGCCATTTCGCGACGAACGCGGCGACTTCCCGATCGACGTAAAGCACAGCGGCGGAAAGGTCACGCGCATCACCCTCGGCCACCATCCGTTCGACCTCTCCGGTTGGGAGGGCGCGCTCTATCCCTTCGTCTTCGACATCAAGAGCCATCATGGGATCGCGCGGGAGATCCACACCGCGCCGCCGATGCATCAGACGTTCCAGTCGGGGAACGTGCCGCACTCCGGCTTCTCCCTGTGTTCGTTCGTGCCGGTGATGGCGGGCTGGCATCCGCGCGAGGTGCCCGCGCCGTACGCGCACTTCAACGTCGACTCGGACGAGCTGATGTTCTTCTGCAATCCGTTCTATGGGGCGCGGGAGGGCGTCGTCGAGGAAGGCTCCTTCACGTTCCATCCGGGCGCGACCCCGCACAGCCCCCAGGGGGATGCGGCGAAACGGTCCCTCGCCGGCCGCGGGAAGGTGCAAGGCCGCCTCGCCGTCATGCTCGACACGTACTTCGAGAGCATGCGGATCACGACCCAGGGCTACGCGTTCCGGGACCCGGGATACGTCCTGAGCTGGGACGAGGGCCACCTGCACGCGCCAAAGGGCGAGGGCTGGGAGTCGCCCTCCGCGTGAGGGGACCATGACGTCGCCGTCTGGAGCGATGTCATGAGGCTCGTTTCGTTCTCGCGCGGTGGGGCGAACCCGCGGCTCGGGGCGGTCGTCGGCCCGTGGAACGATTGGCAGTGGATCGTCGACCTGCACGACGCGAATCCCCAGGTCCCCGCCGACATGATGGCGTTCATCGACGTGGCGGGCAGTCTGTCGGGG
>Ga0137381_10000035_pt1 | contig 78630 bp, 56 predicted proteins | sample SagtaG_16_FD_104808 | JGI IMG/M metagenome (GOLD analysis project Ga0137381, IMG submission 104808) | Vadose zone soil microbial communities from Sagehorn Ranch, Mendocino, California, USA - Sage2_L_115_16 metaG | ecosystem: Environmental > Terrestrial > Soil > Vadose zone | place: USA... | reverse complement strand
GACCCTTCGGACGTTGAATCCCGATCTGATCCATTTCCACATCATTCAGCGCCGGAGCTTCTCCCTGGCTTCGCTTTTGCTGTCGAGGAGCCGCCGGGCCTTCTGGACGATCCACGATCAATGGCCTCTCTGCGTTCGATCGGTGCCGCAGCCTCCGTCCTGCGAGGGCATGAAACGGTTCTGTCTTTTCTGCACGGCGTGGCCGGGCCTCTCCGTCGCCAACAAGCTGCTGAAGGAAGCGGTCTTCGCGGCTTCCAGGCTTGAGGTCGTGGTCCCCTCGCGCTGGCTGGGCGACCTTCTCCGCTACTCCTTCCTGGGAAGAAAACGAGTCCATCTCATCTACAACGGAATCGACCTGGACCTCTTCAAACCGTGCGAGGCGGAAAAACACGGTTCGGCGGACGGCCCGCCGACCATTCTCTACGTGGCCGGTCCCAACAATTCGACGAAGGGGATCATGGATCTCTGGCCGGTCTTCCGGCGCCTTCGGGAGAGATACCCGGGACTCCGCTTGAGGGTGGTGGGCGATCCGCCGGACGGAATCGCCGGCCAGGACGGGGTCGAGATCACCGGAAGAGTCCCCAGGGAAGCGATGCCGGACGAATACCGGCGGAGTGATCTGTTCGTTCTTCCGACTCTCTCCGACAACACCCCGGTCACCCTGATGGAGGCGATGGCCTCCGGTCTGCCGGTTGTGGCGACGGCGGTGGGCGGGGTTCCGGAGTTGGTGGTCCCCGGTGTCACTGGACGTCTGGTGCCGCCGGGGGAAATCCCTGCGCTGGCGGCGGCCATGGAAGGGCTCCTCGCCGATCCGGAGTCGCGACGGCGGATGGGGGCGGCGGGCCGGAAGGTGGCCGAGTCGAGGTTCGCGAGACAGCGAATGGTCTCCGAGCTGGAGGATATTTACGGTGTGGCCCGGGAACGGACGCATGGGACGGCGACCCTGCCCGCCGTACCGGCCGCCATTTGCGGAGAACAGCGATGAGAGCGATCATTCTCGCCGGGGGCCAGGACACGCACCTGGTGCCGCTGGTTCGTTCGATGCCCAAGCCGCTCCTGCCGGTCGCCAATCGTCCGATGGTGGAGTACGTGCTGGGTCTCTTGAAGGCCAGCGGAATCCGCGAGGTGGCCCTGACCGTGAACTCCGCGGCCCATCCGTATGAAGATGTTCTGGGGGATGGACGCCGGCTCGGGATGCGACTGCATTACTCGCAGGAGACCGTGCCCCGGGGCACCGCGGGGTGCCTGCCGCATCTGGCCGACTTCATCGGACGGGAGCCCTTCATGGTGCTTCACGGGAGCCTTTTCCTCAACGCCGACCTCAAGTCGCTGCAGGAGTTTCACCTGTTCCGGAAGGCGGTCGCCACCCTGGGCGTCGTGCGGACCGCCGGGGGATCCCGTGACTGGCACCACCTGGAGTTACGCCTCGGGCAAGGGGACCGGGTCGAGGGGATCACGGTCCGCGACCTTTCGGGTCGCGAAAAGCCCTCGCCCGTGCCTGCCGGGGTCTATGTATTCGATCCGGCGGTCCTGTCCATGATCGAGCGGGGCGTCTATTACGACATCAAGGAGCAGTTGCTTCCCCGATTGCGCCTCGAGGGGAAGCCGGTGTTCGCCTGCGAATTGAGAGGGTATTGCCAGAACGTCCTCGAGATGAAGGATTATCTGAAAGTCAATCGATCCGTTCTGCGGGGTGAAGTGAACGGGTATCGCTTCGAGGGACAGATCGCCGAGGGAATCTGGGTGGGACGAGGAAGCGAGGTCTCGCCGATGGCCACCCTCCACGGACCGGTGATGATCGGCCGGGACTGCGTCATCGGCCCCGGCGTCCAGATCATCGGTCCGACCTGTGTCGGGGACGGGTGCTCCGTGGAGGAGGGGGCCGTGCTCAGGGAGAGCCTCCTGCTTCCAGGGGCCCGGGTGGAACGGAATTCCAGGGTCGAGGGGTGCGTCCTGGCCGCCGACACCGTGATCTCGCAGGGCCAGGCGCTCCGGGAGGTGGTGGCGATCCCGGAGAGTCTGGACATAGGTGAGCTCGACCTGGCGGACACCGAACTGTTGATCCAGGGAGTGGTGGCCTCGGCCGGCAGCTACGCGCAGAGTCATCTCCGCTACATGCTCTTCCGGACGTTCAAGCGAGGGTTCGATCTGGCGGTCGCCCTGTTCGGTCTCGTCGTGCTGTCGCCCTTGCTCCTGCTGGTGGCCCTGGCGATCAAGCTCACCAGTCCGGGGCCGATCTTCTTCCGGCAGCGGCGGTGCGGTCCTCACGGACGGGAGTTCATGATGGTCAAATTCCGGACCATGGTCAAGGACGCCGAGAAGATGCAGGCCGAGCTCCGTCCGCTCAACGAGGTGGACGGGCCGGTGTTCAAGATCGAGAATGATCCGCGCTCCACGGCTCTCGGGCGGCTCTTGCGCAAGTACAGCATTGATGAGATGCCACAGCTCTGGAACGTCCTGAAGGGGGAGATGAGCCTGGTGGGTCCGCGACCTCTGGCCGCAAGGGAGATGCGGTTCTGCCCGGCGTGGCGCGACGTTCGGCTCAAGGTGCGGCCCGGCATCACCGGCCTGTGGCAGGTCAGCGGCCGGAGCAAGACCTCGTTTCACGACTGGATCCGACTGGACATCGAGTATGTCCAGGATCAATCAATCCTTCGGGATTTTCAGATTCTTTTCAGGACTCTCGGCGTGGTCGTTCGAGCGCTGGGGTCCTCCTGACCTGGCGGTACCAGGCCGATCACGCGGGGCGAATGAATGGCTGACGAGTCTTCTCGGGAAGAACAATTCGATTTTCACGGATACCTCCAGGTCCTCTGGAAACGGAAGCGGCTGATCATCATTTTCACCGCCGCCCTGACGGCGGCGGTGGGAGTCGGCACCTATTTTCAGCCCAAGGTCTATGAGGCCAAGGTCACTCTGCTCTCCGGCCGGGACAACCCGCGTCTGTTGACCTCCGACCCCATTCCGGGCGAACGCATCGGCCAGCGGGACTACCTCAAGACCCAGGCCGCCATCCTGACGAGCCGGAGCCTGCTCCAGGGGGCCGTGAAGCGGTTGATGAAGGAAGGTTTTTACGGCCTGGTGGATCCGGCCCGGATCGAGGAGAAGTCGTCAGGCCTCGCCATGGGCCTGCAGCGCCAGGTCCGGGTCGTGACCGCCGAGGACACCCAGCTCATCACCGTCGTGGTGGCGGGTGGAATACCCGATCGGGTCGCGCGAATCGCCAACGCCATCGGCGACGAGTACGCAGGCAGCAACGAGGAATCGCGAGTGTCCATGGCCAACCAGGCGGTCGCATGGCTCACGACCAAGCTCGCCGAGCAGAGGACCAAGATGGCCGCGGCGGAGGACGACCTGCGTGCCTACAAGGACAAGGAGAGAATCGTCGCCCCGGACGACGCCGATCCATTCTCGACCCTCAACCTGACCCGGCTCAACGACGAGTACCTGACCACCCGGTTTCAGCGGATGGAGAAACAAACGCGGCTCGCCGCCATGAAGAAGAGCCGGGGAGCACGGTCGGGCCAGCGTCGAACCTCGGCGGCCGAGTCCCTGGACGCCGAGATCCAGCGGAAGCTGCGGGAGAGCATGGAAGCCGAATACGTCCAGGCCCAGTTGGACCTGAGAAATCAGTCCCAGCGTTACGGCCCGGAGCATCCCGACATCATCACGCTCAAGGAGAAAGTGGCGAGAATCGCGAAGGAGCTCGAGAGCCTCGGGGAGCCGACCGTGCGCGCCGAAGCGGCGCCCCAGGTCACGGAGGCGCAGATCGCCGATCTCCAGGCCGAGGTGACCGCTCTCAGCCAAAAGGAGTCGGCGCTGTCGCAGGCGCTTGAAGCCCACAAGGCGCAGGCCCGGACCCTGTCGCGGACCGCCGCGGGATACGCGGTTCGCAAGCAGGCGGTGGATCTGAACCGGCAGACCTACAACGATCTCCTCTCGCGTCTCAACGACGCGCAACTCTCCAGCCAGATCAAGGCGTCCACCGTGAAGATCCTGGACCGGGCCGAACCTCCCCGGTCTCCCATCGAGCCCCAGCCCGCGAGGAATCTGATCGTGGCGGTCCTGCTCGGCCTCGTCCTGGGAGTGGGCCTGGCGACCCTCGCGGAAAACCTGGATCGTCGGATCAAGAGCCCCGAGGAGGCGGTCCGCTACCTCCGGATGCCGCTTCTGACCGTCATTCCCGGCTTCGCTCTGAGTCGCGGCGTGGGAAAGGATGAGGGGAAGGCCAGGCTCGTCACCATCGACGAGCCGAAGTCCCATGCCTCCGAGTGCTATCGAAACCTCCGGACCTCGATCCTGTTCTCGACCGGCCACCCTGTGCCCAAGACGATCCTGATCACGAGCGCCGTGGGTGGAGAGGGGAAGTCCACGACCTCGGCCAACCTCGCCGTGGTCATGAGCCAGAGCGGCCGGAAAGTCCTCCTGGTGGATGCCGATCTCCGGCGTCCTTCCCAGCATCGTTATTTCGCGCGCAAGGGGTCCGGGGGGATCGTCAGATTGCTGAAGGAGACGTGCCGACCGGAGGACGCCGTTCAGCGCTCCTTCGTCGAGAACCTGGACGTTCTCCTCTGTCACGAGGTTCCCGGCAATCCCTCCGAGCTGCTGGGGTCGGAGCGCATGCGTGAAGCGATGGAATACTTCAAGAGCCGCTATGAGGCCGTAGTGATCGACTCTCCGGTGGTCATCTCGGTCCCCGACACGCTCATCCTGGCGTCACGGGCGGAAGCGGTCATCCTGGTCCACCGCCCTGACGCGGCGGCCCGGGACATGGTCCGGCACGCGCGCGAAAAGCTGGGCGAAGTGAAGGCCAATATCCTGGGGCTGGTGCTGAACAACGTCGACATCGAGGCGAGTCGTCACGCTTATTCGCACCATTATTATTACGGCTATGGAACCGAGGACGAAGGGAAGGCGCACAAGGACCGAGCGGGGAAAAAGGCGTGAAGCTGGTCATCCAGATCCCTTGCCTGAACGAGGAGGAGACGCTTCCCGTTACTCTGAGTGGTCTGCCCCGCGCGCTGCCCGGGGTCGACGTCGTCGAAGTGCTGGTGATCGACGATGGGAGCACCGACGGGACGGTGGAGGTCGCCCGCAGGAGCGGTGTCGACCACGTGATCGTGCTTCCGCGACATCAGGGGCTGGCGGGAGCTTTCCGGGTCGGCCTGGAGACAAGCCTGATGCTGGGGGCCGACATCATCGTGAATACGGACGCCGACAATCAATACGACGCCCGCGACATCGAGAGGCTGGTGCTCCCGATCCTCGAGGGCAGGGCCGACATGGTCGTGGGTGATCGCCAGGTGCAGGGGATCCGCCACTTCTCCTTCGTCAAGAAGCTGCTGCATCGACTCGGGGACCGGGTCATGGGGCAACTTTCCGGAATCGAGCTTCTCGATTCCACCAGCGGGTTCCGCGCCTACAGCCGGGAAGCGGCTCTGCGCCTCAATGTGTTTTCGAAGTTCACCTACACCCTGGAGACCCTGATCCAGGCCGGCAAGAAGAACCTCACTGTGGGCCACGTCCAGGTGAGGGTCAACGGGAAACTGAGGGAGTCTCGTCTCTTCCCCGGCCTCTGGTTCTACCTGAAGCGCTCCGCCAGCACCATGGTCAGGATCTACTCGATGTACGAGCCCCTGAAGGTATTTTCCTACCTGGGTGCCCTGGTGGCCGGTGCTGGAACCGTCCTGCTGATGCGGTTCTTGTACTACTTCCTGACCTCGGCGGGACCGGTCGGCAAACTCCAGTCTCTCCTGGCAGGCGCAATCCTTCTGGCGATGGGGCTCTTGCTGGGCCTGATCGGGATCGTCAGCGATCTCATCGCGGGCAACCGCCAGCTGGTCGAGGACATCCAGTACAGGATTCGGCGTATGGAACTGGGAAGCGCCCGGGGCGCAGGGGAGAGGGCCGCGGACCCCGCGCCGGAGACGTCCCGTCCTACTGCGGTGGCGGGGAGAAAATCGTGACCCCCAGGAAAGTCCTGCTGACCGGCGGAGCCGGATTCATCGGATCCCATCTGGCCTCGGCCCTGGTCGAGCGGGGTCATCACGTGCGGGTGCTGGACGTCATGGATCCTCAGGTCCACGGCGCCATCCCCAACCGGCCGAAATCTTGGGGGGTCGAGATGATCTGCGCCGACCTGCTGGACGCCGAGGCGCTCACGGGCGCCCTGGATGGGGTGGAGGTGATCTTCCACCAGGCCGCAGCCGTGGGTGTCGGACAATCGATGTACGAACCGGCAACCTACACGCGTGTCAACAGCCTGGGCACGGCGATGCTGATGGAGAAGGTCGCACGGGCACGCTCACGGGTCGAGAAGGTCATCGTGGCCTCCTCGATGTCGATTTACGGAGAGGGGCGGTATCGCTGCACCGATTGCGGACCGGTGGCGCCGCCACCGCGCGGTCGGGATCGGCTGCTTTCCTCGCAATGGGAGCCCGCTTGCCCGGGCTGCGGTCGCGACCTCGCGCCGCTACCAACCGACGAATCCAAGCCGCTTTGGCCCACCTCGGTGTACGGCGTGACGAAGCGGAGCCAGGAGGAGACGGTGCTGGTGATGGGAAGATCCTATGGAATTCCGGCGGTGGCGCTGCGCTACTTCAATGTCTACGGCCCCGGCCAGGCGCTGTCCAACCCGTACACCGGTGTGGCCGCGATCTTCTCCAGCCGCCTGCTCAATGGCAAACCGCCCTGCCTCTTCGAGGACGGCGAACAGGGACGCGACTTCGTGCATGTCAGCGACATCGTGCAGGCGAACCTGCTGGCCATGGAAAAGAGCGAGGCCGATTATCACGCGCTCAACGTCGGGACGGGAGTGCTAACCTCGGTGCGGGATCTCGTGCGCGGTCTGATTCCAAGACTGGCTCCGGACGATCATGTCGCACCGAAGATCCTGGGGACCTTCCGGGAAGGCGACATTCGACACTGTTACGCGGACATCACGCAAATAAGGACCCGTCTCGGGTACGAGCCAAAGGTGACGTTGGAGACCGGTTATGACGATCTTGCGGCATGGGCCAGGACCCAACAGCCGCTGGACCGGTTCGATGCGGCCACCGCGGAGCTGGTCTCCCGGGGGCTGGTGAGTGGGAGCTAGGATGAAGGGAGACGCAGCGATGTTCAGAGCACTGGTGACCAACCCGCCCTGGCCCGGTGACGGCTACGGGGCCAGATCTTCCGTCCGCTGGCCACACAAGCGGAAGGACAAGAAGCTGGAGTATCCGATCTTCCTGTCCTACGCCGTGGCGCTGGCGCGACAGGCCGGGATCGAAACGAACTTTCTGGACGGAGTGTGCGACGAGCTGGGGATCGAAGCCTACGCCATCGAGGTGAATCGGCTCGAGCCCGACTTCATCGCCATGGAAAGCTCCACGCCGTCCATCGACCACGATCTGGCCTCGGTGCGTAAGATCAAAGAGCTCCGGCCGCAGAGTTTCGTGGCCCTGATGGGATCGCACGCCACCTATTTCCACCGGCAGCTCCTGGAGGAGCATCCGGAGGTGGATGCGATCATCCGGGGTGAGTTCGAGATCAGCATCCGGGAGACCGCCCTCGCCCTGAAACAGGGCACCCCCCTCTCCCAGGTGGGCGGCCTGACCTTCCGCGAGAATGGTTCGATCCGGGTCAACCCGGATCGGCCGATGGATTTCGACCTCGACAGCTGGCCCTATCCCGCCCGTGACATCGTTCCGATCGAGAAGTACCAGACCGCCCAGTATCAGGGGAAGAACGGGACCTTCATGCTCTCCAGCCGCGGCTGTCCCTATCGCTGCACGTTCTGCCTGTGGCCCGGCACGATGGTCGGACGCGACTTCCGGGCCCGCAGGCCGGAATCGGTCGTGGACGAGATGGAGCACCTGGTGAAGCAGTACGGTGTGGACGACATCTACTTCGACGACGACACGATGACCATCGATCGCGAGCGGCTCCTGAAGATCTGCCGGCTGATCCAGGAGCGGGACCTCAAGGTTCACTGGATCGCCATGGGCCGGGTCGACACGGTGGACGAGGAGCTCCTGAGCGAGATGCGCAGGGCGGGCTGCGACAATGTGTACCTGGGGGTGGAATCGGGATCGCCGGAGATCCTGAAGCGTCTCAAGAAGGGGATCCAGCTCTCCCAGGTCGAACTCGCGTTCCAGATCGCCCGGAAGGTCGGGATCAAGACTCAGGCCTTCTTCATGCTGGGCGGCCCCGGCGAGACGAAGGAGACCCTGAAGGAGACGATCGATTTCGCCGTGCGCCTCGATCCCGACAATGCCCAGTTCGCGGCGGCCGTCCCTTATCCCGGGACCGAGATGTACGAGGAGTCCCTTCGGAAGGGTTATCTGAAAGCCACCACCTGGGAGGACTACGCCGCCCGGGACATCGTCCTGGAGACCGAGACCCTGAGCCGGCTGGATCTGGAGAAGGCCCGTCTCGAGGCGTATCGCCGGTTTTACCTTCGCCCTCGGTACATCCTGCGCACCGCTCTGAGACTGACGAGCCTCAGGGAGTTCCGTCGCGTCCTCCGCGGGACTCTCTCCATCGCCAGCAGGCTGGTTTACTTCACCAGGAACGTGAGAAGAAAGACGCGGGGCGCCGCCTCCGGCACCCTGGAGCACGCCTGAGGATGACCGTCTGCTACTGGGGGACCTACGACGCGGAGTATCCGCGCAACCGGATTCTCATCTCGGGCCTGCGAGCCAGCGGGGTCGACGTGCAGGAGTGCCACGTCCCGCTCTGGCAGGACACCTCGCAGAAGCTGCGCCAAGCCCGATCGGCGTGGCTCAGGCCGGGACTGATCCTCCGCTGGGCGCGCGCCTACGCGTCCCTGTCGGCGCGATTTCTCAAGTCACCACGGCCGGATTTCCTCTTCGTGGGCTACTCGGGCCATTTCGATGTGTTCCCGGCCTGGGTCCTCAGCCGCCTGCGGCGGGTGCCCCTGGTCTTCGACGCCTTCCTGAGCCTGTACGACTCGCTGGTTCTGGATCGGGACGCCGTGGCCCGGAACGGTCCGAAGGCGAGGTTCCTGGCCTGGGTGGATCGGACCGCCTGCCGCCTCGCGGATCGCGTCCTTCTCGACACGCAGGCCCATGCGAAATTCTTCCGCGAGGCCTTCGGCCTGCCCGCGGACAAATGCTGGGTGCTGCCGATCGGCGCCGACGACCGGGTCTTCCACCCCGGATCGGAATTGCCGCGTAACGGACGTCCCTACACGGTGCTCCATTTCGGACGCTACATTCCCCTGCACGGCCTCGAGACGGTGGTGCGCGCCGCCCGCCTTCTGGAGGAGAACGGCGCTTCCTGTCGTTTCCTGATGGTGGGCGATGGAGAGGAGAGAGGTAAGATCGAGGCGCTCGCCGTCCAGCTGGGAGTGCGCTCCCTGGAATTCCGGCGGTCCGAACCTCCGGAGCGCCTGGCCGCGACGATTCGGGAGTCCGACCTCTGTCTGGGGATCTTCGGTGAGACCGGGAAGGCCTCCCGCGTGGTCCCGAACAAGGTCTACGAAGCCATGGCGGCGGGGAAGCCCGTCATCACCGGCGATTCTCCCGCCGCCCGGGAGTTCCTGACGGACGGAATCGATTGTCTCCTCTGCCGGCGCGGTGATCCCGGGGCGCTCGCAGAAGCCATCACGCGGCTCCGGAACGATGGGGCGCTGGCGGAGAGACTCGCGCGCGCCGGACTGCTGCGGTTCCAGGAGAAGGCTTCTCCCGCGGTGATCGGGCGGGAGCTCTTTGAACGCCTGGAAGAGTGGACACGGAGGCATGAGCGTGCGGCCTGATCGCCCGGCTCGAGGCGAGTGGACATGGGTCCTCGTTCTCGTGGGCCTGGCTCTGGCGCTGCGTGTGGGATTTGTCCTCTTCGAGCAGCCGGGATTCTACTTCGAAGATTCTCTGGACTATGATCGCGCTGCCCGGGCGTTTCTCGAGACCGGGCACTTCGATGCCCGATACTACCGCTTCCCGCTGTATCCCCTGGTGATGGCCGGAAGCTACAAGCTGTTCGGCCTCGGCCTGACACCGCTTCGAATCATCCAGGCCATCTTCGGAGCCGCGACCTGCCTCTGCGTCTGGGTGATCGGGCGGAGACTGTTCGGAGTCCGCGCCGGGCTCTTGGCACTGTTCGGTGCGGCGGTCTTCCCCGTCCACGTGGTCCTGGCCGGGATCGAGTATCCGGTCGTTTTCGGGACATTCCTGGTCTGGTTCGTCCTGGCGATCCTCGAATGGGACAAGGGAGGGGCGGCCGATCGAACCTACCGACTGATCCTGGCGGGGATCGGAGTCGCCCTCTCCGCGATGCTTTTCGAAGGGGGATGGGTCCTGGGCCTCTTTCTCGGAGCCTGGATGTTATTCTGTCAGGGCGTCCGAACCGCCGGTCTGCGCTCCCTGACGATCGTCGGGCTGGCCTCTCTGGTGGTCCTGGGTCCATGGTTCTACGGTATGGTGAAGAGCGGAGACTACAGGGCGCTGGTCCTGCGCCCGGGTCTCCATCTCCCGTCCGCCCCCGGGGTGGATCCTCCTCTCTGGGAGGGGAGCGGCGAAAACCTTCTCATGTCCAAGCTCTCGGGACTGGCCCGGAGTCCCTGGTGGACCGTGCGCCACACTTGGAGCGAATTCCTGCACTTCTGGGATCCCTACCCGGACCGGCTCGCATCGGCCGACAAGGACTTCCGGGAGAAGCTTCACGAGAGGGATGCGCGGATGGTCGCGGACAATTCGCTTGTCGGCAGTCGGTCCGAACTCCTCTACGCCGCGGGATTCAGCGCGCTTCTCGTGATTGCTGGACTCGGGGCGCTGGTGGCCTTGCGTACCGTTCCGGGATCCGGATTCCTTGCCGCGTGGCCGGTCGCGCTCGGTCTCTGCTACGCCCCGTTTTTCACCCAGATGCGCTACAGGATTCCGGCCGATCCGGCCTTCATCCTCATGGGCGCCTGCGCCGTGGAATTGACCTTGAAGAAGGCGCTGTGGGGAGAGGCCCTCGCTTCGTTGAAGGCCCTCTGGGCGGGATGGAAGCGGATCGCCGAGAAGATCGCCGTGGTCCAGACCTTCATCCTTCTCTTCCTCCTGTTCGTGGTCGGAATGGGCCCGATTGCCCTGCTCATGAAGGTGTTCCGCAAGGACCCCATGCACGCGCCGAAGTCGCCCGGCTCGTTCTGGGCCTTGAGGGAGCGGACCCGCGAGAGGATGGACGAGTGTCTGAAACAATTCTGAGGAAGAGAGAATCGTGAACATCCTGGGGATCTCCTGCTTCTACCACGACTCGGCCGCGTGCCTGATCCAGGACGGGCGCCTGGTCGCCGCCGCTTCCGAAGAGCGCTTCACCCGCAAGAAGCACGACGAGGCGTTTCCCCACGAGGCGATCAAGTACTGTCTCAAGGCGGGAAAGATCACGGCGAAAGATCTGGACCACGTAGGGTTCTACGACAAGCCGTTCCTGAAGTTCGAGCGACTCCTCTCCACCTATCTCTCCGCGTTTCCGCGCGGGTTCCGTTCCTTCTCCAAGGCGATGCCGGTCTGGCTGAAGGAGAAGCTCTGGATCCCTCAACTGATCCGGAAAGAGCTCGAGTACGAGGGGAAAATCCTGTTCACCGAGCACCACCTTTCGCATGCCGCCAGCGCCTTCCTCGTCAGCCCGTTCAAGGAAGCGGCCATCCTCACCGTGGACGGCGTGGGGGAATGGGCGACGGCCAGCTACGGCGTCGGCCGGGATCGGGAAATCGATCTCTTCAAGGAGATCCGGTTCCCACATTCGCTGGGACTCCTCTACAGCGCCTTCACCTACTACCTGGGGTTCAAGGTGAACAGCGCCGAATACAAGGTGATGGGCCTGGCACCCTACGGTGTCCCCCGTTACCTGGACCAGGTGAAACGGCTCATCGCGATCAAGGACGATGGAAGCTTCGAGATGGACATGCGCTACTTTTCCTATCACCACGGCCTCCGGATGGTGAACGGCCGCTTCTCGACGCTCTTCGGCGGCCCTCCGCGCGATCCCGAATCGAAGCTGGAGCAGAGGCACAAGGACATCGCCGCCTCGGTGCAGAAGGTCACCGAAGAGATCATGCTCAAGATGGCGTCCTACCTGCACCGTGAGACGAAAATGGAGAACTTGTGTCTCGCGGGCGGCGTGGCCTTGAACTGTGTCGCCAACGGACGGATCCTCCGGGAAGGTCCTTTCAAGGATCTTTTCATCCAACCGGCGGCGGGGGACGCAGGCGGCGCTCTCGGGGTGGCGGCCTACATCTATCACTCCCTCCTCGGCAATCCGCGCATGCCGCCCATGGAAGACGCCTACCTCGGACCGGAGTACAGCGAGGAGGAGATCCTGGAAGCCCTCAAGCGTTACGGCGCGCCCTGCCGACGCCTGGAACGAAACGAGCTGGTGCGCGACGTGGCGGCCCTCATCGAAGGACAGACCGTCATCGGCTGGTTCCAGGGGAGGATGGAATTCGGCCCCCGGGCGCTGGGCAGCCGGAGTATCCTGGCCGATGCCCGGAACCCCGAGAACAAGGACGTCGTCAACCTCAAGATCAAGTTCCGCGAAAGCTTCCGTCCGTTCGCCCCGTCCGTTCTGGAAGAGAAGATCGGGGAGTATTTCGAGATCGACCGGCCCAGCCCCTACATGCTGCTGGTGGCCCCTGTTCGGGAAGGGAAGCGTGTCATCCCGTCCGTGACCCACGTGGACCACTCCGCCCGGATCCAGAGCATCAGCCGAAAACAAAACCCGCTCTATTACGACCTGATCCAGGAGTTCGAGAAACGGACGGGAGTTCCGGTCATCATCAACACCTCGTTCAATGTTCGGGGGGAACCGATCGTCTGTTCCCCGGACGACGCCTATCGGTGCTTCATGAGAACCCAGATGGACTACCTGGTCGCTGGGCCCTATCTTCTGGACAAGAAGGACCAGCCTCCGTTCAGGGAGGAGAAGGACTGGCGTGACGAGTTCCAACTCGACTAGCCAGAACGAGACAAGGACGAGGGGGAGATGAGTCTAAAGAACTCTTTGAAGGACAAGTTTCGCTTCGCCGCCGAGTTCTGGGATTTCCTGAAGGTCCGAAAGAAGTGGTGGCTCGCTCCGATCATCATTCTTTGCGCGCTCCTGGGGATCCTGATCGTCCTGACGGCCGGCTCGGCCCTCGCGCCGTTCATTTACACGATCTTCTAGATCCGGCGCAAGGAGGCCTTTTTGGAAGCCATTGGTCCAGAGGTGCTCATCAGCACGGTGGTCATTGCCCACAATGAGGCAGCGACGCTGGGGAGTTGCCTGGCCGCAGCTCGTCATGCCGTCGATTCCGTCGGAGGTGGGGAGATACTTCTTGTGGACTCGGCCTCAACCGATCGGAGCGCTGAGATCGGCATCGCCGCAGGGTGCAGAGTCCTCACCGTCCGAAAGGCTTCTCGATTCTGCCCCTCCGCTATGAGATGGATCGGGGCCTCCAAGACAGAGTCCCGATACATTCTGTTCCTGGATGGGGACTGCCTGCTGGAGCCAGAGTTTCTTCCGGCGGCGCTCCAGGTTCTTGAAGCCGACCCTTCTTTGGCCGTGGTCGCCGGTAAACGCCGTGACTTCTACCGCACCCGGAATGGGGTCGTTTCCGCCCCGGAAGATTATTATCGTTCTCGCGCTGGCACGCCGTCTTCTCGGCCGGCCTACGGTGGATGTGCCCTCTATCGGCGCCGGGCTCTGAACGAAGCAGGATCATTCGAACCTTTTCTGCGCGCCAAGGAAGAAGAGGATCTTGCTCTTCGAATTCTTCGGGAGGGATATCGGATCGAGGTGCTCTCGAGTCCAATGATCCGTCACATGACGGTTCCGAGGGAGAGCCGACGGCGCCTCCTGAGGACTTTGAATCACGGCTTTTATGTCGGGCGCGGGCAGGCGACTCGTCTGTTCATCTCCCGGGGACAGTTCAGGAGCGCCTTCCGGGGACTGGATCGTGTTTTCCTCATGCTGGCTCACGTCATGCTGGGCGTGGTGTGTGCCTGGGCTGCGTGGAGATCAGTGTGGTGGCCCGCTCTCTTCTGGGTTGTTTTTTCTGCTGCCGGCCTCGCCCTCTTCGCCTTCCGGGCTGGGAGCGTGATGCGGGCGGTGTTCTACCTGACGGAGTGGGCAATACAAGGGGCATGCCTTTTCGTGGGACTCATGGTGCCGTTGCGCCCTGCCGACCGGTTCAGATGGGAAGGCGAGGAAAGGCGATCAGAAAGGGTGGACCGGCAAGATCTTTCCGGAGGACTGCGCGCATGACCCCTCAGCCGTCCTGTTGTCCAGCGATACTCGTTTCCCGTCTCAACTGATCGCAAGCCCACCGGGATGCCAGAGGCTGTCGAGAGACAAGTGGCAGGACAACCCGAGATCGTCACCAACTCGATCCGTCGGTGGGTCTTCATCACCTGGTATCCCTACTGCCGACGGAGTGACGCCCTGGGAGGGCAGCTCGGAGCTCCCTCATACCTGGTCCATTATCTGCGCTTCAAGGCCCCGCTAATGGCCCCTCTCAAGTATGTTCTCCAGGCCCTGAAGACGGTCTCAATTCTCCTGCGCGAGCGGCCGAACGGAGTTCTGGTCGCGAATCCTCCCGTGGTGGCCCCTCTTGTGATCTGGTTCGCCTCGCATTTCCTGGGGTGCCGTTTCATCGTGGACGCCCACTCGGGGGCGTTCCAGCACTCTCGCTGGCGCTGGTCCCTGCCGCTCCAGCGATTCCTTGCGCGGCAGGCCCTGGCAACCATCGTGACGAACTCCCACATGGCGGAACGGGTCCGGTCGTGGGGCGGCCGGGTGGAGTTGGTCCAAGACCTCGCGCTGGACTTGGACCCCGATGGAGAAAGAAGGCGCCGGGGAGACTTCCACGTAGTCTTTGTCTGCACGTATTCAGTTGATGAGCCGGTGGAAGCGGTGTTGGATGCGGCAAGAATCCTCCCGGACGTGCTTTTCTCTTTCACGGGGGACCCCTCTTACGCTCGTCGGGGGCTCCGCAAGGCAGTACCATCCAACGTCCACCTGACCGGTTTCATCCCGGACAGTGATTATTTGGCCCTCCTCCGGAGCGCCGATGCGATCCTGGTCCTGACCCGGGAGGATCACACCATGCAGCGGGGTGCGTACGAGGCCGTTGCGCTGGAAAAACCCCTCATCACGTCACACTGGCCTCTGCTCAGGGAAGTGTTCTCAAAGGGCACTGTGCATGTGGACAATTCCCCGGAGTCCATCGCAGCCGCCGTCAGAAGAATTCAGGAGAACCCGGGAGTGTTCCGGGCTGAAATGCTGACTCTGAAGCGTTCCCGGGCGGTCGTCGCGGCGGCGCAGGCGGAGAATTTGAGGCGTCTGTGCCAAGGACACCCTGAGGGAAGGGGTGGAGCGTGAGAGTTGTCGTCATGGGGCTGGGATACGTCGGTTCGGTCTGCGTCGCGTGCCTTGCACGGGATGGCTTCGAGGTGATCGGCATTGATATCAGCGAGTCCAAGGTGGGGCTTTTGGAGTCGGGAAAGAGCCCGGTATTGGAGCCAGGGCTGGATGAGTTGATCCGTGAAGGGAAGCGGACAGGTCGGCTCCGAGCCTCGACGAAGCTGGACGAAGCGGTACGGGAGGCCGATGTCTTCCTGGTGGCGGTGGGGACACCCTCGGCAAGGAATGGTTCTTCCGATCTTTCCCACCTTCTACGTGCCCTAGGGCAGCTGGCGGATGTGCTGAAAGGCGTCCGCAAGTTCCAAGTCGTCAACGTGAGGAGTACCGTTCCGCCCGGTACCATGAGGGACAGGGTGATCCCCCTGCTCGAGGAGCGAACCGGACGCAAGGTCGGGACGGAGCTGGGGGTCGGTATGAATCCCGAATTCCTCAGGGAGGGGACAGCCATAAGGGACTACAACTCGGCGCCCTTCGATCTCTGCGGCGTTTCGGACCCTCGCTCGGCGGATGTGTTGAAGGCGCTCTATGCGGGTAAGGGCCGCCCCTTTCACACGTCGTCCCTGGAGACGGCGGAGCTGGTGAAGTACGTGAACAACGCTTTTCACGCCCTCAAGGTGGCCTTTGCCAATGAGGTCGGCCGCCTGGCCCACGCCTCGGGAGTGGACAGCCTGCAGGTGATGCGGTTGCTCTGTGAAGACCGGCGACTGAACATCTCCCCGGCCTATCTGGAGCCGGGGATGGCCTTCGGGGGCTCATGCCTTCCGAAGGACCTGCGGGCCCTTGTCTACGAGGCTAGGCGCCGGGACGTCGCCGCTCCGCTTCTGGAATCGATTTTGGAGAGTAACGAGGCTCATCTTCGGGCCGCAATCGCGGAGGTTCTTTCCTTTGGACGACCCAGAACCGCAATTCTGGGCCTCAGCTTCAAGCCCGGCACCGATGATCTCCGAGAGAGCGCCATGGTGATCTTCGTCGAAGGACTTCTCGGGAAGGGTGTTCCTGTCAAGATTTACGATCGGAATGTTCACTTTGCTTCACTGGTGGGAGCGAACCGGGCCTACATCGAGCGCGAGATCCCGCACATCGGGACACTCCTTGTGGGGAGTCTGGACGACGCTCTCCGGGATGCCGAGGTGATCGTGGTTGGCACCGATGACCCCGAAGTGGACAGCGTACCGGGCCGGCTGACGGAAGGCCAGGTTCTCCTCGATCTCTTCGGACGACTTGCAGCCGATGGTCAACATCGGCCGAGAGGGATTTGTTGGTGAGGAATACTGTAACCTCCGGTACGACGCCGCCACACGGACATCTCCTCAAGAGACTGGGATTCAACTCTGATCAGATTCTCGTCTGGGTCATTGCGTGCGGACTCCTGCTTGCTTGTGCTCAGGTGATTGTGGAATCACATTCGATCAAGTACCCCGCGGCACTCATTGTCGCCGCGGCGGCAATCTCCATCTTCATTTTCGTCCGGCAGAAGTTTGTCGTCGCATTATTCTCCGTTGGATTCACGCTGCCATTTTTTGTCGAGTATGTTCTTGTGCAGCGGGACAACCAGGCGCTCGCCGTTACCGGGAGCTTCCTGGTGATGTTGACTCTGCTGGCAGTGGCATACGGGACCGGCGCGCTCCGAGGCCACGGGTTTTTCGCATGCCTTTCGATTGTTGGGCCCACGCTCCTGTTTCTCGTTGCAGGCGTCACCTCAATGTTGAACACCTCGGATAGGACGCTTAGCCTGATCGCCCTGGAGAGAGAAGCAGAAATGCCAGTGGTATTTCTGATCCTTATTAATGTCCTGACCGAAGCCGTCAGCCTCATCTATTTTCTGAGAGGACTCTATATCGGCTTTGCAATCGAGTGCATCATCTACGTCATCCAGAATATCCTTGGGTACTCCTTCGATATTGTTGGGAACACTCGTTTCGATGGCACGACGGATGTTGACGCAGGACGAATCGGATTTCAGCGCGGGACCTTCGGCGCTTCACCGCACACGGCGGCCGAGTATTTCTGCGTGATGACGCTTTTTCTGGTGGGGATCTATCTGTCCCGTCGGCGGCTTCCCATTCGGCTGAATCCGATGGTTGGTATATTGATTGGCGGAGGCTGCCTGGTCCTCGCGGCCAAGCGCGCGCCGCTGGCTGGTTTTGCCATGGGACTCGCGACCATTTGCCTCCTCGTCCCAGTGTATGCCCGGTGGGCGCTGCGACGCCTGGCTCCCCTTTTCGTGGGTTTGGCTCTGCCGGCGCTCGTTCTGCTGCCACTGTTGTGGCTGAGGACCCACCAAAACACGGAAGGAGCCTACGAGGAGCGCGTGAACCTGACGCATGTCGCCTGGCAGATGTATTCCGAACACCCTGTGCTGGGAGTGGGTCCGGGGAATTACGACAGCGTTAAGCGGGAATTTCTACCAGATGATTGGAGCGGCTGGTTGTACAGAGTTCACAATCGTTACCTGCTGGTGCTCGCAGAGACTGGCTCTCTGGGACTCGGAACTCTGTTGATTCTCTATATCATGATATTCACGCGTGTATGCCGTGGGATTGCGCGTATCGAGGATGATTTGCGTCCCCTCCAGATAGCCCTTGTCGGGGTGTTTGTTGCGTTCCACTGGGAAATGTTCTGGCATATGTTTGATTCAAAACAACAAGGCTATCTGTACTGGTTCATGGCTACGCTTTCGGTCGTGCTGCCAAGAGTGTTTCCGAATCGAGTGCGCTCGGATCGTCCGGAGGGCATCGACAATGCCTCATCGACACAGTTCATGACGGCCACAAGAGGTCGATGAGAGTGAATCAATGCCTCATCGTGGTCCCAGAGCGGTCTGCGGGTTGGGGGTCTGGGCGGATCACTCCGTTGCTGGAGGCGGTGGAATGGCAGACGCATGCTTCGCTGTCTGTGGCAGGTGTTGTAGCGGACGTGGTCGGTGAAGAGGCGTTTGTGGCAGGAGTGGGCACGAAAGATGACCTGATCGTTCTTGCGAGCCCGTCCGTCGGTCTGCGGATCCGGGTGGAGGAATGCTTGGTGAGGACGGGTGGGCGGTTGCTGATCGCTCACGATCGCAGCGGGGAAGGTGGTCGGCGGGTTGTTTGGCGTACACGTTTGCTGAGGGGAGTGTCGGGTGACTGTCAATTGAATCTACGGCGCTCACCCCGTCACGCTCGGAGAGGTATCCGACGGCTCATTTCAGGCGCCAGACCTTTTACGGTGCTCGTGTCCGAGAAAGGAGAGACGGTGCTTGCAAGATGGGGGAGCAAGGGACCTGCCGCTCTCGTTGCAGGGAGGAAAGGAAGATTAACCACGTGGAGGAGCGGGTTCTCCTTGGACCATCTAGACATCCGTGGATTGAGGGACATGCTGGAGATCCTGGAAGTCGGCCAGGCGGAGCGGATGAGCTCTTGCCATCCGGTTCCGGGAAATGGGAGTGCGGTAGTCCTCCTCCTTCACGATGTGGAGGAACCTCTGGTCGGAGATAGCCGTGGTGTCGAGACTGTTGTGGCCGGGACCGAGGCCTGTCTGGATGCCGAGCAAAGACATGGTTTCTCCGCGACCTACAATCTGGTGGGGAGATTTGCGGAACAAATCCCGGAATTGATCCGACGAATCGTGGAGGAGGGGCATGAAGTCGCAAGTCACGGGGCGACCCACCGTGTCATGGCCGATCTCGACCCAGAAACGTTGCGTCGGGATGTGATAGAGGCCGAGGAACGCATTGAGCAGATTTGCGGCTTCAGGGTCAGGGGATTCCGTTCTCCACGCTCCCGCTGGAGCCTTGAGTTGCTGGATAGCCTTGCGGCACGGGGTTACCAGTGGAACGCGGAGGCGGACGTATCTCCCTTCCCTTATCAGGTCCCCAGGAGAAGAGGGAGTCCGCTTCTGCGAATTCCCGTGGCGATTGACGACTGGGATTATGTGAAGCTGGGCTCGTCTCCACGGCAAGTTCTGGCCATGTGGATGAAGGAGGTTAGATGGGCCATTGAGCGGCGTTGCTGGGTTGGAGTGGGATCGCACCCTTCAGTACTTGGAATCGACGCAAGCCGGACGGTGATGTACTCCGACTTCCTCGCTTGGCTGGCGGCGGAAAACGTGGTGGTTATGACTCATGCCGAAGCGGCGGCATGGTGGCAGGATCGGATGAATGGGGCGCCCGATGAGATCCGAGAGTCGGGGAACCGATGCGCGCAGAAGACCACGTGATCCCGACCGCCCGAAGAACGCTGCACAATACGGCCCTGCTGATCGGCTTCGAGGTGGCGAACCCCCTTCTCTCGATCTTGCTGGTGGGCACCATGACCCGGAAGCTCGGCGCGGAGGGGACGGGAGCCTACAACCTGCTTCTGAACTATTTCTACGTCGCTCACTCTTTCACATCCCTGGGCCTCAATTATCTTGTCACCCGGGAGGTCTCGCGCGACCATAGCGCCGCACGTCGCTATCTCTGCTCCTCGATGTACCTCGGTCTTTCCGCCTCTGTGCTGATGGCCGTAGTTGTTGTTCTCGTGATCAACTTCGCCAGATACTCGGCGGAGGTGGGGCGTGGAGCGTGGTTCGTTGCACTTTCCCTGCTTCCCTCAATCATAATCCTGTATAGCGAATCGATCTTCATTGCGTTTGAAAAGGTGCGGTATATGGTTGTTCTGACCATGATCGAGAATGCCGGCAAGGTGATCGCGGGCTTGTGGCTTCTGCATCATGGTTACGGCGTGGTGGCCCTGATGAGTTCCTTCGCGGCTTTTCGGTTATTCAATCTCCTGTTGAATCTGACAATGTTCCACCTCCGGATCACACCTCTGAGGTGGGACTTCGATTGGGGGATCCTGCAGAAGCTCGTCAGAAATGTTCCGGTGTTCGGAACGATATTTGTAGTGGCGGCTCTCTACTTACGTGCCGACGTCTTCATGCTCTCGAAGTTGGGTACGCTGGCGGCGGTGGGGTACTATACGATAGGATACCGGCTTTTCGCGATAGCACAAGTCGTTCCGAAAAGCTTTAACACGTCCATCTACCCTGTGTTTTCGAAGTTATTTCATGAATCGCAGGTGTCCTTCAACAGAGCGAGCAGCCTGTCCATTCGGTACATATTGGTCGTGCTACTTCCTATTGCAGCGGGGATCTGCGGGCTCGCGGAACCTGTGGTGCGTCTCCTGTTCGGGGAGGGGTTCGACGATGCCGCGTCGGTTCTCAAGGTCGTGATCTGGACGCTGGTGCCTTACGGTATCGTGCGTGTACTGGCGTCGTTGCTCTTTGCGTCGAATCGGCAGCACATCGACCTGAAGGTAAATCTCATGGGCCTGGCGACAAATGTCATCATCAACCTGGCGCTTATTCCCAGGTTTGGAATTCTGGGTTGCGCTTGGGCAACGCTCGTGTCCATGTGTTTCTTTCTTGCCTATCAGTGCTACTTCCTCAGGCACGAAATCTTGCCCGTGTTCCGCGGCGCCGAGATTCTGAGACCGGGTCTCGTGACCGTCGCACTTTGGGGCTGGCTGCAGGTGACGTCTGGACTCCCGCTCTGGGCTCGAATCGGTGGGGGGGCGAGCGTTTACGCGGTGTTTCTTCTGCTGCTGAGAGTTGTGCGCCTGGACGAGGTGTGGGCTGTGATACCGCAGCGATTCGTCCTGTCCGCGCCGGAGGAACACGAACAGTGAGTTCAGATCACGACCGCATGAACATGGACAGGACAAGTGCGTGAGCCGAGACGAACAGGCCCTGAAAGTGGACCCTCCGCGGGTGTTGCTCGTGGGCCCGCTGCCGGTTCCGCCCGTGACGGGTGGAGTCGAAAAGGGCATCGACATGCTCCTCCGGACGGATCTCGCTCGGCGCACGAAGATGAGGCTCTTTAACAACTCCCGTCGCCGGGACCCGCGGCGTCCGCTTCACGCTCGCTTTCGGTATCAGGTAGGAATGATCCGGTCATTCCGGCGGGAACTCCAGCAGGAGCCGGTGGACTTGATTCACGTGAAAACGAGCAGCGACATTAACTTTTATCAGAACTCCCTCTATGCGCTGATGGCGCGACGCTCGGGCCTCCCGGTCTTACTGCAAATCCACGGTGGCATGTTCGAGGTCTTCTATCAGGAGAGCCTCGCTCCCCTTCGTGCTTGGATCCGTCATACACTCTCCAGCGTCGACCGGGTCGCCGTCCTTTCCCGTGGGTGGGCCGATCGTATCGCGCGGATTGCTCCCCAGGCTCGCCTGGCAGTGGTTCCGAATGGTTTGGAGGCTGGCGAGCTCGCTTCTCTGGGCGAAGTCGACGGTAATCGTCCGGAACAGGTGCTTTTCGTCGGAACGGGAGATCCGGAGCTCAACTGCAAGAAGGGCCTCGACGATCTCCTTGAGGTGCTCCCGCGTCTCCTGACAAGGTTCCCCGCCGTGACCTGGGTCCTGGCCGGCCTGCACAATCCCATGGAAGCGCGGAACAGGGTCGAGGGCTCGCTGGAACCAGGAACACGACTCGGGGAACGTGTGAGGTTCCTGCCCTTGGTGGGCGGAGAAACAAGACTTGCCCTGCTTCGGGAAAGCTCGATCCTCGTCGTCCCGTCCCGTTACGAAAATATGCCGAATCTCTTGCTGGAGGCGATGGCCGCAGGAATGGGTGTGGTCGCGAGCAATGTGGGTGCTATCGAAGAAATGCTCAGTCCTCCCGATGGGGGGATTATCTTCGAGGCGGCCGATCGGGACGGCCTCATGGGCGCTCTTGAACGACTTCTTGCCTGTGCTTCCTTGGTGTCCGAGCAGGGCAGGCGCAACCGCGCCACCGTCACTCGTCAATACACTTTGTCGGTGGTCGAGCGGGAGCTTGAGAAGATCTATCGTGAGTGCGTGCAGGACAGGATCACACACCCTTCCCGACGTCGAGATTTCGCCTTGGAGCAGGGAGGGGGGACTCACCCCCGCCCTCCTTCCGGCGTGACTCGATCCGTGGGGCGATGACCGGATTGGAAGATCTGGAACAGACCGAGTCTGAGGAGCGGGGCTTGATCCGTCCGAACTTCCATGACCGTCCGGTGCGCATCCCACGCCAGCGGGCGATGCGCGTCTTCCCTGGCGCGAATTTCGCATGAAGAGAACGTGGGGGCGACAGGTTCCTGTTCGTCACCCTCACCGGTCGGGGGAGGAGGTTGTCGTACTCGGTGTTCGCTTTGATAGACTGACCTGGTCGGAAGCCCTGTCCGCCATGGAAGAGGCCTTCGGCTCGCGGCAGCCGTTCAAGGTCTACATTGCGAACGCCCATACGCTCAATCTGGCGTGCGTCGACCCCGGCTTTCGAAAGGTGCTGAACCAGGCCGACCTACTCCTTAACGATGGACTCGGAGTCCAAATCGCCAGCCGTGCGGCCGGCAAGCCGTTTTTCGACAATTTGGTCGGGACGGACCTGACACCGGAGCTCTGCGAGCTGGCCACCCATGCGGGAATTTCGGTGTACCTCTTGGGGGGTGAAATCGGAGTCGCCGAGAGGGCTGCAAGAGGGCTCCGAAACAAGGTCGCCGGAGTCCAAATCGCCGGGGTTCACCACGGCTACTTGAGTGAGGGGGAAGACACTCTCGTCGTCGACAAAATCAACCGATCGGGTGCCGGGATCGTCCTGGTGGGTTTTGGCAATCCGCTCCAGGAGTTGTGGATTCATCGGAACGCCCCCCGTCTCCTCTGCGACGTCTGCATCGGTGTGGGAGGACTGTTCGACCACCTGAGCGGGAGACTGCGGCGGGCCCCAACCTGGGTACGACGGATTGGCATGGAATGGGCGTTCATCCTGATCGGCCAACCGCACAAGTGGCGCCGCTATCTTCTGGGGAATCCTCTTTTCCTCCTTCGGCTGGTCCGAGATCGCCTCCGGAGGATTAGATGAGCGTGGGGACGTTTCTATCCAAAAGGCTGCTTAAGCGGTGGTCCCGCCGGGTCTTCGCCGCTGGAGGTCACGCCCTGGGTGCGAAGCGGCACAATTTCAGACAGGGGGTGAGAATTCTCACCTATCATCGAATCGTCGCGGATCCTCGCGACCCCTTCGCGGTCTCCCCGGAGGAGTTCGCACAACAGATGGATTCGCTCGCCCGCGCCGGGAGGGTTGTGAACCTGGTAGCGGCCTTGGAAGAAGTCGGGGGAAGGAGCGAGCCCCCGCCGCGGGTCGTGCTGACCTTCGATGATGGAACTTATGATTTCCTTACAGCTGCAATGCCAGTGCTTTCGCGGCTCGGGCTCCCGGCAATCATCTATGTCAATCCGTCGCGGGTGGGCGCGCTGGGATTCCTCGGGTGGCACGACCTCCTGGACCTTGCGCGGCTTGGAGTGCAGGTCGGCTCCCACAGTCTTGACCACCGTTCGCTGGGGGGGTTGGAGCGAAGCGAGATTCGCCGTCAGCTGGTCGAGTCCCGTCGTTCCCTTGAAGATCGCCTCGGTCGCGAGGTGAGCTCGCTTGCCTATCCTTACGGGACGATGCGCGATTTCAGCGACCTTGTAAGGGCCGAAGTGTCGAGCGCCGGGTACCGTAGCGCTTGTACTTCAATTAACGGACTGAACGGCGCGGGGTCCGATCTCCTGGCCTTGCGGAGAACGAAAATCGAGCAAGGCGATCTCCCGATATTTCCTTGGATTCTCGAGGGCTCTCTCGACGGCTGGGCCTTCTTCGACCGGCATCTTGCGCTTCTTCAGAATCGATATGGATAAGGTCGGTATCGCAACGGGCAGAGGAGCACGGCAGGAATATGGCCCTGATGGACCGATTCACCGCTCTGATCAATCGTGAGCTAGCCGCCGGTCGCGCCGTCCCCACCAATCCTGGTCTTGAGGATGAGCGTTCGGCCATGGTTCATGAAGAGCTGGCCCGGCTTGATTTTGCGCTCAGCGAGCTCGAGTTCCATGGAAAGTCCGTGCTCGATCTCGGCTGTGGGACCGGTTACGCTGCCCGGTACATCGAGTCAGCCGGGCCGGCAGAGATTGTAGGGGTCGATCCATCCGTGGCGTCAATTCAATTCGCCAAGGAGCATTACCCAAGGCACACGTTTCTGTGCCTGGACGCGAGTGACCTCGATCTGACACGCGAGTTCGATATCGTCATGACGTTCGAGGTGATCGAGCACGTTCCCGACCCTGCGCGCTTTCTGGCCACCGCAGCGAGACACCTTGCCGACTCGGGCGTCCTCGCGCTCTCCACGCCGAATCGCCTGCTGTTCTCGCTTGGACGGGAGAAGTCCATCGTCAACAAGACCCACATACACGAATTCGTCGAGAGCGAACTGCGTCAGCTCTTGGAGGCATTTTTCAGCGAGGTGTCAATTTGTGGTCAGCGCCACCGGACCGAGGCCATGCAAGAAGGGTTTTTTGCAGATGTCCTCCGTGAGGAGAAAAAGCAGTTACGCGAAGAGCGCTTCTGCCGACTGCTCAGACTCAACCCGCCATCCCTGGAGGATCGTCCATTCTTGCGGTACCCGGTTCGAGGCGTTCTGAACATTCCACGCTGGTACCATATGGTGTTCGACCCAACTGAACGGAACGTCCACCGCAGGACTCGGAACGACTTCGCCTTTGAGACGAGACTCGACGAGGCGATCTGGTTCATGTGCTTCTGTCGCGGCAAGAAATGACGCCTCGGGCAACACACATCTATGGCATTGTCAGGTGTCGTCGATCGCTGATTCGGCCAGCTCCTTCAGTCGGCCGGCTCCCGAATTCCCCGGCGTGGCTCTCGTCTGGGATGTTGCACGTCTTAGAGCTGGTTGGCGCCCGGCGGCGATCCGGCGGCAGCGCGCCGAGTTGCGCGCCCCCATCTGCTAACGGTCCTGAGCATCGCCTCCTGATGGCACTCAGACAGTTCGGAGGGTGATGCTCATGCTCGCCCAGGTGAAGGAGCTTGCGAAGAGCCTGCGGCCGAAGCTGCCGTACCCGGTGCAGGAGTTCGTGCTCTCGAGTTACTTCTACGTGAAGTCGAGGAGGATCCACGGGGCAGCATTCGCCGCCAAACGGGGGGAGCTCGAGAAGAGCGAATATTTTGGCCCCGACCAGCTGAACGCTCTACAGTCGCGCTATCTCAGGCACATCATCGGGGCCGCCAAGCATGCACCTCACTACCACGAGCTCTTTCGGCGATCCGGGATCGACCCACAGGGGATACGGACCCCGGAGGATTTGCGATCGCTCCCGTTGCTGGAAAAAGACGCTGTGCGTCGGAATCCCGAGGCCTTCGTCGACGGGCGCCTGAATCGACCGCGTCTTCACGTCGCATATACCAGCGGCACCACAGGCACGCCACTCCGCCTTTACTTCAGTCCGGAGTATGAGGCGCTGGAGGAGGCCTTCGTGGCGCGGCAATGGGACTGGGCCGGGCTCTCCATGAGAGACCGGCGAGTCCGGCTTCGTGGCGATCTCATCTTGCCCGCTGGGGAGTCCTCCAGTCGCCCGTGGCTTATGAACTACGCGGATCATGAACTCCGGATGTCGTCGTACCATCTCGATGAACATACGGTCCGCTCGTACGTGGCGCGCATCAATGACTTCGGCCCACGGGCCATCATCGCATATCCCTCGTCTGCCGCTCTGCTTGCGGCACTCGTCGGAGAGGAGAAGCTGGAGTGTCGTATTCCCCTGGTGTTCACCAGTTCGGAGTCGCTTTCCTCGGCTCAGCGCGAGCTCATCCAGCGACAGCTCGGCGCGAGGGTGTTCGACCACTACGGTTTGACGGAAGGCGTGGTGGCGATACAGGAGTGCGAATCCGGAGTGCTCCACGGGATACCAGAGTATGGAATTATTGAGCTCATACCAAGCGAGATCACTGGAATGAGCGGGCTGTGCGAGATTGTCGCGACTGGATTTACGAACGACGCCATGCCGCTCCTACGATATCGCACTGGAGACTACGCGAGGATCGTTCAGGGCGCCACTTGCACGTGCGGTCGAGGATTCCAGGTGGTTGAAGAGGTCCTCGGGCGAAACGATGACTTCGTGGTCACAGCATCGGGGGCCCTGGCCGGGCGTCTGGATCACGTGCTCAAGGGGTTGAGCGACATCGTGGAGGCGCAAATCCTTCAGGAGGCCGACGGGAGCATTCGGGTATTTGTCGTTCCTGGGGAGCGCTATACTGCAAACTTGCGGGAAACGATTGCAGCCAACGTGCGACAGAGAGTAGGGGAATTACCCGTGGCCGTCCTGGAGGTCGGAGCGATTCCTCGCGGGATCAACGGAAAGTTCCGGAGTGTGGTTTCCCGGAGGGCACGCCAGGGCCCGGGCCCGTGATTCTCCTGGAGGCATTCGTTTGAACGACAAGGCCGGTCGACGGTTCGACCTGCGAGGTGGGCCGGGATGGCGCCTGGGGCCCCTGGAGCGATGCGCAGCGTCGGGGAGAGGAGCGTTGCCGGGGTTTCGGAATTGTCGCGAAGATTTCGAAATTGGAATCGCGACGGGTCCGGGCGACTGGCCGAACAGCCCAAACAGCGCTAACATCCTAATCGGGACACCTTGGCATGGTGGTCCGATTATTGCTCTATCTCAACCTGAAAGAGTGAAGGGTCGTCCAGGTCACCTAATTGGCGGAGGGGCCTTTCCTCACCGGAGGGGTGCGGAAATGGAAAGAGCTGTCCCTAACCTTGTCACTGTCAGGAACAACGTCTCGGCACGAATTGTCCTGAGCGTGGCTTCGGTCATCCTGAGCGGCGCCACCACGGCCGGAGCGGCAACTTTCTACGTGGACGGGAACTGCCCGAGCGACGGCAACGGCTTGGCGCTCGCCTGCGCCGCCATCGCTGGCGGGCCCGGCCCCAAGAAGACCATCGATGGCGGCCTTGCCCTTCTTTCGCTCCCCGGCGATGTTCTCACCATCCGCGGCGTCCATCCCGCGCACGACGGCGAGTCCGTCACCTTCGATGGCAGGTATTTCAGCGATCGATTCCTGATCAGCGGAAAACATGGGAGCAGTCTCTCTTCCCTCGTCATCCGGCCTTACAACTATTCCGGCCCGGGTACGGGAGAAACCGTTTACATCGACGGGACGACCCTACCGAGCTCGGATTGGACGCAATGCACCAACTGCGGGAGCGGAACCTGCGCCGGGGTCCCTGGAACCTGCAACGAAACATGGTTTGCCACCGATTCCGGTCTCGCAAGCCGAGTCGTGCAGGCGCAAAAGTCGGATGGAAGTCCGACCTTCAAGGTCACGAGTCCAGCGGACTTGACCAATAGCCATGCAGGGTACAACGCCAAACGATGCAGCGGCGAAGGATGGCGGGCCTGCTCGGTTTCGACCGATTGCCGATCGGGTGAGACATGCACGGGCTCTTCGCCTGAAATTGACTCGTACAGCAATAATACCGGCGGCCCCCTTCTCGTTCGCTGGGGAACCGGGGCAAATGCTCCAAAGGCGGCCGGCAATCCCAACCCGCGTGTGTTCTTCGACAATAATGGCGTCGGCTTCTGGATCACGAACAGCACGTTCGTAATCATTCAGGGCTTCACCTTCCGTGCCCATGACAACTCTGCTGTTTTGATTGTGGACGAATCCGGCCCAGTGAATAACATCTCGGTGGCGAATAATCGGATTTTGTACAATATTGGCCGGCAAGCGGGCGGTTCGGATTATGGGATCGCGGTTTATCGAGCCGGATCGGCTAAGATAGCGGGCAACGAAATCGCCTGGACAGGAAGTGAGGGAATACACTCGCAGTGTTCTCCCACAGGATCGGCGCTGATCGTTAGTGGCAACTGGATTCACCACCAGGGTGATCTTAGCGTCATGGGCACCGCTGCCACAGGCACGCCAGGTGGAACAATATTTGGAGATGACCTGACGATGAATGGGAACTACTCAGGCTCCGTAGCGGAGAACAATCTGATTGAGAATACTGGAGGCTATAGCATCGACTTGGAGGATTATAGCAATGGCTGGATCATCCGGAACAACATTTTTCGTAACACGGTGACCCGAGGCTGCCTGAAACTTGATGCAAATGAAGTGTCGGTGAGCAACAGTCAGATCTACAACAACTTATTCATCAACTGCGGCACAGGTGGCGGGGGTCCGTCCCCGGGAATCTACGCTACGGTGACATCGGGCAAATCGCTTCAGAACAACCTCATTTACAACAACACCTTTGTGAACAATCTGAGCGGTGCCATTTATCTGGCGAATTCTGGTACGGTATCTGGGAATGTTTTCCGCAATAACATCATGTACGACCAGGGTGATAAGCAGATGGTTAGTTGGCCCGCCGCGGACACCTTCACGAACAACATAGTCTTCTCTGCGATTCGAGGATCCACCTCCACGCTGGTTGGATTCAATGGCACAAACTATTCTTGTTCTGTGCTAGCGAACCTCAGCTCGACGAACAAGTGCGCCGATCCGAAGTTGTGGGACGTGACCAAGAACGATTTTCACCTTTTTAGTACCAGCCCTGCGATCGACGCGGGCACCTTAACAGGGATGCCGGCAGGAAGGTCAACGAGCATCAATAATACGCTGGCTTCATTGTATGGACTTCCACCGTACGCGGACAATCTGCCCATGAGTGGGAGTGGGTGGGATGTGGGGGCAGCCGAATTCGTCGGGTCTGCTGCCCCGACTGCTACGCTGACGCTAAGCGACCCTTCTCCTACCGCCCCCGGTAATGTGACAGTCACTTTGAATACGTCCGTCCCCGTAGCGAGTGTGCCAGGCCCGCTGACGTTCCTAGAAAATGATGGGACCACCACGACCATTACACTCGGGGGCTCTTTCCCGGGCTCGACCTTCTCGGGAATCTTCATCGTGGACAGCTCGGTGGCCGACGGCAATGGGAGCTTCAGTTTGCCACCGAATAGTCTTGTAGACATCTCGGGCAATCGCGGGAATACGATCGTGAGCGGTGCCCAGACGAGGATCGACAAGACTCCGCCTGTCGCCCCATTAAACCTTCGATTGGGCCCGTGAAACAGTATTGCATCCTAACCCTCGCGAGCGTCAGGGCGGGGCAAAACGCGAGCTCGGACAAGACCAATGCGTGACCTTCTCCCGGTGCAGCTTGCGAGAATCGCTTCAGTCAGGTCTGGAAATTAAGCGGCTGCACGTGCGGGCGGAAACGAGGCCGTAGCAGCCATCGTGGAACCTTGAAGATCGCCCTGCAAGTTGGGCCCTCTTCTGCGGAGGACCGGCGCGGCGGAGTCGCGCTGCTCAACCTCGCGCAAGGATCATGGAGCCCCGGAAGCGACGCGAACCACCGCCGATCTCAGGACACTGCATAGATCCTTCCCTCAGTAATTGGCGATGATAGCTATCTTGGAGGTTGGTCATCATGAAGTTGGGGGGAATCGCTCCGGTCGCATCAGCCGCTCATTTGTGGCTGCGATCTTTCTCGTCGGGCTCTCCATCGTCCTGGGCACCTATTATTGGAGGCCGCTAAAGGGCCTGTCCATCGATGACTCGTACATCTTCGCGCAGTATGCGGAGAACCTCGCAGAGCACGGTGAGCTGTCGTTTAACAACGGGGACCGGTCCCTTGGCGTTACGAGCCTGGCCTGGACAATCTTACTCGCAGCTTCACATCGGACGTTTGGTGGAAGTCCTATCACCGAGGCACAGGTATTGGGTGCCCTGCTCCTTGGTGCGAGCGGATCATTCTGGGCCGGGGCATTCAGGAGACTTGGGGGCAGCTGGAGCCTGAGTATTCTAATCGGAATCACCCTCGTCACAGATCCGTTTCTCGTGTCTCACTCGATATCAGGCATGGAATCGGCGCTCAACCTCGCTGTACTCTCTGCCCTTGTGTGGCATATCTGCGGTCGGTTGGGCAGCGTGGACATGGTGACGGGAATCCTGATGGGGCTGGCATTTCTAACACGTCCCGACAATCTCGTCCTCCTGCCAGCGCTCTTGACCGCTAGTCTAGTGGACCTCGGCCGCAGCGAGCGCAGGTCTTTGCGTGGCCGCGGATGGGAGTGGGCGGCGCTGCTGTTGGGATTCGCCATCGTGTCTTTCCCGTTGTGCTTCTGGAGCTACCAGCGCTCAGGTAGCGTGATTCCACCGACCCGCATCGGCAAGCTGCTGGTCTTTCTGCCAGTGAACTATGGCCTCACTTTTGGGCAGTTCACCTCGCTTGGGGTTAGGGGGCACATTGCGATAGCTGTGAAGTGCTTCACGGAGCGAATTCTCCCGATGTTTACGACGGAGTGCGAACGTGCTGTATTGCCAGCAGTTCTTATGGGGATATGTTCGCTAGCGTTCCTGACGGTAAGACGCTGCGACCATCGCTTTCTGTGCATAGTGCTAGCGGGATATTCGTCGGCGTTGGTCGTCTCCTATGCGCTCTTGTTTCCAGTGGTAAAGGATCGCCACCTATCCAATGTTCATTCGATCGCCATTGCGGGAGTCGGGATGCTAGCGCTGTACATGAGTGAGAGAGGATCAGCAAGGGCGCGGGCGCAGAGCGGGTCGCAAGGGCGGGCATCGATTGCGTGGCGCCCCTTTGTTGCCCAAGGGATTCTCTGTCTGTCGATTGTCGGGAGCCTCGTCTTCGTCAATCACTATCGTGACAGATATGTAAGACGGGTTGCGAATATCAATGTATGGTGCTTAACGGGAACGTGGCTGAGTTCTCACACACCTGTGGGTTCGAGACTCGCGCTTGAACCGATCGGAGCGATTAAGTACTGCTCCCAAATGTATGTGTTGGACATGGGAGGGCTCGCGACACGCGACACGTGGGAAAGCATATCGCAGGGTCAGGGAGAAGGGCTTGATTCAATCGACCGGCTACTCCGCGCCCGAAGAGTGGACTACATCATCGATCACCATCCGAGCGAGTGGCTGGGGAGGCTCGCTGATAAGTTTCCAGAGAGCTATCACTTGGTGGAACGAGTGGAAGCCCCGTCGCGCGAACGTGCCTTCGGGGCCACCGACGCGTTCGATGTGTTCGCGACACAATGGGGACGGGGGATGGGCGAACGACGTTAGGGAGCAGGCGAGGGGACACACGAGCATATGCATTTCCGGATGTTCCGAAATCGGAAATGCTCGCTGTTGTCTTGCCCCGCCAGAGATCGACTTGCCGCGGAGGCAGCGAAGCGAAATGGAGAAGGATGGATTACTCTGTCGGAGAAACTCGGCGTAGAAGGTGTCAGTGGCAAAATCTCATGCTGCTGGCATTCAGTACCGGACTGGCAGTGGTCGCAGGGGAAATCGGTGCGAGGCTGATCCTTTCTTCTCCGCTGCCGTGGCTTTACCCGCAACTCAGGTACCAGGCGGACCCGGAGCTGGTTTTTACGCTCGCTCCGAATCAGGTGGGCTTCACCGCCGATAAGCCGGTCCACATAAACTCACGGGGACTTCGGGGCCCGGAAGTCGAATTTACGCCGAAGCCGGGGTACCTTCGCCTCATCTGGCTTGGAGACTCCATCGTCTTCGGGTTCGGTGTCACGGACGAGGAAGTTGTGACTCGGCGAGTGGAGGTCCGACTGAAGCAGACGGGGGTCAAGGCCGAGGTCATCAACACGGGCGTGCCTGCCTATAACACCGAACAGGAAGTGGCCTTCCTGGCCCGGAACGGCGTCCAATATCATCCCGACTGGACCATCTTGGGATTCTGCTGGAACGACATCAACGATCAGCTGGGGGCCCGGGTCTGTCCCGATGGTTGGCTCATCTCTACCACGGCGGGCGCGCCAAGCTGCGAATCACCCTTCCTGGAGTCGCCCCGGGGCTATACGTTTCGAAACGGATTGAAGCGTTTCCGTTTGGCATACGGCGTCATGGAGAGCGTGCGTGCCCTGCATGAGATGATTACTCGCGATGATCACACCCTGTTCCGGAGCGAAGTTCTGGAAGGACAGGAGACGGAGCGCGTCCGGGCTGGCTGGACTCGTGTGGAAGCGGCGGTACACCGCCTCGCGGCTCTGGGCAACGAGATGGGCTTCCGTACGCTCATTGTGGCGTTTCCCCTGCCTCTATCCCTGGAGAGATCCTTCCCGAGAAGCGACTACCCGTCCCGCCTTCGAGAGATCGCGAGGCGCGAAGGGCTTCCGTTCCTGGATCTTCAGCCATCCTTCAAAACCGCCTATCGTGGGCACGATTCGCTCTTCATCCCCTACGACGGGGATCATCCCAACGCCGCCGGCCACGACCTGGCTGCGCAGGAGATCGTGGCCTTCCTGCTGGCTCATGGACAGGTGCTACCCAAATCTGCCCCGGAAGCACCCAAGAGGCATCAATGAAGATGCCCCGCTAGGCCTTGTCCGTCGAGATTCCAATGTGCGGCATCGCCGGATACATCAACGTCGATCCTTCCAGACCCGCCGACGCTGGGGTGGTGCGCTCGATGACCGACACCATCGCTCATCGCGGCCCCGATGACGAAGGGTTCCATGTGCAGGGAGCCGTCGCCCTGGGCATGCGGCGGCTGGCGATCATCGACCTCCAAACGGGGCAACAGCCAATCTCGAACGAGGATGGCAGCATTTGGATAGTCTTCAACGGCGAGGTCTACAACTACGTGGGTTTGAGAGTCGACCTGATCTCCCGAGGACACCGGTTCAAGACCCGCTCCGACACCGAGGTGCTTGTGCACTTGTACGAAGAAAGGGGAGACGAATTCGTCACGGCGATCAACGCGATGGCGGCGCTGGCCCTCTGGGACGGCCGGCGGAAGCGCCTGGTCCTGGCCAGGGACCGGGTCGGGAAGAAGCCTCTGCACTACGCGCTGACGTCCGAGGCGTTCGTCTTCGGGTCCGAAATCAAGGCGCTCCTCAGACATCCCGCGGTCCGCGCGGAGATCGATCACGGCTCTCTCGCGCGCTACTTCGTGCACGAGTACGTTCCATGCCCCCGGACGATCTATCAGGGGATCCTGAAGCTGCGCCCCGGTCATCTGGGGGTCTTTGAGGGAGGCCGGTTCACCGAGCGTCCGTACTGGGACGTTCCAGCCGAGCGGCAGCTCGAACGCGGGAGAGAGGCGACATCGACTGCGGCGCAGATCGACGAACAGATCCGTCACTCGCTCCTGGATGCGGTCAAGTGCCGCCTGATGTCCGACGTTCCCCTCGGGGTCTTCCTGTCGGGGGGGATCGACTCGACGTCGATCGTGGCGTGCATGTCGCGCGCCGCTCCGGGCAGCGTGCGCAGCTTCTCCGTCGCGTTCAGTGAACCGTCATTCGACGAGTCCGTTCACTTTCGCAAGGTGGCGCGATACTACAACACGCAGCACGAGGAGCGGCTCCTCACGCCCACGGCGCTGCTCGACGTGCTGCCGGCGCTGGCGTCCAAGATCGACGAGCCGCTGGGTGACGCCTCCATCCTTCCCACCTACGTTCTGTCGCAATTCACGCGGGAGAAAGTGAAGGTCGCGCTCGGAGGGGACGGAGGCGACGAGTTGCTGGCCGGATATCCGACGTACCAGGCCCACCGGCTGGCCCGCGTCTACGAGAAACTGCCCGCGTCGCTCCGCGCGTCGGTGATCGAGCCGCTGGTGCGCCGGCTGCCCGTGTCCCGGGCCAACATCAGCTTCGACTTCAAGGCGAAGAGGTTCATCAGCGGCGCCGGACATCCGCCGGAGATCCGGAACCAGATCTGGCTCGGTTCGTTCTCGGGCTCCGGGGCGCTGTCGGTTCTGAGCCCGGAGCTGAGGGAGCCTCTCATGGCGACCGATCTCTTCGACGAGGCCAGACGCCACATGGAGCGCGCCCCCGCGCCCGACATGGTCGGAAAGTTGCAGTACGTCGATCTGAAGATGTACCTTCAGGACGACATCCTCGTGAAGGTCGATCGGGCCAGCATGGTCTGTTCGCTCGAGGTGCGTGCGCCGCTGCTGGACTACCGCTTCGTGGAGCTGATCGCCGGCCTGCCCACGTCCTGGAAGCTGCAGGGGATGACCACGAAGCACATCTTCAAGCGCGCCATGAAGCCCTGGCTCCCCGCGGGGATCGTCAGCCGTCCGAAGAAGGGCTTCGGGGTCCCGGTCGCCGAGTGGCTGCGCGGGCCGCTGCGAGGGATGATGCTGGATTTGCTCGCGACCGCCCGCCTGAAGCGCCAGGGGCTCCTGGACCCCGACGCCGTCGGCCGCCTGATCCAGGATCATCTCGAGGGGCGACGCGACAATCGCAAGCCGATCTGGACCCTTCTGATGATGCAGCTGTGGATGGAGAACTGGGGGAGGGTGCGCACGCGTGAAGCCGTCACTGCTTGAGCACCTTGCGTGTCCCTCCTGCCACGACCCCTTCCAGCTCACGGCCGCGGTCTCCCAGGGTCCCGAGGTTATGGAAGGCATTCTGCGTTGCCGTGGCTGCCGCACGACCTACCCGGTGCGGCGCGGCGTGCCTCGTTTCGTGGAGTCTGCGGGGATGGGGGAGTCGGCGCGCACGGCGTCGGCTTTCGGATGGGAATGGCGGGCCTTCTCTCGGATTGACGATCATCACGAGCAGCAGTTCCTGGACTGGATCGCGCCGGCCGGCCCGGATATGTTCCGCGGCCGGGTCGTGCTGGAAGGGGGTTGCGGAAAGGGCAGGCACACGCGCCTCGCATCGCGCTATGGGGCGGCTGCCACCATCGGCGTCGATCTCTCCGACGCGGTCGACACGGCCTTCGACAACACACGCGACGAGCCGGCCGCCCACATCATCCAGGCCGACCTGCTGAGGCTGCCGCTCCTACCTGCCTCCTGCGATTACGCGTTCTCGGTCGGTGTGCTGCACCACCTGCCGGATCCATCCGCCGGCTTCCGTGCGCTCGCCGAAGCGGTGCGGCCGGGGGGCGCGGTCTCCGTCTGGGTCTACGGCGCGGAGAACAACGCCTGGATCACGAAGGTCGTCTCGCCTCTTCGGATCCGGCTGACGTCCAGGCTGCCTCCCCGCCTGCTTCATGCCCTCTCGTTCGTCGTGGCGCTGCCGCTCTGGCTCGCTCTCGCCGCCCTCTACCGGCCCGCCCGGGGTCCACGCTTCGCCTGGATGCGACGCTTCCTCTTCTATTACCCGTACCTGGGGTATATCAGCGGGTTTCCCTTCCGGGAAGTCCACCACATCGTCCACGATCATCTGACCGCCCCGGTCGCGCACTATCTGCGGCGCGAGGCGGTCGAGCAGTGGTACCGTAGCGTCGGTGCGCGAGACACCGTCGTCGCCTGGCATAACCGGAACAGCTGGAGGGGATACGGCCTGATGCCCGCCATCGCGAAAGCCGAAGCCGCAGGTCTCCGGACACCATGACCCGGTCACCGACGCTGTCGATCGTGGTTCCCCTCTATAACGAGAGGGAGAACGTCGATCCGCTGCACGCAGAGATCGCCTCTGCGATGTCGGCGTTCGACGGCGCCGAAGGCTCCTGGGAAGTCATCTACGTCGACGACGGCAGCACCGACGGGACGTACGAGCGGCTCCTGGCCAGCCAGACATCCCAACCGGATCACGTATCGGTCGTCCGGCTGCGGCGCAATTTCGGGCAGACCGCGGCTCTGGCCGCGGGTTTCGACCAGGCCCGCGGCGCAGTGATCGTGACGATGGACGGGGACCTGCAGAACGACCCGGCCGACATCCCGCGGCTTCTCGAGGAATTGAACCGGGGCCACGATGTCGTCAGCGGCTGGCGGAGGATCCGACGTGATCCGCTCTTCACCAGGAGGCTTCCGTCGCGCGCGGGGAACTGGCTGATCAGCGCTGTCACGGGAGTTGCCCTGCACGACTACGGGTGCACGCTCAAGGCCTACCGGCGCGAGGTGCTCGACGAGATGACGCTGTACGGCGAGATGCATCGGTTCCTTCCGGCCCAGGCCCACTGGGTGGGAGCCAGGATCGGCGAGCTGCCAGTGGGACATCGGCCGCGCACGAGAGGGAAGTCCAAGTACGGCCTCTGGCGGGTGTACCGGGTCCTGCTGGACCTGATGACGGTGCGCTTCCTCGGAGCCCACGGCACCAAACCTCTGCACGCCTTCGGGGCGCTCGGCTGCATCTTCGGCGTGCTCGGCGTCGCGACGATGGGGATCCTGAGCTACCTCAAGTACAGCACGGGCGTCAGCTTCATCCAATCGCCCCTCCTCCTCCTGTCGGCGCTGTTCGTCATCCTGGGAGGGCAGAGCTTCCTTCTTGGACTGCTCGCAGAGATCGCCGTCCGGACCTACTATGAGTCGCAGCAGAAGCCCATCTACATCATCAAGGAACTGCACCGCGCCGGGGAACCGGGGCCGACGGAAGACGAGCCGCTGCACGAGCGGCACGTCGGCGGGGCGCCTGCCGGTGCATCGCGGGGTCAGGGCAAGGGGTGGAGTCGAGACTGATTGCGGGGCGGTTTGGGGACTGCCTGCGCCAAGCGACCCCTATGGGCCAGAAGTTCCTTCCTCAAATGAGCCATCACCCTCCGCAACGCCGTTCATGATTCGATGACGAAAGTGAAACGGTTGCCGAAAATGCCCCCCTTCATCATTGACAGCGAACTGAGATGAGCGTACTAACCATTGCAACTGATATCGACAGGATAGTCTGCCGACGGTTGCGATTATCAGCACCGAGGTCCCGTCAGGGGGTCTTGGGCAATCAGGAGTCCGTGCGCCGCCTTTTCTTCGTCGTCTTGTCCCTCATTCCCTGGCTCGTCCTCCCCACGAATGCGATCGCCCGCGTTCTCACGTTCGAAGACCGCGTGAAGGCGCAAGAGGCCATCGAACGTGTCTACTACTCCCACCAGATCGGGGCGACGAAGCCATTCGAGGAGGCGGTCCCCCATGAGCTGGTAGAAAAAAAGGTCCGGACCTACCTGAAGCAGAACGTAGCGCTCGAAAGAATCTGGCGTACCACCGTGACGTCGGAGGCTGTGCAGCACGAACTTCGACGGATCGCCCGGTCAAGTCATACACCAGGGCGATTGGAGGAGCTCTTCCAGGCGCTCGGCCACGATGCCTTCTTGATTCAGGAGTGTTTTGTAAGGCCGGTACTCGTGAACCGTCTTGCGAGAGACTTCTTCTCCGCGGACATGAGAATTCACGGCAGTGCAAAGAGCAGAGCCGAAGAGCTTCGACGGAGATTGCTCAGGAATCCACGGATGGCTCCTGGCCGCGGCATCGATTTGCGGGTGGTCGAGATCATCCGCGCAGACGAGCAGTCTTCCAAATCCGATCTGGAGAACGGGGTCCTCAGTTTACGTGTGGGCCGGGTGGAATTCGAGCGCATTCGCTCGAGCGTCCCCCAACGAGCAGGAGAGGTGGGACGATTGCTAGAGAGCCCGGAGAGCTTCGACACCCAGGTCCTGCTCGAGGCGTCTGAGGATTCGCTCCGGCTGGCTACGTATACAGTCAAAAAGGCGCGCTGGGAAGATTGGTGGAACGGTGCGAGCCAGGGGCTTGACGAAATCGCGGTTGAGCCGGTGGCGCAGATGGTGGAGCTCCCGGCCCCTTCTGATGGCACCTGTATAGAGGACGACACCTGGGTGAACAACGGGCTGGAGGATCCGCCAATCCAGAACACAGGCCATACGGTCGTGTGGACGGGCGACGAGATGCTGGTCTGGGGCGGGGGCTACGGCAACAGCGCCGCTCGCTACGACCCTCTGACCGACACATGGAGCCACCTGTCGCTGAAGAACGCACCTCCGGCGGGGTGGTCTGCGCCTGCGGTCTGGACCGGCAGTGAAATGATCGTCTGGGGAGGCTCGGGGAGTTCGCAAGGCGGCCGATATGACCCCCGCTCCGATACCTGGAGGCCCCTATCGACAGCAGGCGCCCCGAGCTCGGCCGGTGGACACAGACTGGTCTGGACTGGCACGACGATGATCGTCTGGGGAGCCTATCAGACCACTACGGGCGGCCGCTATGATCCGGCAACCGATACCTGGAGCCTTACATCCACTCTCGGGGCCCCCGACGCTCGCAGCGACTTCAGCGCGGTGTGGAGTGGGACGGAGATGATCGTCTGGGGCGGGTATGACGGAGAGAATTACTTGAGCTCCGGCGCACGATACGATCCGGTAACCGACACTTGGAGGTCGGTTTCAGCGCTCGGAGCGCCTTCCCCCAGGGCCTTCCATACGGCCGTCTGGACCGACAATCTGCTGGTCGTATGGGGGGGATACGATGGCAATTCAGCAGCGCCTCTCGCTACCGGAGCAAAATACGACCCACAGACAGACACGTGGACCCCGATTTCCAATGCCAATGCGCCGTCCGGACGCTACCTTCATGCCGCCACGTGGACAGGCCTTGAGATGTTGATCTGGGGAGGACTGGGAACAGGCTATCTGGACACCGGAGCCAGGTATGATCCGAGAAGCGATGTCTGGACCTCGATGACGCGCACGAACGTGCCTGCGCCTCGTTACGGTCATACCGCCGTCTGGACCGGCCGGCTGCTTCTCGTTTGGGGAGGCGTGAACGAGGGGGCGATATTGGAGTCGGGCGGGCGATACGATCCGTCGAACGATTCATGGACGCCGACCGCGACGAGCAGCCGGCCGACGCCACGAAACGGCCATACCGCGGTCTGGACCGGGAACCAGATGATCGTCTGGGGCGGGTTCAGTCTATACACCCTCCTGAACTCCGGAGCCAGCTACGATTCTCTGACAGCGAGCTGGACGGCCATCTCAAGCCTCAATGCACCTTCCCCACGGAGCGACCACGTTGCCGTCTGGACCGGCTCCGTCATGGTGGTTTGGGGGGGACTCGCCGGCGACGAGCACCGCGGCACGGGTGGACGCTACGACCCCGTGGCCGATTCGTGGTCGCCGACGAACCTCGTCGGAGCCCCCAGGTGGAACGTCTATCGAAGAGGCACGAGCGCGATCTGGACCGGGACGAAGATGATCGTTTGGGGTGGCGTCGACACGGGGGAGATCTCTTTCGGCAACGGGGGGAGATATGACCCGGTGGGTGATAGCTGGGAGCCGATCTCTCCGACGGGCGCTCCGACGGCCCGTGCCTACCATGCCGCGGTCTGGACGGGCGACACGATGCTCGTCTGGGGAGGCTTCACGCACCCGCCTGGTGGATCGGACATATATTTCGATGACGGCTACGCCTATCGTCCCGCGACCGACTCGTGGACCACCCTGAGTCGCCTCGGGGCCCCCTCGCCGCGTGAGAACCACACGGCCCTGTGGACTGGCGAGCGGATGCTGATCTGGGGAGGAGATGGCCCGAGCGGGAGGCTCGGCGACGGGGCGGCCTACGATCCACGGGAGGACGGTTGGCGAGCGGTCAACACGGGTGGAGCACCGCCGCCGTTGTGGCGGCACACGGCTGTCTGGGCGAATCCTGTCATGATCGTGTGGGGGAGCGCCGATTTCGTCTCGAGCACCGGCGGACGATATGATACGACCACGGATACGTGGAAGCCGGTCGGCACCGACGGTGCTCCGTCGGGCTCCGCGGGCCACAGTGCAATCTGGACCGGGGAAGAGATGATTGTCTGGGGAGGGGACCGGTACGGCTCCCCGCTCGATACCGGTGGCGCTTACCAGATCGACCTCTCGCCGGACGCAGACCGTGACGGATTTACGGTGTGCGCCGGTGATTGCAATGATGCAAATCCGCTGGTTCGTCCGGGTGCGGTTGAGTTGTGCAACGGGCAGGACGACAACTGCGATGGCCGGGTCGATGAAGAGTTCTCCGTAGGGACTGGTTGTGTACAGGAGGTGGACGCGTGCCATCAGTTGGTGGGATCTCTAGCTTGCAATCCAGACGGGACGGCGACGCAGTGTGCGGGCGTCATCACACCCCATGATGTCACGGCACCCGCAATAGCATGTCCCGTGAGTGTCACGCTCGAGTGTCCCGCCGGCGCGTCCAATATTGGCGAGGCCACGGCAACGGACACATGCGACCCGACGCCTGTCATAACGAACGACGCCTCGCCCATCCTGCCTCTCGGCTCGACGGTAGTCGACTGGGCCGCGACGGACGCGGCCGGTAACAGAGGGTCGTGCCTGCAGGCGGCCAACGTGATCGATTCAACGCCGCCACAGATCTCCGTCGTGGTTCCTGTCTCCGTCCTCTGGCCTCCCAACCATCGGATGGTGGATGTTGCAACTTCGGTCGCGGCAAACGATGCCTGCAGCCCGCCCGTTGTGTCGCTGATCTCCGTCACCAGCACTGAGCCCGACGATGCCGCTGGACATGGCGATGGCGATACGAGCCACGATGTCGAGGGTGCGGAGCCTGGGTCTGCCGATTTCAATTTCGCTCTACGGGCCGAGCGGGATGGAAGAGGAGAAGGGCGGTATTACGAGGTGATCTATTCGGCAGTCGACCGCTCGGGCAACCGATCCACCGCCACCTCGTTCGTGTTCGTTCCCCACGATCACGGAGGGGTTACGGAGCCTCTCATGCTATCCACAGAAAGTACTGCTGCCGGAACGTTGCTGAAGTGGGACGCCGTTCCCGGAGCCCTTTCCTACCAGGTGGTGCGCGGAAGCGTCGGCAGCCTAAGGGAGACCGGTGACTTCATCGACCTTGGGACCGTTTCCTGCATTCAGGCGCAATCTGCCGCTACGAGCACTCAGGGGCATGAGGACACCGAGAACCCACACCCGGGGGAGGCGTTCTTCTACGTCGCCGCATACAACGACGGCAGGGACAGCGGGTTCGGGACGGAGACCGCCATCAAGCCCAGGGTGCCGACCGGGGGAGGGTGTGAGGTATCTGATCCCCCGCGTCGCAAAGCACGGCGATCTTGACCCCTTTGAGCCGAGTACACAGGCAGTACCGGCGGAGTAGACGCGCCTGATCCACCCGGTCTGGACTCGGGTGGGTCCTCGCCTTCGTCTTCGTCGTCGAGAGCCGGGGCCCGGACACCGCAGCAATCTGGGGTCGATGATCCGATGAGCCCTATCGGCCGGCTGCTGCTCAAGGATGGCTCTGAATTTTCCGGGACCCCGTTCGGCGCCGACCGTCCGGTCGCAGGAGAAGTCGTGTTCAACACCGGGATGGTCGGCTACCCGGAATCGTTGACCGACCCCTCCTATGCGGGCCAGATCCTCGTCCTCACTTATCCTCACATCGGCAACTACGGGGTTCCTCCGCGGAGCCGGGACGAGTTCGGGTTGCCCGAATGGTTCGAGTCCGAGAAGATCCAGGTCAGCGCCCTCGTGATCTCGTCGCTGTCGGCCGACGTCAGCCACTGGTCGGCCGAGCGCGCCCTCGATGACTGGCTCAAGGCGGAGAGCGTCCCCGGTCTGTTCGGTGTGGACACCCGCGCGCTGGCCAAACGCCTCAGGGACAGCGGCGCGATGCTCGGCAAGCTCCTCCCCGGTGGCCTCGACATCGCCTGGCGGGACCCGAACACGAGCAACCTGGTCGCGGAGGTCAGCGTTCAAGAGCCTGTGTCCTACGGCGTCGACGGCCCCCGGGTGGTCCTGGTGGACACCGGTGCCAAGGCTAACATCGTGCGCAGCCTGGTGCGGGCCGGCGCACGCGTGCTGCGGGTCCCCTGGGACTACGATTTCTTCAAGGAGTCATTCGATGGCGTCGTCCTGTCGAACGGACCCGGCGATCCGAAGATGGTGGACAGGACCGTGCAGCACGTCCGGCGCGCCCTGGAGCAGCGCGTCCCGACCTTCGGCATCTGTCTCGGCAACCAGATCCTCGCGCTGGCCGCTGGAGCGGACACGTACAAGCTGAAGTTCGGCCACCGCTCGCAGAACCAGCCGTGCGCCGAGGTCGGGACGCACAGGTGCATGGTGACGTCGCAGAACCACGGTTACGCCGTCAACGGCTCGACGCTCCCCGCCGGATGGCGGGAGTGGTTCGTGAACGCCAACGACGGCACCAACGAGGGGATCCGTCACGAGTGGAAGCCGGCCCGAGGCGTGCAGTTCCACCCCGAGGCGACGCCGGGGCCGACCGACACATCGTTCCTGTTCGAACGATTCATGGAGATGCTGTCTTGAATCCGCGCGATGGCGTCCCTCTGGGCAGGAAGCGGCCGAGGAAGGTCCTGATCCTCGGGAGCTCGGCCCTCAAGATCGGAGAGGCCGGAGAGTTCGATTACTCGGGCAGCCAGGCGATCAAGGCTCTCAAGGAGGAGGGCATCAAGATCGTCCTCGTGAACCCGAACATCGCCACGATCCAGACATCCGAGGGTCTCGCCGACCAGATTTATTTCCTGCCCGTGACCAGGCACTTCGTCGAACGGGTGATCGAGAAGGAAAATCCGGACGGCATCCTTCTGGGGTTCGGCGGGCAGACGGCGCTCAACTGCGGCGTCGCTCTCGACGACGCGGGAGTGCTGGTGCGTCATGGCGTCGAGGTCTTGGGGACGCCCGTCGAGACGATCCGTGACACCGAGGATCGAGGACGCTTCAAGGCTCGCCTGGCCGAGATCGGCGCTACGACGCCGCGCAGCGAAGCGGTGACATCCGTGGAAGGGGCGCTGGCCGCCGCCGAGGGGATCGGCTACCCGGTGATGGTTCGAATCGCCTATGCGCTCGGTGGACTGGGCTCGGGCGTGTGCCACGATCGGGCCGGTCTGCGAGAGCGCGCCATCGGCGCGCTCTCCCACGCTCCCCAGATTCTGATCGAGGAGTCCCTCGCCGGCTGGAAGGAGATCGAGTACGAGGTCGCACGCGACGCCTTCGACAACTGCATCACCGTGTGCAATATGGAGAACCTGGATCCCATGGGGATCCATACCGGCGAGTCGATCGTCGTCGCGCCCAGCCAGACCCTGACCAGCCGCGAGTACCATCGTCTGCGCGAGATCGCGATCGCGGTGGTGCGCCATCTCGGGATCGTGGGCGAGTGCAACATCCAGTACGCCCTCGACCCGAAGTCCCACGACTACCGGGTCATCGAGGTCAATGCGCGGCTGTCCCGCAGCTCCGCGCTGGCGTCGAAGGCCACGGGCTACCCGCTGGCCTTCGTCGCGGCCAAGTTGGCCCTGGGCCACTCCATGACGTCGATTCCGAACAAGGTCAACGAGGTCACGACGGCGTGCTTCGAGCCTGCCCTCGACTATGTCGTGGTCAAGGTCCCGCGCTGGGACCTCAAGAAATTCCGCAGGGTCTCCACGCGTCTCGGCTCCGGGATGAAGTCGGTCGGCGAGGTCATGGCGATCGGCCGGAGCTTCGAGGAGGCGTTCCAGAAGGCGCTGCGGATGCTGGACATCGGTGTGGAGGGCGCGCTGGCCGACGAAGTCATGCGGTTCGAGGATCTCCGCACCGAGCTGTCCGAGCCGACCGACCGCCGCGCGTTCGCAGTCGCCAGCGCGCTGGCGCTGGGCATGTCGGTCGACGCGGTCCACGAGCTGACGTCGATCGATCCCTGGTTCCTGACCCGCATTCGCAGGATTACCCGGCTCGCCGACGAGTTGCGGGCCACGCACGGAGAAGCCTTGCGATCGGACCTGCTGCTGGAGACCAAGAAGGCAGGGTTCTCGGATCGCCAGATCGGTCGTCTGATTGGCAAGAGCGACGAGGAGGTCAGAGCGGCACGCGAGGCCGCCGGGATCCGTCCCTGCATCAAGCAGATCGACACCCTGGCCGGTGAGTATCCGGCCCGCACCAATTATCTGTATCTGACCTATCACGGCCAGGAGGACGACGTTTCGCCCGAGGGAGAGCGCTCGGTGCTGGTGCTCGGATCCGGGGCGTATCGGATCGGAAGCTCGGTCGAATTCGACTGGTGCTGCGTCAACACCGTCCGGACCCTGCATGAGCTCGGTTACGGCACGATCATGCTGAACTGCAATCCCGAGACCGTCAGCACCGACTACGATGTCTGCGATCGGCTGTACTTCGACGAGATCTCGGTGGAGACCATCCGGGAAATTCACGACAAAGAAGGCGTCCACGGGATCGTCCTGTCCGTCGGTGGCCAGACCCCGAACAACCTGGCGCTGAAGTGCGCCGAAGCCGGCCTCCGAATCCTGGGGACGTCGGCCACGAGCATCGACAACGCCGAAAACCGTCACAAGTTCTCGGCGCTGTGCGATGCTCTCGAAATCGACCAGCCGCCGTGGGTCGAGGTGACGTCCGTCGAGGCTGCGGAGGCGTTCGCCCGCAGGGTCGGCTTCCCCGTGCTGGTCCGGCCGTCCTATGTCCTCTCGGGCGCCGCCATGGCGGTCGCGGAGAATGACGCCAGTCTTCACGAGGTGCTGGAGCGCGCCTCGGTGGTGTCGCCGGAGTACCCGACAGTCATCACCAAATTCATCGAAAACGCCAAGGAAATCGAAATCGACGCGGTCGCGAAGGACGGCGAGATCGTGGTCTACGCTATCTCGGAGCACGTCGAGAACGCCGGCGTCCACTCGGGCGATGCCACCCTGGTGCTTCCGCCGCAGCGGACTTACATCGAGACGACCCGGCGGGCGCGGCGAATCGCCGCGAAGATTGCCCGGGCCCTGAACCTCAACGGGCCGTTCAACCTCCAGTTGATGGCACGTGACAACAACGTCATGGCGATCGAGTGCAATGTGCGCGCCTCCCGCTCGTTCCCGTTCGTCTCCAAGGTCTTCAAGGTCAATTTCATCGATCTGGCGACGCGTGTCATGATGGATCGCCCCATCCGGAAGGTCGACGCCTCGGTGTTCGAGCTCGACTACGTCGGCGTGAAGGCTCCGCAATTCTCGTTCATGCGGCTGCAGGGTGCCGACCCGATCCTGGGCGTCGAGATGTCCTCGACGGGGGAGGTGGGGTGCATCGGAGAGGATTTCGACGACGCCTTCCTCAAGGCCCTGCTGTCGGTGGGATATCGCCTGCCGATCCGCGGGGTCCTGCTCAGCACCGGTCCGGTGGCCTCCAAAGCGGCGTTTCTCGAGAGCACACGCGCCCTGGCCGAGGGGGGCGTCAAACTGTACGGGACGCGCGGGACCGCGGCCTTCATGGCGGAGAGCGGCGTCGAGGTCACTCCCGTCTACTGGCCCCTGGAGAAGATGAGTCCGAACGCTCTGGATCTGGTCCGGGACGGCACGATCGATCTGGTGGTGAACATCCCGAAGGATGCGTCCGAGGAGGAACTGACCAACGACTACATGATCCGGCGCGCCGCTGTCGACCACGGTGTGCCGTTGATCACCAATATCCAGCTCGCGCAGCGGCTCGCCCAGGCCCTGCTCCGTAAATCGATCGATTCCCTCGAGATCCGGAGCTGGTCGGAGTACTGAGGCTGATGCTATCGCCCCGGTCCATATCGCGGTGGGTCGAGAGTCATCCGCTGCGGGTCCTCGCTTCTATCCTGCTTTTTTCCCTTTTCGTGGACGCCGGATGGCTGTGGACCCATCCACCCAGTCTGGACTCGGGTGAAACCTTCCACTGGTGGCCTGTCGTCGTCAATGTCGCACAGGGGCGGGGCTACAGCGGCTGCTTCCCGGAGTATTTTCCGTTCTGCGGACCGGCCAATCAGGTCACCGCGGCGCGTGAGCCGGTTCCGGTGCTTCTCTTTGCTGCCGTCGAGAGACTGACAACGGACTCACTCCTGCCCGCTGTCGTGGTGGAGATTGCTCTCAACCTGGGGATCCTGATCGGGATCTTCCTTCTCGCGCAGCGGCTGGCCGGCCCCCGTGCGGCGACAGTGGCGGCCCTTCTTTGGTCGTTGTACGTACCCGCTCTCGAGATGATCCTCCAAGTGTCAGGGGAACTGGCCGCCACGCTGTGCCTGGTCTGGGGTATGTTCTTTGTTGTTCGAGCGCGTCGAACAGATCAGGCCCGTGATTGGCTGGCTGCGGGAGGGTGGGTCGCCGTCGGGACGCTGTCGCGGTCTGCCGTCGTGGTCCTTGCACCCGCGCTTGGCCTGGTGGAGTTTCTCAGGACACCGGTCGCCACGCGAGGCAGGTGGCGAGGAGTCGCCTTATCGGGATCCATCTTCTTTCTGACGATGTGTCCCTGGATCCTGCGCAACTATGCGGTCTTCGGTCGTCCTGTCCTGGGGTCTACGCTGATGGGCTACAATCTCTATCGCCACAACTACCTGCTGTCATCCCCGGACTACCTGCGCATCGTAGCGGGCGAGGAAGGCGGGCGTGCGGTCCAGGAATTGCTCGCGCGCCGACCCGATCTCCGAGGGACTGAAAACGAAGCCGAGATGAATGCCGTCTACGTTCAAGAGGCCTTGCGTACGATCAGGGCTTGGCCCCTGCGCTACGTGCACCTCTCCGCCTATCGCTTCCTGTCGCTCTGGTTCAACTCGGGGGTCCTCGAAGCGTACGGGGTCCGCCCGAGGCTGCGGGATTATCTGCTCGGGGGAGAGCAGGCCATCCTGCTCGCGCTGGCGATCGGCGGACTCGGATATCTCGGACGGGAGGCCTGGCCACTGGCTGCGGGCGTCGCTGCCTACAGCGTGTCCCATATGCTGGTGAACAGTCAGTTGCGTTACATCGTTCCCGTGATGCCGCTCGTGATGGTGCTCGGTGCCGTGACCTTACAACACGCTCTCCGGTGCCTCCCGGAGCTCGGGAACGCAGAGAAGACCGCGAGCCATGACCGAGTCGACGAAGGCGCTCTCCGCTAGCTCGCTGTCAGTGCGCGAAGCGGCCCGCTTCGCCCTCACGGCAGCGCTCTCCGAGGGTCTGGCGCTGGGCTTCCTGGACGTTTCGCTGAGCCTCAGCCGCAGACCCGCGGGAGCCCTGCGCCATCTCGGGGGCGCTCTGGCTCCCGTGGCGGCCTCGAGCGGGGCGTTTTTCTTCTTCATCTTGATCATCCTCCTCCCTTGTGCGCTTCTTCCCGCAAGAACACTTGGACAAGGGAAGGGAGCCTTGCTCGTGTCGCTGGCTACCGGTGCGGGCACGTTCCTGGGGCTGGCCGTGTTCTACAACCTGACTCGCCTGGAGCTGAGCGCGATCCAGACGAGAACCCTGATTCTCGCGATCTGCCTGTCGCTGGCCATCGGCGCGCACCGACATGATCGCGCTCGGGCGGTCTGGACCGATTCGAGGATGCCGCCGGGGATCCGGGCCGCTTTCCTGTCGCTGCCTCTCCTTCCGGTCACCGGTTTTCTGTTCGTATGGGGCTGGGCCTATCGGCGGGCCGCCGCTCCGGCGGATTCACCCGGGCCGTGGGTGGCGGCCTTCTCGATCACCGGCGCGCTGCTGGTGATGGCTGCGATTCACCTCGCACCACGGGTGTACGTGGAGCGCTGGCTGGGCGCGCTGGCGTTGCTGGTGGTCGCAGCTCCTGTTGGTATGTGGCTGTTCAACGGAAGCCGGCACCTCCCGCCAGCGGCGGCCGCACGAACCCATGCCGTCCACAAGGTCCTTTTTCTCAGCATCGACACGCTCCGGGCCGACGCGGTCTCCGCGCTGAATCCCGTCGCGCCTCCGACACCTTCCCTGGACTCCTTGGCGTCCGATTCGGTAGTTTTCACGCGAGCCTACTCCCCGGCCCCCTGGACGCTGCCCGCATTTGTCTCGATGATGACGGGGGTCGCGCCTCCGGTGCACGGCGTGAAGAGCCCGGCGCTGCGTATCCCCGACACCCTCACGACGCTCGCGGAGCGGATGCGCGAATCGGGCTACGTCACTGCGGCCATCGGACACAATCCTTGGCTCCGGCCGGAGCACGGGATGTCGCGGGGTTTCGGGAGCTACGATATTTGCCCGCGCGATGAATACGGAGGCTCGTTCGGCTCGCGTCTGCTGGCGCGGCTGTTCCCCGGCCGGCTCAAACCGACCCTCAGCACGCCGGAGATCACCCGCTTCGCCGGCGACTGGCTCCGCGAGCACGCCCGTGACGATTTTTTCCTGTGGCTGCACTACTTCAAACCACACGGGCCTTATGAGCCTCCGGAGGCTTACCGGCCCCGGGAGAATCCTCCGGCGGGAATGGGTTACAGGTTCGGGGGTGCACCCGCCATCCGCATGGGATCGGTGGTGATCCCGCCGCCCCAGAGACTGTGGGTGAGAGAGCTCTACGAAGGCGAGGTGCGTTTCGTGGATGACAACGTGGGGGAAATCACCGCGGAGCTGAAGCGATTGGGGATTTACGATGAAACGTTGATTGTGTTCGCCTCGGACCACGGCGAGGAGTTCTGGGAGCACGGATCCTTCGAGCATGGACACACGCTTTACGAGGAGCTGATCCGCGTCCCCTATTTCATCAAGCTCCCCGGCCAGGGCCCGAAGCTGCGGGAGGATAAGCGGGTTTCTACCGGCAGCATCTATGCCACCGTCCTCGACCTGTGCGGCATCAAGGACGACCCCAGGTGGCTTTCGTATCGGACTCTGACCCCCCTGTTCAGAAACGGCTTCCTTGACGATGCTCCGGTCCTGACTGCCTCTCCCCTCTATTACGAGGACCGGGAGGCGTGGATCCGGGGCTCGACGAAATGGATCCACTCCCGCGTTACGGATCGGCTGGAGATTTTCGATTTGACGCACGATCCTCATGAGCAACGAGACCTTTCCATGACGTCGCCCGAGAAAGCGCGCGAGGCCTTCGAGGATCTGGCCGGTTTGCACGATACCGACGAGGCGCTTCGCGAACACTACCGCATCAGGGGTGAATCGCCTGCTGCAATCGATCCCGAAGCCCTCGAAGAGCTCCGCTCCCTCGGCTACGTTCACTGAAGGGCGGCAATCGCCGAAGCCGCTCTCCGTGACTCAGCGCAAGGAGTGAGGAGGCGCCGATTTCAGCCAGGTTTGAAATGGCTCGCCGTCCTCCGGGCTCTTCCCCACCTCGCGGTCCAGGCGGGCGAAGATGGACTCGAGGTCGTGCACCGGTTCACGGGTGGATGAGAGCCGGAGGTAGGGGCTGCCTTCGACATCGCCCAGCCCTTCGAACTTCCGGCAGGAGGAGACCTTCGATGAGGAATCCGAAGAGAGGCCCAGCAACCATGCCGCAAACTTCGACCACCCCGCGGGGTTGCGGTAGCCGTCCAAACCACCCAGCGAATAGTCAGGCCTGACAAAGGAAAGATCCGCCGCGATGCAATCCTCCGCGTCCAGCCGATAGCGGTCGGGAAGAGGCAGGCCCCGGTAGAAATAGAACAGGGGCATCGCCGTCTCCATGACCCGCTCCCTTCCGTAGTAGTAGCGCAGGTTCTGGAGGACGGAAAAATCTCCGATGACCAGGCATCCGGCCGGAAGCCTGGCCCCCAGCGTCGAGGCCGCCGCGAAGGCCGGTCCGCGGTCGCGGTGGTACGGCAGGATCGTCTCGGACGCGTTGACAAGCCCGAGCAGGGCCAGCCCGGCGCCGCAAAGAGCGTAGACGGCCACCCGGCCGCGCTCGCGGCCCTCGTCTGCAAACTTGAAGAAATCCTTGATGGCCAGAGCGACGAGAAGGATCAACGGGAAGAGAGTCACGATGAAGAACTCCTTCTCGCCCGGAAACCACCAGAGGAAGAAGGCGTAGAAGGTCAAGAGCCAGATCAGGAGGAAGCGCCGCTCCGCGGCGAGCTCCGCGCTCCTCGACGATCGGATGACGTGCCACAAGACGAGTCCAGCCAGCGCCATCGCGAAACCGGAAATGACGAGGAGACGCAGGGACCATGGGAAGGTGACCATGTCCCTGATCTGGCTGTGGATCAGCCTGCCCACACCGAGAACGGAGAAATTCCGCACGGTTCCCCAGCCTGGGTTGGGCAAGAACGCATAAGCCAGACAGAAGCGCAGGAACCGAGCAGGGGCTGAGTCCGATCCGGTGGTGGAGAGTTGCGGGATGCTCCCCCCAACGTCCGCGTGGGTGAAGGCCAGGAGGTAGGCGAGAAGAACCAGGACACCGGAGAGAGCCAGGATCCAGAATCTCTTCCCGTCCCGTCCGCTTCTTTCTCCGACGAGCCAGTACGCCAGTGGAACGCAAATGAAAACATTGGACTGATGGTAGAGGATGCTGAGCGCGACGAGGACCGACACGGCCACGCCGACGAGCGGCGGCGTGGGGCTGCGACCTCGGCGCAGGAGCAACACCATCAGCAGCGCCAGGCTTCCCGTCGCCGGCACGTAAGCCTCCATCTGGGTGGAGTACAGCCAGAACCCTCGAGCCAGGAGGAGGAAGAGGGCCGCAAGGAGGCCTCCGGCGGTGGAAGACAACAGGTGTTCGGCCAGCAGAAACATGGAGAGGACGGCGACCACGGCCCAGAAGACATTGTGGAGCTGAGCGGCAACCACCGGATCGGGAGGCATCCCCGGAGAGACCAGGCCTTCCCGGACGACTCGAACCAGCGGGACAAAGAGGAGATGATGGGGGTGGTAGATCCCCCGCCCGGTCCTCGCCGAGAGGGCATAGTCCAGGCTGTCCGCCGTCTGCTGCGACGCCTTCAGCGACAGGAGAAGCACCGCCGTCAGCGCCGGAAGCGCCACGAGGAGAATCACCCGCCGGAGGCGGATCGAGTCGCCGCTCACGCCTGTGCGCCCGATTCCAGAGGGGGGGAGAGCATTCCAGGAGACGCTTTCATGATGGAGAGGAACTGGTCCGCCCGCAGCGGATCCACGGGAAGGACGTCCCGGCTCCACGCCCGCGCCGTGTCGGGTGACTGGAGACGCTCCGCCAGCGCCGGAGCGGCGTAGAGGTCCAGAGGCGGATCGTAGATGTAGTCCAGTTGGAGCCCTCGGTCGGCGAAATGCCCAAGCACCTGTTCCCTCTGCCGCACGCAGAGAGGCACCCGGAACAGGGCGATGTCCGCCGAAACCCTCAGGGACGAGGGAGTGAGACCGAGAGAGAGAAGCTTGCGCGCGCCCTCGAGCCGCCGGCACCGGTTGTCTTCGAAACTCTTGAGCTGGATCAGCGTCTTCGTGATTTCCCGTAAAAGCGGCTCGGTCCTGTAGTTGGCGTTGTCCACGCGGACCCAGCGGTCGAAGTGGTCCAGCCCTCCTCCTTCTTCCCGGGCCCGGAGCACCTGGGCGAGATCGTACGACATCCGGTGCCCCTGGCGCTCACGCTCTGCGGGATGGAACCGGTGGCGCAGGGCCGCCAGGGGGCGGCGTGTCATCGTCCGATCGGCCGCGTCCCGGATGAGGAGGCTGACGCCGTCACGCGCCCTCCGTCCTGCGCTGCGCCGGCGAATCTCCGACTCCGCTCGCCGGGCCAGCGGAATCCTCCTGTTCCCCTCCGAGAAGCAGAGGACACCTCCCACTCCGTCGACGTGCTTCGTGAGGCTGAAGGCGGCCACAGGGGAGATTTGACCGATGCGGCGCTCGCCGAAGCGGCTGTCGAGCGCCTGGCAGGCATCCTCGATGAGAAGTATGCCGTGCCGCCGGCATTTGTCCTCCAGGAGATCCATCCGATCGGGAATGCCGTACAGGTTCGTGGTCATCACGGCCTTCAGACTCGACCAGGTGCGGTCGTCCACTGCCGAGGGATCCAGGTTGCCCGTCGTTGGGTCGAGAGGACCCATCACGGGTATCAGGCCCGCCGCCAGGACCGTGAAGAATACAACGTCGTCATTGACGGGCGAGAGCAGGATTCGATCCTCGGGTCGCAACCACTCTCGGAAAGCCAGGTAAAGAGCGAGACGACCCGACGGGACGTACAACGCCTCCCGGTCGTAGCGCCTTCGGAAGAATTCCTCAATTCCGCGCGCGGGATCCGTCATGGGGCGGGTTTCTCCGACCCGGCGGCAAGCTCGCGGGCCCTCCGCGCCTGTCGACGGATCCTCCACCGATCCCGGGCATCCACGAGCCGCTCCGGGAGATGCTCCCGGACCCACAGCCTGGCGTCACGGAGCTTCGCGGTGCTCAGGTAGGCGAGGGCCCCCACCGGGCCCGGGGCCCCGATGCGTGCGCGCTGGACGTAATGGCTCGTCGTCCCCCAGCGGGTTTTGAATTCTTCCACGCCCCCCAGGAAATCGTAGGACACGAGGCCTTCGGCGATGCTCTCCCGGATGGCCATTCCCCGCAGCACGACTCCAACGCCGCCGACACCCTGGGGGCGGAAATGACGATCGAACGCCTCCTGGAGGGAGTGCAGAACGCCACGGAATGCGAAGCCGAATTGCGCCGCCCGGATCACTCCGTCCACCTCGAGATGATAGAAGCGCAGCCAGCCGCGACGCAGGTAACCGTCCGCGATCTCCCTGTAGAACGCCCGCTTGCGCGGATTGTAGAAGGAACCGGGGTGCCCCTCCGCTTCCCACCTCCCCTGGTGCATTTCGAAAAAACGATCCAGGTGTCCGTCAAGCTCCTCCTCCCGGCCGGTTCGCACTAACCTCACCTTGAAATTTTTCATCAATTTGTTCGTGCGGTAGCGGACAGTTGTCCTGAATTTGGTGGCCAGAGAGCTCAGATAGGTTTCATAGTCGGCCGTTAACAGGATGGAAGAGCAGGGGTGCCGCTCCAGGTGAATTCGATCGGGCGCGCGAGCGCCTAAGAGTCGAATCAACAGATCCGCGGAGGGCTGATCATGCCTGAGCCCCCGGAGGTTGGCCAGGGTCCATTGTCCTTCCAAGAAGCGCGTCAGCGCAGATACAAACTCCTCCACGGCGTCCTTCCGCGCGAGGATTCCCAGGTATTCCGAGCCGACCCCCTCGTCTCCAAGGAATGAAAGGACCCTGGGACCCGACAGCACGCCCGACCCGAGGCGTCGGCGATAGAACGGCGCCAGACCCACCAGGACCCCCGATTCATCGCGCGCCGTGACCAGAAGCGATTCGCGTCCATCACCGTAGTGCCTCATCCAGGCGATGATCCAATCAGGGCTCAAGAAGATCTCGGGCTCGGACGCCTCCTCCAGCAGACGGCTCCACTCGGGAAGAAGCCGCTGGGCCCATTCCCTCGAGGGGACCCTCTCGATATTCAAGTCGAGAACCTTGCCTCGCGGGCGGGCAGGTAGGAGGTGCGCCGACCCAGCGGCCGGGCCAGGTCGCCCGTACGATGGCGGTCCGCCCAGGCCCGGGAGAGCAGCTCGAATGACGCCAGGAAGGCGGGCACATTTCCCGGCAGACAACGACGCAAAGCCAGACGATCATCACCGCGACGCACGGTCCCCGGCTCCGTGGTGACGGCGCAGCGGTAGCCAGCCTCGGCCACCAGCCTGCAGGTGATGTTGCTGAGATCGGGGAAACGACCGTTGGGGTAGGCGAAATCCAGGACGGGCTGTCCCAGCATCTGCTCGAGGTCTTTGCGGGACCCATCGATTTCCGCCCTGGCACTTTCGGCTTCCAGCGCCGAAAGGATAGGGTGCGTCCTGGAGTGGGCGCCTACCGTGAAGGGCTGCTGGATCATGCGGCGGAGCCGATCGGGCCCAACCACTCGATCCACCTCGGGCGGGCGGACGTATCCACCGGCCTCCACAGCCAGACGGTCGAGGATCTCCTGGCGCCTTCCCTCCTGGGTTTTGAGGGCCTCCTTGATCCTGAAATAGGCGTCGTAGCGGCTCGCCTCGTCCGCGACAGGCAGCAGGGGCCAGAGGCCCCGGACTTCTGGTATCGCCGCCCCGCGCCAGCGACCAACCAGCTCGCGGAGCGACGAAACCCAGTGGTCCCGGGATGATCCCACAAAGGCGCTGGGTATGAAGAAAGTCGCTGGAACGTTGAATTCCTGCAGCATGGGTATGGCGAAAGTCACATTATTGTCGAGGCCGTCGTCGAACGTCACCGCGAATGAAGCGGCGGGCGGTGACTCGCCCCGGGAAACCGCGAGAGCAATTTCCTCCAGAGACACCAGACTGAGATGCCGTTTCAGGTACCGGAGCTGGTCGCGAACATTGGAGATGGCGTGACCCCGGGAAAAATACGCCGGGTCCGCGTCCGTGGTTCCGTGGTATCCGAGGATCAGGCAGGCCTGTCCGGACTCGAGCGTCCGTCGCAGCAGCGGACCTGTCAGACCGACACCATGGAGAACCGCGGCCATGGCATATTTGAGCAGACGCGTGATCAGCGCTGGAAAGCGCCCGCCGGGCGAAACTTCCTGCAGGTGCGTTCGCAGGTCCTGTCGGAGAGACCGCCAGGTCTGGGTCACCGGCGCAGTCGTGGAGGAGAAATGCTGAAGAGTCGCGCGCACGCGTGTCCCTGAAATCGGACGGCTACCTGAATCATGCGACACGCAGCGTGTCTGCGTCCGGCGGAGAGGATTCCGATCGCAGGCACGAAAAATGCTGAGCGGTAGCCGAACATTTCACGTCAACGGCTGCTGTTCTCAAATGCGAGAGCTCCGATCCTTGTGCGACTGGCCTCAACTCGTGCATCATAATTCCGTCAGCCTGGCGAAGCAATGGGCGCGGGCGTCGAGTTGCCCTGCGCTCGGCGCGAACGCGACCCATGCGATGACTCGGATGCGCGATTGTGATGGGGGGATACGGCGTTGAGCTCGTCACGGCGTCTCGTCGTGGTCCTTGGGGAGGGAATCGCGATCGGGCTCTTCATCGGGGGCGTCCTGGGGTGGTGGGAGGTCTGGCTGAATTCCGACCTGACCCATCGGATGTATTGGCTGGCGACTCAACGTCTGGCGGGGCCGATGGTGCCCGGAGCGGGCTGGGGGGCCCTGGCATCCGCAACGCTCGCCCTGCTGCTGGGGGAGCTGGCCCGGCGGGGGCGGCGACCTTTATGGATCGGAATCGTCTGCCTGGAACACCTGTGGATCGCGGCACTGGCCGCGCTTGCATTCCCCTTTCGCGATACGGTGTTGCTCCTCCACCGATTCAGCACGTACGGTCTCACGCGAACGGTCTTCGGGTCGATCGCCGCGGCCTCTTTTCTCCTTCTCACCGGGCGCTCGTTGGATGCACTGAATCGCGCGTGGAACTCCGGCGACCTCGATATCACCGATGCGGAGGCGCGGGGACGTGCGAGTGCCGGCGGGATTACCGGGCGCCGATTCGCTGGATTTCTGCGCGCCTGGGGAGCCTTGAGGCGACTCCGCTTCGTAATCGCCGTCCTGGCCCTGGCATCGGCCGGGTTGCTGCTGATCCTCTGGGTTCTGCTGCCGCGGCTGTCCGCCGTCCGGGCCTCCGGGCGGCCCTCCGTCATCCTCGTGTCGATTGACACGCTGCGCGCCGACCGCCTTGGCGCTCTGGGCTCAGCGCGCCCACGGACCCCCCTCCTCGACGGGATCGCCACCGAGGGGATGGTCTTCGAGCAGGCGATGTCCGCCGCGCCGTGGACACTCCCTTCCCACGCTTCGTTGTTCGCGTCGCGTCTTCCGTTCGACCAGCGTCGACTTTGGGACTACAACCACGAGGTCCCGCTCCGCCAGACGTTGCTCGCGGAGTGGTTTCGCGAGGCGGGCTACCGGACGGCGGCCTTCACCGGGGGTGGCTACGTTTCCTCTCGGTGCGGTTTCGGTCAGGGTTTCGAAATCTACGAAGATCACGACGAGTTGATCGAGGGCGGCCCCGAGACGATCGCGGCCGCGGCGCTGGCGTGGGTCCGCGCCGTCGGGAGGGCCCCGTACTTTCTTTTCGTCCATACCTACGAACCGCACTACCCTTATCTGCACGCCGATTTCGCCAATCCCGCCGATGCCGGTCGGCTCCCCCGCGTGGTGTCCCCCAAGGAGGTCGATGCGATCCACCGCGGTGAGCTCATCCTGTCCGAGGCCGAGCGCCGTTACGTGACGGATCTCTATGACGGGGACGTCGCCCACGCCGATCGAGTGATCGGGGGCTTTCTCCAGACACTGACACGCCAGGGGATTCTCGACCGCGCGCTCGTCGTGGTGCTCTCCGATCACGGGGAGGAACTGTGGGACCGGGAGCCCGCCTACAGTCCGGATCACGGTCATTCGCTCTACCAGGAGCTCGTCCACGTGCCGTTGGTGGTCCGCTGGCCCGGTCGAGTCCCCGCGGGGTCTCGGATCCGAAAACCCGTGAGCCTGATCGATCTGGCACCCACGCTCCTCGCGCTGACCGGACTCCCCGGCGATCCGGCTCACCAGGGCAGGAGTCTCGCGCGGACAATGCAGACGGGCGAGGAACCGCCGCCGCGGTCGATCCTGGCTGAGGCGATCGAGTACGGTCCGGACCGCTTCATGATTCGGGAAGGAGACCTCAAAGTCGTTCTCACCCCCTACCCGAATCGCTTTAACCTCGTCCCGATCCCGGCCCACACCCTCGAGGTCTTCGACCTTGCCGCCGACCCGCTGGAACGACACGACCTCTCCGCCCACCTCACGAAGCCGGTCGCCGAGATGGTGGACGTGCTCTGGCGGCGAGCGAGGGGGGTTCTGAGCGGCGCGGTGCGGCAGGACGATCAGGGCCCGCCCCTCCCGGAGGATCTGCTTCAACAGCTGCGTTCCCTTGGTTACCTGCACTAGGAGGATGTCCCTGCTCCGGAGAATCGGTACCCCCCTCCTTCTCATCGCCGTTTCGTCTTTCCTCGCGTTGTCGCTGTGCGAGATCGGCTTGCGGCTGTTCCGGCCGGTCCAGTACCTCAAGCCCCCCACCCCGATCCCGCCGGAGAAGCAGGGGGAATCGCTCTACCGCCCTTCACTGGTCCCAGGGCTCAGCTACGAGATGGTTCCGGGACGCGACGGTTCATTCGAGGGGATGTCGGTTCGAACCAACAGTCTCGGCATGCGCGGTCCGGAGCCGACCGCTGCCGACCCGTCGCTCGTGCGAGTGGCTGTGGTGGGGGACTCCTTCACCTTCGGCTTCGGGGTTCCTGAAGAGAAGACGTACCCCAGCGTGCTGGCCGGAATCCTGAATCGGTCGCCGGCCGGCCGGGAGCACCGCTTCGAGGTGTTGAACCTGGGCGTGGTCGGTTACAACACCCGGGACGAGGCCGTGGTTGTGGAGCGCCGGGCCCTCGCTCTCGATCCTCGCCTGGTCATCGTAGGATATGTCCTGAATGATCCTGAAATCGATCCCCGCCCGTCGCTCCACAAGTACTTCGATCCTCCCGTCTGGTGGAGACACTCCCATGTCCTTCGGCTTCTTCATCTGGGATGGAACTGGCTGGACGTCTGGCGGTACGGGGGAGGGGACTACATCCGTTATCTGCACGCCCCCGACCGCGACAAGTGGCGCAGCGTGGTGACCGCCTTCGGGAAGATCGGCGATCTCACGCGGCAGCACGGAACGCGGGTCCTGGTCGTTATCTTCCCCATTCTGCCCGAGGACGAGTGGACCGGCTATCCTTACACCGACCTGCATCTTCAAGTGGTGGAGGCCGCCCGGAAGGAAGGATTCGAGGTCGTGGATCTTCTGCCGGTTTTCAATCGCTACCCTCCCTCCGAACTCAAGGTGTCGGTGGAAGACGGCCATCCCAATCCGCTCGGTCACGAGCTGGCGGCCCAGGCCATCGCCGACGCATCCCTACCCCTCATCAAGTGAAGAACGATAGGTGGCTCTGGGCCATCCTTCTCCTTGGGGCGGCCGTTCGGCTGGTCGGTCTCGGCCGGCGCAGCCTTTCCTACGACGAGTGCCAGCAGTTCTGGGCTTCCCAGGGTAACGCGTTGATCTCGAATCGCGAGATCACTCTGGACCCCCCGGGCTTCGCGTGCCTGCTCCACCTCCACGCCGCGGCCGGTCGCAGCGAGACCTGGCTGCGTCTCCTGCCCTGCCTGTTCGGGATCCTGGCGATCGCCGCCGTCTACCGCCTGGCCGTGGCGGGCACTGGAAAATTGTGGACGGCCCGGGCGGCCGCCTTCTTCATCGCTCTTGCTCCCTACCCGATCCGATATTCCCAGTCCCTTCGGGTCTACAGCCAGGCGATGTTCTTCGCCGCCCTGCTCGTCGTCGCGTTCCTCGAGGCGACGGACGAGGAAGACCGCCGGGGATGGCGCGGCGCCGTCGTCCTCGGGTTCGCGAGCTTCGCGGCGCTTCTCTCCGTCTATGGCAGTGTCTGGCTCATCCTGATGATGCTCATCCTCCTTGCCTGGCGCGGACGTCGCGACAGAGGGCGCGCGTGGTGGCGGGCCCTGATCGGCCTGGCTGCGGGAACCGTCCTGGCGATTCCCTGGTATCTGCTCTCCCTCCCCGTGCAGCTCACCGAAGGGACTCCTTCCTCCTTCTACGAGGACAAGTTCCTTCCCCTGTCGCTCCTGCCGGCCGTTCGCTTCCTCGTCCGGGGCACCCTGGATCTCTTCGCCTTCTTCTCCTTCATCCATCCCGGAACCGGCCTGCTCTTCGGCGCATTGGCGGTCATCGGGATGGTCCACCTCCGTCGGCAGCGGCGCGGCGCGACCCTGCTGGTCGTCTTCCTGGGAAGTCTGGTGTCGGCGGCCGCCGCCTCCGCATTTCGCCTCTACCCGTACGGAGGGACCCGGCAGATGCTGTTCGCCGCGCCCCTCTTCTACGTGCTTGGCGCGGCAGGCATCGAGTCGCTGCGCAGGCATTTCCGAGGCGTGCCGGCTGCCGCCCTGCTGCTGGCGATCGCCGGTGGATGCGGAGTCTTCCTGTACCGGTACCACACCGAGCCCGGGGGCCAGGAGATGCGTCCGGTGATCGGCTGGCTGGAAGGCGCGGCCCGGCCCGACGACCGGATCCTGGTCAACAAGGACGCGCTTCCCCAGTTCCGGTTCTACTATCGCGGGGACCCGGCCCGCATTGTCGTGGGCAAGGTTTCGGTGATCCGGGACTACATCTCCGAAGCCAATCGGCTGATGGCCACCGCCCCGCGATCCCGATGGTGGCTCGTCTTCTCCCACGGCTGGAGCGCCGAACGGCGCCGGGAGCTGGAGGCGATCGATCCCCGATTCCTCGCCGGGGAGAGATTCGAGGCGTACCGGGCCGCCGCCTACCTTTTCGAACCCCGGACCGGCAGTCCCGCGCCACCCCGGGACGGAGCGGTTCCGTGACGAAGGCGGGGCGTCCATGGCTGGGTGGGCTGGCGCTTCTCGGGGCCGCCCTCGTTCTCTCGCTGCTTCCGGGGGGAACGACGGGCGGGGCGTCCGGCGCGATCCTCGCGCTGATCTTGCCCGGCTACGCCCTCCTGATCTGCCTCGGCACCCCGGCCCGACTCGACGGGCTGTCGGACCTCCTCGAGTGTGTCGCCGCCTCTCTTGCGATCACTCCGCTCGCCCTCCGACTGGCCGGCACGATTCTTCCCTTCGACCGGCTTCACGTGATCGGCGTGCTGGCCGGGGTCGCATCGGGGCTGCTCGTCCTCGGCGCTCTCCGCCCCCGGCCCGCCGTCGCGCCCTCCCGCAGGAGGATTCCGCCCGCCGTCTTTGCGATCGTGATCGCGACACTGCTGCTGCTGGCGCCGACACTGGCGATCGGCCCGACCCCTGATGGAGGGGAGACGCGAGTCAAGGGGTGGGACCTGAACAACCATCTGGCGATCGCCGAGTCGATCGCGACCCGGGGGCTGCCACCGCTCAACCCGTTCCTGGCGAGCGATTCCCCCTTCTATTACCACACCTTCCTGCACATCCTCCTGGGGGCGATGCTGGTTCTCGCCGGGGAGGGCGCCCATTCCTACCTGCTGATCTCCTTGTTGACGCTTCTGCTCGCGGCCGTCTTCCTCGTCACGTTCTACCGGGCGGTCTCGGAGATCACCGGTGACGATCGTATCGCACTCCTGGCGCTGCCGCTGGTGAGTCTGGTCGGCGGGTTCGACCTGGTTCCGATGGCCGTCAAGGCGCTCTTCGAGAAGGACGGGATCCATTTCCCGGTGACCTTCATCCTGCGGCACTGGAACGTGGACGGCTGGGTTTCCAACAGGGGGATGCTGGTGCCGAGCTTCTTCGCCAGCTTCTACTGGGTGCCCCACGCGATTGCGGCGGTCGTGGTCCTTCTGCTGGCCCTGCTCTACCTCAGCAGGACCGCAGGCGGCACGGGAACTCTCGTCACGGCCGCGGTCTGCCTGGCCTCAATGGCCGGCTACAACGGGTACGTGGCCCTGGGCGGAGCGGCGACCCTGATCCTGCTGCGGGGCCTCGATGCGGTGCGGTTCTTCGTCTCCGGATTCCGGGCCGGCCGCGACGCTCTCCTGCGCGGCGTCCTGGTCGCAGGCTTCGCGATTCTCCTCAGCCTGCCGGTCCTTAGTCTCTACGTTGGCCAGCGAGGCGACATCGACAAGTTCCGCTGGGTCCGCCCGACTCCGATGGTTCCCTTGCAGATCTTCGTGGAGTTCGGTCCGGCCCTCATCCTGGGTCTTTTGGGCTTGGCCATGTCCTGGCGTCGGGAGGCTGGAAGGGACCGACTGAGCCCGTTTCTTCTGATGGGCGTCGTGAGTCTGCCTCTCCTCTGCTTCGTGGCCTCTACGGGCGAGAACAACGATTTGGCGATGCGGATGTCCCTGTTCCTGTGGATCGGCCTGGCCGTTCTCAGCGGCGTCGCCCTGAGTCGTTTTTTCCCGGCTTTCCCGGGTCACGCGCCCATGAACCGCACGGCCCGGATCGGATCGCTGGCTGCGCTGGCGCTCGGGTCTCTTTCGGTTGCCTGGTTCGCGGTCGGGGCCGCCGTGGCCAAGCCGGCCCTCCCCGCCGATGAGGTGGCGGCCGGCCGGTGGATCCGGACTCATGTCGCGTCGGGTGGCCTGGTGCAGGGGTCTCCTCTGCGGAACAATCCGGAGCTCGTCTACCTGAGCGGGCATCCGGCGGTCCTCTCGGACACCTGGGCCGGCGAACTGTTCTACGCGGATCCCAATGACTTCGCCCGCCGGATGGCCTCCCTGCGCGAGGCCTTCTCGGACCCCGATGCAACCCGGGCCTGTTCCATCCTGCGGTCGCTGAAAGTCGCGGCCCTCGTAGTGGGTCCCCCGGAGAGACGCGACTTCCCGATCCTCCTCCTCCCCGCCCCCTGGCCATGTCTGGCCGAGGGCTATCAACGGGGCACCTATCGGGTCTACCGGCTGGTGCCCTGAAGAATCCTCAAATCCAGAGTCAAGGTGCTGGCGTCAGCGGACTTCGGCGGATGAACCGACGATCTCCGCGGGGAGCGTTTCGCTCGCGGAGCCGCGGACCGATGCACGATCGAAGAGGAGATCCGATCTCCCGGGCGACAGCGCCTGGAAATCGATGAGGAGGATCGCGCCCGATCCGCTGAATGTTCCGGACGATCGGACGAATGACAGCCCCACCGCCAGATCTCCCGGTCTGCCGGGGTTCACCGAAGCGAGGAAGATCGGCTGGAGAGAGCGGCCGTTCAGCGCCGGTCCGGTTCGGGCTCCGACGTACTGGAGAACGCCGGGATCGAACTGGAGATGGAAGGGGACGCTCGTAATTTCACGCGCACCGGTCAGGACGACCTGCACCGAGAACGTCTCGCCTCGAGAGACGGCATGTCGATCGGCGGCCAGGGTCAGGCGCAGGGGCAGATCGTCCTGCGATGCCGTCGCAGTCGCCGTGCTCCCGGACGGTTGGGATCCTTCCTGAGCCCCGGGATGGTCGTGATTCGCGTCCGTGACCTGCTGGGTCGGTGCAGGCGTCGCCGGAGGAGGAGGCGCGAAGTTTCCCGCGATCCATCCCACCGACGCCACCTGGTTCACGACGGACTGCGGATTCTCCCGAGACGCCGCCGCGGGCGCGCCTGAGACGAGGCCGACCCACGGCCTCGTCGGTGATGCTTCGATCCGTTCTCGCGATGTGTTGTCCATGGCCGGCCGTCCCTCGGCCGGGCCACTAGGGACGGCTGCCCTCGCGCGGAGCGGGGCGTTCGCCTGACGCAACGCGCCCGGTGCGGGCGGAGGCACGGCAGCCTGCCCCTCGCTCATGCGAGGCGTCGAAGCGGTCCTCGAGACTGGAATCGGGACCACGACGGTCTCGCGGGGTGTGGGTGCGGGGGGCACAGGTCCGGCCGACCGGTATGAGGGGAGCGGCACCGGCGCCCCGGTCATGACTGCGAGTGTGGTTTGCGAGGTCGGCATTCCCGAAGCGGGTGGACGCCCGTAGTGGTAGTAGTCCCACAGAGGAGCCGCGAGGAGTGCCCCCGCCATGAGCGCTGCCGCCGCCATGATGGACCAGTAGACGGTTCGGTTCATCAAGGCACCTGGACGGAGCCACCGTGTCCGGGGCCGAAGGAGGCGGCGACGACCGTCCCGTTCTCGTCGATGATCTGGTTGTTGATCGAGCCACCCGAGCCGAAGTCGACGGCGCCCGAGCCGCTGGCCACCCTGACGAAATGAAAGGTGATGAAGATCGCGTTGCCGGTGGCGGAGACGCTCGAGTCAGGCCTGAAGAGGGTGCCGCTGACCATGACCACCCCCGGCGAGGGATTGGTGACGAAGAACTGCGGTGCGATCGGCGGGCTTCCCTGCTGGAGAAGAGGGCCCGGTGTGAAGCTCTGGTACCCGATCACCGAGGACAGGTAGTCGACTTCGAACCCGACCGTGAAAATTCCCGAGAGATTCGTGACCAGGACGCTGATGTCGACGGAATCACAGGAGCTGCCCAGCGACAGGAGATAGACATCCCCTGCTCCCGGTGTGCCGATCGAGCCGGTGTAGGAGATCGAGGTGCACGGGATCACGTCGTTTCCGTCGTTCCCCTTGCCTTTGCAAGCCAGGCCGAGCACCAAGAGCAGCGCGATGACAGATGCGGCGCGTTCCGGCAGGCCTCGTTTCTGTCTTATTGGAATCATGGGCAAACGGCCAGCCGCTGACCGAGGTAACTCACGAAGACGTCGAGATCGACGCCTCCCACGTCACCATCGCCATCCAGATCGGCCCCCGCGAGGTAGGCGCTCTCGGAGCTGAGCGTGTTCCAGGCGCGGGCGAGGAGGTTCAGGTCGAGCAGGTCGATCTTGCAGTCGCGATTGATATCCGCGGTCTTCACGACGGTCAGAGCGTTCGGTTTGCTTGCCGTGCCGCCGTCGGGATTCGTGACCCTCAGCGCCCGGGGCCCGAGGATCGCGGAGCCGCTGACGACGATCGAGGCGGTCAGATGGCTCGAGTCCAACAGGGAGGTCGAGCCCACGCTGACGTCTGTACCCAGGCCCACGATAGCACCGCTCTGGAAATCGGTTCCGTTCACCTGGATCGACTGGTTTCCAGTTTGGAGGATGTAGAGCGATTGGGTGCCGAGCTCGAGCGCGCCGTCAATGGTAGGGAGCGTCGTGATCGTCGGCTGGACAGCGACCTCGTTCGATGGCTGGCTCTCGTTTCCCGCGAGGTCGTAGGCGGTGACGACGAAGTAGTAGGTCGTGTTCGCCTGGAGGCTCGGGATTGAACGAGCGTTGTTCTGGCCAGCGATATTGATGGTGGGGAGGGTGTAATTGCCCGAAGACGTGCCGTAGTGGATGCGATACCCAGCCAGGTCCGACTCCGTGTTGGCGTCCCAGGCGAGGTTGACGACCGTGTCCGCTTGAAGGATGCCGGTCGGCCATATTAAAAGGATAAGGCCGATCAGCAATCCGATCGAGCCGACCACCGTGCGAAAGACCCCGCGGTGAGTCGTCATCGCCCCCCCCAGGCAGCCGGCGAATAGGAAAGCCAGGCACTGCCGACAGATGGGTCCCTGCAAGCGGGCTGCCACCACCAATAGTGTTATTCCCCGGTTCCTCCTTCGCAACCCTCTGATTCCAAATACTTCAAGTCCTGGACACATTTGGAGCATGGGGTGTCGGTGATGTGGCGCCCTGTCAACGTAATCGACGCTGACAATTTCGTGTCCTTCGGTGAGGACACCAGCATCCATCCGCTTCCACGTCCTGGCACCGCCAGGCGACAAGTGGCAGGAGGAGTCATCATCCCGCACCGGGGGAGCCGCGGACTCTGCAAGTATCCACGTCGCCCTGTTTGACACCCCCGCGTGCTTTGGCTACCATCGCGCCGGCCACCCTCTCCAGGTCCCAGCAATCGAGGCAGAAGGCCAGGAGCGGCCGCGGTGATCGAGGACGCGACGAACCATCGGCGTCCCGAACCGGGCCGTCGGGAGAGTCCGCCCGGCGTGGACAGAAACGTCAAGCTCAGGCTGGAAAGCCGCATCGGCTACGTGGACCTGGTTCACGAGATGGCCGAGGGACTGGCGCGCCGGATGGGATTCGCGAAGTCGATGGCGCTCAATATCGGGCTGGCGGTGCGCGAGGCGGTGATCAACGCCATCAAGCACGGGAACGGGATGGACGCCTCGAAGGAGATCGAGGTGAGCTTCGAGCAGGACGACGGCCTGTTCCGGGTGCGCGTGCGCGACCAGGGGACCGGGTTCGACTGGGCCCACACCTCCAATCCGCTCGAGCGGGAGAATATCTTCCGCAGCAGCGGCAGGGGGATCTTCTTCATGAAACATTTCGTCGACCGGGTCGAGTTCCAGCGCCGGAAAGGGAAGGGGACCGAGGTGGTCCTCGAGAAGAAATTCGAGCCGTCCGGCCGTGCCGGACGCGGCGGCGAGGTCATCAAGCGGAGGAAGGGATGAAGGCGAACGCCAGGCATCACGGGAAGGTCACCGTCGTCGATCTGTCCGGGAAGATCACCATCGGGGAGGGGGACATCAAGCTGCGTCAGGCGGTGAACGCGCTTCTGGACGAGGGGCGCAAGAACATCATACTCAACCTGGGGGGCGTGTCCTACATGGACAGCGCCGGCATCGGCGAGCTGGTCGCCTGCTACAAGCGCGCCCGGGAAAAGGGAGTGAACCTCAAGCTCCTGAATCCCAACGGCAAGGTGCAGGACCTCCTCATCCTGACCAAGCTGCAGGAGATTTTCGACATCTATCGCGACGAGCGCGAGGCCCTGGCCAGTTTCTAGGACGAGCGCGCCCGATCACCTCCGCGGTCTCCCCGACTTGACGGCCGCCCCCGACAGGAGTATGGATGACTGCAGATCGGGGAGGCCGCGACACCGGACCCCGTCATCCAGATTCATTTTTCCCCCGTCCTCCGGGTGTCGAGCCGGCACCGATCATCGCGGAGGAATCACTCTATGACCGGATTGGCGTGGTTGCGTCGCCGCGGGCCTTGCTGCATCGAGACCCGCGCCATGTCCGACTGGCAGGTGGTGCATGTGAAAGGGAAGTTCGTCGCCGGCGAGCCGGAGAAGAAATTTCTCGCCGCCGTGGATGGCCTCCTGCAATCCGGGGCGACGCGGGTCGTCGTCGATCTGACCGAGTCGCTCCTGGCGGACGACAGCGTGGCGACCGCCGCCGCGGCGGCGTATCACCAGGCGCGCGAGAAGGGGGTCGACATGCGCTTCGTGGTGCAGCCCGGCAGGGCTGGGGGCTACTACCACATGGCCGGCCTGGAGATGAACATCCCCACCTACTCGCGGCTGACCGGGGCGATCGAGATCTGAGGGCGGGACGGCTCAGGGGAGCAGGCGCTTCCTGAGATCGGCCAGGTAATTGAGCGCCTCAATCGGAGTCATCTCGTCGATCCGGGCGTGGCGGATTTCCTCCAGGATCGGATCCTCCTCGGGCGCGAACAGACCGAGCTGGGCGGGCGCAGGTGTCGTCCTGCCGGGGCCTGACTCCGACCCGCCGGCGGGCTCACCGGACGGCGCCGCGCCCGGCGGGGCGGCGTGAGCGCGCGCCAGCTTCGGTCGCCCGTCGCGCGACAGCTCCTCACGCTCCAGGTTCGAGAGCACCTCCCTGGCCCTCTCGATCACCTCGCGCGGCAGGCCGGCCAGGCGGGCCACCTGGATGCCGTAGGACCGATCGGCGGCCCCCTCCAGCACGCGGCGCAGGAACACGATCGTGTCGTTCCACTCGCGCACCGCCATCGTCAGGTTGCACACCCGCGGTTTCAGGAGCGCCAGCTCGATCATCTCGTGGTAGTGCGTGGCGAACAGCGTGCGGGCCGCGACCGCGGGCACGTCGTGCAGGTACTCCGCGACGGACCAGGCGATCGACAGGCCGTCGAAGGTGGAGGTGCCGCGCCCGACCTCGTCCAGAAGGATCAGGGAGCGGACGGTGGCGTTGTTGAGGATGTTGGCGGTCTCGATCATCTCCACCAGGAAGGTGCTCTGGCCGCGCGCCAGGTTGTCCGAGGCGCCGACGCGGCTGAAGATCCGATCGACCAGGCCGATCTCGGCCTCCGCCGCGGGCACGAACGAGCCGGCCTGGGCCATCAGGACGATGAGCGCCACCTGGCGCAGGTAGGTCGACTTGCCTCCCATGTTGGGGCCGGTCAGGATGAGGATCTGCCGGTCCTCGACGTCCATGAGGCAGTCGTTCGGGACGAAGCGCTCCTGCTCCAGGAGGCGCTCGACCACGGGATGCCGCCCCTCGACGATCCGCAGCCGCAGGGAGTCGTCGACGTCCGGCCGGCGGTAATCGTGGATCGCCGCGGCCTCGGCGAACGCCGCCAGGACGTCGAGCGTCGCCAAGGCCCGCGCCGTGGCGCGCAGACGGGCCGCCGCCCGGGTCACCTCGTCGCGCAGGGCCGTGAACAGCTCGTATTCGAGCGTCTCGATCCGCTCCTGCGCCGTGAGGACCCTCACCTCGTGCTCCTTCAGCTCGGGGGTGACGTAGCGCTCGGCGCCGACGAGCGTCTGCCTGCGCTCGTAGTCGGCCGGCACCGCCTTCCTGTGCGCGTTGCTGATCTCGATGTAGTAGCCGAACACCTTGTTGTAGCGCACCTTGAGCGAGCCGATCCCGGTGCGCTCCCTCTCGCGCGCCTCGATGGTGGCGAGCGAGGCGCGGCTGTCGCGGCGCAGCGTCCGGAGCTCGTCGAGCTCGGGGTGAAAGCCGTCGCGCATCAAGCCCCCCTCTTTGAGCGCGGCCGGCGGATCGTCGGCGATCGATTCCTGAAGCCGCGCGTGCAGGTCGGCCAGGACGTCCAGGCCCGCCATGACCCGGGCCAGGGGAGGAGCCGTCAGCGCCACGGACCAGGCGGCGATCTCCGGCAGGACGGCGAGAGAGTCGCGCAGCGCCACGAGGTCCCGAGCGGTGGCGGTGCCCAGCGAACAGCGGGCCAGAAGGCGCTCGATGTCGTGGACCTTCTCGAGACTGGCCCGGACGGCGGCGCGCTCGGCCGGCCTCGCCAGGAGAAACTCGACGGCGTCCAGGCGCTCGCGGATCGCCTCTTTCGACAGAAGCGGGCGCAGCATCCAGTCACGCAGGAGGCGGCCGCCCATCGCCGTCCCGGTGCGGTCCAGCATCTCCAGGAGCGTCGACTCGCGGCTGCCGTCGCGCGCGTTTTCCACGACCTCGAGAGTCCGGAGCGTGGTGGCGTCGATCACCATCGCCTCGCTCGGCTCGTGCCAGACGACGCGGGTCACGTGCCTGAAATCGGCCTTGTGCGCCTCCTGCAGGTAGTGCAGGAGCGCGCCGGCCGCGCCCACCGCCAGGTCCCGTCCCTCCACACCGAAACCGGCGAGCGTCGCCGTGCCGAGGATCTCGTTCAAAAGCCGCGACGCGGAGTCGGCGGCGGTCATCCAGCCCGGCACGGCGCGGGTCAGGACGCCGTCCAGCGATTCCCTGGGAAGAAGAGCGTCGAGGGACTGTCCCTCCGGATGCAGGATCTCGCGCGGCCGGAACAGGGCGATCTGCGCGGCCAGGGAATCGCCGGAGCCCGGACCGCGGTGCTCCGACAGACGGAAATCCCCCGTGGACAGGTCGAGGTAGGCGCAGCCGAAACCGTCCGCCGGGCGTCCGCGCCCGGGTTCCCCCTGCGCCAGGACCGCGGCGATGTAGTTGGGCTCGGAGGCCCGGAGCTGCGCGGGGTCGGTGATCGTGCCGGGGGACACGACGCGGGTCACGGCGCGCCTGACGATCCCCCTGGCGGCGCGCGGGTCCTCGACCTGGTCGCACACGGCGACCCGGTGCCCCTGGCCGATGAGACGTGAGATGTAGGCGTCCGCGGCGTGGTACGGCACGCCGCACATGGGGGCCTCGTTCCTGGTGCCGCGTCCGCGCGACGTCAGGGTCAGGGACAGCGCCTTCGAGGCCACAAGCGCGTCGTCGTAGAACATCTCGTAGAAGTCGCCCAGACGGAACAGCAGGATGGCGTCGGGGTGCTGCTCCTTGATCGAGCGGTACTGGCGGAGCATCGGCGTGAGCGTGTCCATGGCGCTCCTTGACATTCGCGGGGCGCGCCATTATAAAGCAGCGTCTTCGATGTCCCGCATCCTCGCAGGAGTTCCTGCCCGATGAGCGAAGATCCCATCACCGCCGACGAGACCCAGGTGGCCCCGGACGACCTGAACGAGGAGGACAAGATCATGCTGATCTTCTCCTACCTCTGGGTCCTCGCGATCGTGCCGTTCATGGTGACGCGCCGCGAATACGTGCGCTGGCACGCCAAGCAGGGGCTCATCCTGTGCGGTGTCGCCTGCCTGGTGTTCCTGGGGGTCATCTTCGTGGGCGCGGTGCTGGCCACCATCTCCCGAATCTTCGCCTGGCTGTTCGCCTTCGGACTCATCAACCTGCTGCTCCTGTACCTGGCGATCGCGATCGTGTGCGTCATCAAGGCGATGCGCGGCGAGCGCTGGGCCATCCCCTTCCTGGGCGACCTGGTCGAGAAGATCTGAGGGATCGGAGACGCTCCTAGATGGGCGAGGCGATCCAGCACGCCATGGCGGCCCACGCCTGGGAGGCGCTGGTCTTCGTCTTCCTCCTGGCCTGGCTGGAATACGTCTTCCCCCCCGTGCCGGGCGACTCGACGATGCTGTTCGGCTTCTTTCTCGCCGGCTCGGGAGCCCTGTCGTTCCCGGCGGTCTTCCTGGCCGCGCTGTCGGGGAGCGTTCTCGGCGCCTTCACCGCGTATCGCCTCGGAGCGCGTCTGGGGCGCACGTACTTCTTCCTGAAGTCGGCCTGGGCGCGGGAGGAGCTCGACAAGGTCGAGCGCTGGTTCGGACGATTCGGGCCCCGCCTCCTGGCGGTCAATCGCTTCATTCCCGGCGTGCGGGGCTTCTTCCTCTACGCCGCAGGGATCGGGCGCATGGAGGCGCGCGGTGTCGTGATCTACTCGAGCCTGAGCAACGTGCTCTGGGTGGCTGTTCTCGCGTGGGGAGGAACCGGTCTGGGCTCGACCTGGGAGGACGTGCGCGTCGTGTTCCGGCGTTACGTCTGGGGGATCGCAGTCTTCCTGGCAGTCTACCTGGGGGTCTCGATCGCGCGGTCCAGGCGCAGGCGCCGGGCCGGTCTCAGGTCTTCTTCTTGAGCTTGGCCTGGATCGCCTTCAGCTGCGCCTGGCGATCGGGCTGCTGGGGCCGCAGCGTCAGCGACCGTCGCAGGTACTCGGCGGCATGGTCGAGCTGTCCCTTCTGCTCGTAGGCCTGGGCCAGGGAGTTGAACAGGGCGGTGTTGGGAGGGCCGGCGCGCTCGGCGCGGTGGAATTGCTCGATCGCCTTGTCCATGTCCCCCTGAATCGCGTAGACCGATCCGATGTTGAACAGCGCCAGGGGCTGATCCGGCTTGAGCTCGAGGGCCTTCTGGAAGGCGGCGATCGCCTCGTCGAGCTTGCCCTGCTTCGCCTTGAGCCCCCCCAGGTCGATCTGGAACTCGGCTTCCTTTGGGGCGAGACCGATGGCGGCGTGGAACGCCTCGTCCGCCTTGTCATACTGACCCTCCCGCATGAAGACCTGTCCCAGCCAGTCGTGATGGATGGCGGAGTCCTTGTTCTTCTCGAGGCTGGCGGTGAGCAGGCGCTGCAGCTTCATGATCTTCGCCGGCTCCTGCGTCGTCTGGTACAGGAGGAACAGCCGGCTCATCGGCTCGAGGGCCACCGGGTTCTCGTAGAGCGCCTCCAGGTACTGCTGCTCCGCCTCGTCCTTCTTGCCTTCGGACTCGAGGACCTCGCCCATCGCGGCGTGATAGAGCGCCTCCCTGGGGGCCGCCTGCAGAGAGCGCTCGGCCAGGGCGCGCGCCGACGTGGGAAACTTGCGTCTGAGGTAATCCACCACGGCGTTGAATACGACTTGAGGACTGGGGTCCTTCACGTGCAGACCGTCATCCGCGATGCCGCGCGTGATCAGGTCCGCCGACACGAGCGGCCCGAGCCGCCGATCGATCCCGGGCGACAGGATCTCGTCGGAATTGAATCCGCGGGCGGCCGCGGCCACCGCGGCGGTCATCCGCTCCTGGATGTAGATGCGCGCCTCGCGGCCGGTGCGGCCGCGATGGAAGGTCAGCACGTCCCCAGGCGACGCGCGCCCCGCGATGTGCACCGGCAGCTTGAACGCGGCGTGGTCCCTCGTGACGATATCGACCGGACCGTCGAGAACGACGGGAGCGCCGTCATAGACGTACAGACGATGGTACAGGGGCACTCGCAGGTGGAAGCCCGGGTCGAGCGGGACCGTCGTCCCGCCCGGTCCTTCGCGCACGGCGAAGCCGCCGGAAGGGACGTGCGCCACGGTCGCCAACCCGATCACGGCGAGCGCCAGCAGGGCCCACCGCCACTTTCCCTGAATGCGCATCCTCTGGCTGGTCTCCGCCGTCTCCGCGCCGGCGCTTCGCGCAACGCCGCGACTGGGGCGGCGCGCGAGTCTAACCCACGCCCCCACGGGAGTCAACGCGCGTATCCGCCGGGGGCGGCACCCGTCGATTCGTGTAGGATCCTCCGCATGCGGTCCTCGATCCTGCTGTGGGGAGCCATCCCGGCGATTCTGATCGCGACGACACCCCCATCGTGGGCCGAGGGGGAGACGGGGACGGCGCCGGTGCCGGCGGACGCGGTGAGCGAGGCGCGCAGCGTGGAGGAGGCCCTGAACGGTCTGCGGGGGCTGGTCGCGTCGTTCACGCAGACCGTGGAGTCGGCGGGGCTTCCCAGACCGCAGATCGAGAAGGGGACGGTCTACCTGATGCGGCCGGGCCGGATGCGCTGGGAATACGAGGTCCCGCGCGGCAAGCTGGCCATAGCCGACGGTCGCAAGAGTTGGGTCTACCTGCCGGAGGAGCGCCAGGTGCTGGTGGCGCCACTCGACCAAGAGGGGTCGCGCAGCGGCATCGCCATTCTGCTCCAGCGCGTGGACCTGGTCGGGTCCTTCGAGATCTCCTGGGGCGGGGGGAACGAGCGCGGTGCGCGACCGCTCCTGCTGAAGCCACGCGCCCCCAGGCCGGAGTACGACCACCTCCTACTCACTCCCGGCCCCGATCACCTGGTGAGAGTCCTGACCATCTTCGATCCGCTGGGGAGCCGCATCACCTATCGTTTCGACCGCCTGCGGCGGGTGGAGACGCTGGACGACGACCTCTTCCGCTTCGAGACCCCCGCCGGAATCGAGATTCAGGAGATCCCCCCGCCCTGAAGATCCTTCCGTGAGCGCCGCGGGCGGCGAGGTCGTCCGGGAACCTTGCAATGGCGCGGATCAGGATGCTAAGATCGCCCCCTTTTTCGCCCCCCGGAGGACCTGGTGGCGTCCGAAAACACCTTCGACATCATCTCGAAGATCGATCTGCAGGAGGTCGACAACGCCGTTCAGCAGGCCCTCAAGGAGATCCATCAGCGCTACGACTTCAAGGGGAGCATCTCGGACATCCGACGCGAGAAGGAGGCGCTCCACCTGGTCGCCGACGACGATTACAAACTGAAGGCGGTGACCGAGATCCTTCTGCAGAAGCTGGCCGCGCGGCGTGTCCCCGCCAAAGGGTTGACCTTCAAGACGCCGGAGCAGGCGACGGGACAGAGTCTCCGGCAGGAGATCGTCCTGCAGCAGGGAATCCCGCAGGAGCAGGCCAAGGAGATCGTCAAGATCCTCAAGTCGAGCGGTCTCAAGGTGCAGGCGTCGATCCAGGCCGACCAGGTGCGCGTCAAGGGGAAGAGCAAGGACGAGCTGCAGGGGGCGATGAAGGTCCTGCGCGATTCCTCACTCAAGATCGACATGCAGTTCACGAACTACCGTTGAGGGACCGTCGTTGAGCCCACGGACTGGCCATCGGAACGCGTGGAACGCTCTCCTTATCGCGGGCGCCGCGGCCCTTCTGTCCGTCCTTCTCCCGCCGGCTGCCGCGCTCGCGGACGAGGAGGAGGGCCAGGTCTCGATCCACGGCCGGATCATCGACGGGACGGGCACCGGGGTGGCGGGGCAGGTCGTGCGCCTTCTGAAATCACGGACCTATCTCAAGATAGGCGGCCTGCGCTCGCTCGACCAGAGCGCCGAGGACGTGCGGGCCACGACGGACGCGCTCGGTTTCTTCGAGATCGCGACCCGCAGGGACGCGGCGTTCCCTTACTACTACCTTCGTTTCTACGATCCGAAGACCTTCGACTCGGTGCAGTACCGCCTGCCGGAGGACCGGGAGATCTCGAAGAAGGTGCGCTCCGGCCGGCCGGTCCAGATCTCGGTCTCCCTGCAGCTTCAACCCGACTGGCCGAAGGTCAAGACCCTGCTCGAGACCTACTCGCCCGGCAGCCAGGTGGGGCAGGTCCTGCGATCGCTCGGCCTGCCGTCGAGCCGCGCGCCGGAAGGACCGGGACGCGAGCTCTGGACCTACGAGAAGGCCGGCGTGGCCTACCTCGTCGAGGGACCGAAGGTGATCGAGACGCGCACCCTGCCCGGCGGCGCGAAGAGCGCCACGGCCCCGCCCGGCAAGGACGAGGCGGAGCCCGCCGTGCGTGTGGACACGCCATGACCGACGCCGCTTCCGGACTGAAGACGGCGCGTGTGCGGCCCCCGAGACGCGGCGCCGCGACCCCGCCCCCCTCCGCGGTGCGCGCCGTGCGCTCCCTCCCCCCCGGCCTGCCGGAGATCATGCTTCTGGTGGGCGACAAGCTCGCCCAGGTGGAAGAGGAATGCCGGCGCCACCTGCGCTCGGAGGTCGGCGTCATCGATGAGATCGGCCGTTACATCGCCGAGGGGGGAGGGAAACGCGTGCGCCCGATCCTCCTGCTCCTGTCGGCGCAGCTCTGCGGCTACGAAGGCGACCGCGACGTGATGTTCGCCTCGGTGTTCGAATTCATCCACACGGCGACCCTGGTGCACGATGACGTCATCGACGAGGCGGCGCTGCGGCGCGGTCGAGGCTCGCTGAACGCGCGCTGGGGCAACGGCCTCACGGTGCTGCTCGGCGACTACCTCTACATCAAGTCGATGAACATGGCCCTGGCCGCCGATGACCTCGTGATCATCAAGATCCTGGCGGAGATCACCCTGAAGATGATCGAGGGGGAGCTGATCGCCGACAGGCGTCGTTCGGACATCGACATCAGCGAAGCGGAGCACCTCGACATCGTCCGGCGCAAGACGGCCTGCCTGTTTTCGGGGTGCGGCCGGGTGGCGGGGGTCCTCTCGAAGGCGTCGCCCGAGAGGGTGGCGGCGCTCTCCGACTACGGAATGAACCTCGGGATGGCCTTCCAGATCATCGACGATCTCCTCGATTTCACCGCGAGCGAGAGCGTCCTCGGCAAGCCGGTCGCCTCGGACCTGCGGGAGGGGAAGCTCACGCTGCCCCTCATCTACCTGCTCGAGAAGGGCGACCCGCGTGCGCACGCCATGATCCAGACTGTCCTCGAGGAGCGCGACTTCAGGACAGTGTCGCGCGAGGAGATCATCGATCTCCTGCGACGCGGTCATACGCTCGAGCGCACCCGGGATGTGGCGGTCGCCTATGCCCGTAGGGCGCAGACCGCACTTCAGGGGTTCAGTCCGTCGCCGGCCCGCGGCGCCCTCCTGTCCCTGCCCGACTTCGTGCTGCTCCGGCAGTACTGACCGGCGCAGACTTCCTCAACATCCTGCGGTTCGGGCCCGTGATACCCCAACATCTTGTCTCATTTCATCCTTTGAAGCGTGACCACTGTGCTAAAATCCGGGGCTCGATGGCCACCCACGTCCCCGGCCTTTCAGGCGACTGATGCCCCGCATCCTGAAGCTCGACCGGATGGAGATCCACGGGTTCAAGTCGTTCTACGGGCGGACCCGCTTCGACTTCCCGAACGGCATCACGGCCGTGGTCGGCCCGAACGGCTGCGGCAAGAGCAACATCGGCGACGCGATCTCCTGGGTGCTCGGGGAGCAGAAGGCGAGCTCCCTGCGGAGCGACCGGATGGAGGACGTCATCTTCAACGGCAGCGAGGGGCGCAGGCCGCTGGGGATGGCGGAGGTGTCCCTGCACTTCAAAAACCTTTTGTCCGACGGTCACTCGGCCGGGCCCGGGAACGGCCACGCCCGGGGCAACGGTCAGCCGGAGAACGGCAACGGCCAGTCCGCGGCGGTGGAGCAGGCCCCGGGAGCCGCGCTCCCCGGCGATCACGAAGTGCCGATCGCCGAGGCGTCCGAGATCGACCCTCTCCGCGCCGGCGCGCCGCCTCTGGCCGGAGCGGAGCCGGACGTCCTGCGGGTCACCGCGATCGAGGAGATCCCCGAGCAGGTCGTCGTCACGCGCCGGATCTACCGGTCGGGGGAGAGCGAGTACATCCTGAACGGCGAGCGCTGCCGTCTCAAGGACATCCAGGACCTCCTGGCGAGGACCGATATCGGCTCGCGGCTTTACTCCACCATCGAGCAGGGGAAGATCGACCAGGTCCTGGCCGCCAAGCCCAAGGAACGGCGCGCCATGTTCGAGGAGGCGGCCGGCATCCTCGGATACCGCACGAAGCGAAGGCAGGCCGAGCAGAAGCTCGAGGCCGCCCAGGCGAACCTGCTGCGCATCAACGACATCGTCATCGAAGTGGAAAAGCAGATCAATGTCCTGCGCCGCCAGGCGGCCAAGGCCCGCCGGTATCAGCGTCTGGTGGACGATCTGCGGGAGAGGAGGCTCGCTCTCCTGCGGCACCGTCTGGCGATGGCGGACGGCGAACGGCAGGCGACCGGCTCCGCTCTCGAGGCGCTGCGCGCGGACGAGGTCTCCTGCGCGGCGTCGCTCGCCGCCGACGAGGCGCAGCTCGAGCGCCTGCGACTGCTGCTCGAAGAAGGGGAGGCGGCGGCGCGCCGGCGGCGCGACGAGATCCACGCGTTCGATCTCGAAATCGATCGGATCCAGGAGCGTCTGCGCGCGGGACAGGAGCAGATGCGCGACCTCGAATCGCGCCTGGCGGAGGGCGGGCAGGAGATGCTGGGCCTGCGGACGCGCCTGTCCGAGCAGGAAGGGCGTCTGGCCGCCGCGGGCGCGGACATCGAGGCGATCGAGGAGCGTCTGAGCGCGAGCCGGTCGTCCACGGCCGCGGTCGCGGTCGACGACGGCGCGCGCGCCACCGAGATCGAGACCCGCGAGGCGGCGCTGGAGGCGGCGCGCGCGGCACTCCTCGATCGGATCGAGAGGATCGCCGCGATTACGCGGCGCGGCGCCTCGCTCGAGGAGCAGGGGCGCGTGGCGTGCTCGGCGCTCGACAGGATCGGGCGGGAGCTGGAGGAGCTCGGCGTCCTGCGGGAGCGCGCCGCGTCGGACGTGGAATCGCTGGCGCGGGAGTCGGAGGCCGGGCAGGAGCGCGCGCGGGCCTGCGCCGTCGAGCACGAGGGGGCGGCCGAGGCCGCGCGCGACGCAACGGAGCGTCTCGGCGCGGCCGAGAAGCGCGCCGAGGAGTTGAAGGGTCGCGGCGCGGTGCTGGCGGAGCGTCTCGCGGCATTGGCCGAAATGGAGCGGCAGCACGCCGGGTTCTCCGAGGGAGTCGGAGACATCCTGAAGGGGGCCTCAGGACTGAGGCCGCGGGGTGTCGTGGGGGACCGCCTCGATGTGCCGGGCGGCCTCGAGAAGGCGGTGGAGGCGACGCTCGGTGATCTGCTGGAGGCCGTGCTGGTCGGCGGGAAGGAAGACGCGGTCCGCGGCGTGGCGTACCTGCGCGGCAGCGCGCGCGGGCGCGTGTCGTTCATCGCCGAGGAGAGCGGCGCGGCGGCGGCCGATTCCGCCGCGGGCGGACCGCCGGAGGCGGACCGGCTGTCCGGGAGGATCGGCGGCGTGCCCTGCGGCCCCGTCGCCCGGATCCTCGAGCGCACCCTCCTGGTCGAGGATCTCGAGCAGGCCTTCCGCCTGCACGCCGCGAACCCCGCCTTCGCGTACGTCACCCCCCAGGGGGACATCGTCCGTCTCGACGGCTCCGCCACGGGCGGCGACGGCCGGGCCCTGCAGCACTGGCTCCTGCAGCGCCGGGCGGAGAAGGAGGAGATCACCCGGCGCATGTCCGACACCGCGGTGGCGCTCGACGAGATCGAGGGGAGTTTCGTCCGTCTGCGCGAGGATCAGACCGAGGTGCAGCAGCGCTTGAGAGTCGCGGCGCTGGCCGTGCAGGATGAGGCGCGACTGGCGTTCGAGCGCGATCTGAAGCTGCAGCAGGCCCGCGCAGAGACGGACCGGATCGACCGCGCCCTGCCTCTCCTGACGAGCGAGCGGTCGAGGCTGCAGCGCGATATCGCCGCGTGGGGCGGGGAGGCGGCGGCGCTCGCGGGGGATCTCTCGAAGCTCCAGGACGAGCGCCGCGCGGTCGAGGAGGAAATCCAGACGAAGGGGGCCGAGCTCCTGGCGCTGCGCACCGAGCTGGACAGCGTGCGCCGCGAGTCGGCCGAGGCGCGGGCCGTCCTGGCGGCGGCCGAGGAGCGCCGGCAGTCCCTGGCGCGCGAGCGGGACCGCCTGGGCGAGGTGGTGGGGGATCTCAAGACTTCGATCGCCCGGAGGGGCCGCGAGATCGACGAGGGGAACGATCGCGTCGCCCAGATCCGCGGACAGGAGGCGAGCTCCGAGCAGCAGCGCCAGGCGGCGCTCCAGGCGCGTGCCGAGGCCGCGTCGCGCGACGAGGCGGCGCACGCCGGGCTGGCCTACGAGCGCGGTCTCCTGCTGGCCCGCGAGCAGGCGGTCAAGGAGGGACGCGCGGCGCAGGCCACGCTGCGCGAGCGGCAGCAGGAGCACCAGCTGCGCCGGGCGCGCGCCGAGGCCGATCTCGAGCACCTGGAGCGATCCTGCCGCGACGAGCTGGCCACGACGCTCGACGCCCTGCGCGCCTCGCCGGCGCCGCCCGCCGACGGCCCCGGTCTCGAGGAGCGCGAGGCGGAAGCGCACCGAATCCGGGCCGACATCGAGGCGATCGGTCCGGTGAATCTCATGGCGGTCGAGCAGCAGAAGGACCTGGAGGAGCGTTTCTCCTTCCTGAGCGCGCAGAAGCAGGACCTGGAGGACGCCATCTCCGCCCTGCGCGACACCATCCGCACCATCAACCGCGAGGCGCGCGAGCGCTTCAAGAGCGCCTTCGCAGCGATCCAGGAGAATTTCCAGGAATGCTTCAAGACGCTGTTCGGCGGCGGCACCGCGGAGCTGCGTCTGGCGGAAGACGAGGACGACGTGCTGGAGGCGGGGATCGAGATCGTGGCGCAACCGCCCGGCAAGAGGCTGCAGAAGATCGGTCTCCTGTCGGGGGGGGAGAAGGCGCTGACGGCGATGGCGCTTCTCGTGTCCCTGTTCCGCTACCGGCCCTCGCCGTTCTGCATCCTCGACGAGGTCGACGCACCTCTCGACGAGGCGAACGTCGAACGGTTCACGAAACTTCTGCAGCAGCTCCGGAGCGACACGCAGTTCATCCTGATCACCCACAACCGCAAGAGCATGGAGGCGGCCGACCTCCTCTACGGAGTCACCATGGAGGAACCCGGTGTGTCCAAGATCCTGCCGCTGAGGTTCGAGTGAACGCCCAGGAGCAGTACTTCGTCGTCGCGGCCGACGGGAAGGAGTATGGTCCCGCCGACCTGGAGACGCTGCGCCAGTGGGTGCGCGAAGGACGCGTCGTCAAGGCGACGCACATCAAGAAGGGAAGCGGCGGCACCACGTTCGCCGGCAAGCTGCCGGAGCTCCTCGACCTGTTCCCGCCGCGCGAGCCCGCCGCCGACGCCTCGGCGCCGCCCGCCCTGCCCTCCACTCCGGCGGTCGCGCTGCCGGCCGAGTTCCGCGTCTGGGAATTCATCGGGGCGGGATGGAACCTGGTGAAGCCGCACTGGCTCGTCCTGGGCGCGATGTTTCTGATCCAGGGGCTGATCGGCGGCGCACCGAACTTCTTCGTGCATTTTTCCGGCACCGCGCTCCAGTTCATCATCGGCGGCCCGATCCTGGTCGGAATCTGGCGGGCCCTCCTGGGTGTCGTGGCGGGACGAAAGCCCGACATCGCCATGATGTTCCAGGGGTTCGATCGCTTCCTCGACGCCTTCCTGGCGAATCTGGTGATCGGCATCCTGACCATGCTCGGCTTCGTCTGCCTGATCGTGCCCGGGATCATTCTCGCGGTCATGTGGCTGTTCGCGATGCCGGTGATCGCCGAGACCGGTCTCGGTTTCTGGGAGGCGATGAGCGAGAGCGCCCGTCTGACCGAGGGATATCGCTGGCGCCTGTTCCTGCTCCTGCTTGCCTGTATCCTCGTGGCGATCCTGGGGGCGCTGGTCTGCTGCGTGGGGGTCTTCATCGCCATGGCGGTCAATTTCATGGCGCTCGCCCTGGCGTACCGGTTCCTCCAGGCGCGCAAGGGTGCGACCGCGGCGGCACCCGCGGCGTGAGACGGGAGCGCGCGTCGCGGCTCGCCGCCGGCCTCTCCGTCTCCGGTCTGCTCGCCGGGACCTTCCTCCTGCCTCCCCGGAATCCGTTGGCCTTCGATCTGTGCCTGCTTCACCGGCTCACCGGGATGCCGTGCCTGACCTGCGGTCTGACCCGGGCGGTCTGCCTGCTCGCGCGGGGGGAGTGGAGGGCCAGCCTGTCGATGCATCCGGCCGGAGGGCTGGCGTTCGTGGCCCTGATCGTCGCCTGCGTCTGGCTCCTGGCCGAGGCGGCGGCGGGCCGCGATCTGGGGGCAGGCCTGAG
>Ga0137381_10000026_pt1 | contig 90320 bp, 81 predicted proteins | sample SagtaG_16_FD_104808 | JGI IMG/M metagenome (GOLD analysis project Ga0137381, IMG submission 104808) | Vadose zone soil microbial communities from Sagehorn Ranch, Mendocino, California, USA - Sage2_L_115_16 metaG | ecosystem: Environmental > Terrestrial > Soil > Vadose zone | place: USA... | reverse complement strand
CGGAATTGGCCTCATACGCCTGGACATCCGCCTCAGCGACCCCCCCGTCCTTCACTGCGTGCCATGTGACAGTGACGAAGACGGTTCTGGTCATCGTCGAGGTGTTGTCCGTGCAGGACATGGTCGCACTGGATTCACCGCCATACGCCGCCGCGGGCAGTGCGGAGGCGAGCGCTAGGAGCAAGGCCATTCCCAGGGCTACCATAAGCAGACGTTTCATCGAGATCCCTCCATCTGTTCTCAGTGCCAACAATCAGGATTTCCCATACAGGGCTCTGTAATCAGATACGCAGCACAGTTACAGGACACCCTACACCACGGCAATACACCTCCATCTGCCATGGCACCCCTGCAGCCGTGCCGCCGCCGATGAAAATGGAACACGCCGGGGCTTGGTTGTATTCCCGCGTGGCAGTGCTACTATGAATGAATACTTGACAAACCGCAAGAGTGGTAAACTTTTCGGGCTCTTCCCCAAATTAAGTGAGCCTGGTTGCTTTGTTTTTAGACCAGAACAGCATTGACTGGGAAACAGTCTCACCGATGAGCTAGAGGCGATCTCATAGGCAGTGCCACGGCGGGCACGCTCCTGTTTGGCAACCCTACCTGAGTGGTTACGGGGACAGACTTATTCTGAAATGATATGGTTGGATAAAACGTATTCCTCAATAGAGTGGTGGTAGCATAAAGGTATATATTGGTCAGTTAATTAGAGGGAAATGCATACTTCCAGTGCTTCGCAAAAAGGGGGAATGCATGCTGAACAAAGCTGAAAATCTGGTTGGCCAGCAGCTTGCGGGCTATCGCTTGCTTGATATCTTCGGCAGGGGCGGCATGAGTATTGTCTTTTTAGCGGAGCGTTTGGATAATCCTCAGGAGCGGGTTGCTATCAAGGTACTCATGCCTTCACCTGTGACAACACCTGAAGAATTTCTTTCTTTCCAGACCCGCTTTCTTCGAGAGGCCCAGACCGTCCACCAATTGCACCACGAGCACATTCTGCAGGTGCTGGGTTATGGAGAAGTGGATGATATTCTCTATATGATTATGCCGATAATTACTGGCGGCACGTTGGCCGAACTCCTCGCCCGCAAGCATGATCCCTTGCCTTTAGCTGAGATAGCAGGGTATCTGAACCAGCTGGCGAGTGCGATTGACTATGCCCATCAACATGGTTTCTTGCATCGCGATATTAAGCCGAGCAATGTCTTACTCGATGAGCAGGGAGGGGTCTATCTTGTCGATTTTGGCATTGCACATCTTTTTGAGAGCGGCCTCTCTGCAATCGATCAGGCGCTCACCTCGATAACTACTACGGGAAAGATATATGGGACGCCAACCTATATGGCTCCCGAACGCTTCAAGGGAGAGCAAGCTGGGCCCGCAACAGATATCTATGCACTCGGCATTCTCCTGTACCAACTTGTCACGGGTCAAGTTCCTTTCAAAGCTGACAGTTCAATTGCCATAGCAATGAAGCATCTCAATGAGATGCCCCCTTTCCCTCGCTCTTTACGTCCTGGCCTGCCTGAGCCTGCAGAAGCGGCAATTCTACGGGCACTTACCAAGGAACCCGCTGGTCGCTTCGCAACTGCTTCTACACTTGCAGAGGCATTTGACGCTGGTATTAAGGGACAATGGGTGGCAGGATTGCTTCCTTTGTCACCATTCCAGGTCGGGTCACCAGATCTGGCCGAGACGCAGGAACAAGAGGCACAGCCAGCACCTCGTGTTCCTCTTCCAGAAGGCCCTTTCCAACCTAACCCGTTGGTGCTTGGCCCTGCATTCGCGTCTGTCAAGGGCGAAGTGCCGCTTGCAGATGAACTAACCCAGGCTAACCCGCCGCCGGTTGTCCAGTCAAGGTCCCGCCAACGGAGTGGTGGGCGTACGCTGTTGCTCATTGGAGCAATTCTGGGAGCCGTGATATTACTGATCCTGCTGCCACTGCTCGGATTTCTGAAATTAGACTCGTCACCTGACCCAGGGAAGCAAGTTATTCCTGCCAGTACAAGCGTGGTGCCGACAAGAACTGGGATAATACCTGCATCGTCTGTCGGGGTGACGCCGACACCGAGTCCTAAAACAACGCCTTCGCCATCACCAACACCGACACCGACATCGACACCATCACCAACACCGACACCAAGGCCAACACCGACGCCTAAGCCGACACCCTGAACATCCTGCTAAATGCTTCCAAGTTGACCATTTCTATCGTCACCTCCTAGAGGTTCAAAGCGCAATGTCTAATTAGGGCTATATCGCATTTGCTCAACATGAGAAAGCTCTCATCTGCTTGCAATGTTCCTCTCATCAAACCTTGCTACACTAACGAGTGTAAAGTGATTTCACAAGAATCACCCATCATAATATGTGTAGGCAACAACTAATAGCATAACATAGCCTGTTTCAACAGCAAGCAGGAGGCAACGAAAATGCTTCAACAAGAAGAGTATGGAATATATGAATCATATCCATTCTTACCACAACACTCACAGTCTGCATATGTAGGCGTCTTAAATGAGCCTCCGGTCAGACAAACTCTCTCAGAGCAAGATACATCCGAGCCACCTCTCTATCCTGCGGGGCCGCAAGACTCACCACCACCGCCCCGCAAGCGGCCTGGCCGGAGAGGAGCAATCTTACTTCTCACGCTCGTACTCGCCGTCATCCTTGGGACGGGCCTCTTTGCTGGCTGGGAATTTGCGGGCCAGAGTAGCAATAGCAGTAGTACACCCACAAGCTCACAAGCAAAAACAACTTCATCATCTACTGGAACAAACATAGAAACTCAGCAAGAGGCTGCCATTGCAACGATAGAGCCAGCCGTCGTCGAACTCAAAGTGAAGACCGCGCAAGGACTACAGATAGGTTCAGGGGTCATCATTGACACAAAAGGGGACATTGTGAGTAATAATCATGTCGTCAACGGAGCGCAGACGATTGAGGCCGTTCTTTATAACGGGACCACAGAACAAGCACAGTTGGTTGGCACGGACGCAGCCGATGATATGGCTGTCGTGCGCATTACTCCCTTCGCCCATATGACCGTTGCCAAGATTGGCGACTCATCAAAACTCGTCGTAGGGCAAGAGGTTCTAGCGGTTGGCAATCCCCTTGGCATCACCGAAACGGCCACCGAGGGGATGGTGAGCGCACTCAACCGCAGCGTCACGGAGTCAACAGGCACAACGATCTCCCAGGCCATACAGACTGATGCCGCCGTAAATCCCGGCAACAGTGGCGGTGCTCTAATCAACTTGCAGGGTGAACTCATTGGCATCCCCACATTGACCGCCGTCAATACAGAAACCAAAACAGCCGCTAATGGCGTTAGTTTTGCCATCCCATCCAATCTTGTAGCCACAGTCGTGCATCAGCTTCTCCAACACTAAGGTAGATACCCCTGCACATCTGAACGCTGCTTTTTCTGCAGGAGCAGAAAGCAGCGTCCCCATTTAGTAGTTCACAATGGCAGCTTCAGTATCAGTGTTGCCAAAACTAGTTGCACAGGCACTATCGGGATTAGGTGCAACGGCAGTCTTGGAGCCTGCATAGACGGCATTGCGATAGTTATCAACTGCCTGACAGACTGTGGCACTGCGTGCATCAGTCCAGACAAGGTAAGCACTGGTAGGGCCTGCCACAATGCTGATGTAGTCGCCGATAAATTGCTCCTGAAGGTTATTGTAGCTGGAACCATCAGGGTTAGAAGAGGCGGTACTGACCCGCATAGGCGCACTAAAGGCCAGCCCACCCGACGGGGACTCAGCAAAGTAGTTATCGTAGACCTGGACGCCCGTCTGCCAAAGATTGTTAGCTGGTGGCTGGGTCAGGCCATCAAAGGTGAGGCTGACGGTGCCATTGGGAGCAACGCTGGCTTCTGGGAAGAAGGCGTTGCGGCCAGAGACACTGGCAATCGTACCAAGCTGAGTCCAGTTGGTACCATCGAGCGAGACTGCGCCTTTAACAGTACCATGTCCACCACCAAAGTCGCACCAGACGACGTAGACACGAGAGCTACTCGGATCAGCAGCCGGATGTGGGTAGCAGTCCACACGTGCGCTCATACCAGGTACGCGGTTGAAGAGGTCTACCACATCAAAGGGCGTGCCTGTCAAGGGATAATCTGTTACCTGGGCAATGGTGATCGGTGAGGTAAATGTCTGGCCACCATCGGTGGAGATGGCAACAACCTGCAGGCTGGGGAGTTTGGTCGAGTCAGCGTTTTCCGTCCAGAAGGCTTCAACCGTGCCATTGGAGGAGACTGCCATCTGCCCGGTCTCGCGGAAACCTTGCGCCGTGTTATTGTTGGCCGCACTGACCTGCACAGCTTTAGACCATGTGCGCCCTTCGTCGTCGGAGTGGGCAACGAAGAGCTTGACATTGCCGTTACCAGAACAGGTATTGCAGAAGTCGGCCCAGTTGAGATAGACACGCCCAAAATGTGTGCTGCCAGAGAAGTGGTCAACGGCAACCCACTCATGGTCATCAAAATCAGATTTGTTATCGGTGGAAGTGGCTGCTACTGGGTTGGCCCAGGTCTGACCATCATCGTAAGAACGGGAAACCGTGGCCTGCTCACCACCAAACTCAGGGAAGGGGTCCGCAAGGCTGGAGTAGTAAATGGTGACGCCACAGGAGAAGTTGAACGTCCCATTAGCGCAGAGCCGGGGACCATAGTCCAGGCTTGGGTCGCCACCAGAGACCCGACCAATGGTGTTGAATCCAGGTAGGAAGCCGCCAGTCCACGTTTTGCCATTATCCGTCGAGCGATAGTAGGCCGAGGTGGGAACACCCGGTGCGAAGGGACATGGACTGGCAAGTGGAATAGTGGTACCAGAACAGAGTGGCTGCTCAAACTCATCATTCGCTCCAGCGATCAAGACGCCTGTTAGTGGGTCGCGAGTGATAGCTGGTTCGTTCTGTTTATTCTTTGAGAACAGCAGGCCGTGATCCTGATCCACCAGAAAGTTGCCCACAACGGTAGGGGAGGTAACATCGTGCAGTGAAGGAGATAATGTGTTGAGAGCCTTCGCTGCAACGAAAGTGCCTGGCACAGCAAGGAAGAGCAAGCTTAAAATAGCAGAGAATGCAAGCAGACCATAGAGGATAGCGCGTTTTTGTATTTGCATGACAAATACTCCTTTCTTTACAGTTACAAAGGACCGCCTCTCGCATTTGAGAAGCACTAGTAGATGATGAAAGTGGTGTTCACCCCCCTTCTCAACTCAAATCAAAGCGAACGAATTACAGGCTTGCCAATGAGCAAGTAGAGCGAGTACGCTCCCACAATCAAGGCACAGATGATCACCGTCAAGGGGCCACCGACGAGAGCAATCAGGCCACTGGCGGGAAAATCGCCAAGCGGGCGCACACCCATAATAAGCAATGTATTCAAACTCATGACACGCCCTCTCATCTGGGGCGCGACGCGCAGTTGAGCCAGGGTAATCACGGTAGCTCCTACCCCATTTTGCGCTATACCAAATAAGAGTAAAGCTAGTAGCGAGAGCCAGAAAAGATGGCTGAAGGCAAAGATGAGCAGTGCGCCAGTCCAGAGAAGGAGCGATACCAGGAGAAGCCAGCCTTTATACTGGAAATCGCCAAGTGAGGCGACGATTAACGCGCCGACAAGTGTACCCAGACCAGCAGCTGAGAACAATAAGCCCAGTTGAAATGGGTTGAGATGCAGGATTTGCGTGGCGAAGATGGGCAGGATGAGGGTATTGGAAGGGCCAAAGAACAGCAATGCGCCATAGCCAGAGAGTACCCAGGGCAAGACTGGATCACGCCTTACCGCTCCTAGAGCCGCACGGATAGCGGCGAGCATCGGCCCACGCTTTTCGGTTCCTTGCTCTAAAGCCTCCTGGGGGACATGGATGAAATAGAGGACGAATAAGACGCCGAGGAAGCTGATGCCGTTCAAGAAGAAGTTACCTGCGTAGCCGGTTAAGGCTCCCGTGAGTCCCATGAAGTGTCCGGCACCCCCTAACAGGCCAATGGTGATACCGGCCAGGGCTGGGCCAAGCACAGCTGCCCCATTAAAGACGGTTGATTGCAGCGAGATGGCATTCATCAAATCTTTGCGTGGAACCAGCATGGGAACGAGCGATGAGCGCGTCGGCTGATCAAAGCTCAAGACGGTACCAGAGCAGAAAGCGAGCAGAATAATCATCCAGACCTGAATAACCCCTGTGAGGGTGAGGATGCCGAACAGGAAAGCCAGACCCATCGACAGGCTTTGGGTGATCAGGAGGAAGCGACGTTTATCAACCCGATCAGCAACACCACCACCAACCAGCGCAAACAGAAAGAAAGATAATGATTGTGCCAACGAGACGAGTCCAAGGGCCAGTGCCGAACCATGCGTGATTTGCAGAACAAGCAAGCTCTGAGCCACAATTTGCATCCAGGTTCCTACCGCGGAGACAATCAGGCTTATCCACAAGAGGCGAAAGTCTCGATAGTGCAACGCACGAAAGGTTTGGATGCGCAGTTTCGGCTGAGATGGTGGCGTGGGCTTTTCCGCTTGTGGGATTGTGCTACTCATCTATTGATAACCTATCTTTCAAGCTGTTTTTGTTTATAGTATACGATACGGATGTTACCTTTTCTTCACAACAACTGCCACTTTGCCGCCAGGACGGAGTGTCAAGTTGTGAATTGGATCAGGTTGAATGGTTTGTCCGGGAACCAGGGTAAAGGTTACACGCTGCGCTAGAGTGGCGAGCAGGAGTTGGCCTTCCATCAGGGCAAAGTAGTTGCCGATGCAGATGCGCGGCCCAGCTCCGAAGGGGATGTAGGCATAGCGGGGCAGTTGTTTTTCTTGTTCAGACGTGAAGCGTTGGGGAATGAACTTTTCCGGGTCGGGAAAGCAGGCAGGGTTACGATGCAGAGTGTAGGGAGAGATCAGAACGGTTGTACCTTTAGGTAGCAGGTAGCCATCGATGGTGATGTCGTGCAGTGCCTCGCGTATGATGCTCGCTGCTGGCGGGTAGATACGCATTGTTTCCTTGAAGACTTGCAGACAGAGGGGTAAGTGGGCTAGATCAGTATACGTGGGGGTACGTCCCTGTAAGACACTATCGACTTCGTGCTGTACTTGCTGGTAGATATCAGGATGCTGGCAGAGGAAATACCAGGCCCAGGAGAGAGTTGAGGCAGTTGTTTCATGACCAGCTGAAAACAGAGTTGTGCATTCATCCATAACTTGCCGATCATCCATTTCGCTACCATCCTCATCTTTAGCTTGTAGCAAGATTGATAAGAAATCGTTGCGCTGATCTGGGTTGCGGCGTCGTTCGTCGATCATGCGTTGGATGCGATCTTCGATCAATTGCACGGCTCTGAGCATGCGACGATTACGCGGAGTAGGCCAGCTTAATGGAGGAGTGTAGAGTGAGGAAGCAATATGAACAACATGCTCATAAATGGTTGCCATAGCGGCCCCAAGTTCGTCGGTTTCGCTGAAGACATCGGCATCGAAAAGGGCTTTGCCGATGATGCTCATGGTAAGGCTGATCATCTCTTGATTGAGGTCAATGACTGCACCATCGCTCCATTCCTGTTGAAGCTGTTCGGTATAGTGGGTCATCGTGTCTGCATAGGTGGCAATGTGACGTGGTTGAAAGGGCGGAGCGATCAGTTTGCGCTGCCCGTGGTGGAACGCTCCTTCGCTCACAAAGAGGCCGTTACCAGAAAAGGCCTTGTGCATGAGGCGTCCTTTGTAGAAGTCTTCGGCATGCTCGACCAGGATGCTCTGGATATGTTGCGGTTTGTTGAAAAGGACAAGGGGTACTGGCCCTAAATGAAAACCGTAGACATCGCCTGCTTGAGCCAAATGGATAAGGATGCCGAGGCGATCTTTCATGAAGGCGGGAAGGCTACCAACGAGTGGTAACTCATGAATATATGGAATTGTTTTTGTTGATATGCTTTCGCTTTGAGCTACCATAGTAGCCTCCTCATTGCTCTGGTTGGTGAGCAGATCAAAAAACACGAAGAATAGTCATTCAGTGATGGTCGCCGAGTTACTCTGTATCGAGAAGCCCAAGACGTGCCAGTTTTTGGGCAAGTATATAGGCATCTTTCTTGTCTTTTTCCTTACGAATCCCTATAGTAACCACCAACACAATGATCCTCTCGGCCTCCACTTTGTAGATGATGCGATAACGCTGCCCCACGGCCCTTACGCTGCGATAGCCTGTAAGATCATCGGTCAAGGGCTTTCCTTGTCTTTCAGGATTGTGCTGCAAGCCGTTTATACGCTTACTAATACTTTCACGTATACGCTTATCGCTGATGGTTGTAAACTGCCTTCGCGCGGGTATCGTCAATCTAACTTCCCAACTCATTCTAACCCTAACTCCCTCTTAACGTCTTCCCACGCCACTGTTTCACCATTTTCCAAAGCCTTAACGCCCTCACGAAAAGCTGCCATTAGCTCTTCATCCTGCATGATTTCCATCGTCTCTTCCAGAGCTTCAAGTGTTTCCAGAAGAGACTTATAAGTGTTGAAGGGCAGAATAGCCATGACAGGTTTGCCATGCCTTGTCACTGTGACAGCTTCTGGGTCTTCCTCGAATTGCTCAGGAAGACGAGTCAATTTGGCTTGAGCTTCTGAAATGGAGAGAGTATGCTCTATCATTATTCACCTCTTTTTCTATAAACTACTATAGGTTACTTTATAGAATATCTTATATAGATTGTCAAGAGGTTTGTTTGTATCCATATAGGATGCAGTCGGCACCACTGGAAAAACCTTCATCTATCACGTACAATGATAGCACATCGTCGGGTTGTCTTCCTAATTGCTACCGGTAATGAGAGCATCAGAAGGATTATGATATTTAGGGGTATTCTCTAGGGATATCCGACCAAAAGGAGCGAGATAGATCATGGCAGAACGCGAAGCAGTCATTGTTGAGGCGGTGCGGACGGCGGTTGGGCGCAGGAACGGGCGATTAAAGGATTGGCACCCCGTGGATTTGATGGCACAGGTGCTAACGGCTGTAGTGCAACGTACAGGTCTTGATGCGGAGATTGTGGATGATGTGATTGTGGGCTGTGTGAGCCAGGTGGGAGAGCAGAGTTTGAATTTGGGGCGTAATGCGGTGCTGGCAGCAGGCTTTCCTGAATCGGTGCCGGGGACAACGGTTGACCGGCAGTGCGGGTCGAGCCAGCAGGCGATCCATTTTGCGGCACAGGGCGTGTTGAGTGGTGCCTATGATGTAGCCATTGCGGGCGGAGTGGAGTCGATGACACGAGTGCCGATGGGTTCAACATCCCAGGGACCGGGGGCACCGTTTGGCAGCCTGATGCTGAAACGCTATGATAATAAACTGGTACACCAGGGGATCAGTGCGGAGCTGCTGGCACAGAAGTGGGAACTGAGCCGCCAGGAGTTGGATGCGTTCAGCCTGGAGAGCCATAAACGTGCGGCGCAAGCGATAGCGGATGGTCGCCTTAAGGGCCAGATTGTACCCATAGTAGTGAAGAACGAGGATGGTTCGACAAGTGTGTTTGAGGTGGATGAGGGTGTGCGTTCCGATACGAGCCTGGAGAAGCTAGCAAGTTTGAAGCCAGCGTTTCGACCGGATGGAGTGATTACGGCGGGTAACTCTTCGCAGATTAGCGATGGGGCTTCAGCGGTGCTGATTATGGAGCGAAGAGTGGCAGAGCAGTTAGGATTGAGGCCACGTGTGCGTTTTGTCTCGTTCGCCCTGGCTGGAGATGACCCGATTCTGATGTTGACAGGTCCAATTCCGGCAACGTTTAAGGTACTAAAAAGGGCAGGATTGACGTTAGATCAGATCGATCTGGTGGAGATCAATGAGGCGTTTGCAAGCGTGGTGCTGGCGTGGCAGAAGGAAACAGGAGCGGATATGAGCAAGGTGAATGTGAATGGCGGCGCGGTAGCGATTGGACATCCGTTGGGAGCTTCCGGGGCGCGTCTGACGACGATGCTGCTCAATGAGTTGGAGCGCAGAGGCGGACGGTATGGCTTGCAAACGATCTGTGAGGGTGGAGGGACAGCAAATGCAATGATTATTGAAAGGATATAGTGTGATGCTGGATTTTGCTCCGACAGACGAGCAAAAAGAGATACAAGACTTAGCCCACAGCTTGGCTGTAGAGCAGTTGCGAGTACAGGGACGGGCTGCTGAGAAACGGGGCGATATCGCCCCTGAACTGATGCAGACACTAGCCCAGACAGGACTGACGACGCCGTTTCCTGAAGAGTTCGGCGGTTCAGGGATGATCGAGGCAGTCACCTATGTGCTGATTGCTGAGGAACTGGGCTTTGGTGACGGTGGACTGGCCTTGAATGTGCTTGGCTCAATGATGGGGCCGTTGACTGTGTTGCTAGCCGGTGATGCACAACAGCAGGAACAGTATATTCCTCGCTTCTGCGAGGAACGCCAGGGATACCTGCAGCGTGGTAGCCTGGCCTTCGCCGAACGCATGGGCGGCTATACATTGACGGATGTACAGGCAACAGTACAGCACCAGGGCGAGAACTATGTGCTGAATGGCACGAAGCGCGATGTGCTTCATGGGGAACAATCCGATCCGAGAGTGGTTATCGCCCGCCTGGAAGGAACAAGCGGTATTGAGGGGTTGTGTGCGCTAATGGTACCGACGGATGTTGCAGGGGTACGGGTGAGCAAGGATGCCCTGAAGTTAGGATTGATCGCAGCTCCCAGCGCATCGTATGTATGCGAGAATGTGCAGGTTGCGGAGACCTGTATGCTAGGAAAGGTCGGAGATAGCGGGGTGATACGGGCAGCCACCCTGTACAATATCTTGCGTGCGAGTGTGGCTTGCGGTACAGCACGGGCCGCACTAGAGTATGCCATGGGCTATGCGAAGGAACGGGTGGCCTTTGGGCGTCCGATTGTGTCATATCAGGGTATTGCCTTTATGATCTCAGAGATGGCGATGAAACTGGATGCCGTACGGTTGCTGGTATGGCATGCGGCCACAAGCTGGGATCGTGATGAAGACATTGAGGCACTGGTGAAGCAGGCCGAGGCAGCACAATATCAGGCTGTAAAGATTGCGAAGTCGGCGACGATTGATGCCGTGCAGATTCTAGGGGGGGCCGGATTTTTGCAGGATCATCCGGCTGAGATGTGGATGCGAAACGCGGCGGCGATGGAGTAGAAATGATGATTGATTTTACCCTTAGCAAATCGCAAGAAGAGTTCCGCGAGTATGCACATCAAGTCGCGCTCGAAGAGATGCGGCCTATTTCACTGGAATGCGACCGCACGGAGAGGATTCCGGAGGCGTTCTTCTGGAATATGCAGCGACGCTTTTGGGGTGGTTCAGCGGCACAGGCACGCACACGGGGGCAGGAGGAAGATGAACCAAAGCAGGATAATGTGCTGTCGATGCTCTCCCAGGAGGAGATGGCATGGGGTGATGCCGGACTGGCAACGGCAATTCCGGGACCAGGGTTGGCCGCTCCACCGATTTTAGCCCAGGGGACACCTGAACAACAGATGAAGTTTCTGGGACCATATATGGATGGGCAGTTGCATTGGGGGGCGTTGGCTCTGACGGAACCAGGAATAGGCTCGGATGTAGCGAATATGTCCACCACAGCGGTATTGGATGGGGATGAATGGGTGATTAATGGACATAAACACTATATCACCAATGGTGCACGGGCTGATCTGGTGGTGACATTTGCTACGATTGATAAGAGCTTGGGTCGAGAAGGCATTCGACCGTTTGTCGTGCCGAAGGGGACACCAGGGTTTATCGTTGGGCGCATTGAGGAGAAGATGGGGCTACGTGCCTCGCAGACAGCAGAGTTGATCTTTGAGAACTGCCGTATTCCCAAGGATCACTTACTGGCAGGACGTGAGAGTAGTGGCAAGAAGGCAGGCTTTAAGGCGGCTATGGGTACGTTGGATGCAACACGCCCGATGGTAGGAGCACTGGCCGTGGGTATCGCACGGGCGGCCTACGAGAAGACGTGCCAATGGGTGAAAGAGGAGCTACCGAAGGGCTATCCTGTGCAGAAGCGGCGGCAGTTTGAAGAGGAGTTGGAGCAGATTGGGCAGGAGTTGGAGATGGCGCGTTTTCTGGTGTGGCGTGCGGCCTGGATGGCTGATAGGCGCATACCGAACTCGAAAGAGGCGTCGATGTGTAAAGCGTATGCTGGTGGCTTGATTATGAAGTCCACAGCAACGGCAGTACGCATTACCGCTCCTGGGGAAAATTCGGAGGCACGGCAGTTTATCCAAAAGTGGTTCCGTGATGCCAAGGTGTTTGATATCTTCGAGGGTACAGCCCAGATTCAGCGTCTGGTGATTGCACGGCGATTGTTCCCGGATGTGGATATACCATAGGTTTCATTCTATACGTGATAAGTCAAAGACACCATGGGCAACTGCGGTTGCTTATAGTGTCTTTGACTTATCTTAACGTACGTGTTATTTCTGCTTGCTCTCCAACAGCTCCTCCTCTTCGAGGAGCTGGTCGTTTTCTTCCTGCTCTAGTTGCTGATTGAGCCAGACCATGCTGATGCGGTTTTCGCGCTTGTTTGTGCGGCGACGCTCCATCAATTCGCGCTTGAAACGGTCGCGTTTGAGGTCAGAGCGCTTATCACGTAGCTTTCCTCTCATGCCTTCACCTCCTCTCCTTTGGGGTTGTGATACTGTGCATTTGAGCATACAGACGCAATAGGCTATGCAAGGTTGTAAGGCCTTTCTGTTCTTATGAACACTGGCTGGGGATGAATAAACTCATCCTCAAAATGGATAATAAGTGAGTACTGCATGCATGTTCTCTATAGAAGGTGGTTGAATATTTTCATGTTGAGGAATCCAGCGCACTGTGAGGAGGATCAGAGGCAAAAGAAAACGCCCGGATGAAAATATCTATCCGAGCAGCAACATGTATGAGCATAGAAAAAGGTTTCACGCCCCCCTGTTGCTTGACGGATGAGTTCCATCGTTTCGCACACATTGCGCTTTGTTTACAAGCACTTGCTGCATAGAACTCACCTCTTTCAAATCTTTGTATCGTCATGTTTATCACAAGCTAGACAACGATAAATCTGGTATGAGTTTACTTGTAGATTTAGCAAAAGTCAAGTGTTTTTTGGGCAAATTAGCCGATATTCAGTAATTTTAATGATTCTTGGGAAAAGCTGCTGTAACGCGGCAGCGTATTGTTTATCAAACGAGTCCCCAGTACATATTTACCTTTACTAAGGCGGGTACGTTCGCATATCATTGCGATTTTCATACCTATATGAAGGCGACTATTGTCGTACAGTGAATACGAAAGCACATTGTACAAGGTTACGGTGAAACAACATCTAGCTGTCGTGTTTCGACATAATCAATATCGCGCCACCGTTTGTGGCTACCAACCATAGCAAAGTTGGAGCTATCAGCCGCTAAAATCATGGAGATATCAGCGGTGGGAAAGTCAAAGGAGTCTGGCTCGAACCAATGGAAGCGGTCGATAGCATGCAGATATTTGATGCCTTCAGCGAGAACACTGGGAGCCTTGAGTGGCTCGTGCAAGAGAGCCTCTATGTAGTCGGCACAAATGTCGTCCTCATTGCGATAGAGATCTTTCTCAGAGGTAGCTGTTGGTAGGAGTGTGATGATCTCTTCCGAGGATGCGGCCAGCGTGCGTGCATAGACAGCGGTAGCTTGAGCATTGGTGAGGGAAGATAAGAGGATATGGGTAGCGTTGATAGCATTTACTGCGCCCTGGGTACCGGCACCGGTCCGCTGAATGAGAGTGCAACCATGAATGTTGGCAGCAGCTATAAGCGCAGGGGAATTGTTGAAATCGAAGCCAGGAATCAAGCGTCCCTCTACTTCACCGACTAACAGGGCATGAGGAACAAGAGAATGCAAAGCATGCGCCTCTTCAACGGTGCGAACAAGTAGCATACGCTGTACGCCGCCTGCAAAGGCATAGGCGGCGACCGTAAAAGCACGGATGACATCGATGACGATGACAACGCCGCGTGCCTGTGAGGCGTGCGCTCGATCAACTCGCTCAATCTGCATACAGGTTCAGCTGGGGTAATTGCCAGCCTGGGTCATGAATATTTTGATGAGACCCCTGGCAATGACAATGGCGACACCAAGTTCAAGTATGATCATGACGACCCAGAGCCACCATAGGTCGTGGGTGGGGGCAGTGGGGTCCAACGAACGGACAAACAAGGGTATCAAAATAATGAGCGGAACCGCGAGCAGTGCGATACAGAGTAAAGCAACGAACACCGGTAGAATGATACGCCAGAGTTCGGAGTCACGCAAATTTTCGGTTTTGGCCGTACCATAAGCTTGACGGTGTTCGGTAGCTGCTACTTCTGTTGATTCGGGAAGAGTTTTGCTGGTGGCGTTTCCGTCTGTTATGCCTTGAGTTCCAGTATCGGTCTCTGGTGTTGATGAGATATTAGCACCCTGCTGGATGGAAGATTGCTCGTTCATACACTATCTCCTAAAAACGATTTTGATAATGCTGTTCACTTAGTATATCATAATTTGGTGTGTACCATAAAGCAGAGTTACCCAGGTACCCGAGGCGCGTATGGGTGCGCATACGATTTTTGCACTGTGGCAGGCGATCTCTTCCATGAGCCATGGTAGGGGCGGCATTTATGACGCCAGTCTGTCTACTTGCTGACTGGCGTCATAAATGCCGCCCCTACCATGCTTCGCGGGCTTCCTGCAAAAATCGCACGCGCACCCGGCACGTATCGCCAAGTTGCATTTATGGACTATTTCGATTATGCTACGGCAGGGTATTCAACTCATGAGGACAGCCTATGGCAGAATATATGGCCCAGGCCAAACATGATCATATTGGAGCAAGTAAGTGGATAGCAGGATGCTTGTACAGAAGCTACAGCAAATCAGGCAACTGAGTTTAGATGTGCTTTTTCCACCACAGTGTACAGGATGTAAAAGAACTGGCTCTATTCTGTGTGAAACGTGTAAAGCAGCGATTGTACCGGTAAGGTTGCCGATCTGCCAGCGTTGTGGTGTGCCGTCACTGGTCGCAGAAGTATGCCAGTATTGCCAGTATCACCCGCCCCGGTTGAGTGGATTACGGATAGTGAGTGGCTATGAAGGGATACTGCGCACCTGTATTCATGCTCTGAAATACGAAGGAAATGTACGTCTGGCGGAGCCATTAGGGCAACTATTGGCAGAGGCGTACCAGTATTATAGCATGCAGGTTGATGTGATAATGGCTGTCCCCCTGCACGCTGAACGCCAGAAAGCACGCGGTTATAATCATGCTTCTCTGCTGGCTGACGTGTGTGCGAGACAAGTACTGGCACCACATTATGATAATATAGTGATGCGTCACCGAGCGACATCTGCCCAGGTGGGATTGTCGGCTCGAGAGCGACAACAGAACGTCGTTGATGCGTTTTGCTGCGCACCTATGTTTACGACGGGCATACTCTATGGGAAAAGTATCCTGATTATCGATGATGTAGCTACTACCGGTGCAACGTTAGAAGCATGTGCAGCTCCCTTGTTTGCGGCGGGAGCAAAGGCAGTATGGGGACTAGTACTGGCACGAACTGTTTAAAGAAAAAGCTCTATATCAATAGCCAATTGTGCTATAATACGATAATGGATTTATAGGCTGAAGAGCAGCCAGGTGGGTAACACTTTAGACCATTGTATGTCATCCTGTAAAGAAGTGTAGCTTACCTTGAAAGTAGAGAGGAACCCTGATGTCTGGGAAATGGGTTAGAATGAGCTTTTTCTTCCTGCTGATTGTGGGAGCTATCGTTCTAGTGGTCTTTCTCTTTCGTTCGTCGTCTGATACCCAGCAGGTAAATGTATCCACCATTCTAACGGATATCAAGACGGATATGAACAAAGGCCAACAAGATACGCTCATCATCGGTAATGATACAATTACGCTGACTCGAGGACAGCCACCGAATGCAGATAAGGAAGCGGCAAATATCAACGGTACCTTTGATATTACAACGGTACTCAAGGATAATGGTATCGACTACACCAGCCGTTTATTGGTGCTGCAATACGAGGCACCCAGTGCTCTAGGAGCATGGGTGAGTGTCCTGATTAGCTTCGTGCCTTTTCTATTGATCGGCGGCTTGCTGATCTTTATGATGCGTCAGGCGCAAGGGAGTAACAATCAGGCATTGTCTTTTGGCAAGAGCCGCGCACGCATGTTCATGGGTAACAAGCCGACGGTAACGTTTGCCGACGTAGCAGGTGTGGAAGAGGCCAAGCAGGAACTGCAAGAGATCGTCGAGTTTTTGAAGTATCCTGAAAAATTTGTCGCCCTGGGTGCACGCATTCCTAAAGGATTATTGCTGGTAGGGCCACCAGGAACAGGTAAGACGCTGATCTCGCGTGCCGTGGCTGGTGAAGCCGGTGTGCCGTTCTTCAGTATTAGCGGCTCCGAATTCGTAGAAATGTTTGTGGGTGTGGGGGCCAGCCGTGTCCGTGACCTGTTTGACCAGGCTAAACGCAATAGCCCATGTATCGTTTTCGTAGATGAGATTGACGCCGTAGGACGACAGCGTGGGGCTGGACTTGGTGGTTCGCACGATGAGCGGGAACAGACGCTCAACCAGATTCTGGTCGAGATGGATGGCTTCGATACCAATACGAATGTGATCGTGATTGCAGCCACTAACCGTCCCGACGTGCTTGATCCGGCATTACTGCGACCTGGACGTTTTGATCGACAAGTGGTGCTTGATCGACCCGATATTCGTGGACGTATTTCCATCTTGCGCGTCCATGCGAAGAATAAACCTCTGGATAAAAATATCTCCTTAGAAGTGCTGGCGAAGCAAACACCCGGTTTCTCCGGTGCCGATCTTGCCAATCTACTGAACGAGGCGGCTATTCTAGGGGCGAGGCGCAACAAGCGCAGTGTTGGCATGAGCGAGTTGGAAGAGGCCATTGACCGCGTAGTGGCCGGGCCTGCTCGCAAGAGTCGCATTATCAGCGAGCGCGAGAAAGCCATCACAGGCTATCACGAGGTGGGTCATGCATTAGTGGCACGTATGCTGCCTAATACCGATCCAGTGCATAAGGTCTCGATTGTGGCACGTGGCCAAGCAGGTGGCTTTACAATGCTCTTGCCAACGGAAGATCGCTACTTATGGAGTAAGCCGCAATTCGAGGATATGCTGGCCTACGCCCTCGGCGGACACGTGGCAGAGTTGATCATCTTCGGTGAGGTGACAACCGGAGCCTCCAACGATATTGAACGTGTGACGAAGGTAGCCCGTTCGATGGTGACTGAGTATGGCATGAGCAGTCGCATTGGGCCGATGGCTCTAGGACATAAGGAAGAGCTGGTTTTCCTGGGGCGTGATTTTGGGGAACAGCGCAACTATAGCGAGCAGACAGCACGTGAGGTAGATGAAGAAGTGCGCCGCATCATCCAGGAGGCATTTGATAAAGCATATCATATTCTGATGCAGAATAAGACACGCCTGATTCTGATCAGCGAACGTCTGATCAAAGAGGAGACGCTAGAAGGGCCGCTCTTCGAGTCGCTGTTCAATCAGCAAATCAGCGATGACCAGTATGATACACCATCGATCCTGGCGGGTATACCGGGTACGAATGGTTCGTCGAAGGGCGAACAGGGGAGGCTGCTGTCAGGGCCGGAGATCACGTCTTCGGTGACACACCAGTTTCAACCGCCGCAGGGCAATGAATAGCCAATAGACATGAACTTGTCTGAGGAGAGAAGAGAGGAATGGCATAGCCCTGGAAGCTATGCCATTCCTCTCTTCTCATTTAGGACGACGCTTCTTCTCGCTCTGGTGGTCCATCAATGACAATGGCTTCGAGTGGCTCGTCTTCGGCCCAAACTTTATGATCGAGTCCGGCGGGCCAAAGGATGGCATCACCAGCCGTAACGCGTTGGGTTTCGCCAGTTGGGCCGCCGATGCGCACAAAGCCGGTGCCGCGAGTGACTAGGAAGAGAATAGGAACGGATGCACTGTGTTCATCCATAGAGCCGTGTGGTTCGAGGTACATGGCGACGACAAGCATGGGCCGGTTGAGCAAGATTGGTAGGCCGTTGAGATGCTGAGAGAGTTCATCCATGTTCTGGGTAGGTAGGTTGGCCCGATCGAATTGAATGGGAACGCCATAGAGGCCAGGGTGGCCGCCAGGAATTTTTGTTTTGAGGTCGGGGGAGAAACGACGAATATGCATGCGTGAACCTCCAAGATGTAATTTTCCATATCACTATGCTGAATCATCTTTAAGCCAGCTGTTGGCGGGCATTGCTCCTTGTAATTCTACGATACCATGAGAAAGTGTAGCAGATTTGGTTGCATAGGTGCTCTCTCTTTCCTCTCAGCCGGGTTTGCGCCCAATGGTGATAAACCACATGATGGCATGGAAGAAACGCCCGGTTCGTATGGCCTCTTCCAGATAGAGAAGCCATTGCCCTGCTTCTTCCGCCGTGACTACTTCCTCCTTTTTTCAACAATCCCGTTTCCAACGACCATTCAGTGCTTCGGAGCAACGATAGCCTTCGGAGGGATACATGCCTGTTTACCTGGAAGGGTTCCGGCTGGTGTAGGTACCGTCGAGAGCAGCTCCAAAAGGCGAGCTAAGGTGTTGAGTCCGTCTAGCACATAAACCCTCTGTGGGGTTGTGCTTATATCCTCCTACATTGTACAATGAGAGGGAGCAAAGCGTTCATGGTTTCCAGTTTATCACTCCCAGTATTGAATTGGTAACAGTTGGCTAGGGAGTGGGTGCGTTTCATTTGTTTGCAAAGAGCGCAGGTGGGTGAGCCTGACCCCCACAAGGGGGGTCACTACATCTTCTGTCGCTCTCCCTGCACAAAATGTAGTGACCCCCCTTGTGGGGGTCAGGCCCGCAAAAATATGAACCGCACCCTTAGGGAGTGATGCAGAAGGAAGTGGGCATTTTTTATTTCAGGAGGTATTTTGTGATATCCAACACGTTTCGTGAGATAGATAACTGCGTGACAGCCCCACAAGGTTTTCGTGCTGGCATTACGTCTTGTGGTATTAAATCTGACGGTTCCGTTCCTGATCTGGCTATTCTAGCCTCGGATGTACCGTGCGTAGCGGCGGGTACGTTTACGACGAGCAGTACACGAGCGGCTCCGGTGTTGGTGTGCCAGGAGCGGTTAAAGGGTGGCAAGGCACAGGCGGTAATTGTGAATAGCGGCAACGCGAATTGCGCAACAGGCGATGTGGGCCTGATGAATGCTTATCGCATGACCGAACTAGCCGCAAGCAAGTTGCAGCTTGAGAACGAGATGGTGCTGTGTTCTTCCACCGGTATCATTGGACGTCAACTGCCGATGGAGAAAGTCCAGGCAGGGGTGGGTGCTATCGAGTTGAGCAGCGAGGGTGGCAACGCGTTCGCGACAGCGATTATGACAACGGATACGCGCCCGAAGCGAATGGCGTTGGAGTTTGAGATCGATGGCAAGACGGTACGCCTGGGTGGTGCGACGAAGGGTGCAGGCATGATCTATCCGAATATGGCCACAATGCTATGCTACCTGACGACGGATGCAGCTATTGAACTGGCGTGGTTGCGAACTGCATTGAAAGCGGCTGTCGATGACTCCTTTAATATGCTCTCGGTGGATGGCGATATGTCTACCAACGATACGTGTATTTTGTTCGCCAACGGGCTGGCTGGCAATACTCCCATTAATACACAACATCCTCAAGCTGGGACGTTCCGCGAGGCGTTGCGGCGTATCACAACCTATCTGGCTCGTGAGATGGCTCGTGATGGTGAAGGGGCAACCAGGCTGATGACGGTGCATGTGCTAGGCGCCAAAGATAAGGCCGATGCAGTGAAGGCAGCACGAGGCATTACTCTATCCCCCTTGTGGCAATGTGCGCTGGCAGGTGGTGATCCCAACTGGGGCCGTATCACGGCAGCTCTAGGATCGAGTGGTTGTGAACTCAATCAGGCAACCTATGATATTTTCATTGGTGATGTGCAGGTGATGAAACAGGGTATGGCGGCTGCGTATGATCAGCAAAGCGCACGCAATGCCATGGCCCATGATGAGGTGATTGTGACAATAGATTTGCATCTGGGTGATGGTAAGGCAACGGCATGGGGCTGTGACCTGACGCATGGCTATATTGATGAGAATACATTATATACTCGCTAGCATGGAATAAGATTTTTGAGCATTTCATTCAAAGGAGAAGAGAGGGACATGACGACAACCGACGTCAATAAACGAGACTGGATTGAATTAGAGCATAAATATTACCAGTCGACCTTCAAACGCCAGCCGATGGCTCTGGTGCGCGGTGAGGGCGTGCGCGTATGGGATACTGATGGCAAGGTGTACCTGGATTTTGTGGCGGGTATCGCTGTGAATGTATTAGGACATTGCCATCCGGCCATTGTGAAGGCGGTCCAGGAGCAAGTGACGCAACTGGTGCATGTCTCTAACCTCTATTACAATGTGCGCCAGATTGAATTGGCCGAGTTGCTGGGGCAACTGAGCGGTGGCATGCGCTCGTTCTTTTCCAATAGTGGGGCTGAGGCCAATGAGGGTGCGATCAAGCTGGCACGCAAATTTGGGCGTGTGCATCGTAATGGAGCGTATGAAGTGATCAGCATGGAGCGCAGCTTCCACGGGCGCACATTGGCAACGACGGCAGCTACGGGCCAGGCTTTCTATCAGGCAACATGGGTACCTTTGCCCGATGGTTTCAAGCAGGTGCCGTACAATGATCTGAAGGCGTTGAAGGTAGCCGTGAGCGATAATACGGTGGCGATTTTGCTAGAGGTAGTACAGGGCGAGGGCGGTATCTGGCCGGGGGATAAGGATTTTATCCAAGGGGTGCGCCAGTTGTGTAATGAGCGCAATATGGTGATGATCTGTGACGAGATACAGACGGGCATGGGTCGTACTGGCAAGTTCTTTAGCTGGGAACACTTCGATGTGGTACCGGATATCGTGACGATGGCGAAGGGACTGGCCGGTGGTGTGCCCATTGGAGCCATGCTGACGGGGCCACGCTCCGACCTGTTTACGCCCGGCGATCATGGCACAACTTTCGGTGGCAATCCGCTGGCCAGTGCGGCAGGTATCGCCACGATTAAGACGATTCTTGACGAGAATCTGCTAGAGAACGCAGCCAAAGTAGGTGCGTACTGGAACTCGAAGATGCAGGCGTTCTGCAAGAAGTATGCGTTCATTGATAGTCCACGTGGGCTGGGTCTGATGCAGGCAGTAAATGTGAAACATGAGCTAGCCCCGACCATTGTGCAGCAGGCTCTTGAGTATGGTTTGTTGCTCAATGCGCTCGGCCCGTCAACGCTGCGTGTTGTGCCACCATTGATCGTGACGACCGCACATGTTGATGAGGCGACTGAGTTGCTCGATCAGGCCCTGACAGATGTGGCCAATATGCCGGTTGCTCAGGCGTAAGAGAGGGCCAGGACATATCCTGCCACCTCATATCCCCGACCCGGCTTGTCTTTTGTCGGTAAATCCGTAAGCCATTCCCAATGGCTCTCTTCCAGGACAGTAAAATCGTTGCGTATCATGTCAGGTAGGGTACGAGGAACAAGAGGTATAGCCCGGCGATGTTCAGCGTCGTGATTAGTGCCATAGACGTCGAAGACAAAGCCACGTATGTCGGTGAGCAGGACAATGAGACCGCCGCTATCGACGAGATTGCGTAACAGGTGAAGATGGGCCTGGATGATACGAGTACGGAAGGCTTGGGCAGCTTCTTGGTAGCGGCGGTGACGTTCCTGTTCACCCAGCATATGGGGAGCGATACGTTGGATGAGGTCGAGGACGTCGAGCAGGGGATAACTGAAGAGTTGGGAGAGAACGAGTGAACTGATGACGAGACCGTAGGCATGCGGAGCGATAGTTTCTAGCTCTGGTGGGTCTGGGATGGGACATTGTTCCAGGCAGGTAGCGGCGGCATCAAAGACGGCCTGTGGGCCTTGCAGGATAAGGGTTGACCAGGGCTGTCTTGTGAGGAGACGGTTCAGGGGCTGACTGATACCGCCTGTGAGGTCGCATTCGACAAGACGCATACGTCTACGCAGGGTTGAAGAAGGAAGTTCGTCACAGGCTTTCCTCATGGAGAGCAGATCCAAATCGGCAAGTACCACTTCGTCGGAGACGCGAACCAACTGGGCTAAGGGAATTTCAGTGCAAGCTCCGGCCCCCAGCACAAGAATAGCCCGTGAGGTGCTGGAGGGACGGCGGTGGAGAGCCTCCGTTATTAAAGTCGAGCATTGCTCCAAGTGTTGGGGGCTTTGCTGGCGTAGCAATGCACGTCGCTGCACCCCCTGTGTTTGTGCGTTGTTAGATGGCAGTGAGTCGATACGCACAGACATTACCTGCCAGTGTAATTGGGACGGCGCTTTTGTAGGAAGGCAGCCACGCCCTCACGATGATCCTCCGTCCGAAAAGCTTGATCCTGCAATTCGCCTTCAAGACGCAATGAGGTTGCCAGATCGCTCTCAAGAGATTTATTCATTAATTCTTTGATCAGTCCATAGGAACGTGTTGGGCCGTTCGCTAATTTTTGAGCAAAAGCTTTCGTAGTGTCCTCAAACTCGGCTACGGGAACACATTTGTTAACCAGCCCAATGCGCTCAGCCTCCGGTCCGCTTACTTCCTCAGCCAGCATTGCCAGTTCCAGGGCTTTACCGAACCCCACCAGGCGTGGGAGAAAGAAGCCACCACTCGCATCAGGAACAAGGCCAATTCTGGCAAAGGCTTCGATGAAGCGGGCATCGTCAGCAGCAATACGCATATCACATGCCAGGGCTACGTTACAAGAAGCTCCCGCTGCCACGCCACGAACCGCCGCGATAACAGGCTTGGGCATCGTGCGAATGGCATTGATAATGCGATGATATTTCTGTAGACCAACACTAGTGCCAGTTAGTGAGCCCTGCGTATGAGCAGTGGCAAAAACTCGCACATCCTGGCCTGAGCCGAAAGCCTTACCAGCACCGGTGAGAACGATGCAGCGTACCGTGTCATCTTGAGCGGCGACTTCGACGGCTTCTCCCAGTTCATCTAACATAGTCTCGTTGAAGGCATTGTACACTTCAGGACGATTCATGGTGAGAGTAAGTACACCACCCTCTTGTTGTACGAGCAAATATTGGAAGTCGGTTCGCATTGGGCTTTTCCTCCCATTCATTATGGCTAGACACCCACAAGGGGTGTCCCTCATAGGCGTTAACTTAAGCACTGCTGTCATCCTGAGCGCAGCGAAGGATCTCTGGCTCGGCCGAGCGGAGATCCTTCGCTGCGCTCAGGATGACAGCTGGCGGGCGGGACACCCCTATAGGCGTTCACTGAAGGACTGGCACTCACGTCCTTCTTGGCTTAAGTTAACGCCTATGGGGGGGTCCCTACATTTTGATCGCCGGTAGGTCGAGCATCAGGACTTCGAGGGCGGTACGGGCGTTGACGTTCTGGTCAAGGGCCTCAAGGGTGTTCAGGATGGCGTGTACTATGCGCTCGGCTTCATCTGTGCCCAGTTTAGCTGCCTGCTGTGAGAGCGTATCGCGCATGTCGACGTTGACGGTCAGGTCAAGGCAGTGGTTCGCTGCTAATACCATATCACGCCACCAGAGTAACCACAACTCCAGGACATTGCGTGCTTTGTCGGTGTCGGCACTGAGTTTTTGAGCGATGTCGAAGCGTTGTACTTTGCTGACCAAGGGCAATTTGGTAAGAGCTTCCAGTTGTGCCTTGCGTTCACTAAGCAGGTCTTCGTCTTCAACAGCTTGGATAGCCCAGCCTACCCGTCCAGCGGCAAGAGCGGCGATCAACGCTGCTTCCTGAGGGTCTACTTCCCAGCGTTGCTCTAAGGCGTTTTTGATTTGCGAAGAGGTAAGCAGGTGCATGGAGACCTGCTGCACTCGCGAAAGGATAGTAGGAAGGAGTAGGCCAGGATCGGGAACGGTGAGTAGGAGAACAACATCAGGCTCGGGTTCTTCCAGAGTTTTGAGGAGGCAATTGGCCGCTTGCATGTTCATTTCATGGGCGCCCTGGATAATGAAGACGTTGCGCCGTCCCTCTAAGGTTCGGCGGGCGGAGTCACTTTGCAAGGCACGTATCTGCTCGATTAAGATGAACTGCTTATCTGGTGCTTTAGCGATGATGTGTAGGTCAGGGTGGTTGCCATGCAGGACTTTGCGACACGCAAGGCAGGTGTTGCATGGTTCTTGGGGCGCGACATGAGGATCGGGGCCACCTGTACAGAGCAAGGTCTGGGCAAAGCGATGGATCAGTAGAGTTTTGCCAATGTGGTCAGGACCGGTGAACAGGTAGGCATGACGCACCTGTTGTGCGGCGAGAGTGCGGCGCAACAGGTCGATGGCGTGTCCGTGACCAATGATATGCCAGCCGGATTGTGTGAGTTGGTGAGATTCCATATCTTTAACGTTCGGCCGTTTTTAGGAAAACGGCACACTCATCTCTATGATAGGTGTTATAATTTTGTATTGTCATCATTGTCACCTCGAACATTGGTACTTACTAAGCATAATTATATCTCATTCTGAGAGTTTGTCATACGAGGAAGTAATGGGTACCATTGGCTGAAAGAAAGGTATATATCAGAAAATATACGTTACAATGTTGTATGCTGATAAGAAAGATTAATCAAACCGATGTGTGAGGACAATTACCACCGCAGATAGATGACAACTACATGAAGCATCACCACTGTATACAAAAGATAAGTATGAGCCGTATAGAATAGTAGCAAACTGTGTTAGCCAGCATGCCTTATCGCCCTGCTTAATTATGGTATACTATCTATATATACATGCTCATTACCCAAATGGTCACTGCTTAGGACTTCTCGTCGCCTCTGGCGACTCGCCCAGTGAGGTGTGGGTTGTGGGCTTTGCAGCCGTAAGTTGCAAAGCCCACAACCCACACCTCACGCTTGCGAACTGCCGGAAGCAGTGAGGAGTCCTATGGACAGAAATGAAGAGTTACCCCAAATGTCTAGCAGGTCACAGCATTTTCTTTACGAATATGCTATGCTACGAACAAACGGAATGAATGAAGTTTTATGTGTATGCGAATATGCTGACTATACAAAGACAAGGCAATGTAACCAATGGACACATCTATCCGTCTTTACAATACGAATAGTGGTTTACACTCAGTGAGAGATGCTGAACGGAACCATCGCTCCCCCTCCCCATTGAGGATGGATGAGAATAATTGTGTAGAAATGGCTCGGGGAAATAGCGCAGCACGTGATACGAACCCTCAACTGTCCGTACCCACTGGCGAAGAACAGGTGCAGAAAGTTGAGGTGGCAGATTTTGAGCAAATCTTCCTACGCTACCAGGGGCCGATTACCAATTTCATTTATCATCTCATTGGGAACCGCGAACAGGCGTATGATCTTGCACAAGATGTATTCGTAAAGGCTTATAAAGCTTTGCTGAACGGAACAGTCGTACAGCCAGGTGCATTGTCTGCATGGCTGTACCGTATTGCAGCGAATACGACAACTGATACACTGCGCAGGCGGCGTTTGATTGCGTGGCTACCGCTCTCGCTCTTTAATGAAGATCGAGGTATAGGGGCAGGGGTACCCTCCGATTCAGGAGGTACAATGACGGAAAACTTCAGCAATGGTGAAGAGTCGAATGGGGCGAGTAGCAGCAATGGACGTGTGAGCAACGTCAGCTCGATGTACGAGCGAAACGGCTACGATGGTGGAAGATTTGAAAACCGCGTAGCCGACCGTGAACTCGTCGAGCGAGTGTTTAAGCAGTTGCCGGAGAAATATGCCATCTGCCTTTGGCTCTATGAAAATGATGGTCTCTCCTGTGCGGAGATTGCAGCCATACTCAATATCAGCGCATCAGCAGTGAAGATGCGTCTGATGCGAGCACGAGAGCGTTTTATTAGCTTATACAAACAAGAAGTCGGTGAAGCGTGAATTGTATCCAGGCACAGATGCTGCTAGCAGCATATCGAGAAGTGAAGAACAGTGACATACATACAGCAGAGTTGGATGAACATTTGGAACAATGTTCATCATGTAGGGAGGTACTTGCGCGTTACAGCCTGGTTGGTGAACACATACGTACATTGCCTCCTCTAGAACCTGCTCCTGATATGCATGCCAAACTCATGAGAGCATTGGCAAGCGAACATGCCCAGTTTATTCAGCATTCAGCCTCCGCGCCTCCACCGCCAGCATTTCTGAAGCCTTATTTGCGCGAACATGCTTCTTCCTCACAGAAAGTGGATGCTTTTACGGCGTTTTCATCGGCAGACACGGGACCACTACCCATTATACGCACGACGCGTAAGAAGAGGCACTCCCATTTCAGACAGTTTGCGGTAGCTGGTCTGGTGGCAGTATTCTGTATGGCTCTGCTGATGGGCGGTATCACTTCGCTGCTCCTGCTGGCCCATGGCAATGTACCAGGGGGCGAAGGAGCAATTACTATCAACCACCCTGCGGATGTTGCCAGTACGACTTATACGAGCAGTACTCTCTATCAGCATGTCGTCAGTGCAGTAGCTAACAGGACATCTATCTACTACACTGCCTACAATGATGATACCAATGCAGCATGGATGCTTGTACAGTTAGACCGCACAACGATGCTCAGCACACCATTGTTATCCAAGCCCAGTTCAGGGCCGTTGATCGTGTTGGGCAGCAAAAACGGCTGGCTGGTATGGCTGCAATATGAAGTGATCAAAACAACCAAACACTCCAACCTGTCGCGGTATACACTACACTCGCCTTCGTATAATTGGAGCCTGCACGCTCTTTCGCTGGTATCTCAGTCGGCATCAGGAGATACTGAGACTTCTAACCCACCGATCACGCTGGCTTCCGGTACTTTTGATCAGGAAGCCGTGCCAGATTGGGTACATTCACCGGTGCAAGGCATCTGGTTTACCCAGAACGCGTTACTCGTCGCTATGCTCGATAAGAATGGTATATCACATCTGATGAGTTATCCATTGGGTATGCAAAGCGGCGTGACGACGAGAACACTCGCGACAGCGAGTCCTGAGCACGTCTTCACCTCACCAACCAGCAATGATGATGCAACAGAAACGTACTGGGCTGATGAATGGCGTGGTGATGATGGGAATTTGCATAGCAATATCTGGACACAAGAGGTGCTACCAGTTCCGCCAGAGCGTGGACCGCGGCACATCGAGACAACAACGATCACGTACCCATTCCTTCAGAATGGTCTGTCATTCCGACCTATTGTAGTCGATAATATGTTATTCTGGCTCAGTAGCACGGCAGGAACTTCTACAACGACGAATACAACCTCGACCGCTTCGACTGCTACGCCGAACAGTACGCCCGTGTCGACGGCTACTCCCAACACAAATGGCAATGGCATTCCTACTACAGTATGGAATGATACTGCGTTAGATAGTCATGTGCGCGGTTCCCTGATGATGCTATCCTTAGATGGAAGCTCCCCAACTTCAGCCGTGCAGGTCAACACTAATGGCTTCGCATATGCATTGCAAGCTGGTACAAACTTTGTCCTATGGCAGAACGATAACGGTTACGGCATGTATGATGTGACATCCAGAGGATACATTACCGTTGCCAGTAATGCCGATAATGCCCGCTTCCTGGTTGTGAATGGAGATACGGCGGTCTGGCTGCCCAATACCTCCACAACTGCAACGCCTACAGATATTGGACCACAGGCTACGTTAATGGCCTTTAACTGGCCAAGGAAATAGATAAAGAGAAGGGTGGCAAGCTCATCAGGGTTTGCCACCCTTCTCTTTACGAGTTACCACTTATATCATTGTCTGCTTCTAGCAGTTCCTGGCTGACTGTTTTTATATCAGTACCCAGACGATTTGCTATTTCTGGATCAAGCTCACGGAGGTGCTGTAGCATCTCTTCATGCTGGGCTTCAAGCCGCTTAATGATCTGGAGAATAAGTGTGTCCTGGTGGTCAAGGTGTTCCATAATATAGCGAATTTCTTCTTCACCTTTACAGTCAGTAGTGTAGTCATTTTGTGCTGTGAGCCTATCTTTTTCTGATTGACGATTTTGAGACATCATCACAAATGGCGCTGCATATGCTGCTTGAAATGATAGTGCAAGGTTCAATAATATATATGGGTACGGGTCCCATTTGTATATCCAAGCAATAGTATTCAAGATAATCCAGCTAGCCAGGATAATGCTTTGAGTGATAATAAAAGGCCAGCTACCGACAGTAGCTGCAACTTTGTCGGCAACCTTTTGTCCTAATGTCATCTGTTCGTCGGCAGCTTCGTTAACGTTGATAACGGGGGGGTGGTCGTGTTTGAAGGTGGGGAATTTGAAGTGAACGCCATCAAACCAATGCTTGAACTCTTCACCAAGGTGATTAGAGTTCTTATGTGCTGGCTTGATGACTTCTTTGCCAGGAGTAATATCCATGTTTGTTGTCTCTCCTTTGTGCTGTAGTGGCCATCAGCACCCAAGGTGTTTGGCGATAACCATACGTTGTACCTCACTGGTGCCTTCGCCGATTTCGTTAACTTTTACATTGCGCCAATAGCGGGATACCGGGAACTCGTCCATGAAGCCGTAGCCGCCGTGTATCTGTACCGCTTGATCGGCGGCGCGTTTAGCGGTTTCGGAGGCAAAGAGTTTTGCCATAGCAGCTTCGCGCGAGAAAGGTTTGCCCTCCATAAAGAGCCATGCAGCTTTATAATACATTAAACGAGCTAATTCGATTTCTGTATCCATATCAGCCAGTTTGAACTGGATGGCCTGAAATTTACTGATGGGCTGTCCAAACTGTTTGCGTTCTCTGGCATAGCTGAGAGCTTCATCCAGGCAGGCTTGAGCGAGACCGACCGACAGGGCGGCGATGGCAATACGGCCTGCATCGAGGATGTGCATAAATTGCTTGAAGCCGTCGCCCTGGTTGCCCAGGATATTGCCCTTTGGCACAACGCAGTCTTCAAAGGTAAGGGGGCGAGTATCGGAGGCTTTCCAGCCCATTTTTTTGTAGGGGTTGCCAATGACATAGCCAGGCGTATCTTTGGGGACGATAATGTTGGTAATCTCTTTACGCCCGTCGGGACGCTGGCCGGTAACGGCGGTGATAGTGACGCCACCAGTTATGTCGGTGCCAGCGTTGGTGATGAAGGCTTTGGAGCCGTTGATGTGCCAGTACCCATCGCGCAGGACTGCGCGTGTCTGAGTACCGCCGGAGTCGGAGCCAGCTCCAGGTTCGGTGAGACCAAAAGCCCAGAGTTGTTGACCAGTGGTAAGCGCGGGCAGGTAGTGTTCTTTCTGTTCTTGGCTGCCATAAAGGTAAAAAGGAGTGGCACCGAGGGAAGTATGGGCTTCCATGGTGATGCCGATGGAGGTATCACCACGCGAGATTTCTTCAATGGCGAGACAATAAGAGAGGAAGTCTGCACCTGCTCCACCATATTCTTCGGAGAAGGGCAAGCCGAGTAATCCTAGTTCGCCCATTTTATGAATAAGGTCGTAGGGGAATTGGCCGGTACGATCCATCTCTTCGGCACGGGGTTTGATTTCTTGTTCTGCAAATTCGCGGCAGGTATCGCGGATTGCCAGTTGCTCTTCATTGAGTTGGAAGTCCATGACGGTGTGCTCTCTTTCTTCGCTATGATGTGCTATAAAGGGAATAGATCATCTTGTCATGGTTATTATACGAGATGGGAGCAAGAAGCAAGAGGAGTAAGCAAACGATAACCCATAACCCATACTTCATAGAGTATGGGTTATGGGTTATCTGATGGTCATCACGCTGAACCATGTGTCGGGCGCAAGGCCGCCACAATCATTCCAGCCAAGCTCAACACGAATGAGACAAGGAACGCCAGGTGCAAACCAGACAAGAAAGGTGGGATAACCGAGGCAAATTGCCCCATACCCCCACCGTTGATGAAAACCTGCTGAACTGCGCCGAAAGGAATCTGGCTGAGAGCCAGGGGGAAGACGATAGCAATACTGAGCATCTGGCCGGTATTATTAAGCATACTCAGGATGCCTGATGCAGCTCCTCGTGTGTGCGGCTCGACAGAGCTCATGATCGCGTTCGTGTTAGGCGAGACGAAGAAGCCGGAACCGCCACCCATTAAGGCCATGTAGATGGACAGCAGCCAGTACGGGGTAAATTGGGTGATGGTGGTCAGTCCCAATAGTGCAAGCGCAGAGATACCCAACCCAATCGGTGCCAGAAGACGCGAACCTACACGATCTGAGAGGCGTCCACTTAAGGGACCGATGAGCATAAAGGCCGCACCAAAGGGAATAAGCATTAGCCCCGCCTTGAAGGGGTCCTGTCCATAGGGACCTTGCAGGAAGAAGATGAGCAAGAACAGTACAGCACCACGCGCAATACCGTTCAGCAAGCCACTGAGGTTTGCCATAGTAAAGAGGCGGTCACGGAAGAGGCGCAACTGCACTATTGGCACAGCGATACGCGGCTCGATGATGGCGAAGGCGATCAAACTAACGATACCAATGATAAAAATGGCGATGATCACAGGTTCGCTCAGGATGGGGAAGGCCAGCATAGTTAATGCTAGCAGTACGCCTGTTAGCCCTACAGTGAGAGTTATGCTGCCGAGCCAGTCGATAGGCTGACGTGTGACCGGGCGCACCGGCTCGCGCAGTCGCCAGATACCCCAGAGCGCACCAAAAATTCCAATGGGGACATTAAAGAGGAAGACCCACCGCCAGGATATTTCGGTAAGTAGGCCACCAACAACGGGACCTATGAGGAAACCTGCGGCACCTGCAATCTGGTTGACACCCAGACCAAGGCCCACCTGCCCTTTGCGAAAAGCGTCGGTTACAATGACAGTACTATTGGTGATCAGTAGAGCGGCCCCGACACCCTGAATCACGCGCCCCACAACCATATCACCGCCATGAAATTGTGGTTGTGCCAAGCCAGCTATCAATGAGCCAAGCGTAAAAATTATAAAGCCACTATTATAGAGGCGTTTACGCCCCCATATATCTGCCAAGCGTCCAATAATAGGGGTCAGCACTGTGGTGATGAGCAGATAGCCAAGCATAACCCACATAATAGTGAAAAATGTCGCCTGTAGCTCGCTCAAAATGTTGGGAAGTGCAATGAGCAGAGCTGAGCCTTGAATTGAGCCTAACAAAGCACCCACTGTTGTGACAGAAAGGGCTGTCCATTGATACCCATCATCCACTTTTGTTTCTGCCGATGGAGGCAGTGGGTTTTGTTGTCTGTTATTCGCTGTAAGTTCAGAAGAAAAACGTGACAAGCGATACTCTCCTATCCATTTTCTTGATGAGTTTTCATTACATCATGCCTAATTGAGATGTAACATTTCCTTAACATTAACGTTAACGTGCAAGATGCACACTATAATAATGCATTACTTTTCTCATTATTGCAAGGGTATGCATGAATCATCCCGAATTTTGAGTGTGTACGAGCAGAGGCTTCGCCACTGTTCGTACAAAAAAAGTGGGTCTGTGACAAATTGCGCTTTGTGCAATTTGTCACAGACCCACTTCCCGTTACCAGCGTAAGACGAACCAAGCGAGGATCTGGGTGGGAGTGATCGCCTGATCTGTCCAGAGCCCGATCACGACCGCCTCCAATCCATGACCTGCTTTCCTTATTTTCGCATGGGATCCTAGCACGCCTCGTGTTCCTCAGTTCTCAGGCGTAGCAAGGGTACGTAATCGGCGATCCAGATACCACCCAAGTCCAGCAGTGACGATTGTGGCTCCCGCTCCCATTAGATTAGATGGCACCCCTACGATCCGCACAAGCCGATGCCCTGGGTCCTCGACGGCAGTGCCCGGGACGAATGGAGCAAGAAAGAAAGGTCCCCAATATGCCATGGGGATCGCTGCAGCAACAGTCACTGCTGCATCCTGATCTGGCGAGCGTCGCCAGAGCAACCATAGTGCGACGGATGAGAGTATCGTCGTCATCCCCAAAGAGACAGCGCCGTGAAAGCGGGCATGGGGAGACCACTGAGGACTGAATAGGTGCGAGTCGTTCCAGTCAGCTAGAAAAGGTGCCACAACTGTGAGAATGGCTGCAAGGGAGATGAGCATCTTTCCAATGTTGCGACGCATGGCTTTCTTCCTCCTCTGTGATTATGAGTGAGTTGTTCCCAGGTCTTGGGCCATAACCAGCATGAAGCTTATCTTCGTTCAATGCTGTTAGTCTACCATTTTTCTATTTCTGGACGCAACTTGGGATTATACGCTAACCTTCTACCCATTCCTCACCATTGGTTGCCACCTCTTTTTTCCAGATAGGTACTGTTGTCTTCAAGGTATCAATAATATAGCGGCACGCTTCAAAAGCTTCGGCACGGTGCGGTGTCGCTACGACAATAACCACGCTGGCTTCTCCAATTTCGATACGTCCAAAGCGATGTGCCACTGCTACATGTTCCACATGCCAACGTCGTTGTGCCTCGGCTACAATCCTGCGAATCTGCTGTTCTGCCATTTCCGGGTATACATCATATTCTAGATAGCGTATTTGCTTTCCTCGCGCATGGTTGCGTACCACACCCTCAAAGACGACAATACCACCCACAGCAGGATCGGCCACTGATGCGATCAATGCATCTCTATTCAACGGCTCATGAGTTAACTGAATCAGTGGTTCCATACAAGTACCTCTTCAAGGCATCCTCCACCCATGGGGGGAATAAAGACTAGTTCGTCGCCTTCGTGCAGGGCCGTCTCGGCAGGCACATAGCCTTTATTTACGGCGTATACCGAGCGTTCCATAATCGGCCCCAAACGCGGATAACGGCTTACCAGGAGTGAGCGCACATCGGCAACGCTGGCACCATCATTCACGGTCAATAATTCCTCATTCTTCTCTGTGATTTCACGGAGTGAGGCGAAGTAACGAATGCGAATATTCATAATCAAAAGTATATCACATGCTCTTTTTATTTCCCTTTCTTAAGGGCGAGCTCGGCCAACGTGCGTACCACTACGCCAGTGGCGCCCCTTTCTTGATACGGCTTCTTGCTTTCAGTGTAGCTCGTACCTGCAATATCGAGATGCGCCCAGGCGGCGTCACCGACAAAATTTTCCAGGATTTTTGCAGCTGTCACCGAGGAGGCCGCACGACCTCCGGTTTGCTTGATATCGGCTATGTCGCTTTTGATCTGTTCACCATACTCTTCGTCCAGGGGCATAGGCCAGAACTTCTCACCAGCTTCCTGACCGGCTGCGAGCAGGTCGTCACGCAGCTGAGCGTCATTACAGAACATACCGGTCATGGTATGGCCGAGAGCCATCACAATGCCACCTGTCAGGGTCGCCACGTCAATAATGGGGGATAGCCCTTCTTTAGAGGCGTAGGATAGGGCATCGGCCAGTACGAGGCGTCCTTCGGCATCGGTATTGACAATTTCGATGCTCTTGCCATTCAGAATACGGATGATGTCACCTGGACGATAGGCGGTTCCGCTGGGCATATTCTCCGTTGTCGAAACCAGTGCGGTCACGTTGATGGCAGGCTTCAATTGTGCTATGGCTTGCATAGCACCGATGACGGCTGCCGCTCCGGCCATGTCGCCCTTCATCTCGTCCATTCCGGCGGCAGGCTTGATCGAGATACCACCTGTATCAAAGGTAATGCCTTTACCAACCAGAGCCATGCCTTTATCTGTGCTATCAGCCCCTCGGTAGCGCAAAATGATAAATTTTGGAGGCTCAGCACTGCCTTGAGCGACAGCCAACAGGCCGCCCATACCCAACTCTTGCATCTGAGGGCGATCCAGTATCTCGCACTCCAAGCCAAAGTGCATTGCCATGGCACTGGCGCGATTTGCCAGTTCAGTCGGGGTCAACACATTGGGCGGTTCATTGACCAGATCGCGAGCAAAGTTGGTGGCTTCGGCCAGGATAGTTCCTCGACGAACAGCTTCATCCAGTTCATGCACGTGAGCATCTCCTGCCACCAGTTGCAACTTCGTCACAGCGCGACCGTTGCTATTGGTATCCTGGCGTTGATACTTCTTAAAGGTGTACAGTCCTAATAATGAGCCCTCTACCTGTGCCTGTGCTGCCAACTTTCCATCAATATGAAACTCCTGGCCACCCAGGGCCAGTCCAACAACGTGCGCTCCCGTACTTTGCAAATGGCGTGTCGCAACGGCACACGCCCGACGCAAGGACTGGGTGTTCAGGGTCTCCTGTGTACCCAGGCCTACCAATATGATGCGCTTCGCCTCCAGCCTGCCCATAGTATAGACTGTCGCCATTTCGCCCAATCCCCCCTTAAACTCGTCATCCGTACAGATCTGCGAGAGCAAACCGCCAAGCAGGTTGTCTACAGTCTTCGCCGTCTCCGACAACACTACCTGCTTCATCCCCTGTTCTGTCTTTGTGGTAGCGGCACCTACCACCAGTGCATCACAGGTCAAATTGTGTAATGCTTTATTTGTGATTTGAATATCCATTCTTTGCTTCCAACTTTCTTTCCAGAATTATTTTTTGTAATCTAAAACAGACAGCCCGATAGTCTTGGCTGGTCAGGTTTGGTGATCGCCTCTGATAGAGGCTATGATAGCAAATTTTGCTAAAAAATGCTATCTCGCCATGATGACCCTTGCGGTCATCATGGCGCGGAGAGGCGGTCATCATGCTTCGCAAAATCCTATGTGCACCCATGCTTTAGCGCTGTGGCAACAACCGCTCTACTACCTCCAATAGCTGGCGTGGCTTGAACGGCTTGGTCAGGTATTCATTACAGCCAATGCGCAATGCAGCTTCATTCTCGTCGCTCAGGGCATAGGCCGTCACTGCTACAATAGGTACGCGGGCCATACCGGGACGTTCGCGAATCAACTGGGTGGTGCGGTAGCCATCAAGCACGGGCATCGATAAGTCGGTCAGAATCAGATCAACCGCTTCCCGGTCGAGCAGATCCAGGGCCTCGCGTCCATTAGAGGCCGAAAGGCAGCGATAGCCACGTGTAGATAGAACTTTCTCAATCAAAATACGGTTCGAGACTTCATTTTCCACTATCAATATAGTTGGCCGGTACACGCCCTGGCCTGACGATATGGACATATTCATCTTACTTCCTGTCTCTTTGCATGTTGCAAAGCTCCGCTTACACGCAATTTGGCAGAGGACACTATCGGCAGTGTAAACGAGAATGTCGACCCCTGCCCAACAACACTTTCCACGGCAACTTCACCACCTTGTAGCTCGATCAGCTTTCGAGCAATGGTCAGGCCGAGACCAGTGCCACCAAAGCGGCGTGTGGTACTGCCATCAGCCTGACGGAATGCCTCAAAAATATAACCAAGAGCTGCTGGTGAAATACCAATGCCTGAGTCATGCACCGAGATACGCAGCATCTCATACCCTTCCAGCAGTGTGCAACGGATAACCACGCTACCCTGCTCGGTAAATTTGAGAGCATTCGACACGAGATTGAGGACGATCTGGCGAATACGGTGGCTGTCTGCCAGCACTAATGGTAGACTATGAGGTACCTCTAAGTTTAACGATAAGCTTTTGTCGTTCGCCATAGGTTTGAGTTGGCTGACGACCTCTTTCAACGAGCGTTCAATAGCTAATGGTTCAACCTTCACCTCAAGCCGATCAGCCTCAATCTTGGATAGGTCGAGCATATCATCTACCAAGTGCGAGAGGTCCTCAGCACGGTTGACCATGAATTGGATATGCTCTTCCTGTTCGCCAGTCAGTTCTCCTTCCACAAACCCGTCAATAATTAAGGAGCCATAGCTAATAATACTATGTAGCGGGGTGCGTAGCTCATGAGTAACGGTAGCGAGGAATTGCGATTTGAGTTGATTGGCTCGTTCAAGGGCCGCGTTCTTATCTTTGACTTCAGCAAAGAGCAGTGCATTCTGGATCGCCATTGATGTTTGAATGGCTGCCGCACTTAACAGGAAAGTGTCGCGGCTGGTCACTTCATGTGGCCTGTCATCATAAAGAATAAATACACCGATTGGCTGCTCTTGCAAAAGCAGAGGTACGGCAATTACATAACGATAGCCTGCCTCTAAGGCCATCTGCGACCATGCCTCGCCTCGTTCTTGGTAGATGGCCGCAATATCCTCGCCGTAAATAATTTTTTGCTTTTGCATTGCCATGCGTGCCAACAACATATCTAGATCACGCAGGGCTGGCCGTGGAATACGTGGTCGCCGCAGTCCATAAGGGGCGGCTGACTGATCACGCTTTTTTGCCCCTACTGTCTGACGTTTCCCACTGGTGCTGCTCATACGAGGAGTGGGCATCGCTGCCATCTTTGTTGTCACAGCAAAGGTAATATCTCCATCAGGGTCAGTATGCACCGTGACCGCTCCCTGCTGCCCACTTATGCGCGGTACAGGTGTAGAGGGATCGGAAAGCGACTCCACGTCTGACCAATGCGCCACAGCCCATGGTGACAGCATCTCTCGTCCATACAATAACAACGAGACGTTCTTCACCTGTGTAATAGTACCCAGACGCGACACCACCTCACCCAGCAGGTGTTCTAGATTAAGTGTAGAGATCAGGGCATCGCTCATGATCAACAGATCTTTCATCTGCTTCGTCATTGCTAGGCTCTCGCTCTGGTGTACTGACAGCGATTCTGAGAGCAGATTGAATGAACGGCCTAGCATGCTCAATTCATCGTTGGTCAGGGTAGCCGCTTCCGTCTGCGCTGACTGACCTGCAACCAGGGAGCGTACTCGTTCCTGGAGTCGACGCAATGGACGAATAAAGAAATAACGTGTAATGAAAGTATAAGCGATCATGCCTAGCGCAAACACAAACGCTCCCACGGCAAGCAGAATCTGGCTCATACGGTCGCTACGCATGCTAATGCTGTAGAGAGGCTCCACGTTTACAATGACTAATGAAGGTGAACCGGCTAATTGGTTTTGCGCTGATACTGACTGGGCAAAGGTGATAAATTGTTGTGTACCATCTATTCTACTCATGACATTCGGTACACAGAGAGTATTGTTGGTCAAGAACTCATCCAGGTCTCTTAACGAGCTTCCGACAACTTGCTTATTCTGACAGAGGATGGCATTAAAGCCTGTCTTTTGTACTAAACTTTGAGCAAAATCGTCATTAATAGGTTGCTCTGCGAGCAGCACAGCAGTGGGGACATGCCTCTGCCTCTGGTCAAAAACAGGTACAGTTATACTTAATACCCATCTTGAACCTTGCGGTGTGAACACCGTTTGTAATGCTGAAACGCTTTTACCTTGTAAAGCAGCTTTGATCAGCATAGGAGTCATAGGAGTATTGGCGATATTGCTGCCTGGATTGTCACTATCTTCTATTTGGTCTAGTAACCGATCGTGGTCAAAAACATCCAGTGCTACCAGGAACACATGATAACTCCCGCGAAATTGTTCAAGTACATCGTGTAAGTGGCTAGAGGCTGTGGGAGTAGTGTGAGTAGGCGTTGGTGGTATAGCCGAGGTTATATCTTGACTCTTAGCCATGTGTTGCAAATCTCGTATCAAAGTAGCCGTGCGTGTCAGATAGATCTTTTTGAGTAATGAGAGGTGTGACGAAGCGTCGCTTCTGGCTTCATGCTCAGAGAGATAGTGCAGTATCCCCCATGATAAACCAGCAAAGAGAACCATGCACAACAGAAGCGTGATTGCTGCAACCGCTATTAGTTTTCCCCCTAATGACCTTACCTTAAATCTCATGCCAGCCCTTCTTGTCTCTCAAAAAAAGTAAGGAGAGGACGGGGTGCCAGCTCGTCCTCCCCCTACCACGCATATGCAAATGCTCATGCGGAGACTCCAGGAGGTGCGCGTACAAACCCCATGGGGAAAAGGTTGTACGTATCATTCAGGTACACGTTGCAAGCCGCTCGTCGAGGTGGATCTGCTTGCTTATGAGCACCCCGCCTTCCATCCCAGGCTCATTTATTATAACGTACCAGTAATAAATTTGATATCCCTTTTTGAGGCAAATTTTACAAACTACCAAAATATGCAAGAAAACTGCCCCAACCATTGAGTTTTTCGCCTTTTTCCTCCCATTTTCCATTGTAGGGATGCAACTCTATGGACTTCTTACCTCAATTACTTCTACTGCACTGGGTATTGAGTAGCCCTTTCTGCTTAATTCTTCCTCGCCAGCTTGTTCATCGATGAACGAAGCGCAATTTCCATAAACGCACCAGAATACGTGCCACATCCAATTCGCTGCGGTGTAACAGGCGAGCCACATCGCGTATGGTACGCTTGCCATCAAGCAATAAAAATACTATACGGTCACGCCGTTCCATCTGACTTATGACCATTGGGACCCTAGCGAACGGTAGAGAATAAAAAACAGCATTGACGCCAGCAGGCCCCATAATCTCGGCACATTCCGCTACGTCAGCGACTGAGAATACAGGGGAGGGCCCATGTTCTCCTGGCTCACGGCTTCCTTTCTCAGCATGTTTCATAGGTACAGGGGTATGAGCATCCTGTAACGGTCCTGTTACTAATGATCTTGAACTTTGTAGCTGGACTGGCGTTGCTGCTACTTGCTTGGCAGCGTGCCTAATACTTTCTGGTATGCCCGACATACCAATGATCGGCGTCTGGCGTGTTTTCTCCATCTCAATGGGCAACAAGGGCCGGATATGCCTGGGCCGCTGTAATGCTCTCAAACGGTCAGTATTGCTCGCTGGGGCTTCTTCACTCAAAAGATGAACGAATCGATGCGTAGGAACTGCATGTGGTATAGTCATACTTTCCTCCATAACCACGTAAACCCAACAACCCAAAACACACTACAATTAACTATCCACTCTATACTGTACCTCAACTATGTGAATTTCATGTGAAAAACATCCCCGGCTGTGTGAATTTTCTGTAAAAATCGTTATACTCTACAATAACCTCGTTTCCGTCTCCTATTCAGAAAGAGCATAGTCAAAGGCTGGTGAGCCACTATGCCCTTCGAAAGAAGGTGTAATTCACCAGCCCTTAACCTACTGTTCTATAATCTATGGAATCTCCATCCACAATACAGGCCCATTCACACCCTGTGTATCTATCTGAGAAACTCTATTATGTTGCGTATCTACCAGATACACTCCTGTTTGCCCATCGTCTAAGGCTACAATCACTTGTTGTACTGAGGTAGGAAACCAGATAAACGCCGAAGCCATACCGCGCAATTTAAGGGTCTCTACTCTCTTGTCTCCCTGGGTATTGACCACCACTGTTTGTACTCCTGTACTGTAGATCAGTTGCTGGCTGTCCTTCGACCACGCAGGTGCCGGTTCATTCGTCACCTGTGGGGTAATAAGCGTATCCACACCCGTTGTTACATTGACGATATGGAGGGTTCCCACGCCAGACGCGAGATTATCCAAGTAATCAATCTGCACCCCATCAGGAGACCATTGTGCAAAGTTGATATGTTTTCCGTTGATTATGGCTATAGGAAAGGCGCCGAGTACAGTATCGAGACGGAATAAATTGGTGCTTTGTCCTGTCGTAGACACCAGGAGCCAGCTGCCTATGCCACTATGACCATTGGGACTATACGTTGCCTGCACATAGTCCGCACTCACCAGCTCTCTCGGAGAGGGTGAGCCTCCAACGCCAACGTAGCGGAGCCAAATACTATGCACATGTCCTGCTACACCGACGCTCCAGGTAATCGCTGGTATATCGGTAGCGGCTGTCCAGGCTATGTTCAACACCCCATCATTTGGATACGCCGGCACGGTAACGTTATTGGTGATCACTAGCATGCCGTGATTCTGTGTATTATAGTCCAGAATGCTCGTTATGCCATTCTGCGTCACCTCAAATGCTACACGTATGCCATCAGGGGACCAGAGCGGATGAGTAACACTGCCCTTTGCTGGCAACGGAACCATCTCTACAGACCCGCTATCGGTCGACAGAATATAGAGGTTGGTAAAGCCTGTACCTGTTGGATCAGCGACAAAGGCCAGCATGCGGCCATCCTTTGACCATGTCAAACTGGTCAAGATAGCTTCACCCAGGTTCGTATCCCATACCGAAGAAGGAGCAATACTGGCTTTTAGTAATGGCCGTGAAATGACGGTATCACGAAGCCCATCACTGCGTACCGTATGCACTCGGGCTTGCTGTAGATCGATGTATGCCAGCATATCACCGGCATCACGTCCTGGCAGAGGTGGACTGATGACCCAGTTGGCAGCAACGGTTACCCCTTTCGGGGTTAGCTGTACTGCATGTGTGCTACCATCGGATGGGGTGCTCCATAAGGCCCCGTCTCTCAGAAACACAAAGTGCATGCCTGCTGCAAGTGGTATATTCCCTACTAGCCCATCAGGTGGTGTAATGGCCTTCATGCCTACCGCGGTGCTCTGTTTCTGTAGCCAGAGATTACGACTAATCAGTCCACCAACAACCAACGTGAGCAGTATAGTAGCGGCAATAGCCGCCTGCATCATCCATAATCCCCACCGCCTCTGCTGCTTGCGTGTAGAAGTAGCATCCTGCATGTATGGTGCTATGGATGCATCCTTTGTGACATGAGATGAGGAGGAATGCCTACCCCCAGGTAGAGCAACAAGTTGCGGGCGACTTGAAGTATCTCGCCGCACTTGTTGACGAGGAGCAGTTTGTTTTTTATCAGCAGAGAAATCAGCATTTTTAAGAGAAATATTGTCTGTGCCGGTCAGTTCTTGATCATATAGCAAACAAAAAATTCTGTCACGAAGCTTATTACTCGGTATGACTTGTGGCATACGAGCAAGGAGAGCATCGAAACGGCGGAAGTCGACCAGAGTAGTACGACATGAGAGACAGTCTTGCAGATGTACCTCAATTTGCCCTTTGAGTTGCTGTGCAGACTCCGCCGTCTCTCCAACAGCGAGCGTATCGTCAAGGTAAGCACTTAGGAGTTCCTCGACTTGCTCGCAGTTCATTTTTTGTCTCCTCCTTGCTCTAAAGCCCGATAATGTTCCCGAAAAGATTGCCGTGCTCGTGATAAATACATCTTGACGCCACTCTCGGCGATATTTAATGCCTGAGCAATCTCACTATAAGAGAACCCCTCTTGAGTATAGAGCAACAGTGCTGCACGGTACTGCTGAGGCATACGACGGAGCGCAGCGCGGACAAGCTCAGTTGTTCCGTAGATCTCTTGCGGGTCTGCACTCTCAACATCTGCCGGCTCATGATCGAGGTCCTGCCACGGCAACCATGCGATCAATTTGCGACGACGCAACGCATCATAAGCGGTATTCGTCGCGATGCGATACAGCCATGCTGATAACTTCAAGCTCCCATCCATTTTTGGTAGCGCACGAAACGCTTTCAAAAATGTATCTTGAGTTAAATCGTCTGCCTGTTCGCGGTCCCCTACCAGATGATATACATAGTTATAAATAGACGTCTTATACTCGTCATAAATCTGGTCAAAGGACCAAGTACTTTCCTTGGTTTCCACCATGGACATGCGCTACAATCCCTTCGATGGTTACAGCTATCATCTTGCCCGTTCCATACAAGTGATAGGCGCACATCTCCGAGTTTGACAGGCCCCCTCACTGTTCTCCCCCCGCCCTTGTTCGGAAAGGCTTTATCCTTCTGTGTAGTGGAACGGACGACTAACGCTTTCAGTAACATAGCCAGCCTCCCTCTGCTCACTATGCTATATACCATGGTAGCATACTTTTACCCCATCCCTGAATTGATTACTCCCCTGGTTAGTACTATTGGGCAAGAAATGTTATTAAAAGAGCCGTGCAGAGTGCGAGCCAACACGGCAAGGCGGTCACCCAGTAGTTGCCCTAGACTATTCTGTATGGTACCATAGACGCAGACTGATTCACATTTATGCAGAAGAGGTTTATCATTATGTCTAATTACAAGCAAACGCAAGGCGTACGTACTGTGTGGTGGGAAGAAGATGCTTCCGGTGCTGCTGTCTGTTTGCTTGACCAATCGCTCCTCCCACAGGCAGTTGTCTATCTTCGACTTACTACAGTACAGCAGGTAGCTGAGGCCATCGCTACGCTTAAAGTGCGGGGGGCACCAGCTATTGGTGTTACGGCAGCCTTTGGGATAGTACTGGCTCTCTACAATTTCCTTCAGGAACAGGATACACCACTGACCCTTACTCAGGCACAGCAACACCTACACGATATGGGCATACTCCTTAGTCGCACACGTCCGACAGCGGTTAACCTCTTCTGGGCAATAGAACGTATGCAACGCTGTACCGACCAGGCAGTTAGTGAGCAGATTTCCTTACACCTGCTGGCCCAGCTTTTACGCCAGGAAGCACAGGCTATTGCTGATGAGGATTTCGATGCCTGCATGCACATGGGTCTTTATGGAGCTGATTTGATTTGTGACGGTGATACGCTGCTGACTCACTGCAATGCTGGTGCGCTTGCCACTGCCGGCTGGGGTACTGCTTTAGCTCCGATGTATGTGGCGCATAAAGCTGGGAAGCGTATACACGTTCTTGTCGATGAGACACGGCCTGTCCTACAAGGGGCACGCCTAACCGCCTGGGAACTGCAACAAGAAGGCATTCCTTTGACACTGATTACCGACAATATGGTTGGTCATTTTATGCAACGTGGCGATGTTAAAGCTGTCTTTGTGGGAGCAGATCGCATTGCGGCCAATGGAGATGTGGCGAACAAAATTGGCACCTATGGTGTAGCCGTACTGGCTCACGCTCACCATATACCATTCTACGTCGCAGCCCCTTGCTCAACCATTGATCTGAGTCTGCCCTCAGGCGAGCAGATTCCTATTGAGCAACGTAATCCCGATGAGGTGACGCGAGTCGGTGGGACTCTCATTGCTCCCCCTGGTGTCCAAGCAGCCAATCCTGCCTTTGATGTCACTCCCTCTACATATGTGTCTGCCATCATCACCGAAAAAGGCATTGTGCGGCCACCATATGCAGTCGGCCTGCATCAAATATGTTCAGAAAACTCTATTACAGAGGCGAGGCAGTAATGGAGACAAAAGTTGTGTCAATTGTCGCCCACTATGTAGAAGAGGCACTGGGCCAAGAAGGATTTCACTATGTAAGTGTGGTGGTAGCCAATTGCAAAATGCTCGCGCTCGAATTAGAGACCCAGGTGGATGAGGTCAACTTTCCCGCAGAGATCGATACAGAAGCTCTTATTCTGGCCAGTTATTTACATGATATTTCTATTGTAGAACATGGTTTTCAGAATCACTATATCAAATCAGCCGCGATGGCCGTAGAGGTGTTAGGTAAACTCGAAGTGCCTGCTGAACGTATTGCTAAAGTGGAACAGGCCATCCTGGCCCACACTACTGCTTTGTCACCCGGACAACGCTCATCAACGCCCATCGAAGGGCGTATCCTCTATGACGCAGACAAACTTGGTCGCTTAAGTGGCTTGGCGGTGGTAACATCTCTAATTGAGTTTGGTGCTCGCTATCCCAATCAGGCCGTAACTGGTGATATGCTGGCTGCCATTCTCCGTCATATCGAAGAACGCTTCGTGGAACTGTACCAATCACTCAATACTGCGCCGGCTCGCGAGATGGCGCGAGAAAAGTTTGGCAATACGCTAGCTTTTCTGGATGGGGTTATTGAGCATCTGAGTGATGCGACGCCAGTCTGAAGTAGGGCTTGGGTGCGCGTAGGGCTTCTCCCATAGGCGTGAACTGAAGCCAACAAGGAGGGGGGTGCCAGTCCTTCAGTCAACGCCTGTGGGCTCGCCCCCCGTCGGCTGTCATCCTGAGCGCAGCGAAGGATCTCCGGCTGTGGGCTCTCCCCCGCCGGCTGTCATCCTGAGCGCAGCGAAGGATCTCCGGCTGGGCAGAGGGCAGATCCTTCGCTGCACTCAGGATGACAGCCGTACTTAAGTTCACGCCTATGGGGCTTCTCCTTCTTGACAGAATCGCTGAGGAGAAAATAAACTTGATGGGGGATCAGCTATGGCCTGTATCTGTGTTTTTGATGGCATCACGATCTACATGTATTATAATGATCATATGCCGCTAGGCTAATAGAGAGGTAGAGCATGACACGTTTAGTACGAGTTCAGAGCGTTATACCACGTGAAAGATTCATAGTCGATGTGCATTTTACAGATGGTTCGCAACGGGACATTGACCTGGAGCCATACCTTCAAGGTCCCGTCTTCGACGCAATTCGAAAAGACCCGCTACTGTTTCGCTCTATGCGAGTCGAAAGAGGAACTATCGTATGGCTGAACGATGTAGATATTGATCCTGATGTTCTCTACTTCAACCTTACCCCGGCATGGGCTATTGCAACCGAAGCATGCGATGTTGAGAAGCGGTCATTGTAGGATTGTGTCGCAGCCTTCAACATTATATGCCCTAGAGTAAAACAAGCTTTTTAAGAGATTAGTAAAATGGAGGTTGGAAGACGTGTCCATCCTTGTTGTGGGTTCCGTCGCGTTAGATACAGTAGAGACGCCGTTTACCAAGGCCGAAGAAATTCTCGGTGGGGCGGCATCCTATTTCTCCACTGCTGCTTCACTCTACAATCGAGTTAACCTTGTAGCAGTCATTGGGAGTGATTTTCCTCAAGAGTACCTTGATTTCTTGCGTAGCCATCCCATTAATCTAGATGGCCTTCAGATAGAGGAAGGCAGGACGTTTCGCTGGACCGGTCGATACCACATGGATATGAATGCTCGCGATACACTCGATACACAGCTAGGGGTCTATGCGAACTTTCATCCGATCATACCCAACAGCTACCGTCAAAGCCCGCTCGTTTTCCTGGCAAATATTCAGCCGGCATTGCAGATGGAGGTATTGGAGCAGATGCCTCGCGCTCGCCTGACGGTGCTGGATACGATGGAACTGTGGCTCATGACCACTCGTCCTCAGTTAACCGAAGTGATCAAGCGGGTTGATGTACTCCTCATGAGTGAGGAGGAGGTTCGCCAGTATACAAACCATGCCAGTATTGTGGTGGGTGTGCGTCAGTTGCTGGAGATGGGCCTCAAATTTGTGATTGTCAAGCAAGGAAGCTACGGTGCATTGCTCTTCGGGGCTGATGGAACGTACTTTAGTGCTCCATCCTATCCGTTGGAAGAGGTAATAGATCCAACGGGTGCTGGCGATGCCTTTGCCGGTGGCTTCCTTGGCTATCTTTCTACCGTACAACCAAAATCTGAGAATGGCTATGCTATTGAAGATATTAAACGAGCAGTTGTGCATGGCAATATCCTGGGTTCTTTTGTGTGTGAAGATTTCAGCATCAGGCGTCTGAAGACGCTGACGATGGATGATATTGCTGCACGTTACCAAAAACTTGTCGATTGTTCTCATTTTGATCCCCATTGGAGATCAGTTCAGAGTATGGGAGCGTAATGATGTCTGTGAACAAAAAAGGTTCATCATTGCATCAAGAAAGGATACATATTTTATGACTACCTCAATACGTGGAGATGTGAAGGACATGTCGCTAGCAGCACGTGGTAAAGACCGTATCGAATGGGCAGCAAAGGATATGCCCGTGCTGCGTTTGATTCGCGAGCGTTTTGCTCAAGATATGCCTCTCAAGGGTGTGCGCATGTCCGGCTGTTTGCATATCACCACTGAAACTGCCAATCTCGCCATTACACTGAAAGCTGGAGGAGCCGACCTTGTGTTGTGTGCCTCTAACCCACTTTCAACCCAGGACGATGTTGCCGCCGCACTGGTTAGCGAGTACGGCATTCCTACCTACGCTATCAAGGGCGAGGACGAGGAGACCTACTATCGTCACATCAATGCTGCTCTGGATCACAAACCGAACATGACAATGGACGATGGCTGCGACCTGGTTTCTACACTGCATACCAAGCGTACCGAGCTTATTCCTGACGTGATTGGCGGTATGGAAGAGACGACGACAGGGGTCATTCGTCTAAAAAGTATGGAGAAACATGGCGTGCTACGCTTCCCTGTGCTGGCTGTGAACGAGTCAGACACCAAACATATGTTTGACAACCGCTATGGGACAGGTCAAAGTTCAATCGATGCCATTATCCGTTCTACTAATATCCTGTTAGCTGGCCGCACCTTTGTCGTCTTTGGCTATGGCTGGTGCGGTCGTGGTGTCGCTTCTCGTGCTCATGGGTTGGGCGCGAATGTGATCGTTACCGAGGTTGACCCGACGCGTGCTCTTGAGGCGCTGATGGATGGTTATCGTGTTATGCCTGGTGTTGACGCGGCTGCTCTGGGCGATATTTTCGTGACGGTGACCGGCAACGTGAATGTCATCGATGAGAAACATCTGGAACGGATGAAAGATAACGCGCTTGTGGCTAACTCCGGTCACTTTAACGATGAAATCAACATTCCTGCCCTGGAAAAGCTGGCCACGGGTGGGAAACGCCGTGTACGCGACTTTGTAGATGAGTATACGTATGCCGACGGTCGGCATATCCACCTGCTGGCCGAGGGTCGTCTTGTGAACCTGTCAGCCGCCGAGGGTCATCCTGCCAGCGTGATGGATATGAGCTTTGCCAATCAAGCTCTCGGTTCCGAATATATGCTGGCTCATGCCAAGAGTTTACAGCCACGTGTGTATACGCTACCTGCCGAGCTTGACAAAGAGATCGCTCGTCTCAAGTTACAGGCCATGGGTGTACGTATTGATACACTGACGACTGAGCAGGATACGTATCTGAACTCCTGGGAGTCAGGGACGTAGACCCTACACAGATAGGTTTTTTGGGAGCGAAAACGAAAACGCGTAGGGGCGGGGGCGGTGTGGATGTGGGGTAGGGGCCCTTGTGGCCGCCCGTTGGGGAGGAGTGGCCATGAGAGCAGCCCTCCAGTGAGGCACGGAGGGCTGCCACAAAGGCCCCTACCCCACTCAACTCCGCTCCTGCCCCTACGCGAGGTTGCGTATCTTCCCCTAAAAAACCTACCTGTGTAAGGGGACGTAGCCTCCGCCATAGGATTCACATGCTTGACATTACTAGAGTTTAGTGACATACTTCTTGTAGAACACAACTGAATAGACGCAGCTACAACTGCTCTCATCCAGAGAGGTGGAGGGAAACGGCCCGATGAAGCCCGGCAACCCTCCTATATCGATACATCGATAAAGGAAAGGTGCCAATTCCGGCGGAGTGATCCGCAAGATGAGGGGATTGCGCTGAGTACATACTCAACAACCCCTGAAACTCTCAGGGGTTTTTTACTATCTATTCTAGAGAATCCCTTTTCGTAAAGGAAGGAGTGCAAACTTGAGCAATTTTATGAACAGTTCTAAAGCGTTCTTCACCAGCGAGTCCGTGACGGAAGGACACCCAGATAAGCTGTGTGATCAGATTTCGGATGGCGTTCTGGATGCCATTCTGGCGCAAGACCCGGTTGCACGGGTAGCCTGCGAGGCGGCTACGACAACGGGGCTTATCCTGGTAGCGGGTGAGATTACGACTTCAGCCTGGGTGGATATTCCCGCGGTGGTGCGCAAGACGATTGAGCAGGTGGGCTATATTAATGCCGACTATGGCTTTGATTATCGCACCTGTGGGGTCGTTACCTCAATTGGCAAGCAGTCGCCTGATATTGATATGGGTGTGAGCCGTTCGGTAGAGATAAAAGCTGGCACAGTTTTGAGCAATGAAGAGTTGGAGCGCATCGGGGCAGGCGATCAGGGCATGATGATCGGCTTTGCCTGCAATGAGACACCTGAATATATGCCACTCACGATTAGTCTTGCCCATAAGCTTGTACGCCAGCTTTCACAGGTACGCCGTCACTCATGGGGTGGAAGCGGCCCGATGGCCTACCTGCGCCCCGATGGCAAGAGCCAGGTCACCGTGCAGTATGAATATGGCCGCCCTGTTCGCGTCGATACAGTGGTTATTTCAACGCAGCATGCCGAATATGTAGACCAGGAACAGATTCGCCAGGATGTGATTGAGTATATCATCAAACCAGTTATTCCAGCACACTTGCTCGACCATGCTACCAAATTTTTTGTCAATCCTACAGGTCGTTTCGTAACCGGCGGTCCTATGGGTGATGCCGGTTTAACGGGTCGCAAAATTATTGTCGATACCTATGGTGGTATGGCGCGTCATGGTGGTGGGGCCTTTAGCGGGAAAGATCCAACTAAAGTTGACCGCTCAGCAGCCTATGCCGCTCGCTATATTGCTAAAAACATTGTGGCTGCCGGTCTGGCCGATCGCCTCGAATTGCAGGTGGCCTATGCTATCGGGGTTGCTCGCCCGCTCTCTCTCTTTGTAGAAACCTTCGGCACCGGCAAAGTTTCTGATGAAGAGATTATCCGTCTGATCAACGAACATTTTGATCTGCGTCCGGCAGCTATCATCCAGACCCTCGATCTACGCCGTCCCATTTACCAGCCCACCGCCGCCTTTGGTCACTTTGGGCGCACCGATATCGATGCCTCATGGGAAAACCTGAACAAAGTCCCTATGCTCCGCAAAGGAGTTGGGGCCAACCTCGAAGTGAGCAGCGAAAGCCTTTCGTAGTTTCTAGAAGGAAAGAAGAAGAGGTTAGAGAAGCGCTTGCAAGCGCTTCTCTAACCTCTTCTTCTTTCCTGACGGTATTTCACCCCTACACAAGACGCTATGATATGTTATAGTTAATATATATTGCGTTCCGAAGTCAGGGCTTCTTCGTTCACACCGATGGCCCATTACGGGTCAAGGTTTTTCTCGGAGGTTGTGGATGAACTTATTCGAAAAGCAATCACGACTCAATCAACTCTTTGCACAGAGTCCCGTTAATGCTGCCTACCTCGCAGGTTCGCTTTCCAGTCGTACCTCGTTTGGACATCTCAGCGATGTGGATATCGCTATTCTGCTTATGGATCAGATAAAGTCCGATCAGTTCCTGGACTACCAGCTCTACTTCTTTAGCGAACTGGCGAAACGGTTAGAGTCCGATAGCATTGATGTGGTGATTCTCAACCAAGCGTCACTGCTGCTCAAATTGCAGGTGATTAAGTATGGGCAGATTCTGTTTAGCCGGGATGAGAAGCAGCGAGTGATGTTTGAGACGAAGGCGGTGATGGCTTACCTGGATTTCAAGAAGTTCGATGATATGCAGAATGAGGCATTAAACCGGCGGCTTTATGGGCAGGTGCTGCCCTTCGATAAGGTACTGTTGCAAACGCAATTGGGGCAATTGCGCGAGGCGATGCATATTCTCCAAAGTCTGAGCCAATCCACACGCGAGGAGTTTACGACAGATTATCACATCTATGGTCTGGCGGAACGCTATCTGCAACAGGCAATAGAGGCATGCTTGCAAATTTGTGGCACGATTGTCGCAGCTCTTGGCTTGCGCAAACCGGAGGGCTATCACGAACTACTGAGTATTGTAGCAGCGCAAAAGATTATCCCCCAGACCTTAGCTTATAGATTGGAAGTTTTGACTAATTTGCGTGATGCATTGGTGCATGATCCAGGGGCGTTGAACCGCGATATGCTTTACGAGCATGTTCAACAGCGAGTCGATGATTTGAAGGCGTTCGCAGATACGATAGAGGAGCGACAAGGGTAGATAGGAGAGCAGGACGACCACAAGAGGTCGCCCTTTTCATCATACATCCGAGGCCCGCTTTACTCTGTGACAAGATTGAGTGTATTCGCCTGCTCACGAGTGGCTCTGGCGTCTTCCGGTCGGCCCATTTCGTCGTAGATCTGGGCGAGGGTTTCGTAAGCCAACAAGAGCGAAGGATCAAGGGCAATGGCTTGCTGGGCCACTTCCAGGGCTTCATCGTAGCGTTTGGCCTCGCGATAGGTATCGGCAAGGTCATTGTAGTAGTCAGCGTTGATGGGATCGCTCTCGATAGCATTCTGGTAGTTCTCAATGGCTTGGTCGTAACGGCCAAGAGCATCGTAGGCAGTGGCAAGCTGATAGTAGCCTTCGGAGTCATCGGCAAACTCTTCAAGGAGCCGCTGGCAGGTAGCGATGGCGTCGTCGTAGCGACCGAGAGAGTTGTAGGTGTCGGCCAGACCGGCGTAGGCGGCAGCGAGGTCATCATTTTGCAGGTCTTCACCTTGCTTGACAAGGCTTTGATAGATGTTCATAGCCTCTTCATAGCGTTCGGCTTCCAGATAGGTCTCGGCGAGACTGAAGCGTGCGCTGCTACGACCAGGGTCAAGCTGGATGGCACGCTGGTAGGCATTGATGGCATCGTCGGTATTTCCCTGCATAGCACGCCAAGTACCAAGATGCTCCCAGGCGTCGGCATCGTCGGGAGCAAGGGTAACGAGTTGACTATAGGCTTCGGCAGCCTGATCACGCTCCCCCATCTGTTCGTAGACGGTAGCAAGCATATCGTAGCCGATGCGGCTCTGTGGCTCAAGAGCGAGCATCTGGTTCGCCATAGAGAGGGCCTCATCGTAGCGATGCATGTCCAAGTAGAGGCTTGCTAGTTCGGCGTAGTGCGAGGTGTCGCGGGGGTCTTCGTCAATTCGTCGCTCTTGCTCCATGAGGCGACGCAACTGGTCGTTGACCCGTTCACGCACGTCGCGCAGGTTGTCTGCTGCAGTGGTGTTGTCAGGGTTGAAAATGATGGCCTGGCGATACGCTTGAATGGCATCCTGGTAGAGACCCTGTGTGCGGTAGGCATCGCCGACGTTCAGGTACAGTTCGTCGCTCTCAGGGTCGATTTCGAGGGCCTGCTGAAACGTTTCTAGTGAGTCTTCGTTCATGCCCAGTTCGCCGTAGAGATTGGCAAGATTGATGTAGGCGTCAATAAGCTGGGGATCAAGGTCGATGGCGCGGCGATATCCGGCAACGGCCTGTTCTGATTCTTCCAAGTACTGATGAGCCAGGGCGAGATTGTAACGTGCTCTGGCGTCATTCGGGTTGGCAGCGACGGCCTGTTCAAAGGCTTCGGCGGCGGCTTCGTAATCGCCTTCTTGAGCCGCGGCGTTGCCTTTGTCTGTCCATTCTTGTTCGCTTTGGTCCGATGAGGCAACACTCTCGGCATCGGTGCGTTGCATATTATCCACAAATTTCTCCTCTATGATGTTTGGTGGACGATTACAAGGGTTAAGCAACCATGAGAGATAGGGTGTAATGATGAAGATTAACTTTTTAATGCGGTAATGATTGCGCCGCTTGATCACTGGATTGAATAGTTAATCTTCATAATTGCGTCCCTACAGAGACAAAAGCTCCTTGTGGTCATCTTGTACTTGTAATCGAAAAATTGCAAGAGGCAGGGCGACCGCAAGGGTCGCCCCTACTATATACGGATGCTAGTATAGCACAGACTAATGAGTTCTTCCAGTATGATTATCGAATGGTCATCATGCCTCTACGCACACTGCTCTTATCTCCCGGAGCGCAAGGTGACTTCAAAGGCGTAGCGGGAGCCGACGTAGAAGCTTTCGGAGCAGGCGATGGGCGCACCAGTTTGTTCAAAGAGAATGCAAAAGAGGCGCAAACCCGGTTCGTCCGGGGCGATAGCGAGCAATTCAACTTCACGCTTGTTGGCGCGATCGGCGGAAAGTTTTTGTTCGATAATAGAGGGAGTGAGACCTTCGGCTATCATGAGACTATTGAGTGAGCCTTCGGCCACTTCTCTGGCACGCCCGTAGATAGCGGCAGCACGAGGATAGGGGAGATAATCCGTCTCATAGGCTATGGGAGTGCCATCGGCCGTACGTAGCCGCTCGAAACGGATGAGTTGCTCGGTGTCGGTAACCTGAAGCTGTCGGCGTATCGTTTCGGAGCCACGCACAAGCTCACTAATGAGCAAGATACCCCCTGGACGTTTGCCACGTCGCTTCATTTCTTCGGTGAAGCTGGTCAGAATACTGACGGTTTGCTGCACACGAGGTTCACAAACAAATGTTCCCTTGCCATGTTGGCGGTAGAGCAAGCCTTCATGCACCAGTTCGGCCAGAGCCTGACGCACAGTAGCACGGCTGACGTGGTAGCTGTTGACCAGCTCTGGTTCTGAAGGGATAGATGTATGAGGCGCAAGGTGTCCGGCATGTATCTGCTCTTTCAACACTTCTTTGAGCTGGTAGTAGAGGGGAAGTGGGTTAGAACGTTCTAACGTTGGCATCTCTGCATCTCCTTATGTCCGCACAATTTCGGATAGAATCCAATATGCTCTATTGGCAGAATATGGGAAAGAATATAGCACAAAAGCGGCAGAACGTCGAGGGGTAGAGACAGAGAGAGCATGAAAGCCAGCACATGTGAAGAACCATGTGCTGGCTTTCATGCTCTCTCTTGCTTACGCATTACTGGACAGATACGCGTTCGATCTCTCTCTTGAGACGCACACGGTCAGCACCAACGACGCGGCCAACCTCTGAGCCACCTTTGAAGATGATAAAAGTAGGGATGCCCTGGATGCCCAAACGTGAGGGTGTACGTGGGTTAGCATCGGTATCTACTTTGGCGAAGAGTAATTTACCCTGATACTCCTGGCTCAAGTTTTCATAGTATGAAGCGATAGAGCGACAAGGGCCACACCAATCGGCCCAAAAGTCAACGACGACCGGTCTGTCTGCTTTGAGGACTTTGGACTCAAATTCCTGGTCACTCACATAGATGAGATTTGCATGGGTTGCCATATCTGATATTCTTCCTCTCATTACTGGCAGGCTCTCTGTCTGTATCGCCTGCCCTTGTGTAGTAGGGGCAAGTAGAGAGGGTAGGAGCAATGTGTAACAGGGTAGGGCTTGCCCTACCCCTACAGTAGGGGTAAAGCTTGCCCCTACCCTCTCTACCTGCCGCTGCCCTCTTTACGTATTGTTCCTTGCCACATATAACAAAGCTACCTCTAGGTTTATTCCTGTGAGCGCAATTTATTGCCCCACTTATAGAATCAATTATATAAGCTAAGTTAGGGAAAAGGAAAACAGAACTACAACAAACATGGGGACGCCAACTCTGGCATCCCCATGTTTTCACGAGCTTAGCGTGATATTACCTTCGACGGTTGCCACCTTGCAGAATAGAGAGAATCTGCAGGATGTACAGGAAGAGGTTGAGTACGGTGATGAAGATGGACACCGTCAGCCCGATGGCATTGGGCAGCGTATCAGGCATATATTTGGCACGCTGCACATGGACGAGGACATAGCCGGAGAAGATGGCAACACCAAAGAAGGCGATGATCAGACCGAAAAGGCCGCTATTGAACAAACCTCCGAAGAAGATGCCGATCACGCCAACGACTAGGAGAAGGAGGACACCAAAAAAGAGGTAGTCGGCCAGCCGCGTGAAGTCGCGTTTGGTCGTCCAGGCATACGCCGCCAGGCCAAAGGTAGTAATGGCCGTGATTAAGAAGGCCTCACCCAGGATGTTGCTGCCAGAAGCCAGGTAGTAACCGATGAGAGGCGAAAGAGACATGCCTTCTAAGAAGGTGAACAGGTAGAGCAGGAAGAGGTTGAGACCCTGCACCTGGATGGTGAAGTTGAGGATGAACAGCACGGCCAGACCCGCCAGGGCTATTATCCAGTAGACCGCCAGACTTTGCACGACGAACAAGCCGATGAAGGTGCCTGCACAGGCAAAAAGGAAGGAAAAGGCCAGCAAGCCCATGACTTTGCCGATCAGGCTACTCGTTTGTACCTCGCTATAGGGTGTGGACTGATACTGCTGATACTGATAAGGGGATGACCTAAATCCCCGATTGCTGCCGAATGGGCCATTATTTCTTGGATTAAACATAGGATACCTCGCTGCGAACGAGCGCGATGAATTGCGCCCCGAATAGCACGCTCTGGAGGAGCATGCTCTTTGCAAAATATACGCAGAATGGGACATAATGGTTGCATACCGCAGCGTCTGGCAGTGAACACACGCTAGGCGTGTGCTGATGGGTTGCGCGACGTCCCTGGCAGTTCGCTCGGCGGTGCTGAGGCCTCGCCAGACTGAGTCCGTGGCAGGGGGTCGATGATATTGGTAATCTCACAGCGCGGATGATTGGGGTCGGCGTGCCAGTAGAGCTGGCTGCCGCCCGCTTTGGCCATCAGTCCTCCGCAGCGCGGACAATAGCGCGGCGGGGGTTCGGCAGGTTCCTGGGTCATGGCAATCTCCTGATGAGATGAGCAAACGGGCGCAATCCATTGCACGGACGCAATCAATTGGGCCCCTACAGCACGCTCCACACTCCACAAATTTCACAGTAGGCAATGCCCACTTCGCCAAAGGTCTTGCTGCGCGTACTCCAGCGATCGTAGACGATGGCCAGGGAGCCGCAATTCCAACAACGCGCACGGCCTCCTGTCTTGCTCTCATGGGCCAACTGGCTAAGCAGCTTGCTGCGAGCCTCGTCGGCACCGGTATAGCCCGGGTTATAGGCGAGATGGAGCAGGTTGCCCAGAGGCAGGGTTATCTCGTGCGTGGGAGCCTGTGGCACGGGAGGCGGAGCGGCGGCCATGGGCGGTGCATAGGGCGGCACAGGTGGTACTTGAGGTGGCCGACGGAAAAATTCTCCACGGGCCGTGCGCCGGCCACCTTCGATGGTCGGGGCATACGCCTGATGCTCACTGCCATTGCCGACCGACGCGCTGGAGACAACGGGCACATAGGCCGGGGCCGCTGAGGCTGGTAGCGGGGTCGGTTGCGCAGGAACTGGCGGCGGAGCAACGGGTGGCGTGACAGCTTCCGGGGAGACTGGCTCAGATTCGGGAGACGCTGGCTGCTCGGCAGGAGCCTCCAAGGTCGCTTCCGCACTGGCCTCGGAGGCTGGCTCGTCGGGTGCAGTTGCCGAAGTATCGGCGACGGCGGGCAAGCCCGCCTCGGCTGTCTCTGCTGTGGTATTCGGCGGTTGCTCTGGTTCTTCCGGCGGCTGAGCTCGCCGACGACGGGTGATTGGCATGGCTCTTCTGCTCTCTAAAGATAATCCTCGCTGTGCAACACCACACTAACGAAGGTGGGGCGGCACACACAGGATAGGCTCAGTGGTGTAACAGACGCGATGCGCGAGGAGGCCAGGGTAGGGGCAAGCCCTGCCTCGCCTCCTGACGCAGATCTTATTTGAAGAAATCGGCGTTGATTTTGATATACTGCTTCCACTCCTGGGGCACAGCAGATTCTTCAAAAATGGCGGTGACGGGGCAAGCTGGCTCGCAAGCCCCACAGTCGATACACTCGTCGGGATTGATGAAGAGTTGCTGGGAGGACTCGAACTCCTCCTCGCTCTGGGTGGGGTGAATACAGTCAACCGGGCAGACGTCTACACAGGAAGCGTCCTTGACGCCAATACACGGCTGGGTAATGACATAGGTCATGATTTGTCTATCCTGCCTTTCAAGATGAATGAAAAATAGTGCTGGCAATATACATAGCGCACACCGCACGAAGGCCGCTGCCGGTAACAACTCTGTCGGAGCATCGTAATGCCTTCTGGTCAATGAGTAGTATAGAACGTTGTGCCCCCGTTGTCAATTGCGTGGGCCTAAATGAGCGCATGGGTCTCGACGCCTGAGTCAGAACGTGGTACAATGCGTTGCGTGTGTTGAGCGATAACACAGTATTTGTACAGGGAGAATAGGCATGCCACGAGGACGCAAAAGACCCCCACAAGAGAGTATCGATAGTATCTTGCTTACTATGAGTCGCCATGATTCTATCGATCCAGACACGCTGGCACATTATTTTGATCGCCTAGATGAAGAGTGGACAGAGGGAGCACGTGACAAAGTCCTTCATCTGTTACGCACACGCGATACGGCCGCACACGCAGCCGCCGTACTCATTTTGACTGAACTAGCAACCGATTTTGATCTAGAAGCTATAGAAGACCTGGTCGCCGATCCGACCGTTACCGATGTGGCAAAGCTCACCCTGGCTCCCGTTCTACGGGAACTTAACTCAGAGATGGCCGACGACGCCCTGATAGAATACCTGAACGATCCAGAAGCCGCGATGCAGCAGATGCAGGTGCGCCTGCTCGATATGGTGGGTAAAAGCGAGTTAGGCGTGGAATCGGTGTTGGAGGATGTTCTCTCCATGCCTCCTGAGCGACGTCTGAGTTTTATTTCCTGGCTTGGGAGCAGCCATGATCCACGTGCCGCCAACTTGCTGATACCTTTACTGGAAAACCCGACCAGCCCACTCGTCACCGCCGCAGTGGACGCACTTGAACAGCTCGGCCCGATCGCCGCCCAGCAGTCTATTCCGGCCCTCAACTATCTCGTGGCCCATACCTCTAATCGCCAGATGAAAGAGCATGCGCGTGCTGCTCTTGGCAGGTTAACTATGCAGCTTACACCAGGCTCAGAAAAGGTCAGTGAGCAAAGTGCAGAGCAGTACCAGTTACCGTTCTATGCCGCACGTATCAGTTGTATCGATGGCGTAGGGGCGCAAATGATTTTGCTGAGCTGGCGACGTCCTGACGGCCTGCTCAAAGGAGTCAATGTGCTGTATCAGGACCAGTGGGGTATTAAGGATTGCTATGGCACCGACGATATGCCTGTCGAACGTTGGGTTGAACTGATCACCAATCTGAATGAGCAAGGCCTGAGCAGTGTGCAGGTGCCACTCGACTATGCACGTGCCCTGGTAGCTGAAGCCCGCACCATGAACAAACGCAGTCGCCGCAAACTTCCCATTGCCTATGCTATCTGGCGACCATTGATCGAAGGTACCGAGCAAAAGAGCAGAAGTGTAGCCAGCATGGCAATGCGCCTGGAAGCACAAGAACTGACACCGGAGATGTTACAACTCGCACAACGTGGCAATGAGCTGTATGACCTCCCCGAATTTAGCTCCTGGTTGTTCGAGCCAGTTGCACACATCCAGCCATATATTGACCGCTATTGGTCACAGCGAACCTTCACAATGTTGCAAACGAATGCACGCAGTTCACGTCGCAAAAATGCCCAAAAACAGCAGCAACTCCAGATTAATCTGGAAACACTGATCACTGAGGCCATTGATGCCCTGATCGACGCTAAATGGCAAGCTATCTATGAAGCTCGCCTGCTCCGCCAGGGAACCTTGTTCCAATTTGCTGGGCGGACTGAAGACACGCAGCTGGTGCAGGCCGTTGCCTCTGCTTTGCATCCCAACTCCGGTGTATCCGTGCAGGAGCAGCCATTCGTCCGCATGATGTTCCGCCTCTCCATCGAACAAGGCCCTCTCCGTGCCCTTGCCGAGGCCCTCGATTCCGGGCAATTGGGACCTTTACCAATCGATTTGTTTCCAGAGGGGGAATAATCACTAGCATAGCATTGAATCCTTACCACAGAGGATTCAGAACGAGACCGGTAATAAGCTTGGGATAAAAATACGTCGACTTATGAGGCATGCGCTCTTCGACGTCCGATACGTCACATATCTGTTTGACTCGTGTAGGATTTAATAGCAGAGCCGCTTGCGCCTTCCCTGCTTTTACATCTTGTAGAGCTTCGTTTGCATCTAGCGTATAGCGAATATATTTACCCTCGGTCACATCTGCGACATTAATACCCAGCAATGCTTCGACCAGCAGCGTATGGGCCACTGATACGTCCAGGTTATTCCACGCCGCTGCGTGCCCGCTCTCAGCCATGCGCTTTTCTCCCCGCTCATTGAGGCTCAATAATACATTGCGCTTAGGAGTGCTTAGTATGAATGAGGGCTGCTCTTGCCCGGCCCGTGCCAGTTGTGCCAGCATCTGTGTGCTCGTCGCCCCTGCTTCTAATTCTCGCACCGTGAAATATTCCGCGAGGCGTGGGCCAGATAAAACACTCAATGCCTCAGCATTCAGATCAAATAGCAAGCGATGGGTTGGCAAAACTAGCATGCCCGGGTCGTCGATATCGATGAGAGCCATCAACGCAAAGTTCACCGCATCGGCAGGATGAATCTGCCGTCGCAGTTCGCGTATCTCCTCCCGATAATTCAAGGCCGTTTCGTAGCGATGATGTCCATCCGCGATATATAATTGACGCTCGGCGAAGAAATTCTGGATAAGCGCAATTTGGGCCGGATCAGTAATTGGGTGTAGCCGGTGGCCTTCATTGACATCGTCGGTGATCTGTACTTCTGGATTGCTGGCATAGTTACCCAGCAGGCGACCTATACGCCCCTGTGGGTCTTTGTACATAGCCATAATAGGGCTGAAATTGGTGGCACAAGCCCGTACCAGTTGCAAACGATCATCTTTAGCTTTGCGATGGGTATGTTCATGCGGCAAAATCACTTTCGCCTCCCACGGCTCCACGCGCACCCGTCCCAGCAAACTGGTACGTGTATAGGTTTGCCCTCCATAGGTAAATATCTGCTGGTAGAGGTAATAGGCAGGCAATGTGTCCTGTCGCAATACATCATCCAGACGCCACTGAGCTAGCGTTGCCGCAGCTCGCGTATAGCGATTGTCTAACGTTGTATCGCTTGTCTCGCTACGTCCAAGCTCCAGCCGGATCACATTATAGGGATTACGAGCATAGTATTGTGCCTGTGCCTCCTCCGAAATTACATCAAATGGTGGCGTCACTATCTGCGCCAGATCGCCCACGATCTCCTGGGAATAGCGTATACCTCGTAAGGGTTGTACATCAGCCATATTCTGAACTTCACTTTCTCTGTTTTTGTGAAATATTGTATCATGCCAGGAGAGCGTATCAAAAGACCTGAGCGATTTGGGTGGGTTCCTATTCTTGCAAAGCATGATGCCCGCAAGGGACATGATGCCCGCAAGGGGCATCACTACTATACACGAAGTACGGGTAAAAGACGTAGTATAGTAGTGATGCCCCTTGCGGGCATCATGCGGGAGGGGCACTACAATTAATTTTTTAGAAAATTCGTTCTAATTTTCTCTTGACATTTCTTGTAGTTCGTGGTAATATCTTTCTTGCGAACAGAAGTTCTAAAACCAAATATGCTCTCCCTACCCCTTACTCGCTCTCTCCTCTACACTGCCTCTTGAAAGCGGTCGGGTTGCTTTTCTCCTCTCTCCCCCCTCCCGACCGCTTGGGCGCGATAAATGGACTTTCCCTTCTTGTTCAGACATAATTGTTACCTCCTTAGAAGCTTGACGCTTGACTCAATGAACGTTAGAATGAGACACAACCTACGAAGCTTACTGTACATAAAGGACGTTTTAGGCATGGATTTAATGGCATTACGCTACATTGTGTTAGTGGTGGCTATATTTATTTTCTTATGGGCGGCTGTAGAGACGAGTTTACGTATTTGGCGGTGGCGACAGCAGAAGGCAGCGATGCGCGGCAACTGGGTTAAGTTGGATCCAGCCTCCCCTCTTGCACACCAACCAGATGACAATGACGACCAGGAAGAGCAACCGCCAGAACAGGATCTGCATCACCGCGCCCAACAAAACGGCCATCATTCATCCGAGAGCAAGAAACGGCATTAACGAGGATATATGTAGCTTAGTCGTTAGGTTCTTCCAAGATGCGGCTGATCTCTGCCAGCACATCATTTACATTCAATTCGGGCAATTCGATTGGCGTTTCCGGTTCTGCTGCGAGGGTTTCTTCTTCCTGAACTGGCTCCTCAAGAGTTTCATCTATCTCTTCTGGCAAGCTCATTTCCTGGAGAAATTCTCGCTCACAGGCCGTAAGAGCATCTTGCACTGGGAGATTACCGTAAACGATACGTGGCAGCAGACTATGGTACATCGCCACTGTCTGCATCATTGCGCCCAGAGCCAGTTGGAACTGTTCGAAAGTGACCGAGCCACGAGCAAGCGGAATGGCCTCTTCTAAGCGTACTTCGCCATCATCCAGATCAAGCCCAAACTTGCCCATGGCGATACGATAGTTCACTGCCATCAACGCTTCAAGGCAAGCTAAGCGTTTTTTTCTGGTCACAGTACCAATATGCGGGGCAATCAACATTAATTTGCGTACCTCTCCCTGCTGCTGAATCCCCACGATCATACGCCACTGCCCATGATTGCCATGAAAGGCCATCTCGATGATCTCTTGCTCTTCATCCACATTTGCCAGGCGTAACCCCATCTGTTTCAGGTACTCAACGATCTGAGGAATACCGAAGCTTTCTGCCATGTGCCGCTCCTTCTATTATCTCCAACACGCAAGAAATGAGGGTCGTCTATGGTATATATGCTTAAATACGCATGCCATGATATACGTAGTATACCATATTGGGTTTCGTTGCCCCTACACACGTTATCTGAGAACAGGAATGTGAGGCGGAGAGGCCCGTTCGCGAACGGGCCTCTCCGCCTCACATTCCTGTTCTCAGATTCTAAACCGCATTCCTGCTTGCTTATAGGCTTCCTGATCAGCGCGGAAGCTATCAGCATTGGTGCCACGAGCTGCCGCGAGAAAATCGGCCAGGAGTTGTAGTGGTAATACGGTCAGCAAGGGAGTTAACTCCTCAGCTAGATTCACGCCGTCACAGATTGGGAAACGCTTCCAATGCTCGTGCTGGAACAGAGCCGCCGTTTCAGGAGTAGGAGATTCACCGATGAGCCAGATATGTGAACCGATATCGCTCATCGCCAGTAAAAAATCAGCCATGCGTGCCTGAGCTTTACCTCGCACGCTGATCGGTATCAGTAAATCGTCTTGCTCAAAGGCTACCTGTGGCCCATGAATGGCCTGCTCTAACTCAAAACCCTCTGTCGTTACGTAGGCAGCCTCTTTGGCTTTGAGCGCACCTTCGGGAGCTGTTACGGCGTTTGGCCCAGCCCCCACAAAGTAGAGACGCCGTTGCTGAACAACTGCCTCCTGGGCCACCTTACGCACCTCGTTCTCACGCGCCAGGATATCCTCCATCAAGGCTGGCAACTGTGCTAAGCCATGCTCTAAACGTTGGCCCTGTTCAGGGTACCCATTGCGTTGCGCGAGCCGTGCTGCAACTTGAGCCAGCCGTGTCAATGCGCCTACATAACTAATGGAATGGGTCGAAGAAGGGTCTTGTTCCACCGTTTGCAGCACAAGCTGCGGCCCCTGCATCTTTGAGTTCTTGCCGGTAATGCCTATGATCAATACACCAGCGTCCAGAGCACGTTGTACCGCCATTGTGCCATGCAGCTTGCTCCCACGATGGCTAATCACAATCACACCATCATCTGGCGACAACGGACGGGGATAGTTCACAAACTCAAATGAGCGCACGGCCCAGGCATCGGCCCCTGCCGAGCGCAACAGATATTCACCAACCGTTGCGGCATGAAAACTTGTGCCAATGCCGGCTAGCAAGAGACGTTTTCGCGAAGCCAGTTGCTCAGCCGTCTGTGTTGGTCCCTCCCAATCCTGCAACAATGTCCGCACCATCTGTGGTTGGGCATGAATTGAGCGATACAAGCCCGTAGCTTGTTCTGTCATGGTAAAAAACTCCTTTATGTTCGTTTGTGTAGAGTGAGATGTGTTTCCAAAGTGTAACCGATTTTCTCTTTCTTGAAAACAGCCAGGTGTTATCAGGGAAGGAACCATCCTTACGTTCCTAACTATGTTACCCTCCTCATTCCTCAAGCGTATAACTTATTGTTAGTGGTGCTCAAAAGTCTGAGCATTTTGGCCGGGTACACATTTTCTGCACTGACCAAAGAAGAAAGAACATGCGGAAGCTCTGAACACCATTTTTATATCGAGACGATAGAAGCGTCTCTAACTCTATATTCTCTCTATTCAATAGGGGAAAAATTTATGACAACGAGTAGCTACCTGTCCAATCATTCCAGACAGGATATCGAACATTTCACCTTTGCCGAGCGGGTGCAGTTTGGCGCGGAAAACGCTGTCCGTTGTATGGGCGTCACCGCCAGCGACCGCGTCTTTATTATCACAGACTATGAGCGTGAAAGTATTGCTCGCCATGTAGCTACGGCTGTGCTGGATTGCCATGCCGATGTGACTGTACGCTTCCTGGAACACTATGGAGAGCGTCCGCTTACAACCTTCTCAGACGAGTTGCGCAACGACCTGATTGTTGCCCGTCCGACCGTTACGTATTACATTGCAACGGCCAAGCCAGGGGAAATTGCTTTCCGCATTCCGCTCCTGCCCTTCCTGGCTCAGGAATTAAAAGTGCGCCATGGACACATGATCGGCATTGACGAAGTCCTGATGGCTGATGGTATGTGTGCCGACTACGATGAAGTATTCAGCTTGACCAACCAGGTCTACGATCTTGTACGCAACGCCAAAACCATTCACGTCACTTCCGCCAAGGGCAGCGATGTGACCGCTACGTTCAACCCAGATTGGAAGTGGATACCCTGTCACGGGCGTTATCATGAGCAGGGCAAATGGGGCAATCTCCCCGAAGGCGAAGTGTTCACCGCCCCGGCCACCGTTGATGGAGTGCTCGTTTGCGATGTGCTAGGCGATTACTTCTCAGAGAAATACGGCGTCCTGAAACATCCTGTGACTATCACCGTCAAAAACGGCTACATAACAGATATCACCAGCGAGGGCGAAGCCTTGGCTCAAGAATTGCACGATTACCTGTTCTCCGTACCTAACGGTAACCGGGCCGGTGAATTTGCCATCGGTACACTCACCAGCCTCAAGAAACTGGTTGGCAACCTTCTTCAAGACGAAAAAATGCCTGGGTTGCACGTGGCCTTCGGCAATCCCTATCCGCAATTCACCAGAGCAGATTGGGATGCAAAGGTTCATGTTGATGTCATCCCTGCCTGCTGTACCATCGAGGTCGATGGCCGCACAATTATGCGTGATGGCCAGTTCACAATTTAACGCTATCCACGTCCACAGATGAGCATAAGTGGTCATAGTACACCGTACTCACTTATGCTCCCCTGTGAATGTACCATCGATAACTATTGACATTCGCATGTAATTATTGTTAGAATCATATCAGTAATCTCTTTTATCTCTGTAACTATTGTATCCTGGGTATCGTACTTGCTTGCTCTCGTAAGTGGGGGCTTTTTAGAGGGTTGCCAGCATGGCTACAACCAGGGGACAGCATTTGATAGGGCGGGTCATCAGCTCGTGCGTCATTGAGCAACAGCTGGGCTATGGGGGCTCTAGTGCCGTTTTTTTAGCTCAACAGCAAGACCCCGACGAAAAAGTGGCTATTAAGGTCTTTCTGCCGCGTTCGCATATGGACATCCAGACCGAGAAAGACTTCTATCGTCGTTTCCTGCGCGAAGCCGCTGCCGCCAGTAAGCTTAATCATCCCAACATTCTCCCCGTATATTCCTATGGCGAACAGGATGGCCTTCCCTATATTATTATGCCCTATATCCCCTGTGGCACCTTGAGCGAGTATCTGCGTAGACATGGGCCACTCTCCTTGAATGAGGCCCAGGCGTATCTTGAACAAATCGCTTCTGCACTGGACTACGCCCATCAAGAGCATGGCTGTGTCCACTGTGATGTGAAACCTGCCAATATTCTCATCGATAGCGATGGCAGCGTTGTCCTTACTGACTTTGGCATCGTCCATATGATGCGAGATGATGGTGTTGCTGCACAGTCAGACAAACATGCAGGAGTTTTGATGGGAACACCAGACTACATCTCGCCAGAACAGGCTCTCGGCCAGCCCTTAGATGGTCGCTCAGACATCTATTCACTGGGCATCACACTTTTCCATCTCCTGGCGGGACAGCTCCCTTTCCATGCTGATTCAAGTATTGCCATCGCGCTTTTACACGTACATGAACCTCCACCCTCCTTGAGCTTAATACGGGCAGATATCACCCCGTACATTGATCGCGTCATTCTCAAAGCCATTGCCAAAAAACCCGCAGACCGCTTTCAGACAGCAGGTGAGTTTAGTGCTGCCTTTGCTGAGGCCATCCAATCCTCTAACATGCTCTATCAAATCGACCTCAATCAGAGACCGACTCAGCTAGCCGACGAAGACCTCCATGTCTTATCAGGCCATACACAGCGTACCCTGCGTGAAGTACGTGAAGCTCGACCAGTTGTACGTGTTAAACCAACCGTCCAATCTTGCTTCGGCCTTTCACGTATGTTCGTCGCTATCATGATATTGCTCGCCGTTACCATTGGGGCCGCTTTAACGAGCAGCCTCATCGCCTCACATCTGGCTAGTCACGCTACCAGCACCAACATTCCGCCCGTACATATCACTGTACCTCCCACTACCTATGAAGATGAGTTGAGCGACAACGAGAACTGGCCGACCGGAGGAGCCTTTTTCTTCGCTGACAACCAGTATTATATTCAAAATAATCTCGCACGCAACGTGGCTCTAGCCCTCTATGCCGAGCATGAGTATATCAACTTTCAACTTTCAGTCACTATGAGAGAAGTCCGTGGCAAAGCTGATGGGGGCGACTACTACGGCGTAGCTTTTCGCAGCACTGACGATCAATCTCACTACTATCTCTTTGAAATTGCTTGCTGGGATGGCGGACACTATCAATTCCTGCGCTACGATGGAGATGGTCACTGGAAAGGCCTTGCCTATGGCTCCGCTCCTTCGCTTGCCTGTAGTTCTGGCAAAAGCAATACGCTCGTCATTGATGCCAAGGGTTCCACCTTTCACTTCTCTATCAATGGCAAATCGATTGGCCGCGCCATCACTGATGCCTCCACAGCAGCCCTCACCAAGGGTGAGATCGGTTTCACTGTCGAAGAACAGGGAGCCGAAATAGCTTTTTCGCAGCTTTATATCGAAGATTTCAAGTAACTGTAACTATTCAAGACGCCTCACTATCTGTGACATCTCATGCTTCCTTGAGCTTTTTTCATATCTTTTCCTAATTGCAAAAAACTTGCAATTAGGAAAATTTCATGGTATGCTTATTCATGTACATGCATGCATGAAGAACGAATCGCTTGTCCTGGTACATCATGAGGAGGATTCCATGAGTAGTAATGTAAGCAGCTTTGGCCTTTCTGCAGTCTCCCGCGTGTTCAATGACAGCTCAAGTGATGTGCGGGGCAAAGTTGTTGGCATCTATACCTTTTTGATTATCTTCAATCTTGTTACCTGGATTATTGCGCTGATCGTCTTTGCCGGGGCACCATCCCTACTCGGACTAGCTGTGATCGCCTATACACTCGGCTTGCGCCATTCAGTCGATGCCGATCATATCTCGGCCATTGACAATGTCACGCGCAAACTGATGCAGGAAAAGAAAAAACCTGTGGCTGTCGGCTTCTTCTTCTCACTCGGCCATTCTACCATCGTCGTAAGCTTGACTGTAGCGATTGCCCTGGCTGCTGTGTTTATTAAGAACAGTATTCCCACTCTGCAGTCGGCAGGCGGTTTGATCGGCACATCGGTCTCGGCACTCTTCCTGCTTTTGATCGCTGGGATCAACATGATTGTTTTAGTGGATATTTTCAAAACCTTCCACAAGGTCAAAAGAGGCGAGGAGTACAACGATCAGACGCTGGACGAGACTCTCAACCAGCGTGGCCTTATGGGACGCTTCTTCCGGCCACTTCTCAAGATTGTGGACAATAGCTGGAATATGTACCCAATCGGCGTCCTCTTTGGTTTGGGCTTCGATACAGCTACCGAGGTAGGATTGTTAGGGATTGTAGGTATCCAGGCCGGTAAAGGACTACCGATCTGGTCCATTCTGATCTTCCCTGCCTTGTTCACCGCCGGTATGTGCCTGTTGGATACCACCGATGGCGTTCTGATGCTTGGTGCCTACGGCTGGGCCTTCGTCAAACCAGTACGTAAGCTCTACTACAATATGAACATTACCTTCATCTCCGTACTGGTCGCCCTGGTGGTTGGTGCTATCGAAGTGTTGAGTATTATACAGAGTCAGACAAACGTGAGTGGTCCTTTCTGGGATGCTATCGGCAACCTGAGCCAAAATTTCGGCCTCATCGGTGCCATCATTGTCGTTCTCTTTGTCCTGAGCTGGCTCATCTCAACACTTATCTACAAGATAAGAAGGTATGATCATATCGAGGTAAAGATGGCTTCACCATATCCCGCCCCTCAAACTGACCGCGAGTTGGTCAGCAATAAAACAGTCTGAAGGCAAAAAAGTCGTTCGGCGATGGATGTGTATCCATCGCCGAACGACTTTTTTACCGGACAGAACGTCCGAGCCTTTGGGTGCTTACACCGCTTTGCCCAGGCTATTGGCGAATTCCTCGTCAAACCATATGCGGTTGGATTTGTCCACTGTTAGACCATCGTGTGGATGACTATTACTAGGCAGTGTGTTGTTGATTTTCCATGTCTTCGTTGACAGAGCAAAGTAACCGACAGTGTCTTGCAGTGCGTCATCGAACCAGATCAGGCCAGTGCTGTCTACTCCGATGCCCGATGTATGTGTGCCACTGCTGCCACTTATCGGATACGCAAACTCCTTCACACCACTGTTTGTGCCAGGTACAGCCGACGATATCTTTAGCTTGCCCAGCATACCGGCAAAGCCCTCTGACCACCACACATTGCCCGAATGATCGAGAGTGATCAGGTGTGGCGTCAGAGCAGAGTTATAGCTATTACGAATCTTATACTCCAGCAATTTCCCTGCCGTTGTATACTCAGCGATCAAGGCCACCGAGGGATTGTTCTCGGTAAACCATACATTGTTGGACGCATCGACCGTAATCCCATACGGTTGGCTATTGGTAGCGGGCGTTTGAACCTTAATAAAGGTATGGTTCGTCGGATTGAAACGACCAATCTCGTTAGTGTAGTGTTCGGTAAACCACACGTTACCATTACCATCGATGGCTACGTCCCATGGGCCAGAGCTTGCCGTTGGTACAGTCCATTTCTGGAAGGTGTGGTTCGTCGGGTTAAACCTCCCAATGGCATTAGCCATCGGTAGGGCAAACCACACCATGCCTTGCTTATCAAAAGCCAGGAATAGTGCCTGGGTGTAGCCATTTGGTAGTTGATAGACGTTAATCCACTGATTTGTCGTCGGATTAAAGACCGCTAACCGTCCCGGTGGCGTATTGGTGGGACAGGTTGGTGCGGCATTACAGCCAGGTACTGCTACCCACACATTCCCCTTGCTATCCACGGCCGTTCCCCACGGATCAATATCGCCGCCCGGCAGAGTATACTGGTTGATCGAAATGGTCGACGCCTGAAAGTTCCCTGACGATTGAGCATGCGCCTTGTGGCTCACCTGAAAAGTAGCTAAGGCTACCACCATGCAGACAACAAGTAGCGCAAACACACCACTCAGACGCCGTAAAGCATTTGTACGAAAGAACATGTGTTAACACTCCCCCTAATGTAATAAAGATGTTATCGGTTCTACCTCCTCCACCATCCTAAGCTACAGAATGCCAAGGGGCAGTATGCAAGCCCCTTGGCATTATCTCTACCTTATTGACCGGTATAGCCAATAATAGCAGAACCACCGCGTGTTGGCAAGACCCCGCCCGCTGACCAATACATCGGACGTTCGGCCACAAACGGAGCACCTCCCTGAGACAGTACACTCATTGAAACGGCCCGATTCGCAGACAGATATTGGGCTACCAGTTGTGTCATGTTGACAGTCAAGCGCGTCTTTGGGCCTACCGTCAACAGCTCGGCATAGGTCTGGCCATTGCCATTCATCACTGTCAGGTTCAAGTGTTCTGTATTGGTCGTGGGATTCTGGATCGTCAGCCATTCATTAAAGCCTGGACCTGTATATCCCTCGGCAAAGCTATAGGCCGACTGCGCCGCCGGGCCAGGCTGGCCGATCACGTCAGTTGCACCTATGGCAGGCGTGCTTACTCCGCTTACCGTATAGGTAAAGAACAACTCACGCTCCACAACAATATTGGCTCCCGAAGAAGTTACTTCGGCAGAAATATCTGCCGGGCTTGTGTGTGCGTTGACGTCCCACGTAACCACGCTGCCCGCGCCGACACTCTGCGTGAATGACGTGTTCGTGCCAGTACCTGTTTCCAGGGTAATCGTTACGTTCGCCGTTGTCCGTGCCGGATCCAGATTGGCAATGAGCAGATACTCCTGCAAATGCGCCCACGTGGCACCTTCAGCAAAGAGCCAATCAGAGCCCAGGCTTTGTGCCCCTATGACACAACTGCCGCCAGAGACCACACCGGCAGTACCCCCATTCACATTGTTAAAGTAATCAGGCCGCTCCGCCACAATTGGCTGATCGGAAGTGAGCACTGCTGCCACATGCTGCGGCAATCCTATGATATTCGGATTGATCGTTCCACGTGTCCCTCCAGGCACAGCCAATGACTGGTTCTTCACATTTTGCCCATTGGCATAGTAATTCACCGTCACATTGGCTGTGGTTGTGCCAGGATTGAGAATAGTCAGGAAGGAAGCATAGCCGCCGCCAGTCGGTACATCCGCAAAGTAAAACCTACTATTCGTATGCGTCGCTCCCAGTGCATCCCCACCGCTCCGAACTCCATTGAAGTAGAAATACATAGGACGCTCCGCCACAATGCCTGTACAGTTGGGTGTCGAGGTTGAATTTACCGTCACGGTTGAGGAGACGGAAGCACTCGTACTCTGCGTGGGAGAGAAACCCAGATCATGATCGACATCTTCAGTCAGGCGCGTCGTAGCCGCCACGTTCACTGCCACCGTCTTAGTGGTCGCCGCTCCACCACCATTCCTGGCATACATATAGCGAATGTTCACAGCGCAGCTTGTTGATCCAGGATTATTCAATGTCAGGTACTCCTGAAAGTCACCACCAACGTTGCCTTCAGCAAAATACCAGACTTTGTTGACCGGTGGTGTTGGTGGCCCCGTTTGCTGTAACGCCTCGCCTAGCTTGTCAGCAAACTCTTCAGTAAACCAGATATTGTTATTACTATCGACAGCCAGTCCATCATGCGGGTGCGAACCACTCCCTGTCCCACCCCCAACGGGATAGATAGTGAAGTTACTGGCGCTGGGAACAAATGAGCCGATACGTGAACTCAGCGAGTCATCAAACCAGACTGTATTTGTGCTATCCACACCAATGCCAGAAATATGCACGCCACAGCTACCGCTACAGCTCGATAGGGGTACCGCGTGATCCTTCACGCCATTGCTCGTGCCATTCACCGCTAAATTGATGACCAGTTGTCCAATATTGCCATCGAAGCCTTCGGTCCACCATACGTTACCCACACTATCGAACGTGATCAGGTGTGGCGTATCATTGCTTACGCTTCCCACATTCGTCACATATTCCGCAATATTTGCAGTGTTCAATACACCGCTCTGAGGAGGCGTAAAGCGGCCAATCCGCGCTACAGCACTGTTGTTCTCCGTAAACCAGATAGAGCCAGTGGTCGAATCAGGCCCAGCTATACCATAGGGACTGCTACTCGCTGTTGGCGTCGCCGCCTCACTAAATTGGTGTAGTGATGGATCAAACTCGCCAATTTTGCTGGCTCCGAACTCGGTAAACCAGATACGCCCCGCATGATCAATGGTCAAATCATAGGGCTCGGCATTGGCCGTCGGTACGCTCCATTGCTGCCACGAGGGAGTACCATTGGTGACCGTCAACTCACCGATAGCATTGGTGGTCGGTTCGGTAAACCAGACATGGCCACCGCTATCCACCGCCACAAACAAGGGGCTCGAAAAATTCGACGGCTCAGTAAAATTCTGCACCAGGGTAAAGCTCTGCCGATTATACTGGGCAATACTACCAGTCTGTGGTCCACACACAGGAACCATATCGCACCCTGGATCGGCTATCCATACATTACCCCCACTGTCAAAGGCCACCCCCCACGGGGTAGATGAGGGAAGACCAGTCTCCCGAATAGTCGGTGTACTTGCATGTGCTACACCATGTACTCCCACAAATATCATCCACCCCATGATACTGCTGGCAGCGAGAGAAACTACTGCCAACCCAATACGTACAATCATAGGCGAAACAATATACAAGTTACGACGAGGCCTGTTTTGAAACATAAAAAGTTTTCATACTCCAGACTACTCAAAGTAGGATGAATATCCTGATTACTGGAACGAAGCAAGGGACGAATATAACAGTTATAGGATGTTTGGGTGATGAGAATGAATATAGAAATGTTATCGGTTCCACCTCTCAACCACATGAGTCTACATAATGCCAGGGGCCGTATGCGAGACCCTTGGCATTATGTCTACTTGCACATCCTGGCTTTATTGACCGGTATAGCCAATAATAGCAGAGCCACCACGTGTTGGTAAGACCCCGCCCGCTGACCAATACATCGGGCGTTCGGCCACAAACGGAGCACCTCCCTGAGACAGTACACTCATTGAAACGGCCCGATTCGCAGACAGATACTGGGCTACCAGTTGTGTCACATTGACAGTCAAGCGCGTCTTTGGCCCTACCGTCAACCACTGAGCATAGGTCTGGCCGTTACCATTCATCAACGTGAGATACAACTCCTCTGTACTGGTCGTGGGATTCTGGATCGTCAGCCATTCATTAAAGCCTGGACCAGTATATCCCTCGGCAAAGCTATAGGCCGACTGCGCTGCCGGGCCAGGCTGGCCGATCACGTCAGTTGCACCTATGGCAGGCGTGCTTACTCCGCTTACCGTATAGGTAAAGAACAACTCACGCTCCACAACGATATTGGCTCCCGTAGAGGTCACTTCGGCAGAAATATCTGCTGGAACCGTGTGCGCGTTGACGTTCCACGTAACCACGCTGTTTGCCCCGACACTCTGCGTGACTGAGGTGTTCGTGCCAGTACCCGTTTCCAGGGTAATCGTTACGTTCGCGGTTGTCCGTGCCGGATCCAGATTAGCAATAACCAGATACTCCTGCAAATGCGCCCACGTGGCACCTTCAGCAAAGAGCCAGTCGTTGCCCAGGCTTTGTGCCCCTATGACACAGCTGCCGCCGGAGACCACACCGGCAGTACCCCCATTCACATTGTTAAAGTAATCAGGTCGCTCCACCACCACTGGCTGGGTGGAAGTGAGCACTGCTGCCACATGCTGCGGCAATCCTATGATATTCGGATTGATCGTGCCACGTGTCCCTCCAGGCACAGCCAATGACTGGTTCTTCACATTCTGCCCATTGGCATAGTAATTCACCGTCACGGTAGCTGTGGTTGTGCCAGGATTGAGAATGGTTAAGAACGAGGCATAGCCACCGCCAGTCGGCACATCGGCAAAGTAAAAGTGACTACCGGTATGCGTCGCTCCCAGTGCATCCCCGCCACTCTGCACTCCATTGAAGTGGAAATACATAGGACGCTCTGCCACAATGCCTGTACAGTTGGGTGTCGCAGTGGAATTTACCGTCACGGTTGAGGAAACGGAAGCACTCGTACTCTGCGTAGGCGAGAAACCCAGATCATGATCGACATCTTCAGTCAGGCGCGTCGTGGGTGCAACATTCACCGCCACCGTCTTGCTAGTCGCTGTCCCGCCACCATTCCTGGCATACATATAGCGAATATTTACGGCACAGCTTGTGGCCCCAGGATTATCCAAGGTGAGATACTCCTGAAATTGACCGCCAACGTTGCCTTCGCCAAAATACCAGGTTTTGCTGACCGGTGGCGTACCCGTCGGCACTGTTAGCCGTAACGCCTCGCCTAGTTGGTTGGCAAACTCTTCAGTAAACCAGACATTGTCGTTGCTATCCACAGCCAATCCATCATGGGGATGAGAGTTGCTCGTTAACCCACCTCCAACGGGATAGATGGTGAAAGTATTAGTGCTGGGAACAAATGAGCCGATACGTGAACTGAGCGAGTCATCGAACCAGACCGTATTTGTGCTATCCACGCCAATGCCAGAGATATGTACGGCACAATTGGGGCCGATCACACAGTTCGGTAAGGGTACAAGGTGCTCCGTCACACCATTGCTCGTGCCATTCACCGCTGAACTGATGACCAACTGTCCAATATTGGCATCGAAGCCTTCGGTCCACCATACGTTACCTGAACCATCGAACGTGATCAGGTGCGGCGTATCATTGTTTACGCTTCCCACATTCGTCACATATTCGGCAATATTTGCAGTGTTCAATGCGCCGTTCAAAGGCGGTGTAAAACGGCCAATCCGCGCTACTGCGCTGTTGCTCTCTGTAAACCAGATAGAGCCAGTGGTCGGGTCAGGTCCGCTTATACCATAGGGACTGCTACTCGCTGTAGGCGTTGCCGCCTCACTAAATTGCTGTAGTGATGGATCAAACTCACCAACTTTGCTGGCACCGAACTCGGTAAACCAGATATGCCCCGCATGATCAATGGTCAAATCATAGGGTTCGGCATTGGCCGTCGTCACAGTCCATTGCTGCCAAGTTGGAGTACCATTGGTGACCGTCAACTCACCGATGGCATCGGTGTTCGGTTCGGTAAACCAGACATGGCCACCACTATCCACCACCACAAACAAGGGACTCGAAAAATTCGACGGCTCGGTAAAATTCTGTACCAGGGTAAAGCTCTGCCGATTATACTGGGCAATACTACCGATCTGTGATACGCTACACACAGGAGCCATATCACATCCTGGTTCGGCTACCCATACATTACCCGTATTGTCAAAAGCCACTCCCCACGGCGTAGATGAGGGGAGAGCAGTCTCCCGAATGAGCGGCGCACTCGCATGTGCTGCACTATGCGCCCCCACTAACACCATCCACCCCAGTACGCTGCTGACAATGAGCGAGACTACTGCCAGCCCCAGACGTATCATCAGAGACAAAGAAACATGCAAGATACGACGAGACGTGTTTGCAAACATAACAACTTTTTACACTCCAGACTACTCAATATGGGATGAATATCCTGATTAACCTACATTCCGCAGTTTAGCGAAACGCTTCTGGCTAATATGAGTAGTCGGCAGAAAACTCTCAAACTTTAGCAGGAGTGCGTGTTTTATCTGCCCTTCCCCCCCGTTTTGGCCACTTCAGCGACGTTCCTAATCCTCGGTTTGCTTATTCGTCCTCTTCCTCATGTGGCGCTCCCACTCGTTCAACACGATGTTGCACCTCGGTCAGAACCTGCAAACGCGGAATTTGCCCTGCTTCATTCTCCTCCCCCACACGCTCCACCAGATCTTCCAGGACAAGATAATATTCTACCAACACCCGCTCACCGCTCGTGTGATCTATACATTCCTCTAAAAGAGTCTGGGCCTCTTCATAGGTGTGCAAACGCTGCTGTGCTTCCGTGAGCCTCTGTTGTATCTGGGATAGCCGGGCCTCTTGTTCCTGCCGCTCACGCCTACGCCAACGTGGCAGTTCTTCACCCATCTGTGCCAGTTCTTGCAGTGCCAGAGCCGCTTCACCCACTTCAAGCGTTTTCTCCTGATAACGGCGCGTCAACCACGCCCCTACTGCATGCACGCGCACCAGAATATTCGCGCTCTCAGGCAAGCGCAAGTTGTCGTCAGAGAGCAATTCATCACTACCAATCCCCATAGGTTCGTTAGATATTTCGTCATCAAAGTTCATAAAATAACCTTCTGTATTATGAGCGATTCTTCATTATGAGCGATTCTTCCTCAATGGTACCACGCTGAAGCAACAAGTATAACCAGGAGACCAGGGCATAAAGCAGAGAGGGCAGGCTACTACACCTGCCTTCTCTGCTTTATGCCCTGGTCTCCTGGTCTATTTACCCTAGAGCCTCCGGTGCAGGCTCCTGAGCCTCGACAGGTGCCCGTTCCTCATCATAGTCAGAGGGCGAGGTCAGATCTTGCCCACGTCTGGCCCCAATAGCCTCGAAAACGGGTGTTAGCACAATTGCTAGTACGAGATTCACTATCAGGACTATAAAAGCTGTATAGCTTGAGAGGGACAGAGAGCCCAGAGCCAGAGGATAAACAGCCTTGAGTCCTGCAGCAAAGAACATTATCGTTCCCAGAATCATTGCCACAGCCCAGCCAATCAGCAAGGCCCAGCGATTGAACCAGTTGGTATACAGTCCCAGGAAAACGGCGGGCAGAGTTTGCAATATCCAGATACCACCCAGCAACTGGAAATTGATCACCTGTGCCGTTGGAATAGCAATGATGAAGATCAGTGCCCCAAACTTGACCACTAATGAGGTAATCTTGGCAACGTTAGCCTCTTGCCTCTCGCTACTATCCGGGTTGATATATTCCTTAAAGATGTTGCGCGTGAACAGGTTGGCAGCTGCAATAGACATCACCGCCGCTGGCACCAATGCTCCAATGGCAATAGCCGCAAAGGCAAAGCCCGCAAACCAATCTGGGAATGAGGCATTTATCAGCGCAGGAACAGCTCCATTGCTGCCAAAACCAGCCAGTGGCTTTATCTTGGCGGCAATAGCAATATAGCCAAGCAGTGCCAGCAGTCCCAACATCAGCGAATAGAGCGGCAGGAACGCCGCGTTGCGCTTCACCACTTTCTGGCTGCTACTGCTCAACACGCCAGTTAGCGAGTGCGGATACAGGAACAAGGCAAGGGCTGAACCAAGTGCTAATGTCGCATAAGCGGTGTATTGCTTGTCTGAGAGAATAGCAAAGAATGTTCCACGATGCACCTGAGCGTTCTTTTGCACTGCACCAAATATCGGCCCAAAACCTCCGAATTTGAGAGGCAGGTAAATGATGGTGGCAAAGAGGACAATGAAAATCATCGTATCCTTGACTAGCGCTATCATGGCTGGTGCCCGCAGGCCACTGGTGTAGGTGTAGGCCGCCAGGATAATGAACGCGATAATCAAAGGAAGGTCAACGTTGAGACCCAATATGGGCACAGTAAGGGGAATACCAAGGGCTGCAATCGAAACCTGGATGCCAAACATCTGCAGAGCAATGTAGGGCATAGTGGCCAGAATGCCGGTAAAAGCTACCGCTAGAGCCAGCGCATTACTGCCAAAACGATCCTTCACAAAATCAGAGGCCGTGACATAGCCGCGCTGCTTACACACCGACCAGAACTTGGGCATGAGGATAAAGACCAATGGATAGATCAGAACAGTGTACGGCACGGCAAAGAAACCGTTCAACGCACCCAGACCGAACATGGCTGCCGGTACCGCAATGAACGTATAGGCTGTGTAGAGGTCACCCCCCAACAAGAACCATGTAACGATCGTGCCAAAGCGACGTCCCGCCAGACCCCACTCATGAATCTGATTCAAATCGCCCTGACGCCAGCGAGCCGCCACAAAACCTAGCACAGTAACCACCAGAAAAAAGAAGATGAAGACGGATGTAGCTACCCAGTTAATCATAAAACTTCTCCTTTGCAGTCAGTCGATCTTTCGGGGACAGCTTCACATGCATAATGTGAGCATGCCTTAGCGCATGCTCATCAAGCCCCCGCTAGATAGACAATCGCGGTCAGTATAGCCGTAATAATGATCCAGAGCATCTGGAACCAGTAAAAAAACGGTATTCCGATGAATGATGGCTCCCAATAGTTATAAAAGGGGGGCCACAGCAACACGATAAAGGGGATGAGTAACAGGAGCAGAAGCCAGGAACGACGCTTTCTTGCACGACGATTGATCATAGCGTTCTCCTTTCGCCTCTCGTGTAATCACACGAGTAGCACTCACACAATGAATAGAAACGATAGGAAAAGACCACAGGTACCTGTCCAAAAGAACTGCGACGCCATGGAAAATGGGAGTAATGAACTCCACCATTTCCCTGCGACTATATGCATATCCTACGTTATTTTAGAAAAAAATGTCAAACCCTTTCCAATGTTAAATCTTCCCTTCCCTGTTCGTTTCAAAAGTAAGAGATATAACATCCAGAGAGGGAAAAGTGGCATGGGAGCAGATCAGCAGACCGATTCCCACAGCGCATTACCACATGGCGCCCTCATTCTAGAGGGACGCTATCGCCTGCTGCGTCTCCTGCACCAACGTCCACGAGTCAACTTGTACCTGGCACAACGCCTCCCCTTCTCTTTTCTCCATGACGACCACTCTTCCCATGACGCTCCCCCACCCCATGACGCCCGCCAGGGGGTGGGGGGCGGTCGTCATGGGAGGGGCGGTCATCATGGGCCAGGGCTACAAATAAATAACTCTTCCCCACTAGTCTCCATTCGCGAACTCGTGCTCACCGGTCTTACCCCTGCCCTACGTACCACCATTGAGCAGACCACCTTTGAAGAATTTGTCTCACCTGCCATGCGCGGCTCTTCGCGTCTGTCAGGTGCCCGTGATCACATATGTACAGAGGAAGATCGCCACTACCTGATCATGCAGTTGCCTTCCACAGGCAGTCAGCAGTCTGGACATGCCCTTACCCTTAACAACTTGCTCAACTACCCGCAGTGGCCGTCATGGCTGGATACTTCCACAGCTTTAGCCTGGACTATCTCACTTGCTCGTCAGGTAGCACGCCTCGATCATCTCGGTACCGTACTTGGCCATCTCGACCCTGCTACTGTACTTGTGGATAAAGATAATGCTGTCACGTGGGCTCCCGTTCTGCTCATGTCCTGGCCGCCCGCACCCGCATTTTGGCCACAACTTCCCTCTCCTCAGACTCCTGCTGAACTCTCCAGCCAGCTCTTCCCCATCGGGCAGCCTGACCCTACGAATCCTTTCATCGCCCCCGAACTTTTTCACGGCCTCCACGATCAGCGTTCCGCTATCTACTCGCTGGGTGCCATCTCCTACCTGCTGCTCACCCACTTTGCCCCGGTCTCTGCTGAGCATCGTGTGAACATACTGTCTGCAACACCGCACACTCCAATCGCGCACAGCAGCACACCTCTCTCAGAATGTATGGAACTGATCGCACCTCACCATCTGAATAGCCATATTCCATCAGCACTGGAGTCGATTGTTTTGCGTACCCTTGCCATCGAGCCTGATGAGCGATACACATCCGTCTTTGAACTCGTCGAGGTCTTAGAAGCCCTCCTGTAGGGACCCGATTTATCGCGTCCAATAGGCATCAACCTAACGCAACGATCGGGCCCTCGCGTAGGGGCGGGGGCATCCTGTCTGGGAGACAGGTAGAGCGTGGATGCGGGGACGCAATCCGGGGGATTGTGTGTGGGGCCCTTGTGGCCGCCCGCCGCTCCTCGCTCTGCTCCATCTCTTCCGCTTCGGTTGATGCATCTTGGACCCGATTTATCGCGTCCGAGCAACGGTGGGGAAAGGCCGTCTCTCCTCATCAGCGCGTTCCCATTGTGATCAGTACAAAGCGCCGAGTGGTAGGTTGTTGCAACCGAACCTGCAAGCCCGCCTCATCGAAAATGTCCCGCACCTCCCCCGCACTGCGAAAGGGTGCATGGCGAATGAGTCTTGATAACCAGGGTGGTGCAGCAACATCGGCAAGCAAGAAGCGGCCACCGGGGCGCAATACCCGTGCAACTTCGCGCACTCCTGCAGCCTGATCGTGCCAGTGATGAAAGGAAACGGTACTCATAGCCAGGTCTACCGAGGCATCAGGAAGCGGTATTTCCTCTGCTGTTCCAAGGCGAAATGCCGCATCCGGCAGCAATCGCTGCGCCACGTCTACCATCCCTGGTGCCGGGTCTACCCCAATAAACCGTGCATACGGCCAACGAGTCATGGCTTTACGTAGCAACCGACCCGTTCCACAACCTATATCAAGTATGGTTTCTGGTTTTGGTCCATTGGCTGCTAGCGTAAGTACAGCCTCATGTACAGGGTCAAAAAAGCGTTTTTGCATCCAGGAGTCTTCATAAGTATGCGACCAGCGATCAAAATGGCGAATATCGTCCATGTTTTCACTCCTACTTCTTGATGGCCTTCTTTGTATTTTACAATACTTGTGTGTGGCTCTGCCTTGAGAGCAAGTCTTGCTGGACGCCTTGTTACGCGGCATGGATGACGAGTAGATCTGAAAAAGACAATAGCCAGCAATTATACCAGCACATCCCTGGTAACACCTCTCCCTCCACTACGTATAAAACCGGTAATAAAACCAGTAATTCTACAGGTGTGCTACAGCTTGCCATCTTCTATACTGTAATCAAAGAAGATTTCATACCTGTGCAATTCAACAGATTTCCAACCATATACGCAAAAAGGGAGAAAATCAAAACCAATGCGTATCACTATAGACAAAGAAGCACCCGGTCATATGAGCCTTACGACATATGCAGACGTGAGCAGTAATGAACTGAAGCAAAATTATAGCCAAGAAACTGCTGATGGTCGCTGCTGTCTAGAAATCTTTCATCGAGCCATCGTTGAACACACCGACCAAGCATGGTCCGCATTGCACCAACACTTGGCAGCAAAGGTACGTCTCTGGCTACGCAATCACCCCTACAGAAAGAGCGCGTTGCGACACGACTCAGAAGAGAACTACGTCGCTCAAACTTTTTCTCGCTTCTGGTATGCCGTTCGTCGCCAGCATATCGAATTTCTCAGCCAGCAAGCAGCATTGAGTTACCTCCGCGCTACCCTCAATGCAGTTATTCTCGATACCCTGCGCTACCATACACGCACAAGAGAGGTAGCCCTGCCTGACCCCGATATTGCAGAAGAATTAGTTGCCCCAGATACCAAAGACAGCCATCTGCTACTAGACACCCTGAAAAAGCTCCTCCCAGATGAGCGCGAACAACGCCTGGCTTATCTCCTCTATTACTGTGGTCTTAAGCCTCGCGAAATCGTCATACACTGTGCCGCCGAATTTAATGATATCAAAGAAATCTACCGCCTCAATCATAACATTATGGAGAAGCTACGCCGCAATCGCGCTCGCCTGAGCTGGCTCCTGGGAAACGTAGAGTAAGCCCTATTTTCCCCATTCAGGAGCAGCAACTCTTTCGTAGGCTCTCAGCTTTCGTTGGCGGTTGCACGCTCGAAGCTGTGGTGGTTCTGGTTCGTCCGTAGTCATTTTAGCGAAGGGCGTCACTGGTTGGAAAGAGCCTTAACCCAGAGCCGTAAGGACGAAGTAACAAAACCGGTACGAGCAAGAATAGTCAATGAACCAAGACGAAGAATCGTTACTCCACGCTCCCAATCAACCCCAGCCCTTGCAGGGCTGCGCCTTGGAGAAAATCCAGAAACATACCGGCATTGGTCGGCAGCACCTCGTCGATCAGCCGCTCCGGCATCTCCTGCTCCCGAAAACGCAGCTCATCTGCCTGTGCCTCAAGCTGGCTGGGCGGCTTCACATTACGCAAACATATGCTCAGTTGCCACACTTCACTCGGCGTTAAATAGCCAATATAGCCTCCGAACGGCTCACCAGCTTCATAGCCAAAGGGCATATATCTGCGTCCACAGACTAGATACTCAAACAAAGCCATCGCACGCACAGACACGCTGGCCAACCAACCACGCAGATGCAACACATTACCTTGCTGCCCAAGGATCACACCTCTCGGCTTTACCTCATCCCCTTGCTCCTCATCGGCATACACATCAGGCTCTTCCTCGTACCCCTCAACTTGCTCAGTATCGCTAGACTCCCCATCATGCTCCCATTCAAACCGCTCTACTTCCGTAGCTTCTTCACCCACCTCGTGCGCCAACTCTGGGAGACCAGCATCCTGCAAGAGTAAGATCAATTCAGTGCGTACTGTTGGTTTAGGCATCCCTTCTTCATCTATCTGAACATTGGGATCATATCCATCATAGACCACACGAAACCACGGCAAGCAATATTCTTCGACAACCGCTCCCCATATCGTGCGTAATGCCGCCGAGTCCTGATAGAGATGGGGCACATGGTTATGCACGTACCGATCACTTAGGAGAGTAAATTCTTCGGCAGAAGATAACTTCACATACTCCTTACGACTATGCGGCCCTCGTGGCAACGTATCCACAAATTGCTTCGCACGCGGCCACACCCGCAACTTCTGCATCGCCGCAGGCAGAAACTGCTCCTCTACAGCACAACGCGTCCCCTCAAAAAGCTCATGGAGAGCCGCCTCATCTTTGTTCACCAACCAACGTGCAAACGCTGGCATCACCTCTTCTGTATAGACGCGCCAATCAAAAGCACGCACACGTACTTCCATCTCACACTCTTCTGCTTTCGCTACATCATGTCCCTTGCATTATCATTATCCTACTCATAATACATCCTTTACACCAAACATATAGCCCTATGGTACTTCTTAATGAAGCCAAACTTATGTTTTTTGCTAGTGCCACCCCACTGCATCTACAAACACATCACTACTCATGGGCATGTTAGTCGTCGATCCAAATTGTACCCCTATCCGGTAAATTTGACCACCCACAGAGCTAGGAATAGTATACGTGAGATGATTCCATATACCGGGGGCCAGCGTACTCATCTCATTAAAGTACCAGTGCCACGAGCTATCCACCGCAAAAACTTTGGCCGTAAAGCTCACCGCATCACTGGGCAGATAGACATACGCATCGAGGGTCTGCCCCGATTGGGGACCGTTAGTGATACCTGGGCTTAAGATGTAGGGGTTGCTACTGCTACTCATATTACTCAGCACAACATGCAGAGAGTGACTACCTTCCAGTTTATTAGCAGTGCTATTCTCTATCAGAGATATCTCTTTGCCATACTTGCTCCAGCCATTGACGCCACCATCCTCAAAGGAAAAGGCTATGTGTTGAGGAAGGACCTCAGTGGGTGTAGGAGTAGCTCCTGGCTGCACCTGACCGGGTTCGCTGGGAATAGGCGTAGGTTGCTGTCCATCGAGAATCAGGTGTGAATAGAGAGACTGCATGGTCAGCCCCTGGACAGTCGGTGTTCCATCACTTCTGACCAGCGCATAGACGGAGTTTGTGCAGGCATATTGCATCGAGGCGAAAATCCGATTAGCCGCCAGTGTCTGCACCGCCTTGGTTGTCCATGCCGACATAAAACTATCATTATTGATTTTTCCATCGTTGGGCTGTGCATTAGGTGCATAGTTCCATTCAGTGATCATAATCGGGAGAGCGGTGCCAATGGCTGCCTGCATAGCACTGCGGGCATCACTAATATGCACCGTCCAATGATCAATATGGGAGAGGCAGATGTCAGTAGACCAGGAGTCATCACAGGTGTATTCATGCCAACTCACCTGATCGGGGCGTGGGTTGGCCTGCTGTAAAAAGGTGATTAGATAGTTGCGGTCGTACTGGAAATTGACGGGGCCAATAAACTGTCCATGCAGAGCAAGGCGTTTCAATTGAGGAACAACCGTATTCCAGGAAGCAATATAGCGGTTGACATCGACACCGAGCAGGTCTTCCTCGTTGCCATATTCATAGTAGACAGTCGTATTCCCAAAAATACCGTTCATAGCATGGATCACACTGATATCATCAGCCAGCACATTGTTATCCACTGCGCCACGTAAAACCACCAGCGCATAAGCCCCTACACTTTTAATAGCCTGGGCTGCCTGAATTTCGGTCTCATTGGAAAGATTGGAGCGCACCGGCATACGAATAATACGGAAATGCAGTTGCTCCAACACGTTACGCGTAGTGATCGATTGCAACACCTGATCATTGCTATCATACAGGCTCAAATTGGTGCCAAAGAGCAGAGGTGAAACGGAGCTGTTCGGAACCTGTGCCTCGCCGGTAGGCCCTGGTGTAACACTTACACCAGCTGTTTGAATGCTATTGCCGCCATTGCTATTATTGCTATGCAAGTCATTAGTCGTTGTCCTACTGAACAGCGACCAGATGCCTACACTTAGCAGAAGGACAACCAGAGGTACACCGACCAGCAGAGCAAGCCACTGTAAGTGCGTGGGCGATGGCCGTTTAAACATGGATCAACTGGCTCCATTTCTAGGTTAGCTTTTTCTTCTGTTGCTAACCTCAATTATACCAGAACCAAGCAACCTACCATTATTCTCACCTGGTAGTTTCTTTGCTGAGAGGAGCAAGAGGCTGGCTACCGACACGAGCGACCCTGCGGATTCCTAACAAGGGAATACCCCACGCCCATACACCACGCAGGTAAGACCAGCTAAAATCGGGTAGCCCTCTCACAAAAGTAGCATCAAAGTTCCACGCATAAAAACAATAGATAGTCAGCATACTAAAAGCCAATAAAGAGAGCGTCAGGGGTGTGATCGTGAAGCCGAACAACACTATCCGGGTAGAACTGGTAGCCGCCACGACGGCGTACAGACCGAAGAATGTGACCATATACCACGGCCAGAACCATGAAGTGCCCAGAGCGCAATAGACGAACCATGCCAGTGCAAGCCACCCTACCAAGCTAGCTACCGTTCGCAGCGTATATACTTTACGTATCGCCTGCCAGCAGAGCCACCCATACAATACCACAAAGAGGCCAATGCTCAATACATGTGTCACCATCTCGGCACGTGAGCCATTAACCGGCGGATGATGCGAACCGAAACGAGCCTCCACTCCATTATAAAGACGGAACAAGAACTCCACCGGCGTATTGATATTGCGCGATGTCGTTGGATTCGCATGAAAAATGTTCAATATCGCTCCATTTTGCCAAAAAGGCGCATAGAGTGCCACAATTAACCCAACATAAATGAGAGCCAGTCCCGCCAAAGAGGCGACCACGAGGGTCGCCTCTACATTTTGGGACGTTACGCTCTCACGGCGTGAGAAATGTAGGGGCGACCCTCGTGGTCGCCCTGACCCTCGCTGCCCTGACCGCAACCGTCCTGCCCCCTGCTCACACTGATTGTTGTCAAGACGCCCACTTACCCATTTCCACAGAAAAATCAAGACAAATGGCATCAGGATCACTGCATTTAATTTCACGCAGGTCGCCAGGGCAAATACAGCGACAGCAATAATAGAGGAACGCCTTGTAAGTTGCTCCTGAGAAACTAGAAACCAAATAGCGACCAGGATCAAAAGTAACAGAGCCACATCATTGTGAGCATTGACGCAGGCTTCAAAGAGGAGGAGGGGATTCCAGGCAAAGGCAAAGGTTGCCAAGATACGCTTTTGTAGGTCGTGCTGCCCCTGCTGACGCTGGATATGCCCACTGATCGACCAGATAAGCAGAGTTGAGCAAAGATGTGCTACCAATCCAAAGAGACGCAAGGCCATCAACAAAGGCAGCAATGTTTGCACCCCAAACGGCAGCACAAGCCACTGCAACAAGCAACTTATGCCCACCCATACAGGCCCATAGGCCGACGGTTGCGTATTCCAGTAGATATGCACATAGGTCGGATCGTTACGAATATCTATAGGCAGTGTTGTCAAAGGATTAAGGTGATAGAGAACGCCCATACGCGCATAGCTCATATAGGAAAAAACATCGGGCGAAGTCACCACGGGAATGAGAATATAGATCAAGCCCAATACTAGTGTAGAGTAGACGATAGATCGGCAACTCGTAAGATAGCGCGGCACATAGCCTAAGGCTACGAGATAGAGTATAAAAATAAGCAAGAAAGCCAATAAAAGGAAAGGTACCTGTTCCCAGCCCAGAACAACAGGCGGTGCCACAGGTCGATCGCTGGTGATGATCGAGGAAAGAGCCCATCCTGGAAAGAGCAAGTGGGTTGGCAGTAGAGTCCACGCCCCCAGTTGGGGCAACAATGCCGTATGAAACCACAACCCACCCAACGGCAGCACAGCGTCCAAAAAGAGAATCGCTCCTATCATACCTGCCAATAAAACAAGGGGTAGATAACCTCGTTTTTGTAGAGAGCGATTTCTGGTGTTTTTAGCCAGATTTTCAGTTGAAGTTTTCGTTTGCATGGCTCATAGTCTAACATTGATTGCACGAGATAGGCAAGCTGATGTGAGATATGGGTGAAACATTGATATTTTTCTAAGTCCATCTTGAGACTTTCTTGACCTTTATCTGCTAGACTATGCATTAAAGAAGCAAGAAAGTAGGTTATGCAAAATTGTAGGGGCCCGATTTATCGCGCCCCGTGGCGATGCGCGAAGCGCGAGCCAGTTGGGTGCATTAAGACATACCGTGCGGAGCAAAACATATGAATATCAATCTAAATGATGATCTATATAACTCACCGACAGAGCCACACAAAGCGCTCAAATCCTCCTCACCTCCGCCTCAGCCGACGAGCAGGCAGGCTATGCCCCCCACGCCTGCCCCTGCTCAGTCGGCACCACCAGCACCGAAGCCCAAATTGTCGCGGCGCGCCATGATGGGAGCTTCGTTGGCCGGTTTGGCTGGTCTAGGTATTGGAGGTGTAGTTCTGGAGCAGTGGGCACAGCATGGTGGACTGAACACACTGTTGCATGGCTCCACGGCAACCAGCACCCAGATCGGACATCTTTTGCGTCGAGCAGGTTTTGGAGCCAGCCCCGATGACCTGGCTACGTATACAGGCCTGGGCTATAGTGGCGCGGTCGATCGCCTGCTCAACTATACACAGGTAGCGGATGATAATACAGAAAATCGCCTGAAGGCTCTGAACCTCAATTTGAATAATCCAACTGACCAGCAACGCTGGTGGCTCCTGCGCATGGCATGGACACAACGACCACTCTTGGAGAAAATGACCTTGTTCTGGCATGGTGTTCTTACCAGTAGCTTCCGCAAAGTCGGTGGTAAGAGCAGCTATCAACGTATGATAGTGCAGAACCAGTTCTTGCGCACCCACGCCTTTGATACCTACGATAACATTCTGCTCGGCATCACCAGCGACCCGGCCATGCTCTTCTACCTCGACCTGACCAAAAGTAGAAAACATGCCCCCAATGAAAACTATGCCCGTGAGTTAATGGAACTCTTCACGCTCGGTTTGGGCCACTACACCCAACAGGATGTCTATGAAGGTGCAGCAGCTCTGACCGGCTGGCACGTCCAAGGACTCACTTCCCGTTATATTCCCAACGATCACAATGATCTCACCAAACATTACCTGGGACAAACAGGCAACCTTGACTATAAAGATGTTGTGCGTATTCTCGCCAACCATCCGGCTACACCCTGGTTTCTCAGTCGTAAGCTATTCACCTTCTTCGTCTATGAAAACCCCAGCAGCGACGATTTAAAGCCTCTCGTAGACACCTATGTGCAAAGCAATCACAACATGGGCGCGGTCATGCGTACCCTGCTGCTCTCACCGCAATTCTCTTCTCCAAAGGCGTATCGTAGCCGCATCAAATCACCTATTGAGTATACCGTTGGTGCATTTCGGGCCTTGAATATTCAGGGCGATGGCAATGGTCTACCCACGATTACCACCCTCATGGGGCAGACCTTGTTTGACCCACCCAATGTAGCAGGCTGGCCAGGCGATAAAGTCAGTGCGATCTGGCTGAACAGTGGCACATGGATGACTCGTCTCAACTTTATCGACGCCCTGCTGGTACGAGGCAGCTTCGCAGGCAAAGGCCCGGCTTCGCCCATCGATCTGCAAAACATTGTGGATACGCATAATATCGATACACCAGAGCATTTCGTCGATTACTTTGCCTCATTCCTTCTGGACGGCGTACTCGATCCCGATCAACGCACACAATTGCTCGACTACTTTACGGCTCCAGATACCAGTCGTGGTAACACCCACATCACATTGAAAAATGGTCACACTTACCCATTAAACCGTGTACGTGGCACACTCTACTTGCTGATGGCCTCACCAGCATACCAATTAAACTAAAATATGGGAGAATACATATGAACCTTTCGCGCAGAGCTTTAATAAAAGATGGTTTGTTAGTCGTATCGGCTGGCATGATCATGCCATCCATTTTCAGCCGTGGTGTCGCCTCGGCACGGGCGCAGTCACTGGAAGGCTCGCATATCGCCCAAACGGCCAATGGGCGTACCCTAATTGTCGTACAGATGGCCGGTGGCAACGACGGCCTCAACACAGTCATACCCTTTACCGACTCGCTCTATCACCAGATGCGCCCAACACTAGCCATACCCGATAATCAGATCGTGCATCTTGATACGCGACTGGGCCTCCACCCCAACCTTACCCCCCTCAAGCAGTTGTGGGACGAAGGACACATGGCCATTGTCGAAGGTGTGGGCTATCCCAATCAAAGCCTCTCGCACTTCCAGGCTATGGATATCTGGCAGACACTCGATCTGAACGGCACGGGTAGCGAGGGCTGGCTAGGCAAACTCGTCTCTGGCTGGGTAGATCAGGATGGCCACCCTTTTAAGGCTCTCGACATTGGAGTGCAAACCGCTCAGGCCCTGTCATCCATCAGCGCACCTGTCCCCACGCTCTCAAATGTAAACACCTATCGTGTCTACCCTGATCCAGCTGACAGAGATAGTGGTAACGCCCGTCTTCAGGCTCTGATGAAGCTCTACAATACCTATCCCAAATCATCGCCCTATGCCGCCCTGCTCGATACTACGGCCCTCAACGCCCAGGAAGGCTCGCGTCAATTGCATACAGCGGAGGCACAGTACCAGCCAGCCGTGACCTATCCACAGGGGCCGTTTGCCGCCGGTCTGAAGATACTGGCCGAGGCCATTGTCCAGAACTTAGGGCTACGTGTCGGCTACGTCACGCTCGGCGGCTTCGATACACACGCCAACCAGCAAACAGATCATAACGCCTTGATGAAAATGCTGGCCGACGGCCTCTTAGCCTTTTATACTGACCTGGCAAAACATGGCAAGGCCGACAATGTGGTTATCATGACATGGTCGGAGTTCGGGCGGCGCGTCGAGGAAAACGGCAGTCAGGGAACCGATCACGGAACGGCGGCTCCCATGTTTGTACTGGGTAATCCCGTCAATAAAGGCATCTTCGGCGAACCACCCAGCCTGAGCAATTTAGACAGTGCTGGCAACTTGAAATATACCACCGATTTCCGCTCGATCTACGCCACCGTGCTTGATCGCTGGCTGGGCGCATCCTCCAAGGATGTGCTAGGTGGCTCCTTCGGCTCACAGAATTTCTTACCACAACCATGATGGTTTGGCTCTCCATCCATTGAAGTGAAACACGACAGGAATTGGCTGGTTTTCAAGCATCCCAAGCTTCGCTCCACTCACGCATCGTACGCTCTGGGCACTGGGATTCGATGAAGGTCAGCCACTCCAGGATGTCTTGGTTTGAAGGCATCCGGTACTCCTGCCCACCGCACCAAGCGGCCCAGATTTCGCCCCAGCGGTCAACGATGATGAGCAAGGGGGAACCAAGTTCGTATTTCTTCATTTCTTCTTCTCCTTCGTCTCCGCTGCCGCGATCTCATCGCGTAACTTCTTAATCCTCTGCCTGTAGACATCCTCAGGCTGCACATAACCGAGCTTGGGTTTATCTCCCATACTCACATGCCATTTGCGAAAAGCCAGACCGATCTCCATCTGATACAATGCCTTCACGCGCAACCACTGTTTCCAGCCACTTCTCCATAGCACCTTCCGTTCTACCTTCGTCCGTAAAAACGAATTTTGCAGCAGGGCATACTCATCTACCTTCACCACGCCATTGCTCACCTCTACCACCAAAAACTCACGAATCACCGCCGCCTCATGCGCCAATGACTTGATCAGAATGTACAACAGAACCATCTGTGCCAGAAAGGGCGGAATATAATCACCGATCAGAGCCAGTAGCGAATACAACGTCACAGTGCTATTGTGCGGAGCTGCATTGAGAGCCACACTCGCCTGAAAATCCACAAAATCAAAGAAGCTGTGCAACCCCACCGCACACACATATCCCACCAGAGGTATCACAATCTGTCGCCAGCGTACATGTGTATGGCGTACATAGCCCAGAGCCGCACCAAAACAGACCGTAAACGTCGAATGCCCCAACCAGCCCAGAACAATTCGGTAGACTATAAGAAAAGTGGAAAACGTGTTAAAGTCCTGCGCGAAGTAGCGGAAATTCTCCACCATGGCAAAACCTGCCCCGATCAATGCACCGTAGACAATACCATCGGTCACATTGTCGAATTCATCACGCAAGATCACGAACAGCAACAGCAGCCCCAGGCCCTTAATCGTCTCCTCCGTCACACCTGCATTCAGCCCCTGGAGTGCTGAGCGCATCACATCATTGCCCGTTGAGCCAAACAGACCTTGCAATGCTCCATCTATCCTGCGCTCGATCAGCAAGGCAAAGGGAATGGCAATAATTGCCCCCCATAGGAAAGCTGCCAACCTCAAAAACCACGGCTCGCGCTCAAAGCGATCGATAAAATTGACCAGCAGATTAATCCCCAGCGCAGGCACGGCAGGAATAAGCAGGGCCGCTACAAGGGTCGACACCCCATTCGGTGTCGCCAGCGTAGCAAAGCCAACAATGCTATTCAGCACAAACGTCGTCAACGCACTTATAAACAAAAAGGCCAGTCCAACTCCGGCAATCAGCCAGAATGTCCCCCTCCCCATCTTCTGAGGCAAGGCAAACTGGAGCGTCACACCCACTCCCAACAAACTCTCTTCATCCTCATCATCCCATGCCTGCGCCTCCAGCTCAGGCTCAGACTGTACCACCTCCCCACGCAACTGCTCATTTGCTGGTACCAATGCTCCCGCCGCCTGTAACTTCGCCTTCACCCTCTCCACTCGAGTCTGCTTTTGCACAAGCATATTATCATCAAGATAGACTGAGCTTCCATTTTTCTGGAAAGAGGGCAATTGCTCCGTCGCCATATCCACTATCGACATCTCATCGTCAGCTGTCACCTGTGGAGCAAGCAACTGCAGCATGGTACTTCCCAGAATTAGAATATCCTGTGAGCACATCGGCAAACTGCCCTTATATGGTACCGGATGCCCATTAACGCGTACCACATTGTGCTCCGTCAAATTCACAATATGCCAGCCCTCGTCATCGAATACCAGGCGTGCATGCTCTCGCGAAACCGTAGGGTCCAGCAAAATAATATCGTTATTTAGCGCACGCCCAATCAGCGTCTCACGTTCTGTCAGCAAATGCACCAGACGTTCTTCCGGCAACCAACCAGACGGATAGCGTTCCGCGAGATGTGTTGTTGCATTGGCCGGCGGACGCACACGCACAATCCGTAACACACCATAGTTCTGCTTCATATCTTTGCTTTCAGACTGCACCTTCAACATGCGTATCCACCACCATCTCTCCTGCATACTCCGCCAGCAAGTAGCACGTCCGCTCCCATTGCATCACAATTGCCGCATATCGTTCCCAATAATCAGCCGCCTCCTCTTCCACCTGCCGCCAATATCTATACGCCTCAGGACTCACAAACGTTGTCAGCAGCACATACCGACCCTCCGTCGCGCCTCCTGCCCGTAACAACGACACATGCTCTACCCCCGGCATCCACTGTTGCATCTCTAAATAACCCGAACTCATCAACTCCTCCAACTCTCCACTCGTGCAACCCGCCTTCAGTTCCCATACCCGCACCAGATAATGCTTACCCATACGCGACAAACGTACCCCCTATTGCGTAACTCTCTTAGAGTACTATACATGGGAAACGGGTAACTGGCAAGATGGAGAATTTGCACAGAGGCTAGTTCGCGTAGGGGCAGGCGTGGCCTTGTTTTTTGTAATGGCTAGTGAATCGCGTAGGGGCGGGGGCATCCTGTCTGGGAGACAGGTAGAGCGTGGATGGGGGGTTGGGGCCCTTGTGGCCGCCCGCTGTTGGGGAGAGTTGTTCGCCCGTACAAAAAATCTACCCGTGTGAGACCCAATAGACGCGATCAATCACATCCTTACCTCCTTATTCCTACTCCATTATCCTATTTTCCAGCGCATCAGCGTATCCCTTTATATATTGAACCTGCTCTGGGCTCAACTGCTGAATAGCCGCCACCTGTTCAGACGTCAGATCATACTCCTCGCAAATCTCTTGAGGTGACATACCATCCTCAAGATGGCCGATAATACGATCCACAAAGACACGAGTCCCCTTCACAATTGGTCGCCCGCTATTGATCAAGGGGTCTTGCACAATTCCCGGAGAGATTGTGCGTATGTCCTGTAATGCCATCTCTTCTTCCTTTTTCATAATCTCCAGCTACTGTTTTCAAGTCCAACACTATGCTTTTCGCAGCAACTCCATCGTTTATATTATACTTTATAGCATGTGACGACTCCCCACACGTTAGAAAGCACAGAGGCTTTCGGGCGGTAGGTAGAGTAATCTCCTTTGCTACCAGCTTGTCACTTCCTCAGCAATACTACACCTCTGGCTCTCCCCAATAAGAAGCTCACGGACAGCACACACAATATCGGAGGGTGCAGGCATAGGTTTTGCCACCTTCGGCATCGTATAGACAAGTGCAGGTGCCCTGCTCCGTAAATGTTCTGGCACATCGAAATACAGCACACGGCTGCTCACCTGCCAGGGTGTATGTTCGGGATTCGTCCGGGCGTACAGATCTACCACCGCTGTCTGCACAGCCGCCGCCATATGCACAGGGCCAGTATTATTCGAGATCAGCAATTTCGCCATCGCAATCAGCGCGGCCAACTCACCGATATCTACCTGCCCAACCAGCGAAAAGACTCCCTGACCACTTTCCTTCATAACCATATCGCCCACCGCTACCTCCGAGGCCACACCCGTAATCACTACAGAATACCCCATCTTCTGTACAATGGTACCTATCGCCTGGGCATACAAATCGGCTGGATACTCTCGCTTCGGATCACTTGCCCCTGGATGCACCACAATAAAAGG